>Ga0068707_1003613_pt1 | contig 10785 bp, 8 predicted proteins | sample YNPNPMetaG_FD_66600 | JGI IMG/M metagenome (GOLD analysis project Ga0068707, IMG submission 66600) | Anoxygenic and chlorotrophic microbial mat microbial communities from Yellowstone National Park, USA - YNP NP MetaG | ecosystem: Environmental > Aquatic > Thermal springs > Hot (42-90C) >... | reverse complement strand
GATTGGGGGCCGCTTGATGTCGATGATCCGGCGATGGGTGATACTCAACTGACGGACTGGGCTGCGGACTTTCTCAAGCAACAACATGAGCGACCTTTCTTCCTGGCTGTGGGTTACATTCGGCCACACTTGCCGTGGTATGTCCCACGCAAGTATTTCGATGACTTCCCCCTCGACAAAATCGTCTTGCCGCAAGTCAAAGACGATGACCTTGATGATGTCCCGCCCATCGGTAAGAAGATCGCCAATCCCCAGGGAGATCATGCACGCGTTCTGGCCACAAATAATTGGGAAAAGGCTGTTCAGGGCTATTTGGCCAGCATAGAGTTCGTCGATCGACAGGTTGGCCGTTTGATCGACGCCTTCGACAAGAGCGGCTATGCGGACAACACGATTGTGGTCCTTTGGGGGGACCATGGGTGGCATCTGGGCGAAAAACTCCACTGGCGAAAATTCACATTGTGGGAAGAAGCGACACGGGTTCCGTTGATCATCTCTGTTCCTGGAATGACGAAACCGGGGAGTCGCTGTGAGCGGACGGTTAGCTTGCTAGACCTTTATCCCACGTTGTGTGACTTGTGTGGTTTGAAAACTCCGAGCCATGTGGAGGGTACAAGCATCCAGAAACTCTTGAAGGACCCTCAAGCCGAATGGGATCGTCCTGTTATCACGACCCACGGGTTTATGAACCACGCTGTTCGTTCGGAGCGGTGGCGCTACATTCGCTACAGCGACGGTACTGAAGAGCTGTATGATCACGACAAAGACCCGATGGAATGGACCAACCTGGCCAGCGATCCTCAGTACGCCTCGGTAAAATCGGAGCTAGCGAAGTGGCTGCCGAAGGTCAATCGTGAAGAAGGGCCAAAAGCAGGGGAGGAGGAAAAACGGCCGAAAGCTAAGCGTCCGTCGGCCGCGCAAACGTCCGCGTGGCCACAAGGACTCCGTGACTATTTTGCCCGCGAATGGTATGGCGAGTTCGACTGGTAGCTCGAGTAAACAAAAAGCCGAGCGACGTTCGCCCGGCTGGTTCGAATTTGACGAAGTACGGATACCGCGGGCTGTGCGCCCCAGGTTGGTAGGTCAAACGACACACAAAATTGGAGGGGCACGCTTGTCGTGCCCGCTGAAGCGGGATGGATAATCAAACGTTAAGCGGCGGACGCGACAAGCGCGTCCCTCCGAAAAGCGGACCTTCATTATATTCCTTAGGGGCCAATTGCGATTCGCCCCTAAAGAATCGTCACGGTCAGCAGTCCTGCCTATAAACAGGACGCCGACCCTCCCAGAGTCTGGTCAACGTTCAACTCGACGTGATGTTTTTTGGCCTTATCCCTCTTGGATGACTTTCCATCCCATGAGCCGTGCCAGATGTCGGACGCTCTCCATGTGATCGCCGTAAAACACGACACGATGGAGAAGCGTCATAGCGTCCTCGGTTTCCAAGGCGCTACTCCAATTAGCAACCATTGTGGAGGCATCCTGGACCTGGGTCACGATTTGTGTGCGGCAGGCGTGCACGGACTTTTCCGGGACTTCGATGATCTTCGCCGTGCTGACGAGAATTGTATCGAGGTTGACGAACTTCGTCCGAGTAATGACCTCTCCCACGCGGTACTGCACTTCGGGAACGCAACCGCTACCGCCAACCTCTGAGTGACCACGAAGGAGATAAGGATGCTCTGGGCCATCGACGCTGTCGAGTTTCAGCGGTCCCGTGCAATGGGCGGTCCACAGGACATTGCGAGACGTGTCAAAGGTAGCATTGCCTTGGAAGCCCGGCTTGTTAAAGGCATACTGGAACAGCAGCATGGTCAGCAGCGAGTCCATGTCGCCCTCACATGCCGCCGGAATGCCACGATCACGCAATCGCGTAAATCCCAGGCAGGGGAAACCGCGTGGTAACCAACCCATACACGTGCCCACGGCCAGACCCTGCGCCTGGTACTTCTCCATAAGCCGATTGAGCGCCACACTCACCCGGGCAGCCTTGGTGATGTCTTCGTCCGTCGGCTCGATGATTTGCTTGGCACCTTTGACCCAGCGCTCTTTTTCCGCCTGAACGGCGTCATCCTCGACGGCCGCCATCATTTCGTCAAAAGCCGACTGCTCAACCGCGAGAACTTCTGCCCCGAGTCGTTCCTTGATGAGTTCCGGCGATTGGGCCGGTGCCGTTCCACGAGCCGGCGGGAAGAGCAGGATCCGCGTCTGCTTGAGCATTGGAATGACCCGGAGCAGACGGATGGCATGTTCAATCTCATTCATATCATTGGTGGCAAAGAGGGTCACCCGGTGACCTGCCCGTTGCCAGCGCGGCGGATACATCCAGTCATGGCCACTGGCCGGCAGTGAGAAGACGGCCATGGGGTGACGACGTTCTAGGACCGGATTCACCAGCCGTGTCAAGGCGAAACAATGCAGATTGATCGCTAGCACGGGTACGCCCTCACCGGCCTTGTCTAGCAAGGCAGCCGTCTGTTCCGCATTTTGCGACTGCCCGACGACTAGCTCGACATTTCCGAGCTTATTCTCCACTTCGGAGAGGACCTTTTGCATTTTTTCGAAATGCCCTTGATCGGCATTCCATCCGCGGTCGGCGGGGCCCGGCGAACCAGCAAACAGGACACAGACCCGTACCTTGCTAGGCGGTTGTGGTGCCGCAGCTTGGGACGCCCAGGTGTAATTCCAACTTCCTGACATTGCCAATGCGGTCAGAACACCATTCCCCAAAAAATCTCGCCGTGTGCAGTGTTCACACATCGTTCATGCCTCCTGGAAGGAAAAACGGGAAACGACAAATCGCAACCAAGCTGGCATACATCATGAACTGTCCACGGATGGTTGTCAATAATTTGCGAGAAAACATGGCAGGCAAGTTGAGCCGATCATCATGTCCCGAGGATCATCGCTGAAGGCATTCAGGAGGAAACGACTATTTGTGCAGATCCTCTCTCGAGCGCACAAATAGGATCCTGCAAGACACAATTGGACCCAAATAGATTGAGTCTGTCCGTCGATAAAAAGAGAACCGTGTATCATAGGTATCGGCCCTTGCCTCCAGAACCAAAGTGATGTTGAATACACGGCACGGTGTATGAGCATCGTTAGTAAAGCTCCCGGCCCAAAAGTCCAGAGCGTGCTTTTCCTAAAGCACGGAGTCGCTACCCTGGTGGCGTTAATGTTGGAATGGCTGACAGTCCACTAAAATTCTTCGCCAATACCGTTGATTTGGCAGCGTGGCGTTATCGAAGTCGTCAGGAGAAAGTTACCAATGAAAACCCCAATAATACCTGCTTTGATTCTCGTCATCACAACTTCAGTCAGCCTGACAGCGGCTGGAGAAGTCTCAGGCGATATCAAACCGAACATTCTGCTCATTCTTGCTGACGATCTCGGTTATGGTGACGTGCAATGCCTGGGCGGCAACCGCAGTAAGATTGCTACGCCAAACATTGATCGGTTGGCGCGGGAAGGCATGATCTTTACAGAGGCACACAGTAGTTCGTCGGTTTGCACGCCGACGCGCTATGGTATTCTCACCGGCCGCTACAATTGGCGGAGCCGTCTTCAATCTGGCGTGCTGGATGATTACAGTCCTCCCCTGATCGACAGGGATCGGCTGACACTCCCGGGCCTTCTCAAGCAGTACGGGTACACGACGGCCTGCATAGGCAAATGGCATCTTGGTTTCACGGTGGACGCCAAAGGCCAGAAGGGAGAGGGAGCGCCACTCGGGGCACGCACTCCTGATGGCCCCCTGACCCGTGGCTTCGATCACTTTTATGGGTTCCATCACGCGCGAATGATGAAGTCTCTCTTCGAGGACGATCGGGTTACCGAAACTATCCAACCAATCGACATGTTGCCCAAATTGACCCAGCATGCCGTCGAATATATTCGCGCTCGCGCTGGAACTGAACAACCGTTTTTCCTCTATCTCGCGCTTAACTCGCCACATACACCGATCGTGCCGACCGCAGAATGGCAAGGAAAGAGCGGGTTGAACCGGTATGCTGATTTCGTGATGCAAACTGATGCAAGCGTTGGTGAGGTGCTGGAGGCACTTGACCAAACAGGCCTCGCTAAAAACACACTCGTCATTTTCACAAGTGACAATGGGTGTTCCCCAGCGGCCAAGGTGGATGAGCTGGAAAGCAAGGGGCATTACCCAAGCGAGTTGCGTCGCGGCTACAAGGCAGACGTCTGGGACGGCGGGCATCGTGTGCCGTTCATTGTGCGCTGGCCGGGCAAGGTCCGGGCGGGAAATCGCAGTGATCAACTCGTCTGCTTGACCGACATTATGGCCACCTGCGCCGAGATTCTCGGGACAAAGTTGCCGCCGAATGCCGGCGAGGACAGCATCAGCATCTTACCAGTCCTGCTGGGTGCAGATACGGGGCCGGTTCGTGAAGCGGTGGTGCATCACTCGATTCGCGGCAATTTCGCGATCCGACACGGGCAATGGAAGCTGATTTTGTGCCCAGACTCCGGCGGATGGAGCCGGGGCACAATCACCGACGCCCCGTGCCAACTGTACGATATGAGTAAGGATGTCGGTGAGCGGACAAACGAATACAATCGACATCCAGAGATCGTGTCGCGTCTATTGAAGTTGCTGGAATATTATGTTGCGGAGGGCCGCAGCACGCCTGGCCCAGCTCAGAAAAACGATGTGCCAATTGATATCTGGAAACGAACATCGTCCAACTCCCAGGAACCGGAGGCTTGAACAGAGGCTCGGCGATTCTACGACGTGTCATGCTACTTTCATGGGGAGGTGACAGTGATGAAAAGGTGGTCCTTTACTGTCTGGTGCATGTTTGCATTGTTGCTCGGATTTCCTTTGGTCCGCGCTGCTGATGTGTTGCCGCCGAGACCTAACATCGTTTTCATCATGACGGACCAGCAGTTTGCAGACGCGATGAGTTGTCGCATGGGGAGAGAGTTCATCAATACGCCAAACATGGACCGGCTGGCTCGAACAGGAACTCTATTTGCCCGCGCTTACAGTGCCAATCCACTTTGCATGCCGAGTCGTAATTCGATTTTCACGGGTCATTACCCGCATGAGACAGGGGTGACGGTTAACAATCCTCCCGCAGGCGCTTTCGATCCAAACAGGTTCACCTGCATGGGGAAGTACTTTCGCAAGGCAGGTTACGATGCGGCGTACAGCGGCAAATGGCATTTGTGTTTCGATATTAAAGATGGCGACACACATGGATTTGATATTCTTACGGGCAAGGCGACGGACGGTTACGACGCCAAGGTAGCCGACGGAGCTGTGCAGTTCATCGCTCGTCCGCATGCAAGGCCTTTCTTGCTGGTTGTCAGTTTTTTGAACCCCCATAACGTCTGCGAGTGGTCGCGGCGGCTGGCAGGTCGCGAGCAACGGTTAAACTGTGGTGAAATCGGTACGCCGCCTCCTCTTGATCAGTTGCCGCCGCTGCCCGCGAATTTTGAACCGCAAAAGAACGAGCCTGACGGGATCACGATGATGCGTCGCGCGTATCAGGTTGATGATGGGCTGTTTCCCGTCAGCAAGTTCACCGAAGAGGACTGGCGCAAACTTCGCTGGGGCTATTATCGCATGGTGGAAATGGTGGATGCTGAGATCGGCAAGGTCCTCACAGCATTGCAGGAGGCTGGCCTTGAAGACAACACAGTGATCATCTTCACCTCTGATCACGGCGAATGCGCTGGTGCTCACCGGTTCAATCAGAAGACAGTCCTTTATGAGGAGTCCGCCCGCGTGCCATTGATTATTGCGTGGAAAGGCAAGACCAGCGGCGAGGTCAGCGACAAACTGGTCAACACGGGGATCGATCTATTGCCAACAATGCTCGATATTGCGGGACTTGAGATTCCGAAAGACTTGCCTGGGCTCAGTCTTTTGCCGCTGGTATTCGACAAACCGGTTTCGAGCTGGCGCGAATACATCGTGGTTGAAAACAACATGACGCAAGGTGGCGAAGTCGATGGTCTTCGGCCCCGCATGCAGGGCCGCATGGTGCGCACGGATCGTTACAAATATTGCATCTTCGACCGTGGCCAGCAGCGTGAGTCCCTGGTCGATATGGAGACTGATCCGGGCGAGACGCTCAACCTTGCTAGGGATCCACGATATCGCGATGTTTTATCCCAGCATCGCCAGATCCTCGCGCAGTTCAGTCGAGAACATCACGATAAGCTAGCAGCAGAGCTGGTCGCAGATCCCACAAGGCCTATTCCATTTACCGATACGGGCGCGACCGAAACTCCGCGCGATACAAAAACGCGTGCCGCAACAAAAAGGGTGCCGGAAACTTGACGCGTGGAAGTTGCAGATTCGCTAACGAAAAAAAGACGCGTCAGTCGGTTTGTTCTTATATTTTGGGACGTGCCGCCTCTCATGGGATGGCGAAATTCGCTCCCAACAGGAGGGACGTAAAGCTCAATTTTTGCGTCTCGCTTGACGGTTCCCAGAAGGTGTTCATTTTCTTTCGACCAGGCTCCGCCCGTTACGGGATTTATTACCGTCAGCAAAGAGAGGTTACAACGGGACCGACTCGGAAGGTTATTGCCTGCGAGGACATGGCCTATGTCTATGGCCGTTGGGAGCTTCCTCTGCCGCGCGAGTTTTCGATAAACGTCAAACCTTGCCAACTCAAATGAGAGGCACCTGCGGTCCGTGATGGCCGCTGATGCCCCAGCCTGATTTATGCCTTCGCTGTCTTTTTTGCCTTCGCTTACCCTGTAAACACGCATGGGTGGTGTAGAGGTCCCTACTGAAGCGAGCCAAGTCTTCGGGCCTGGATGAATGCGCCGCCGTTCTTGACAAAATCTGTTATCGCACCGCGGTTGCCTTCCACGACCCAGTATTTAACCTCGCCAAAGCCGAGATTGTCAGGATCGTGAATGTTGGCAATGACTCGTTGCCACTCGTTATTACTGTCGGTCTGTCCCTTGCCCGGAATCTCGATGTCCAGTTCCTCGATGGTAAATGCATGCTGGCCGGTCACCATGATTGCGTACGGACAACGCTGAGCACCAACCCTGCCGAAACGGGATGCATGATGCGCAAAAACAAATTCCAGGCCAACCATGTTCGATGCCAGGTTGATACTGTCGCCGTCGGTATGCTCATTGACGAGGATACCGGTGTGGTAACCCGTGATGACAACGTTTCGCAGAATTGTTAGCGCACCATTATTACAGGCGGGCGTTACCAGCCCATATGTCTGGTGGGTTGGTTGATGGGCCTGCACGTTGTACACCCCGGTGTTGATGACAACATTTTCCAGCCGGCACTGAAGGGCCCAGCGGAGGTCGATGCCGCTGATGGCTGAATCATCGTAGGTTCGCACCTCGAGATTTCGCAGGACTATGTAAACCGCCGAGAAGCCGCCGTAAAGTGAATCTTGAGGCGAGGTTACCGAGATCACGGCTGGTCCCGTGGACTCCAGGCATCTGATGATTGTCCCATGATTTTGCAGAGGGAATGTTCCAATCGTGCCGAACACCGGGGTTGGTTCACCTTCGCCAACAATCTCTATGGTAATCCAACTGGACAGAGTTTTTCCCACAGGTGGAACGAGAATCCTGCCACGATAGACTCCTCGGGGAAGAAACATTTGCCCACCACCTGCCGCGATCAGGGCCTCCAGGCAGGCCGAGAAGGCAGCTGTGTTATCGGTAGCGTCATCAGCTACAGCCCCGAAGTCCAGGACATTGAAGATTTGGGATTTCGCCGGTCGAGACGGAACGCTGCCTTTCCCGTTTTCCTCAGCGACGCTCGGTCCAGGAACGCACAGGACAATAACCATTGGTATGGTAAGTACGAGTTTGTGCATAATGTCTCCTTCCGAGGGTAGTTCTAAGGGTAGTTCTAACGGACAGTCCAGAGCCTAAAAGCGGGTTGGCCGTTAACGTCATTTGGCCTGTTGTTCGGACAGTTCTTGCGGCAATTATCGGGCGACAATGGTAATCCTGCGAATGACTTCCACCTCGGCCAGATCATAGGGAGCGCCGTCTGGCCGAAGAGTATTCTGAAGCCACACCGCAGGTTCGGCGTTACTCCTTGCAATCTGACGGCGAGTTGCCAGATGTTTCGTGACATTCATCTTGTTGTCCCTTCAGGGCTGGAACAACCACCTTTTGTGAACGGAGTATGGCCAGTTTGCAATCCTTTATAGCGGGATCGCAAACCCAGGACAACAATTGCAGTAAATAGCGACGGCCACTGCTTGCTGCGCGATTCAGAAAGGAGCGATTGCTTGGCGAATTGGGGCGATCAAGTTCCCCCCGAGGTCTGGTATAAGATCTTGCATAAACGGCAAAAAGAGGCCGCAAAAGGCAGCTTTTCTAGTTGGGACAGGGCGATTTGATCTCCATCAACCCGACGCCCTCAATAACGACCTGGCCATCGGCCCCCACCGTACTGATGGTCACCCGGGCGAGGATTTCTGGGGTGAAGCGATATTGCCCTAGAAGCCGCCAGAAACCGAATTTTCGCATGTTTACGGTTTCCACGGTTGTCCCCTCGGCGTGAGTGACCTCCACACGGACATTGCTGGCACAGTTAGGCCCTGGCGGAAAATTGATCCGCACGCTGTACAGGCCGGCCTGCTGGACAGGCAGAGTGAAAGTGATCGAGGTCTTCTCGCTGGGATCCGCTGCCAAGTAAGTGAAGTTGTACAAGCCCCACATGCCGCTGGCAGTCCGCTTTTGCCAAGGTCCTTGGACTGTTGTAGCCTCTGGAGTATTCCACGTTACGACACCACCTTTGCGTGCCATGGCGCAAAGTGGCACCCCGCTTGTCGCCGTTCCAGGCAAACCGATTTCATTCACATCCACCCAGACAAAACCTGGCGGGTATCCTGCAAACTGTTTGGCAAGCGTGAAATTCCCGTGAGCCGGATCCTTCAGCGGGGGACCTTCGGAACCAGGTAGCACCACATTACGTTCATCGACTGTGCCCTGCGCGTTGGCACCCCGCCAGGTGGTATTCCACTGCACCGCGTCACCAACCACCACATTGTTGACAAATTGATTGTCATCTCCCGCGTTAAACTGTAACCCACCGGTATGCGTGTTATAAATCACATTATTTGTTACACAGGTGCTCGCCGTGAACCAGTCGAGGTACACGCCCCGGGCGATGTGACGTTTACGTCCGCTGGGGGTTTGCTGCCAGCCCCAGACGTTGGCAATCAGGTTGTTGGTAATCAGGTTAGGGGCCGCTATCTGATTCATCGTAGCGATATGAATGCCGCCACCATCGACGGTGGAAAGCATGATATTCTCTATACGGTTAAACTCGATGATATTTCCCCCCTGGTTGCGGAAGGCAAAAATCCCATTGCGCGACATGTCATGGATGTGGTTATGGGCGATAAAATTTCCCGCCTGGAGGGCCGTTTCTGCAGGTCGCGAGTCGAGATGAACGCCGCTACAGTAGTAGCGAATCAGGCCACAATGGTGGATGTGATTGCGGGTGATGCGATTTCGCAACGGGGCGACTCTGGCAGCCGCTGGTCCCGGAGTGTAAACCTTTGTGTCATCCATGTAGCCGAAGCGAGCTGAGGTGAGAAGTACGCCGCCGCCTCCCGCGTCAGTGATGGTGTTACCGTCAATCGTATTCTCACACGAATCAAGATGCAGCCAGATACCGTAGCCGCCGAGATTCTCGAAGTGACAACCTTCAATACGGCAATGCCGCGCGTTTTCCAGAACGACCGCTGCATCGGTGTTAGTCCGCGGTTCGATGTGCCCCAGCGTGTAGGTCGTGTGGCGGAATTCCAATCCACGAAGAACGACATATTCCACATGCGTGCCAGCATTCACATCCCCTTTCAGATAGAAAAGCCGGTTGAGTCGTGGGGCGATGATCTCGAGTTGCTGTGGATCTTGTCCCATTTCCGGCCAATAATAGAGTCGGCGGCTCTGGCTGTCAAAGAACCATTCACGGGGTTGATCCAGTTCTTCACGGACGCCTTCGATGAAAAACCAGGAACCGTCGACAATTCGGGCGTGTTGCTCTTCCGGCCCAAGGTAAATCAAGGACTGCCCCGGGTCCACTTTCAGCACACGCTGAATCTGATTAAAGAAGTGCCACTCAGGAACCACGTGGACTAGGACATCTGGGGACTGGCTCCAATAAGGCTTAACCTGTCCTGGTGGAAGGACGATGGAATCTTTTTTCTCGCCCTTGCCAAAAAGATAAGGCGGCTCCGCGTCGACATTCGGGTATCGTGCTCGAATTTCCCGCCGTCCATTCACAAAGAGCTGCCGAAAATCTGAAGCCCCAGGGGGATTAGACACCACGGTGCTCCAAATCTCGCCCTGTTCCCTCCGCCAGGGATTGGGAATCCGATAGCCACCGCTGATCACAACCTGTTCACCCTCAATCGCACGATACACGATGGGAGCGTCCGCGCTGCCTGAGTCTTCTGGAGTGAGGATCACAGTCTCCGGCAAAAAGTACGTACCCCCATGAATGACGACTTCAATAGGGCCTGAGGTTTGTTGCCGTTCTTTCAGATCCCTGATAGCATCCCGGGCACGAGTGATCGTTGCGAAAGGACGCTCTTTCGTTCCCGGCCCCGCATCATCTCCGTTGGTGGCCACGTGGAATTCGGCCCCAGAAACGGAAGCCAAAATGCCGAAGACTATACCCGCGACAATCGGCAGGGCAACCTTCATGACGGTTTCTCCTGTCGCACAAGAATTCGGACACAAACGCCCATTTTCCAATATTAGGCAGGCGAGAGAGTAAGAACAAGCCATCTGCCGGTCGTCCAGCAG
>Ga0068707_1003610_pt1 | contig 10790 bp, 10 predicted proteins | sample YNPNPMetaG_FD_66600 | JGI IMG/M metagenome (GOLD analysis project Ga0068707, IMG submission 66600) | Anoxygenic and chlorotrophic microbial mat microbial communities from Yellowstone National Park, USA - YNP NP MetaG | ecosystem: Environmental > Aquatic > Thermal springs > Hot (42-90C) >... | reverse complement strand
CAGCTTCATTATAGCACAGCTTTCTGCGGCTGTCTTCTAGCCGCCGTTGAGGACCTCGCTCGTCTGCTTAGCGATCATCCACTCTTCGTCCGTCGGTATCACCAGCACAAGCGCCGATGCCTCCGCGCTTCCGATGGACCTTTCGCCGCGCTGGGCAGACGAGTTCAGTTCCGGGTCGATCTGTACCCCCAAGAACTCGAGGCCTTGGCATATCCGTTCTCGCACAAGCGGCGAGTTCTCGCCTATGCCGGCGGTGAAAACCAGTGCGTCCAGACCTCCCAGAGCGGCCGCGTAGGCCCCAATGTACTTCCTGGCCCTATAGCAGAATACATCGAAGGCCAAAGCGGCCTTGGCGTTTCCATTTGCCATGGCGGCCTCTATGTCTCTCATGTCACTGCTGAGGCCCGATAGGCCCAAGAGGCCGCTCTGCTTGTTGAGGAGGTTATCCACCTCGTCGGCGGTCATCTCACAGCGGTCCATCAGCACGGTTACGATGGCGGGGTCTAGGTCGCCGCTGCGGGTGCCCATCACCAGGCCTTCCAGGGGGGTCATGCCCATGCTGGTGTCTATACATCGCCCGCCGCGCACGGCACTGATACTGCACCCGTTCCCCAGGTGGCAGGTGACAACCCTGGCGTTCGAGACATCGCGGCCGTGCCGCCGCAACCACTGCCTGGCTCGCATATCCACGTACTGGTGCGACGTGCCGTGGAACCCATAGCGCCGGATCCGCCATTGGCTGTACAGCCCTTCAGGGATTGCATAGCGGTAGGCGTGGGGGGGCAGTGTCTGATGAAACGCAGTGTCGAACACCGCCACCTGCGGAGGCACCGGAAGGCCTCGCTCTTGGAACAGCCGCCTGCATGCCTGAATCCCCGTCAGGTTCGGTGGGTTGTGCAGGGGAGCGAGCTCTGCGCACTCGCGTATCGCCTGCTCGACGTGCTCGTCGATCACTGCCGGAGCGGAGAAGCGCTCGCCGCCGTGCACTACGCGGTGGCCCACTGCCGCTATCTCAGACAGGCTCTCTATAACGCCGCCGTTCTCTTTGCCGACAAGCAGGTCGGCCATCATCGAAACTGCCTGGCGGTGATCGCGGATCGGGCCGGGCACGCGCTTCTTATCGTGACCAGGCACCTGGTGGTCAAGGTAGCCAGGTTCGACTCCGGTTACGCCGACCCGCTGAGCCAAGCCAGAGGCAAGCACCTTGTCTGAGCACATGTCGAAAAGACGGTATTTTAGGGACGAACTGCCGCAGTTGATAACTAAGACCTTCATGATTCCACACCGAGATGACGGTTGCTAGCCCGTTGCAGTGGCGCTCGCCTGCACGGCGGTTACGGCGGCGGCGCTTATGACGTCGTCCGCACTGCACCCGCGAGATAGGTCGTTGACCGGCTTGGCCAAGCCCTGCAGAATGGGTCCGATGGCATCTGCGCCTGCCAGTCTTTCCGTCAGCTTGTAAGCGATATTGCCAGCCTGCAGGTCCGGGAAGATGAGCACATTTGCCCTGCCGGCGACGGGGCTTCCGGGGGCCTTTCTCCGGCCGATCCAGTCCACCAACGCGGCATCGCCCTGCAGTTCGCCGTCAATCAGCAGGTCCGGCCGGCGTGCGCGGGCCATCTCGGTGGCCTGCACGACTTTGTCCACCAAGGGACTGCTGGCGCTTCCCTTCGTGGAGAAAGACAGCATGGCGATGCGCGGCTCGAACTCCAACAGCAGGGATGCTGTATCGGCGCTGGTGATCGCTATCTCGGCCAGTTCCTCGGCTGTTGGGTTGATTACCAAGCCGCAGTCGGCATAAAGAAAGGTGCCGTTCTCGCCATATTTGCAGTTCGGCACCACGATCACAAAACAGCTAGAGACCAGCTTGGTCCCGGGCTTGGTGCGAATCACCTGAAGCGCCGGCCTCACCGTATCCGCTGTGGAGTGGGTTGCGCCGGACACCTCGCCGTCCGCGTGCCCGGCTTTCACCATCAGCACGCCGAAGTAGAGGATCGACCGAGCCAGCTTCCCGGCCTCTTCCCTCGTCAAGCCTTTCTCCTTGCGCAGTTCATACAGAAGTTCGGCGTACTCCTCTCCCAGCGGCGATGTCTCTGGGTCTATGATCTGCACATCGCCGAGAGACACGCCGGTCTCTTTGGCGATAGCGTGAACCCTGTCTGGGTTCCCCAGGAGCGTTGCCTGCACTATGCCTTCGCCGTGGGCCCGAGCCGCCGCCTCTACGATGCGCGGATCGTGGCCTTCTGGAAACACGATGTGTTTGTTAAGGGACTTAGCACGTTCGGCAAGTCTGTCCAGTACGTTCATGCTCTCATTCCTGGTGGTCGCTTGCGGTCGCCCGCTCGGAACGCTCCACGCGCTTCTCAAGCTTATCGCGGCCGCGGCGTATGGTTTCGACAACGTTGTCTACATGGCTCTCCAGACCTTCCAGAGCCTCTTTCTGAAGCTTTTCCCACTCGCGCTGAAGGCTGTTGGCAACGGCCTCAACCTGGCTCTCGAGACGGGTAAGCACTTCCAGAGCATACTCGTCGGCCCCGCGAGTCAGGTTGTGGGCGTCCTGCTCGGCCTTCTGGCGCAGTTCCCTAGCCTGCATGGTTGCAAGGCGCGTGATCTCGTGGCTGTCCAGCAGACGGTCGGCTTCTGCCCTGGCATCCGCCAGTATCCTCTCGGCCTCCCTCCGAGCCTTCTCGATGATCTGCTCGGCCTGCTGTTGGGCATCCTCCACGATCCTCTCCGAATCCCTGGTGAGCCGACTGGCCCGCCTCACATCCTCAGGCAGGGATGTGCGGATTTTGTTGACCAGGTCGAAGAACTCGTCCAGGTCCACTCCCCAAGCCTTGTTGAGGAACTGCCAGCGGCTCTCGACCAGCTCCTCGAGCCGGTCAAGCAGTTTGGGAACGTCCATCGCCGAACCCTCCCCCTCGGATTCTGGCCAGGACTCGGGCCTCCACCTCGGGCGGCACAAGACCCCTGATGCACCCGCCTGTCCGAGCCACTTCCTTTATTAAGCTTGAGCGAAGATACGAATGCTCCGGCCGCGACATCAGAAACACTGTCTCGATGCCGGGCTCCAACTTTGAGTTCATCAGCGCCTGCTGAAACTCATTCTCGAAGTCCGATATCGCCCGAAGCCCTTTCACTATCACCTTTGCGCCCTTTGCACGGGCGTAGTGAACCAGCAGACCCTCTAGTATGTCCACGGTTACGTTCGGAAACCGGGCACACACCTCTTCCAGCATCGCTCTGCGCTCCTCAAGGCTGAAGAGCGGATGCTTGTCTATGTTCCACGCCACAGCAACAATCACTCGATCAAACAGCTTCGATGCCCTTTCTATCACGTCCAGATGGCCTGAGGTAACAGGATCGAAGCTGCCGGGACATATAGCAATTGTCATTTCAGCTCACCGTAGCCAGTTCCATAGAAGGGAACCGGCGCCGCACCTCCTCCGCCAGCACGCGGTGCTCGGCGCGGGAAAGAAGCGGGTCCGAAGCTACCAAGTCTTGTGCGTCGGACCGTGCCTGCTCAAGAATTGTGATGTCTCGCACTATGTCGGCTATGCGGAAGTCCGGGATGCCACTCTGCCGGGTGCCGTAGAACTCGCCAGGCCCGCGCAGGCGCAGGTCCTCCTCGGCAATCCGGAACCCGTCGTTGGTGGAAACCATGACCTCCAAGCGTGCCTGCCCTTCGGGAGTGCGCGCATCTGCCAGCAGTACGCAGTAGGATTGGTGCTCTCCACGGCCAACGCGCCCGCGAAGCTGATGGAGCTGAGCAAGCCCAAACCGCTCTGCGTCCTCTACAACCATCACGCAGGCGTTGGGCACATCCACACCCACCTCAACGACCGTTGTGGAAACCAGCACATGTATCCTTCCCGCTCGGAAGGCATCCATCACCGCGTCTTTCTCCGCGGGACGCATCTGCCCGTGCAGAAGCCCCACTTCCAGATCCGGGAACACCTCTCTCTGTAGCCTCTCCGCCAGCTCTGTTGCGGCCTGCGCCGTCAGCTTCTCGCTTTCCTCAACCAAGGGGCACACCACGTAGGCCTGCCTGCCCTTTCGGACCAGGTCGCGCACAGCCGCATATACCTTTTCGCGCTCCGCAGGCGTTTTCCAGTGCGTGCGAACCGGGCGCCGCCCGGGCGGAAGCTCATCGATGATCGATACGTCCAGGTCGCCGTACACCGTAAGGGCCAACGTCCGGGGTATCGGTGTGGCGGTCATGACCAGCACGTCCGGGTTCGTGCCCTTGGCGCGCAGAAGTGCTCGCTGCACCACCCCAAATCGGTGCTGTTCGTCGATCACCACCAGGCCCAACCGTGCGAACTTCAGCCCCTCCTCGATAAGCGCGTGGGTGCCCACCACCACAGGGATCGTTCCATCCGCGGCCCCAGCGTAGACCCGCGCCCGCTCCGATGTCGGCAGGCCGCTGACCAACAGCGCTACATCCAAGCCGAGCGGGCGCAGGAGCTTGGAGAACACTCTGGAGTGCTGTTCGGCCAGGATTTCGGTGGGTGCCATCACGGCGGCTTGATACCCGCAGTGCACCGCCGCCGCGATCGCCGCCGCCGCCACCACCGTCTTGCCCGACCCCACATCGCCCTGAAGCAGGCGGTTCATTGGCCGCGGCGACTCCATGTCGGCGATGATCTGTCCTATCACCCTCCGCTGACTGGCCGTCAGCTCGAAGGGCAGTGAAGCGGCAAACGCTTTCAGTGCGTCCGCCCCGCCCGTGAACGCTATCCCAGGCTCTTGATCTATCAGCCTCCTGCGGCGCGAAAGAGCCACCTGCAGGAGGAAAAACTCCTCGTACACCAGTCGGCGGCGCGCATCTTCTTTCTCCTGCATGGTCTCGGGCTCATGGATCGCCCTAAGCGCGTCGTGCACCCCCACCAGACCCCGCCTGGCCCTGAGACTTTCGGGAAGGCACTCTGGAACCAGGTGCACATACCGCTCCAGGCAGTTGTGTATGATGCGGCGCAGGTGCCGTTGGTAAAGGCCTTCCGTTAGAGGATAGATCGGCAGGACCTTTCTTGGGGAGTCCTGGTCCGACAACTCCTCCCACTCCGGCGACTTGAACTGCGCAAGCCACAGGTCTCTCTGAACAGGCCCGTGGATGACTATCTCGTGCCCGCGAATCCTGCTGAAGCGGTCCTTCAGAGTCCTTTGGTTGAAGAACACCAGCAAGGCCGAACCGGTATCGTCCTGCACTGAGACCTTCGTGATCGGCATGCCGCTACGGGCTGTGTAGGACTCAACTCCAGCCACACGAGCAACGACGGTGGCCACCTCGCCGTCCGTCAGTTCCGCAATGCGCCTGATGCGGGTTCTGTCTTGATAATCCCGAGGGAAGTAGAAGATGAGATCCTCGGCCGTGCGTATGCCGAGCTTAGCGAGCGTGCCGGTTAGGGCTGGGCCTACTCCCTTTACATACTGAACGGGCATGTCCAGCGAGGCCTGGGGGGCGGTCTTCCCCGCCGTTTTGCCTCGAACCGCGCCATTATAGCCTGGCATCTTTTGCAGTGTCAAACGGATTCGCTACAGCAAGCACCCTGGGCGGTGACGTCGGCGGTGCCGTTCGCCTTCAGCCCTGAGGTGCTGGGATGACGTGTATGCTATCTATTCAGTATCAGCTCCTCCGCGTTGCGGCAGTACAGGCGGTACAGCACATCACGCGGGAGGTCAATCGCATCGACGGTCCATTCCCCTTGTATGGGAATGGGATGAGGTATTCCGCGGCCGGGCGTCTCGAAGTACCTCCAGTGGGCCGCGTAGAAGGCCACAACGTCGTCGTCTGAGGTGTCGCGGTCCTGCGGGGCCCCAAGCATCAAGCGCTGGCCGCGTATGCCCAGGTCCGTTCCGAACAGGATTCTGTGGCTGAATCGGCTGAACACGCCGCGCGTTCTGCGGGGGTCATGCCTGCCAATCTCGGCGATGCGGGCCGCGGTATCCACGTAGTAGTTGGGGTAAGTGTCCAGCATCCTCACGACGTTCCCGAGGTCCTCGGCGTCGTTACCGAAGTGCACCCCAATGATTGTGGTACGCGGGTGCCTCCTGACCACGTTCTCAAGCTGGTTCAACAGCTCCTCAAACCCGTAGGGATACCGGGTTCGATCGGCAAAGCTCCAGTGCGGGTTCAGGCTGAGTTCCTTCCACCGCTCGTTCTCCGGCGTCATCGGGAGGAAGAACGCTTTCGGGTCTGCTGTATGGAACGCCACAGGTATCCTCAGCTCGGCGGCCTTCTCCCATATCGGGCAGAAGCGTTCGTCATCAACCCTCAGCACCTGTCCCTGGCTGTCTCTCACGGTGAGACCCAGCGACTTATGTATCTTCAGACCCACGGCTCCGGCATCCACAGCACGCTCCAGGGCTTCGCACTCCCTCTTCGCCCAGCCTGGTTCGTCCACACCCGAGTAATCCAGGCCGGCAAATGCATAGAACCGACCCGGATAGGCCCGGTATGCGTCCAGTTCCCGCAGTAGGCGCTCCTGGGTGAACGCATCTAGGCTGACCATGCGTGCGATGCCGACCTTGTCCATCAGGCGAACGGCATCCGATAGATACTCCGAAAGCAGATGAACATGCGCGTCCACCACTGGGATGCTTCTGCGCCAGCTCTCATGTGGGGTTGCTAAGCTCACCTGTGTCCTCCATCGGCGCACGGGTAGTTGGGTGTGAAGCGAAGCTCTATGTCCGCAAAACCTTTCGCCCCGATCCCTGCAATGTCCTACGGAGCTGGCCGCAGGCCGCCTCTATGTCCTGGCCGCGCGGGCTCCGAAGCGTTGTGCGAACTCCGCCCTTCTCGACCTCCTGCTGGAAGCGAAGCACCTTGTCCCATGCCGGCGGTCGGAACTGGGGTATATCCGAGCACGGATTGAGGGGGATCAGATTGACATGCGCCAACTGCCCACGTATCAGACCTGCCAGACGCCGTGCATGCTCCACAGAGTCGTTCACCCGGTCTATCAGCACGTACTCAAAGGTGATCCGCCTGCTGGTGACCTCAGCGTACTCGCGGCATGCCATCAGCAGGTCATCCAGAGGGTAGCGCTTGGCCAACGGCACGATCTGCTCGCGAAGCTCCTGCGTGGGCGCGTGGAGGGAGATGGCAAGCGTGAACTGAAACCGGTATCGTGCCAGCCTCCGGATTGCCGGCGTGATCCCCACGGTTGACACCGTGAGGTTTCTCATACTTATCCCCAGCTCCTTATTGATGAGCCGGGCGGCCTTAACCACTGCCGACATGTTGAACAGCGGCTCGCCCATCCCCATGAACACGATGTTGGTGATTCTGGCCCCTTCGCCCTGCTCCCTCACGGCGATGTCTTGGGCGAAGAGCACCTGGTCCAGTATCTCGCCCGGCGTCAGGTTGCGGCGGAAGCCCATCAGCCCGGTTGCACAGAACGTGCATGCCGCTGGGCATCCGACCTGGGTGGACACGCACACCGAGTCCCTGCCCTCATAGGGCAGGTACACGGTCTCCACAGCCTCGCCGTCCGGCCACTGCACCAACAGCTTCAGGGAGCCGTCGGCGGAGCGGCGCTCGCTAACCACCTCGCCTCTGCCAACCGATGCCGCCGCAGACAGTTCTTCCCTCAAGCTGGCAGGCAGGTCGGTCATCTCGGCGAAGCTGTGGGCTCGATGCTTGTATATCCACGCCGCAACCTGGCGCCCCCTATACGGCTTCTGTCCCATAGCCGTCAGGAACTGGGTGATCTCATCCGAGTCCATGCCCAGCAGAGGCACACCCCCCTGACGGCGGGCGCACGGCGCTTCGCCGGTGTTGCGGTCAGCGGTAAGCGAACTCATGGTTGAGGAAGGCCCCATCTCGTGTACGTCCAGTCCGAGGAACGGTCCGCTGGTCAGCGTCGGAACTGCAGACCGATGGTTGGGTTGTTCTTTCGGAAAGCGCTCTCCAGGCCGAAGTACAGGCTCATATTCTGGTTGAGCCTGGTCTTCCCGTAGATATCCAGCTTCAGGTCGTTGGGGTGATACAGATTGAGGCTGAGACCGTTTGGCGACGTAAGGCCGTAGTCCAGCCCAACACCCAAGCGCGATGCGTAGAAGCCGTAGCGGACGTCCAGGTTATCCGTCAGCGGACGGCCCAACTGCAGATTCAGCTTGGCAGACTCTCCCACGTCCCTCAGGCCCACATACGCGAACCTGCCGCCCGACATTGGAAACACGCTGTTGACATCCAGGCGGAATCTGCCCGGACTCGTCGTCTGGTACACATCCACGCTCGTTTGCTTCGAGACGGTGGGAGGCGGAGGAGGCCCCGAGGCAGGTCCAGCTTCGGTTGGAGCACGCCGGCGGCCCAGGATCCGGTTCACCGTTTCGTTGATCCTCTCGGTTATCTGGCGGGTGTTCTCCGCAGTTTGGCGAAGGTTGGCTACGGTTGCACGCAGGTCTGCCTGAATGGCCTCATCGCCGGACAGCTTGGCAACATTTGCTGAGGCCTGCTCGATGTTCGCCGCAGTGGCCTTGACATGCGCAAGCGTCTCCTGAAGCGATCCCTGCAGGTCGCTCTCTGTCACCAGACCCTGGATAACGCTCGCCAGCTCCTTGAATCCCTCCGTTGCATCGGCTATATTGCGCGCCGCGCGGGCAACTTCCGGCCGATTAGACACCACCATGCGTTGGATATCCGCAAGGAGGGCATCGGCCCTGCGCGTGGCCCGCTCTGTGTTAGACACAATACTGCGCAGGTCTTGGCCCAAGCGCTGGTCGCGTATCAGACGGTCGATGGCTGCAGAAGCTGACTCGATGTTCTTGGCGATGCGGGATGTTTCGTCGGCCAGTTCCGAGGCTTTGATTACAAGGTCATCGAGCTGTGGGGTATCTATGCCGTATACGATGTCTCTGACAGTAGGCTTCCGCTTCTGGGGTAGATACTCACGCTTGGTGCCCGGTATTATGTCCACGTACTTCTCGCCGATGAGGCCGCCGGAGGTGATGCGAAACCTGGAGTCCCTGGGGATTTTGTACTTTTTCAGCACCTCCAAACCAAGCTCTGCGACGATGCGGCCGCTTTCATCTGCCACCAGCTCGATGCTTCGCACGGTGCCTATGCGAACGCCTGCCATGCGCACGTGAGACCCGTCCTCGAGGTCCTGGACATCGCGAAACCGCACTCTGATGGGGTACATCTCCGCTCTCCAGCCCAAGCTGAGGATGTACCAATGTGCCACCAGAAACGAAGACACGGCCAGAACGACGGCTATCCCAACTTTGGTTGCGGATCTCATCGGCGTGTCCTTTCAGATGGGTGGTCGGCGAGCGAGGTTCCAGCCTCGGGTCGAAACCCGTCAAGCCATACTGCTGATGGGACCTGAGGCACGTCCCTCGACGAACTGCCGCACCACCGGGTCAGGGCTCTGGCGGATCTCTTCCGGCGAGCCGCTGGCTACGATGCGGCCGCCGTGAAGCATCGCCACCCGATCGGATATTCGGAAAACGCTGGACAGGTTGTGAGACACGACTATCGACGTAACGCCCAGCTCCTTCTTCAGTCTGACAATAAGGTCGTCTATCACCCCGGCTGTGATCGGGTCTAGGCCGCTGGTAGGCTCGTCGAAGAGCAAGAGCTTGGGCTTGGTTGCCAGTGCACGCGCCAAACCGACACGCTTCTGCATCCCGCCGGACAACTGCGACGGCAGCATATGCTCTACGCCGCGAAGCCCAACGATTCTGAGGTTTTCAGCAACCACTGCATCCAGCTCCTGCTTGGTGATGTGGCGGTTCTGTCTTCTGACGCCGAAGGCCACGTTCTCATATACGGTCATGGAGTCGAACAGCGCGGCGTATTGAAACACCATACCAATCTGCCTGCGCACGGGGGTAAGCTTGCGTTCGGAGAGCCGGACGATGTCTGTACCGTCCAACATGATTCGGCCTGCCGCTGGCTTCAACAGCCCGGCAATGCACTTGAGAAGGGTGCTCTTGCCGCTTCCAGACATCCCCATGACTGACAAGAGCTGGCCGTCGCGTACCTCCAGGCTTGCGCCGCTGAGCACCTCTCTGCCAGAGGCGATATAGGTGATGTCCTCCACCTGAACGACCATGTATCCCGCTCGATTATAGCACACCCCTGCACACCGGCAAAGCTTCGAGATCGGACGATGCGGCCCTTGACACCACTCGCTGCCAATCAGTAGAATCTATCGAGGATTCAGGCGTATCAGACGCTCATTCCCCACGTTTGGTATCTGTCGCTTTCTCTCATAGTGAGGTGATCACTCTTGCCCGCTCCCCTGATCTCTGACTCTATAGACGAGCTTGAGAACAAGTTTGGCAATCGGTATGACCTGGTGATGATAGCCGCGAAGCGCGCCAAGGAGCTCCAGGAGGGGCATCCTCCGCTCATCCGCACCGATGCGACTAATCCGCTTACGATCGCCCTCGAGGAGATCGAGGCGGGAAAGTATCCGCTGCCCGAGGGCTCCCAGGCGGTGCAACTGCCTCCGGTTGCGCATGCGGAGGCTGAGGATACGGAACGGGAGACGGAATCGGAGGCTGAAGACAGCGAAGAGTCGTGAAGAAGGACTACTACGAAGTACTCGGCGTCTCCAGGAGTGCCGGCCAGAACGAGATAAAGCAGGCGTACCGCAGGCTGGCGCGTAAGTACCATCCCGACGTGAACCCGGGCGACCGCCAGGCCGAGGAGCGCTTCAAGGAGATCAACGAGGCCTATGAGGTCCTCAGCGATCCCGAGAAGCGCCGCCAGTATGATATATACGGCCACGAGGGCGTTGGCACCGTGACCGGGACCAGCGGTTTCGACGTGGGCTTTG
>Ga0068707_1003607_pt1 | contig 10791 bp, 8 predicted proteins | sample YNPNPMetaG_FD_66600 | JGI IMG/M metagenome (GOLD analysis project Ga0068707, IMG submission 66600) | Anoxygenic and chlorotrophic microbial mat microbial communities from Yellowstone National Park, USA - YNP NP MetaG | ecosystem: Environmental > Aquatic > Thermal springs > Hot (42-90C) >... | reverse complement strand
TAACCACACCGGTGGTCAGCGTCTGTTCCAGACCAAAGGGATTGCCGATGGCCAGTACAAACTGCCCTACCCGCAACTGGTCTGAGTCGCCCAGCACTACCGGTTTCGGCAGGTCCGCTCCGGCATCAATGTGAATCACCGCCAGGTCATTGGATGGATCCACACCAACGATTTTGGCTTCGTACACCTGCCCACTGGCCAGGGTGACCAACAATTCCTCAGCGTTTTCGACCACGTGATAGTTGGTGACGATGTGTCCCTCCGAGTCGTACACAAAGCCGGAACCGGTCCCTTCCTGGGGAATTGCCCCCATAAACATGTCGTAGGTGTAACTGCGGTTGGTGATGTTGACCACTGCCGGGCTGACTGCCTCGTACACGGCGATGAACTGTTTTTCCAGGGCGTTAACTGCCTCAGCCTCGTTGCTTGTTTCAGGCATGACAGTTACTAAAGGCGGTGCCGACGTTGCTGTAGGAGCCACCATGGTCGGCGTGGGAGTAGGCTGGAAAGCCAGAGCATTGGTCAAACCACATCCCAGCCCAACAACCAACAATATAAGAGAAACGACGATCAGATTCTGGAATTTTCGAGATTTCGCGCTCATTAAACGATCCCTCACTTTCACTAGTAGCACTCTAGCCAGGCATGGCTGGTGCGGAACTCAGTTTGCTAATTATCGCCGGAACCGGGCACAGAGTAATCACAGATACCATCGCCATTTCTATCAGTGTAGTGTTTGCACCGCCCCGGGTAAGGATCGTTAACCATGCCCCGTGGGCAGGCGACGCCATTTGATTGCTGTACAGGCTGTCCAGCTTCGGCCATCGGCTGATCATTACTATAGTCTGTCTGCCTCGTATCGGCAGCCCGCCCCTTGGTAATTGCCCAATAGCCTGTCAGAATCGCGCCAGAAAGAACTGCTACGGAACCGAGGTATAGAAACTGCCGTCGTGTCATCCCGTTGTCAGCGGTGGACGTTGTACACTCCTTCGGTTTTCTCACGGGCAGTAGCGTCTTCTTGGTCATGGTCATGATCCAGTTCCAGTGCAACACCAGATGGGCCAGCACACCTGCGATCATGACCAGGCTGCTCCAGGTGTGTAGTTGATTCCAGAGAGAAAAGGTGATGCCCAGAACCGAGTTAAAGTCTGTAGCCCAATTAATCGGCAACAGAAAAATCAGTCCGCTGATCGCGCTTAGCACAAATGAGATGCCAATACCTACATCTATCCAGTAATTTAGCCTTGCTTTTTTCATAAAAAGTAATCTTTCACCTTTAGAGATATTCTGGTTTCGTCGAAGATGTCTCGTTGCCGCTGTTTTGTGCCCAATCATATCATACAAACATGAAGGGCTGATGAAAAGAATGCGTAGATGCTGTGATAAGGGCGAGCTTTCGCCGTCGCCCGTAGCTCATCGGTCAGAATTCAGCCACCGGCAAGGTGAAGGTGAACCGCGTTCCCTGGCCGACTGCACTTTCTACCTCGATCCGCCCGCCGTGGGCTTCGATCAGTTGTTTGGCAATGGACAGCCCTAATCCCGTCCCGCCGGTGGCCCGCGAGCGCGATTTGTCAGCGCGGTAGAAACGCTCGAAGACGTAGGGCAGGTCTTCTGGGGCAATGCCGCTGCCCGTGTCCTGCACGTTGACCGCGACCCATTGGCCATCGGCATGGGCGGCAATGGCAATCTCTCCACCCGGCGGCGTGTGAGTCAAAGCGTTATCCAGCAGATTGCGCAATACCTGGCCGATGCGCTGGGGATCAATATCCACCAGGGGCAGATCTTCCGGCAGGTCAATCCGCAATTCTATCTCCCCCGCCTGCGCCCGGGCCCAGAACGCCTCGATAGCTCTGTGTACCACATCGGACAGGGCTACCGGCTGGCGCTGGATCCTGAGCTTTCCCGCCTCGGCCAGAGATAATTCCTGTAGATCGTCCACCAGCCGATTGAGGTGCATGGCCTCTTCGTAAAGGGAACCAATGACCTGGGGGTCTGGTTCGAGCACGCCATCCTGCACTGCTTCCAGGTAGCCGCGGATGTTGGAAAGGGGGGTGCGCAGTTCGTGGGCCACATCGGTCACCAGGTTGCGGCGCAGTTCTTCCAGCCGAGCCAACCCGTCGGCCATGGAGTTGAAGGCCCGGGCCAGCTCACCGATCTCGTCTTTGGAAGTGACTGCCACTCGCTGGCTCAGGTCTCCGGCTTCCATGCGTCGCACGGCCATCGTCAAGGCCTCCACTGGAGCGAGGATACGGCGCGACAGGCCCATGATGAGCAACACGGCCCCAAGGCCCGCGACCACGGCGACCAGGAGCAGGGTACGATTGATGGAGGCCAGGAAGCCTTCAGCTGCAGAATTTCCCCCAGGCAGGCCAACGTAAATAACGCCCACCGGGGTCCCTTCATAAACAATCAGTGCGGCTGGCGGACCCCACTCCTGTCTCACGGGCTGCCCGATCAATTCCCCTTCCGAATCGGCAACGATCCGTCCAAAACGATCAGCCAGGATCACCCTTTCCCCCGTGATCTGCTTCATCCGCTCGAGCTCTACCTGTACGCCGGCCCAACCTCCATATCGGGTATAGTACATGGTCAGGAAGCCCTCGAAACGCCGATCGCGCATCATCCCCCGGCGATCCTCGTAACCTTGAACTGTGCGGGTAGTAATCTGGGTACTGACCAGGGCAATGCCCCCGACGGCAACTATCACCACCAGGATCAGCACCACCAACAGGCGAAAACGAAGCGAATGGAACATTTCAATCCTCGCCAAATTTGTAGCCTACGCCATAGACTGTCTTGATATAGGTCGGCTGTTTAGGGTCCGGCTCGATCTTTTTGCGCAGGTTCTTGATGTGGACATCTACTGTGCGCTCGAAGCCCTCGAAGTCATAGCCGAAGACCCGGTCCAGAAGCTCCAGCCGGCTGAAGACCCGCCCCGGCTCTTCAGCCAGCACCTCCAGCAGTCTGAATTCGGTGGGGGTGAGGGGCACGAGTTCACCTTTCATCCGCACCTCGTGAGAACGTCGGTCAATCACCAGGTCGGCGAAGGTGATCTCTGATGGACCCGAAGCGGCCTCTTTGCCGACGCGGCGTAATATCGCCCGGATGCGGGCCACCAGCTCACGGGGGCTGAATGGTTTGGTGACGTAATCGTCGGCACCCAGTTCCAGGCCGACGAGCTTATCCTCTTCGGTAGTTTTAGCCGTGAGCATGATGATGGGTACCTCGGATTCGGCCCGCAAGACACGACACACATCGAGACCGTCCATGCCGGGCAACAGCAGGTCCAGCACGATGAGGTCTGGCTGTTTCTGGCGGGCCAATTCCAGGGCTGCCAGGCCGTCGTAAGCGACGAGCACCCGGTAGCCATCCTTCTCCAGGTAGAGCCGGACCAGATCTACGATTTTGGGGTTGTCGTCCACTATCAGTATTTTACGCTTGTTCATCTTTTCGTGTATCTCCTTAGCAAACTTGAACCAGCTTCTATTGTACCGAAAAGATGTGAAGAAGTTATGAAGAAACTATGATGGCCTGGTGAAAGCTTATCTCTGAGAAACGGCCAGCTAACCCCCTGCTACACAGGGGGCTTCGGCGGGGTCGGGAGACCCGCGCCAAACGAGGTTATGCAAAAAGTGGGGGAGGAGCGTCCTCGCTCCTCCCCATGTTTGGTGCATATGACTCACCTCCCGCCGACACCGCCAGTACAGACCACACGGTCACTCGTTGTCAGGACGGAAGCCTTTGCCCCATCCGCGGCCAAAGCCCCGCCCTCCGGGGAAGAAGCCTTTTTCCAGCCCCTCAAGCATCCAGTTGGCCTGTTCCTGGCTGATCTTGCCATCCTCTACCGCTTGCTGGATGGCCTGCTTCTGGGCCTCAACTCGAACGGACTCCATGGCATCATATACCGTCTGAATGTCAATACCTTTCGCCTCAGCGATCTCCTCCAGAGTCTTGCCGGAATGCAACTCGGTGAAGAGCTCCACCGGGGTCAGCCCCAGAGTCTCAGCCGCCTTGTCGAACATCGTCCAGTCGCCGCCGCGGGCCCAGCCGAAACAGCCCCATCCTGGACCTCTTCCCTTAAAGGGGACAGTGGGCGTTGGGGTGGGTTCCTGGGCGAATACGAAAGTCGCCGCGGCCAGACCTGCCAGCACAAGCACGACCAGGGCCGCACCGGATACCAGGAAAAGCTTTTTCTTGCTCACGCGATTCACCTCCTTCTTTCTTTATACTGAGTTTGGGCTGGTTTTCCACCAGCCTGCCTTTATTGTATCAGAAGGGTGTGAAGATTTGATGAAGGAGCGGTAAGAATCGGATGTAGATTATTGATCGTGGGGCAGGAACCTTGCTGAAAGTCGCGCGTTCAATCGTCCAGGGACACTAACCCCTGTTTGATGGCGATGATTACTGCGTGGGTGCGGTCGTTGGCCTGTAGTTTACCAATGATGTTCGAGACGTGGTTTTTCACCGTGCCTTCGCTCAAGGAAAGCTTCTCGGCGATCTCGCGGTTGGATAATCCTCCCGCCAGCAGGTTCAGCACTTCCTCCTCACGACGGGTCAATTTCTCCAGCGGTGGTAATTCTGCGGCGGGGTGTGGTTTTTGGTCACGAGTTGTCTCTCCCCGTTCCTGAGCCAGGCGGTGAAAGGCCTGCAGCACTTTGCGGGCCACCCCCGGGTCGAGCTGCGACTCGCCGCGCATTACCCCGCGCACCGCCTCAACGATGGTCTCCTCCGGGGCATCCTTGAGCAGGTAACCCTTCGCCCCGGCCTTGATCCCCTCGAACACCAGGTTGTCGGTATCGTAGGTAGTGAGGATGACCACCTGTGTGTCTGGCAGGGAGTCACTGATCCGCCGCGTGGCCTGTACCCCGCTCAGGCGGGGCATTTTGAGGTCCATGAGCACCACGTCGGGACGCAGGGCCTGGGCCTGCTCTATGGCTTCCTGCCCATCGGCAGCCTGGCCGACCACGCGGATGCCTGGTTGGCTGTTCAGGATGATCTCCAGTCCCCGGCGCACGATGTCCTGATCGTCCACGATGAGCACGCGAATATCGCCCATTTTTACACCTCCCGGCGGGGTATGGTCACCTGCACGCGCGTGCCCCGTTCCCCCACCCGTTCCACCCGGCACCGTCCTCCCACCAATTCAGCCCGTTCTTTCATCCCCAACATGCCAAGCCCCGTCACCTGATCGGGGTCGTTTAATCCCACGCCGTCGTCTTCTATCGTCAATGTCACCACCCCTGGAACGAAAGCCAGCCGCACATCCGCCCTCGTCGCAACGGCGTGACGGGCCACGTTCTCCAGCGCCTCCACGGCGATACGATAAAGGGCCTGTTCTTCGTCACGGCGGAGTGCTGCTTCCTGCCCCTCGACGATGAGCGTCGCCGGCACCCCACTGCGCTCCTCGAAATCACTCACTGCCTGGCGTAACGCTCCACTGAGACCCAGCGTCTCCAGCGGTGCAGCGCGCAGATCCATGATGGCTCGCCGCGCCTCATCCAGTCCCTGGCGGGCTACCTCTTGGGCGCGGGCCAGCTCTTCTTCTGCCTGGATAGTATCGCCGGAGCGCAGCAGGGTACGCACCGCCCCCAATTGTACCGTCAAAGCCGACAGTGAATGGGCCAGAGTGTCGTGCAACTCGCGGGCCAGGCGGTTGCGCTCGCGGCTGGTGGCCAGTTGCTCAATGGCCGCTGCGTGGCGGGCGTGTTGTTCGTTTTGCGCCTCGGCCAGGATGGCCACCAGGTAGGGCACCAGGTAGAGAAAAATGATGCGCGTCAGATTACTGGCCACGACCAACGGTCCGGCGAATTCGGCCGCGAGGGTGTGCAAAAGGATGCGAAAAGCCGTGGTCAGGGCGAGGGCCAGGGTGGAACTGAGCAACGCCCCCTTGCGACCATAGATCGCGGCGGCCAGGATGGTGGGGATCAACATGAACAGGAACGGTTCCGTCGGCCGCCAATCGGGACGCACGCTGGAGCTCAGGCTTTGTTCCATGATCACCAGGCCCAGCACCACCGGGATAAAAGCCCGTCTCAGCCAGCGCACCGGCCAGGGAGTAAAAACCAGCAGGGCCAACACGGCCCCGCTGATGAGACTTCCCATCCCAACAACCCACCACTCGGGTTGAATGGCGACAGGCAACTCAAAACCAGCCAGCAGGGCTACCAGCAGGCCAATACACTGTAACGCCTTTGGCGCCAGCCAGAGGGCCACCAGTATTTTGAGAAAACGCATCAGGCGTTGCATCGTTTCTCCTGTTGACAGTATACCAACTCCCTTCGTGCCTGTCAAACGGGCGGAGTGGTGGTCTCCCCGTTGAGTGTTGCTACGCCACCCATCTCGTTTTTTAACCGCAGTAGAACTGGGCCAGCAACACCCAAGAGGGAGACTATCTGCGGAGCGTGAAGCGTAAAAGTAACTGTACTACTCCACCTTTTCAAACTGACTGTTATACAGTTCAGCATAAAAGCCACCTTGAGCCAGCAACTCGTCGTGCGTGCCTTGCTCGACGATGTTGCCGTCGCGCATCACCAAAATCAGATCGGCGTTGCGGATGGTGGAAAGGCGATGGGCGATGATGAAACTGGTGCGCCCCCGCATCAAATTGTCCATAGCCCGCTGGATGAGGATCTCGGTGTGCGTGTCCACTGAACTGGTGGCCTCGTCGAGGATGAGCATGGGCGGATTGGCCAGGATGGCGCGGGCAATGGTCAACAACTGCTTCTGGCCTTGCGAGATATTGGTCACCTCTTCGTTCAATACCATGTGATAACCCTCAGGCAGGGTGCGGATAAAGCGGTCAATGTGGGCAGCTCTCGCAGCCTCCACTACCTCTTCTTCGGTAGCATCCAGCCGTCCGTAGCGGATATTATCCAGGATGGTGCCATTAAACAGCCAGGTATCTTGCAGGACCATGCCAAAGAGGTTCCGCAAATCGGCACGCCGAAAGTCCTTGATGTTATGACCATCCACCCGAATCGCGCCATCGTTGACATCGTAGAAACGCATCAGCAGTTTGACCATAGTGGTCTTTCCCGCCCCAGTCGGTCCCACAATGGCGACTTTTTGCCCCGGCTTGATAGAAGCCGAGAAGCCCTGGATCACGGTTTTATCGGGGACGTAGCCGAAGTAGACGTTCCGGAACTCTACCTGCCCGGCGACCTCCTCCAGGGTGACTGGCTGGGCGGTATCGGGTGTCTCCTCAGCCTCGGCCAGGAACTCGAAGACGCGCTCGGCGGCGGCCACCGTCTGCTGGAGGACGTTGGAGATGTTGGCCAACTGGGTGATGGGTTGAGTGAAGGAGCGCACGTATTGGATAAAGGCCTGAATATCGCCGACAGTGATGAGTTCGCGGGTCGCCAGCCAGCCGCCAAGGATGACCACCGCCACGTAGCCCAGGTTGCCAATGAACCCCATGACGGGCATCATGATCCCGGAAAGGAATTGGGCTTTCCACGCCACGCCATAGAGGGCATCGTTATGCTGGTCGAACTTCTGAATGCTCTTCGCCTCACCGTTGAAAGCCTTGATGACGACATGACCGCCGAACATCTCCTCCACGTGCCCGTTAACGTGGCCGAGGTATTCCTGCTGCTGGGCGAAGAATTTCTGCGACTTGCGGATGATAAACGTCACTATCACCAGGGACAAGGGCACAATCAACAGGGCAACCAGGGTCATCTGCCAACTGATGGTCAGCATCATGACCAGAACACCGAGCATGGTTACAGCCGAGGTGATGATCTGCGTCAGGCTTTGGTTAAGGGTCTGGTTGACCGTATCCACATCGTTCGTCAGGCGGGAAAGCACTTCGCCGTGCGTGGTGCCGTCGAAATAACGGAACGGCATGCGGTGAATTTTCCCCATGATTTCCTTGCGCAACTGGTAGGTGACCTTAATGGCCACGTTGGTCATCAGCCAGCCTTGCAGGTAACTGAGCGCCGTTGAGAAAAGGTACAAACCTAACACGGTGAGCAAGATTTTGCCGATGGCAGCGAAGTCAATCCTGCCGGCGCCGGTCAGTTGAGCGATGAGACCCTCGAAAAGTTTGGTAGTGGCACTGCCCAGAATCTTCGGCCCGATGATAGAGAAGACGGTAGAGCCGATGGCGAGGAGCATCACGAGCAAAATGGTGATCTTGTACGGATCCAGGTAGGCGATCAACTTGCGCATGGTGCCCTGGAAATCGCGTGCCTTTTCCACCGGGCCCATCATAGGACCAGGCCCACCCATCGGGCCATGCCGGCGACGGGGAACAGGAATGTTTCGGGATTGAGTATGATTGGTGGAAGCGCTCATACCCGCACCTCCTGTCCCTTTAACTGCGAGAGGGCAATCTCGCGGTACACCTCGCAGGTTTCCATCAACTCATCATGCGTGCCCTGGCCAATAATTCGGCCTTCATCCAGCACCAGGATTCGGTCGGCATCCTTGATAGTCGCCACGCGCTGGGAGACGAGAATCACCGTGCTGTCGCTCAGGTGTGCTTTGATAGCCCTGCGCAGTCGAGCGTCGGTCTTATAGTCCAGCGCTGAGAAACTATCATCGAAGATGTAAATGGGCGGTTTTTTGGTCAAAGCCCTGGCAATGCTCAAGCGCTGTTTTTGTCCGCCGGAGAAATTCGCGCCACCTTGCGAGACATCCCCCTGGAGCCCTTCTGGCTTGGAGAAGACGAAGTCGTTGGCCTGGGCGATTTCAAGTGCCAGTTTCATCGTCCCTTCGTCGGCATTTTCGTCGGCATAGCGCAGGTTGCTCTCAATACTGCCGCTAAACAGGTTGCTCTGTTGGGGGATATAGCCAATTTTGTCGCGCAGGTCACTCAAACGCACCTGGCGGATGTCCACGCCGTTGATGTAGATCGCGCCATCGGTCACGTCATAGAAGCGCGGGATCAGATTGACCACGGTAGACTTTCCCGAACCGGTCGTGCCGATGATGGCCGTCGTTTGCCCGGCTTTGGCGACGAAATTGAGATCGTGGAGCACGTCCTCCTCGGCGTCCGGATAACGGAAAGAGACGTGACGGAATTCGATGTCGCCATGGAATGGTTCCGGGAACGGCTTGGGATCTGCCGGGTCGAGGATGGTCAGGTCGGTCTCCAGCACCTCAGCCACGCGGTTCGCGGCCACATCTGCGCGGGGCAGAAGGATGAACAGCATGGAGAACATCAGGAAAGCGAAAACGATTTGCATGGCATATTGCATAAAGGCCATCATGTCGCCGACCTGCATCGCCGCCTGGGCCACCTGGTGCGCACCTACCCAGATGATAAGAATCGAGAGTACGTTCATGATCAACATCATCAATGGCATCATGAGCACAAAGACGCGGTTGACGAACAAACTGGTGCGGGTGAGGTCGAGGTTGGCCTGGTCGAAGCGTTCTTCTTCGTATTTCTGGCGATTGAAGGCGCGCACCACCATCATGCCGGTCAGATTCTCCCTGGCAACCAGGTTCAGGCGATCAATCAGGCTCTGGATTATCTTGAACTTGGGCACGGCGATGGTGAAGGCCATGGCAATCAGGGCAATCAACACCAATACGCCCAGGGCAATAATCCACCACATCGAGGCGCCTTTGCTCAAGGCCCGCAAGGTGCCGCCAATGCCAATGATAGGGGCGTAGAATACCATGCGCACCATAATCATCGTCACCATCTGGATTTGGGTGATGTCATTGGTTGAACGGGTGATCAACGAGGCGGTGGAGAAACGCTCCATTTCGGCACTGGAGAAGCGCATCACTTTATCGAAGAAGAGGTGACGCAGGTTGCGTGCCAGGCCGGCGGCGGTGCGCGCCCCCAGAAAGCCAACCGTGATGGTTGAGATGGCTGATACCAGGGCAATGAGCAACATCCACGCGCCGGTGCGCAGAATGTAGTTGTTCTGAATCTTGCCCGTGTCCATGCCAAGGGCCTGGTATTCTGCCCTGACCGCGCGGGCTGCCGCCTGAGCGATGGCCCTCTCCCCACCGAGAGCGGCGAAGCGCTGGTCAATCGCGGCCCCAATTTGGGCGCGCTGCGTTTCGGGCAACCTGGTCAGCACGGCGAAAATATCCATGCCGGGGGGCAGTTTGGAGAGATCGAAGCCCAGGTTGCTTGCCTGAGAAGGATTGCTTTTTATCTGCTCGATGCCGGACACGATGAGCAGCGCCTTACCCATCAACGGGTTGAGGCGCTCAAGGGTAGTCTGGTCTGTGCTTCGTAAAACGTAAATCGGCTCGCTCGCCAACGCAGGATACTTCTCAAGGTAGGTCTCATAGTCTGGCGAGGTATTGTCCACTCGCGTGTAATGGGCCAGCACGTCCGCTGCTTCGTCGGCGGACAGAAACAGGGTCAGGTGCTCCAGCGTGCTTGCCCGCAGGGCTTCCGGCACGGCCTGTTCCACGCCGCCTTGCTGAATGCCCACGTTGACAATGCGCGACATGTAATCGGGCAGGGCCAGGTCTGCATTGGCCTGCACAAAGAGCAGAAGAATTGCCAGTAGCAGTAACAGTGTGAATGGTTTCAGGTACTTCAGAATACGTAACATATTTACGCCTTACGCTTTACTCATACCTCAGCGCCTCAATGGGGTGCAGGCGCGCGGCTCTCATGGCCGGATAGATGCCGAAGAACAGCCCCACCGCCGCACTGAAGCCCACGGCCATCAGCACGGCCTGCACCGACACCACCGTGGTCAGCCCCTCCATCAGTCGGGAGATGGCCTGCGAACCGGTTGCTCCCAGCGCGATCCCGATCAACCCGCCGATCATAGAAAGCACCATTGCTTCCACCAGGAACTGCACCAGAAT
>Ga0068707_1003606_pt1 | contig 10791 bp, 11 predicted proteins | sample YNPNPMetaG_FD_66600 | JGI IMG/M metagenome (GOLD analysis project Ga0068707, IMG submission 66600) | Anoxygenic and chlorotrophic microbial mat microbial communities from Yellowstone National Park, USA - YNP NP MetaG | ecosystem: Environmental > Aquatic > Thermal springs > Hot (42-90C) >... | reverse complement strand
CGAAGTACCTTACCGTCAAACACCGCTTCGATGGTCGTCGCCATTTGCTTCCTCCATCTCGCCAGGTTGGTGATAGTATACCAGAAGTTCGCGGGTCACGGCCAATGTGAGACAACACGCGGGTGTGACGTAAAGTCCTGCACGTAAGCGGCGCCCGCCAGCTCGCGCTGGCGGCGCACGCTCCAGGGTCGGCGCCAGGGATGAACTGGCGTCGGCCCCGGCTCGGGCGGTCGGCAGGGCGGCTCAAGCACGGGCGTGGGCACCGGCGCTGGTGCCACCACAACCTCCGGCTGTTTGGCGACCGCGCGCTGTGCTCGCCGGCCGTGCCGGCGCAGCACCACGTCCCTCCGCAGCCCGCGCTCAATGACCGCCCAGCACTCCTCCCAGCGGTCGTTACACACCGCGTTCCGCAGCGCCAGGAGCGGATTGACGTTCACGTCGGCCCAGTGCATCCCCGCCCCTTTCAGCCGGTCTTCAACCCCCAGCTTGTTTGCGCTCTCCACCATTCCGCTCCCGATGGGCCAGCCTTGGGCCACAAACTACGGGACCGTCGGCTGACGGCTCGGCTGGCTGAACCTCGCCAACCGCCAGCGTGCGCACCTCGGTCCACTGGCCCCTGAGCAGCGGAACCATCGCGCCGTCCACACGTATCACGAGGGTGTCGGGAGCACAGGGTGGCGCCGGATGCTCGCGCAGCACGCGCGCTGCTTCGGCCGTTTCGTGAGCCACGAGCAGGGCACCTGCCCGTTCGGTGTGCCGGCGAGCGCTATTGCGATGAACCGCGACCCCGGTGAAGAAGGCGAGTTCGCGGGCGGCCCTGGCAAAGGAGGGGATGTGGGTGCTCAGGCGGACGAGCGCCTCCTGAAGCCACGGGCTCAAGTTCCCGGGCAGGAGGGCAAGCTCCTCATCGAGGGGGAAAAAGCCCGGCCCCACAGGCCGGACAGGTGCCATCCTGCCGCTTCAGATGGAGCGCCTGGCCGCTCTGTGTTTGGAGGGTCCGCGTGTCGGAACCGCGCACCTGCAAGGGCTGGCCACAGTCGGGGCAGGTGGGCGGCGCTCCAGCAGGGGCGTCAGTCCAATCGGCCGCAGCACTGGCGAGCGCCATATCTTCAAGCATCCGCGCGCGCATCCGATTGAGCCGGGCATCGAGCTCGGTTTCCATCTCACGCAGGGTCGCTTTGGGGTGCTGGGCGCGCCACTCGCGCATCTCGGTCATAACGTCCTGGGTTAGCTGATGCCACAACTGCTCGTTCATCTTGCCGCTCATGCTGGCACCTCCGGTAGGCAGCGATAGCTGCCCCCATCCTACCAGCCTTTGCAGAACTCTACGTCACACCCACAACACGCAGATAGCGACAGGGAATGATACGCCGCCCAACGGCCTGCGCTTCACCTGCGCCGCCGAAGGCGGCGTCGGCTGGAGCGGCGGGTTGGGCCGCCTTACTCCTCTGTGAAATAGTCTGAATCAATGCGCTTCAATTCGTACGAGGACACTAAGGCTACCCCAACGTTATGGTCAATCATCAGCTGTGCCAGCATATCGCCATCAATCAGGACTATCTTGCTATCTATCCGCGCAGCGTAGTCCAGCGCATCTTGAGAGAACGCGGAAGTTGTGATGAAAATACCTTTCCGAGCACGCTGTCCCTGCAAGGCGCCGGCAAATTTCTGAATCTCCGGACGCCCCACTACACCATCCCATCTCTTGGCCTGAACATAAACGATATCAAGCCCCAAACGGTCCTCCTTGATGATGCCATCTATGCCGCCATCGCCGGTCCTGCCAATAGCCTCACCCGCATCCTTACGCGTGCCACCATATCCTGACTAACAAATCGATCACCAGCCGCTCAAAAAATGCTGGCGAGCGATCTTTGATCATTTGCAAAAGTTCAACTGCCAGCCCTTTACGTAGTTTCTGATAGGCGGCTTCGATTACCTCTTCGGGAGTCTGCGTTTCATTGTTTTCCCCATCTTCGGTCTCATCAAGTTTGCTCCTCGTCGTTTTCTGGAACTCGACAAATTCAGGGAATTGTCTGAGAAAAGCCGTGGTGATCTTGGTGGGATTCTGACAGAGAATCTGTTGACCGCGTTCTGTGATCCGATAATAGCCGCGCCGTGTAGTTTCCAACATTCCGGCTTTTTTCAAATATGTACGCGCCCACCCCACACGGTTGTCGAAGACTGCCTGCTGTCCACTGGGCAATAACTCGCTGTGTTCCTCGACAGTGAGATTGAACTCGTCAGCAAGCGCCTCTATAGTTTCTCGAAGCGAATGTTCTTGCCCATCACTAGCGAACTTGAGCAAGGGTAGCATTATGGACTGATAATCTGGGATGGGCATAATTGTTTCCTCCCCGATCGTACGACATCTGTACGGGTTGCCAATCTATGAGCGGCCCAACTCCAGTGTCACCCGCACTTTTGCCCCGGGCAGCCCGGCCAGGTGGGTCAGGATCTCCTCGGCGATCTTGCCCGCCTCGGTGGCCACCTTCAATGTATTCAGCCTCGCCGCGCCGTGGTAGCGCCGGAGGCGCCGATTTTGGATGTTGGGTTGTGGGTTTTGGATTGGCGATTGGATTGCGGTCGAGTAGCCGCTGGCGCCGAGCCGCTCTTCCGCGCACGGCTCCATCCTCGGCGTCGCCTCGGGGTAGGCGGCGGCCTGCCGGGCGGCTTCCTCGGCCTCTTGCTTGCGCCGCGCCTCCTCGTCGGCTGCTAGTTGCCGCAGCGCCGCCGCGGGCTTGATGAGCACCCCGTGCTCATCCAGGGAGACCGTCCGCGCCTGGCCGTGGACCAGTCCCTGGTAGCGTCCCGTGCTCGCATCGAAGCGCTCGGCGTAGGCGAAGCTTTCCTCCAGCATCAGCATCCCAAGGCCCTGCGCCACTGCGCCGAGCAGCACCGCGCTGTCTCGGAGCCGCGGCAGGTACAGGTACTCGGCGAAGTAGTCGGCAAGTTGCTTGAGGCCCACGTGGTCACCCCGCCAGAGTGGAATGCGGTCAAGCTCCAGCCGCAACGGGATGCCACCATACTGGGTGATCAGGAAGCCGTCGTTGCGCATGCGCTTGCTTGCCCGCACGACGATCGGGTCGGGGCCCTGGAGCCGCAGTTCCTCCCACTCAACCTGGGCGTTCAGGATCGGGCGCTCGTCGGCGTCCTTCGGCTGCGAGGGGACCAGCAGCCAGACGTAGGTCTCGGGGATGCGCCCCTTGACCGTGTCGTCGGCCGCCTTGCGGCGCGTCTCGGCCTGGCGCTTCTGGAAGGCGTCGAGGTTGAGCGTCTCAGCTTCGTCCTCGATCGACTTCCAGGCCAGGTACTGCCGCGTCGCCTGCACCAGTTCCTCCAGCCGCTGCGCATCGGGCGCCAGAAATGCCAGGGTGTTCTTGTAGCGTCGGGGGGCTGAGCCACGCGTCTCCACGATGGTTCTGGCAACCTCGCGAGCCTCGGAGCGGGCCTGCTTGCTCGGCGGTGCGTGGGGCGTGAACGGTCCCAGTACGACGAGCCGCACCTCCCGCTCGTCGCTCACGTCGGCGCTCGAGGCCGGGGCCAGGTGGACACCGGCAAAATCGCCGCGCTGCTTGATCTCCTCGCGCAGCCGCCGCAGCAACTCCTGCTCGATCACGTCCTCACGCTGCTGCTCGGCGCGGTCCTGGGCCAGCCGGTTCACGCTCGGCTGGGTTGAAAACCAGTAGCGCTGCCCGTTCTCATAGAGGTGCGTCGCCCCGCCCGCGTCAATCTCGACAAACTGCAGCCGGCGCGAGACGACGCGCCGGCCGCCGTCGCGGCTGGGGCGGGCGTCCTGGATGCTGTGCTCGATCGTCAGCAGCAGGCGTGGCGTCTCGCCCAGGTCGGCCGGGTCGATCAGGATGGCCCCGCGCCGGAACAGCTCACCATAGCGGGCAATGACTGCATCGAGGACCGCGTCGAGCAGCGGGTGGCCAGGGGCCAGAGGGGCCTGGGGAAACCCGGTTTCCCCGGACCCTCGCCCGGTGGAAGAGCCTGGAAGTCAGGCGCGCCGACGACCGTCTCCTGACCGCGCACCGCGCCGATGGCGAGGTCCTCATAGCCGGTCAGGGCTGCGTCCCGGTGGCGGCGTGGTCAGAGATGACGATCTTCACCTCGGCGATGCCCAGCCCGTTAAGCAAGCTGCTGTAGTAGGCCTCGGCTTCCTTAGCCACCTGCGACAGGATGCCAGCTTCTATCGCCCCCGCGATCAACTTTTCCCGCGCCCGGGGTTCGAGTTCATTCTTGTAGGCCTCAAAACGGTCGTTTGGGCACAGAAAGTTCGGGCAGAAGTCGGAAGAACTGACGATCTCGGTGTTTTGCATATCAATCGTGACATTCGCCTCGAAGATCTGCGGTGGTGGCAGGGTCACCTCAACCCTCTGCCGATCGTTGCTCACCCTGATATGTTCAGGGCCGAACTGCGAAAGGTCAATGCCCGCCGGCACGATGCCATGGATGTACATCACGAACGCTTGCTTGATGCCAATGCCTCCCAGGAACTTCAGGAGCCCCGAAGGCGCCTCTGTGTGGTCGAGGCGCACATAGCTGTAGTGCTCGACGAAGATCTGTTTGTTGGTTTGCTTGATCTGCCGGAGAATGGTCGGGCCGACCTCAGTCACTTTGGACGGCCCTCCGAAAACGTTCTCCACGACGTTGAGCGTCCTCCAGCCCAGGGCGACGAGTGCCAGAACGATGATGCCGCTTACGATGGCCTTGATGGTACCATGAATCATCGCTTGCCTCTCTAAAAAATAGGCTGCTGGAGCAGGGGGATGGGGAAACCGGGTTTCCCCATCCCCCACCCGGTGGGAGGGTCTGGGAGGGCTACGCCCTCCCAAGAAGTATGTTCATCCCGTCAGTGTGCGGCGGAGCCGCATGGAGGGCTAACGTGAACATACGCCCTCGGCGAGGGGAATGGGGAAACCGGGTTTCCCCACGTCCCCGCCCCGCAGGGGAATGGGGAAACCCGGTTTCCCCATTCCCCCACCCGTGGGAGGGTCTGGGAGGGCTACGCCCTCCCAAGAATTATATTCATCCCGTCGGTGTGCGGCGGAGCCGCATGGACGGCTGATACCGATGAAGAGGTGCACCAACGCGTTCGGTGTCAAGGTTTCGCTGCGTGCCCCCGCGCCGAATCTGGTAAGTGTTCACACCTGGGGTAACTCACGCGCCTGGGAGCGCGGGCGTCCCGCCCGCGTCGCGGCTCCGCGGGCAAGCTGCCCGCGCTCCCAGGAGAACTGTGAACCCTTACCGAATCCGCTCCCCAGCCCGATCCCGCGTCCCGAAAGATGCGAGGAGGTCAACTCCAGGGTATTCGAGATGCGCATGCCTGGGCATGGTTCACGACCTGCGCTTTGCGCTTGACCGTCTGGCGGGGAGGGTGTGGAGGGGCCTGGCCCCTCCACACCCTCCCCCGTGGTCCCGTGTCGAGGCAACCTCTCAAGTGCGTTTGAGACATAGCTTACAGGTTGAACGTAGATCCCATACGAACTTTCTGATCCAGGTCAACTCCAGGGTATTCTAGATGCGCGCGCTTACCGCCATGTTACGGATGGTCGGAGGATGGGGTGATGTCCTGGCGCGCGCAGGGTGGCGAGGGCCTGCCATGGCCTATCGCCGCGCTCGACGGGGGCGGCAGCGGCGTCGCATTGCTGTGTTCCATGGCAGGACGCACGCGGTGGAGGGGCGCGGGGAGGCTTCGCCTCCCCGCACGCGCCGCTGCGCGCGATTGACGCGGCCCCGTCACGGTGCTACAATGCAGGCGCCTTTAACGCAGTCCCGTGAGGCTGTGAAGGAGCATCGTAATGACCCGATCATCGCCTCTCCCGGCGTTGAGTGTGCCCACGCTTCCCCGCTGTTCGGGGCGTGGGCCCTTTTTTTGCCGCGCGCACGTGCCGGTGGGGAGGGGTGCGCGGCGCCGCCGCGCGGGAGGGTCGGGGCAAGGCGCGCCCTTCCCCGCAACGCCCGTTGCGGGCGCGGCCGGGAGGGCCGGGCGCTTCCGGGAACATCCTGTGAACCCTGTCATCGCGCGGCCTGGCCGCAGGCGCAGCGTAGTTTCTCTGCCACGGGGCGATCAATGAGCGAACGCAAGCAAATCATGACCGCCGATGAGATCCGGCGCGCGCTGGTGCGCATCGCCCACGAGATCGACGAGCGCAACGGCGGGCTCAACGATGTCGTGCTCGTGGGCATTCGCCGCCGTGGGGCGCCCCTGGCCGAACGCATCGCCGCGGCGATCGCCGATTTCGAGGGTGTGCGCGTGCCGGTGGGGCAACTCGATATTACCCTCTACCGGGATGATCTGAAGCTGCGCGGCCCGGCGCCCCTGGTGCGCAAAACCGATATTCAAACCGATATTACCGGCAAGGTGGTGGTGCTGGTGGACGATGTGCTCTATACCGGCCGCACCGTGCGCGCCGCCCTCGATGCGCTGGCCGACCTGGGTCGGCCCGACCGCATTCAACTGGCGGTGCTGGTGGACCGGGGGCACCGTGAGTTGCCCATTCGGGCCGACTATGTGGGCAAGAATGTGCCGACCGCCCGCGCCGAACGGGTCGAGGTCCATCTGCGCGAGGCCGGCGATGCGGCCGATGAGGTGGTGATCGTGCGTCCCCCGGCAACCGGGTAGGCAATAGACCGTTCGGCGGGCGGGGGCAGGCGGACGCCGCCCGCCCAGGCAGGGGGTGGGGAAACCCGGTTTCCCCGCATCCTCGTCCGGCAGGCGGGGGCAGAGGGGCGCCGCCCGCCCAGGCAGGGGGGTGGGGAAACCTGGTTTCCCCGCATCCTCGTCTGGCAGGCGGGGGCAGAGGGGCGCCGCCCGCCCAGGCAGGGGGGTGGGGAAACCTGGTTTCCCCGCATCCTCGTCCGGCAGGCGGAGGCGGGCGGGCGCCGCCCGCCCAGGCAGGGGGGAAACCGGGTTTCCCCGCATCCTCGCCGGTCGGCCGGAGGTGGGCGGGCGCCGCCCCTCCCAGGAACATGTGCATTCCCGTTGGTGTGCGGCGCAGCCGCATGGACGGCTAACGTGAACATAGGCTCTCGAAGAGGGGTGTGGGGAAACCGGGTTTCCCCGTTCCCCCACCCGCGGGAGGGTTTGGGAGGGCGCAGCCCTCCCAGGAAGGATGTTCATCCCGTCGGTGTGCGGCGCAGCCGCATGGACGGCTAACGTGAACATAGGCTCTCGAAGAGGGGTGTGGGGAAACCGGGTTTCCCCGTTCCCCCACCCGCGGGAGGGTTTGGGAGGGCGCAACCCTCCCAAGAACAAACGTATGTTCATTGCGGCGTTGTGCGGCGGAGCCGCATGGACGGCTGATGAGTTTTAAGAAGTAAAATGAGTATAGCCCGCGCAGGCGGACTTCGCATCCCGTAGCCGAGGGCTTCAGCCCCACGGCCGGCCCGGCATACCGGATTAATTTCTCAAAGACCATTAGCCCCACGGCTAGCGCAGGATAGCGGATTAATTTCTCAAAGACCATCAGCCCCACAGCCAGACCGGTAGACCGGATTAATTTCTTAATCACTATTAACCCTAAGAAATGGTGTGAACCGTATGGCAACATCCTCGACGGAACGCTCGCGCCGCCGCCATGTGATTGATCTGGACGATTTCTCCTCAGCCGAGATCGAGGAGATCCTCACGACCGCCGAGAGCATGAAGGAAGTGCTCTCCCGCGAGATCAAGCAGGTGCCGGCTCTGCGCGGGCGCACCGTCGTGAACATGTTCTACGAGGATAGCACCCGCACGCGCATCTCCTTTGAACTGGCCGCCCGGGCCCTCTCGGCCAATGTCGTCAACTTCAGCGCCCGTGGCAGCAGCGTTGAGAAGGGCGAGTCTCTGGTGGACACCGTGCGCACGCTCCAGGCCCTGGGCGCCGATATGGTGGTGATCCGTCACAGCCAGTCCGGCGCGCCCTACCTCGTCGCGCAACACTTCCGCGGCTCGGTGATCAATGCCGGTGATGGACGCCACGCCCATCCCACCCAGGCCCTGCTCGACCTCTACACGATCCGCGAACGTCTCGGGCAGATCCGCGGTCTCCACGTGCTCATTCTCGGCGATGTGATCCACAGCCGCGTGGCCCGCTCGAATCTCTGGGGCCTCACCCGTATGGGCGCCCGGGTGACCCTCTGCGGGCCGGCGACATTGCTCGGCCCGCCGGCATACTGGGCGGCAACCTGGCCGGAGGTGACGATCTCCTACCGGCTCGACGAGGTGTTAAGCAGCGCCGATGTGGTGATGGTCCTGCGGTTGCAGAAGGAGCGGCAACAGGCCGGTCTGCTGCCCTCATTGCGTGAGTACACGCGCCTCTACGGGCTGATCCCCGAGCGGCTGGCGCGTCTTGGCGAACGGGTGCTGATCATGCATCCCGGCCCGATGAACGAGGGCGTCGAGATCTCACCCGAGGCCGCCACGGCTCCCAATGCGGTGATCGAAGCACAGGTGACCAACGGCGTCGCCGTGCGCATGGCTCTGTTGTACCGGCTGGCAGGCTGACGTGAACATAGGCTGCTCACCTACGCGCATGCGGCGCTGCATCCCCCCTGCTAACCTCCCCCCGCTGGGGGGAGGAGCCGGACCCCCTCCCCCCAGCGGGGGGAGGGCTGGGGAGGGGGGGCAATCACCTTGCCCGCGGAGACGCGACGCGGGCGGGACGCCCGCGCTCTTAGCGCGGGGGTTGCCTCAGGCGTGAACAGTGACCCAGGAACAACCTTTCTTGGAGCAGGGGAATGGGGAAACCTGGTTTCCCCATCTCTTGCGGATGCGTGCCGGAGGCCCGCGCACCCAGGCCCCTGCCCGCGGGAGGGTCTGGGAGGGCGCAGCCCTCACGCAGGGGGATGGGGAAACCGGGTTTCCCCATAGCCCCACCCGGTGGGAGGGTGACGGCTACGCCCTCACGCAGGGGGATGGGGGAACCGGGTTTCCCCACGCCCCCGCCCGCGGGAAGGTGAGGGCTACGCCCTCACGCAGGGGGATGAGGAAACCGGGTTTCCCCGTACCCCCACCCGGTGGGAGGGTCTGGGAGGGCTGTGCCCTCCCAAGACGTATGTTCATCCCGTCGGTGCGCGGCCTAGCCGCATGGATGGCTACCGTGAACATAGTCTCCTGAGGCAGGGGAATGGGGAAACCTGGTTTCCCCATCTCTTGCGGATGCGGGCCGGAGGCCCGCGCACCCAGGCCCCGGCCCGCGGGAGGGTGTGGGAGGGCCTGGCCCTCCCAAGAAGAACCTTTGTTCATCCCGTCGGTGCGCGGCGCAGCCGCATGGACGGCTGCGATGGGGTAAGCGGGAGGTTCTATGCGCTACCTGATCAAAAACGGCTCGATCATCGATCCGGCGCAGCGGGTCGCCACGGTGGGCGATGTGCTGGTGAGCGACGGCAAGGTGGAGCGCCTCTTCGAGATCGCCGACCGGGCCGCGGAACGGCACGTGCTGGGCGACGATGTCGAGATCATTGACGCCCGCGGCGCAGTGGTGGCGCCGGGCTTCACCGATCTCCATACCTACCTGCGCCAGCCAGGCGAAGAGCACAAAGAGACCATCTCCAGCGGCACCCTGGCCGCGGCCCACGGCGGCTTCACCACCGTCTGCGCCATGCCCACGGCATACCCCACCCACGACACCGCGGCGACGGTGCGGCTGGTGCAGGAGCTTGCCCGCCGCGAGGGCCACGTGCACGTTGATGTCGTGGGCGCGCTGACCGTGGGCCGCGAGGGGCGCGCCCTGGCCGACCTGGGCGAGCTGGCCGAGGCGGGTTGCATCGCCTTCAGCGATGGGGACCGGACGTTGAGCGACGCCGCCTTGATGCGCTACGCGCTGGCCTATGCCGCCGCCCTGGGGTTGCCGGTGATGAGTTGCTGCCAGGAGGCGCGCTTGAGCGCTGGCTGGGCCATGCACGAGGGCGCGGTGAGCACGCGCCTGGGCTTGCCGGGCTTCCCTGCCGCCGCCGAAGAGGCCCTGATCGCCCGTGACATCGCCCTGGCTGAACTGACCGGCGCCCACCTGCACCTCTGCCAGGTGAGCACCGCGGGTGGCGTGGCCCTCATCCGCGCCGCCCGGGCCCGTGGCGCGCGCGTGACCGCCGAGGTGTCGCCGCACCACCTGACGCTCACCGATCGCTGGGTGCTGGGCAACCTTGCCGCGCACGATCCGGCGCCGAAGGCGCCCGCCCGGCCACGCCGCCGGCGCAACCCCCATCCCGAACTGGGCCTGCCCTCCTGGCTCGATCCGACCCGCCTGCCGCCCTATGATCCGGCGACCCGCATGTGCCCGCCGCTGCGGACCGAGGAGGATATCGAGGCCCTGGCCGAGGGATTGCGCGATGGCACGATTGACGCCATCGCCACCGGCCACAGCCCCCAATCGCGCGTCGAGAAAGAGTGCGAGTATGGCCTGGCCGCGCCCGGCATCAGCGGCCTGGAAACGGCCCTGGCCCTGGCGCTCTCGCTGGTGCATCGCGGCGAAATGGACATGGTGGACCTGGTCGCCCGCCTGACCGAAGGGCCGGCCCAGGTGCTTGGCCGTTCCCCGGCCACGCTGCGCCCCGGCGCCCGCGCCGATATCGTGATTTTCGATCCTGACGCCGCCTGGACGGTGGACGCGACGCGCTTCGTCTCGCGGGGGCAGAATACCCCCCTGCACGGCCAGCGCCTCAAGGGCCAGGTGATGTTGACCATGGCCGGCGGCGCCATCGTCTTCCGCCGCGATGGCTTTGGCGCCCCCGACGCTACGCCCGCGCGTTGAGCGCGGAGCGTGGGTAGGGTGAAGAGGGGGACGCCGGGGCCGTCCCCCCCCC
>Ga0068707_1003604_pt1 | contig 10793 bp, 8 predicted proteins | sample YNPNPMetaG_FD_66600 | JGI IMG/M metagenome (GOLD analysis project Ga0068707, IMG submission 66600) | Anoxygenic and chlorotrophic microbial mat microbial communities from Yellowstone National Park, USA - YNP NP MetaG | ecosystem: Environmental > Aquatic > Thermal springs > Hot (42-90C) >... | reverse complement strand
ATCATATGGATCGCGCTCGACACCCAAAGCGGGCACAGGAGAGGAACGATCCTTTTTGCGGGCAGAGCAATCCGGCATCCGGCCTCGTATGGAGGCCGGTTCGCCGGGCTCGTACGCACCTTTGAACAGCGCCTCGCCCCCTTCCTGCATCGCACGAGTTCGAGCACCAGGCAGGCGGGGCACCTCGAGGGGGGACGATGAAGGAGACGACGCTCATCAGTATTTCCCTGTTTGCGTACATCGGCAGCTGGGCGTTCTATCTCGCCTGTGTTACCTTCCGCGGACGCATTGCCGGTTCCCTCGGAGACCTCATGGCACTGGCCGGCCTCCTGGCGCAGGCTGGGGCTCTTGTTCTTAGGTGGGTCGAATCCCACCGCATCGGGATCGGACACGCCCCCCTTTCCAATCTGTACGAGTCCATGGTCTTTTTCTCTTTTGCGGTGGTGCTCATTTACCTGCTTGTGGGCCTCAAGCTCCGCAACCGACTCCTGGGTGTGTGTGTGATGCCCATCGCGTTCCTGACAATCGCCTCGACAAGCCTCATGAAGAGAGACATCCAGCCTCTCGTGCCGGCGCTGCAAAGCAACTGGCTTACGGCACACGTGATCACGTGTTTTCTCGGGTATGGCGCCTTTGCGGTTGCCTTCGGGGCGAGTATCCTCTACATGGTGAAATCGGGCAGGGAGTCTCGACATCTCGATACGAACGAGACGACGTTCGTGGATGCGCTCCCGCGCGCGGCAGTCCTCGACGAATTCACCTACAGGCTCATTGCCTTCGGCTTTCCCCTGCTCACCCTCGGGATAATCACCGGGGCCGCATGGGCCAACACCGCCTGGGGCACCTACTGGAGTTGGGACCCGAAGGAGACATGGTCATTGATCGTCTGGCTGATCTATGCCGCCTACCTGCACGCACGCCTCGCCAGGGGGTGGAGGGGTAAAAAGAGCGCCCTTCTCTCGATCATCGGTTTTTGCGCCACGTTGTTCTGCTATCTCGGGGTGAATCTGCTTCTGAGCGGACTTCACAGCTACGCCACCGGCTAGATCCGATTCTCCAGAAGCGGGGAAGAAGGATTTCTTCCTCGGCATTCGGCCTGATCGCAGGCTGCACCGGAACCAGGGTGCGGCAGCTGCACGGGCGGGGTCAAAAAGAGACCCGGGGTGCAGGAGTGGAGGAGGGCACGCAACTAAAAAACCCGCATCCCGGGGCTCGGTAGGGACTGTCTGGATCGAGCCTTGGAAGATTTTGACCGCGAGGATTCAGGATTGTTCCCGTCGAACGGCAGGACCGCTCTCATGGGGGGGCGACGTGGGGCGGGAGAGCGGAAAGGGAGAGCAGTGTCGAAAGGCCGCACATGGTACTGGTCGGGGCGAGAGGATTTGAACCTCCGACCACCTGAACCCCATTCAGGTGCGCTACCAGGCTGCGCCACGCCCCGGCTGAGTCACCACGAGCCCTGAGAAAAAAACGCGTCTTTGTTCCGTGCCTCCACTCTATTAACATGCCCGAGGGAACCTGTCAAACGCTGGCGCCCTGGAGGGAACCTCGATCCCTCTTCGCAGCCCCGCCCGCCGTGTTCAAAGGCTCTCGTCCAGGATCCCATAGGCCGCAGCGAGCCAGTAGGGGGCCAAGTAGTCGTTCCCCGAGGCGACATAGTCAGGATTGTCCTCGACATCGCCGCAGGAGATGGCCCACATATTGCGCTGGAAGATAAAGTCCGAGAAACATTGATACCTGACCGGGTAGGCCTCGGCAGCCTGGATCGACACCGTGCCCATGAGATCCTTGAGCCACGGCAGCTCCTGCTGGAGGTTGTAGAGGAATACCGACAGGGGGTCGAGCTCTGCTTCGGGCGGCGTCATGGCATACTGCGACTTGGGGGCAGGCCGGAAATCCTTTAGATCCTCGATGAGCTGATCGCGATGTTTCAAAAACACCTCTTGGTCTTGAACCTCGCCTTCGGCAAGGTAGATCGCTGTGTACCACGGATTGTGCTGGAGGTCCACGACACTGTGGATCTGGCTTGTGAACAGATCCACGAGAAACGCATGGGTCTCGGGATCGGCGTACCTGCGGGAGAGGCGAAGCAGGTTGAAATAGTTCTCGTGTGCGAGATTGAGGCCGTAGTGCTGGGCATACCGGTTGAAAAGCGCGATATCCCCCACCCTGAGTTGCTTCCGCTTCCCAGGGTGCGCCCAATGCGCAAAGACGTCGAGAAACCGCTGCTCGCCCGTGAGGTGATACCCGATGAGGGACCACGTCATCTGCTGGGAAGGCAGGACGTTCGGCGCCTTGGTCGTCCAGATGCCGTCCACATCCACGATCCACCACCGATCCTGGATGAGCCGGTCGAGCACCTCGGCCACATCGGCGGCTATCTGCGACCGCATCGCCTCGTCGTCCACGAGATCGTACGCCATTGCCATCCCGAGAAACCACCCGGTGTATTGATCCCGGCTGGTGTTGCCCTTCCAGAAGTCGCCTGCGTACGGGCCTGAGGAGACGAGGTGGCAGTCATTCTTCTCGGTGCAGGACTGCACTTCGTATCGATGGCCAGGCTCAGAGGCAGGACCCACGTAGCGCGCGATGAATCCCTTTCTCCCCGTCACATGGAGGTGGCGGGAGAGGGCCCCCACAGAGCGTATCACATTGGCGCGGGCCTGGGGGTCGCCGGTCGCTTTATAGCGAAACGCCTGTCCGGCCACATACGTTCCTGTCCAGATGCAGGAGTCGCCGTGGCCGTGGTAGTAATCCACCTGCGTTCTGCCCGTGTCTTTCTTGAACGTGACGTTGAGGTGGGACCCGTAGGCCGGGAGGTGCCACGTCTCCAACCACAGGTCATGGTCGATGGCCTTCCGCCTCAGTTCCCCCACCTGCCCCCTCGCGGCCGCGCCCTGGGGGCCGCCGGGCCGCTCGCTCTCGGAGCCGCAGGCCCCCAGAATCGAGGCCGGCACGAGCATGCACAGACAGAGAAAACCAAAGAAACGCCCGGCGCCACCTTTTCTCTGATCCATGGCAGTCCCCCCGCGCACTCCGTCCCCCCGAGCACCGGGCCGCCGGCCCTCCTGACCGGTGCGGCCGGAAAGGGAGGGCGGCACAGCGCGCTCGGGGCGGCCGTCACAAGAACAGTTCTTCTCTGTTCCCGTGCTCGTCGATACTTTCGACGAGCACGCCCTCGAAGGACGTGCCGCCCTTGCCCGGCTGGAGAACGGTCCGGATCAAGCTCAGAAATGCGTAAGGATCCACACACCCTTCCGGCGGCAAGACCCCTTTTGCCTCGATCGCGCCCTGGTGCATCATCACCGCGCCGAGCGCGGCCGGGATGCCTGTCCCCTCTCCCAAGGCCTGGTCCTCCGAGGCGATGGAAAACACATACCGCCTCGGCCTCCCCGCTTTGGCACCCTCGACCACGACCTTCACGCAGCCGCGCTGAGGCCCGAACCCGGTCTCGGCCAAAATCCTCTCGCGCTGCGCCCGTATGTACGCGATCGCAAAATCGTACGGCACGACCGCCTGTCCCTTGACGTCCAGGGGCTCTTTGGAGGCGAGCCCCAGCCTGCACATATCCTTTATCAGCTCGAAATACCTCTCGGGCAGGACGGTGCCCTTGTTGGTCACCCTCTTTACCGCGATGTAGCGCGGAATGGTGACCTGTTCAGGGTGGGGGTATGGATAGACCCTGATCCTTTCCCCCAGCCGGTAGAAGTCGACTTCTTCTTGTAGGGCCAGCCCTTCGGGTTCGAAGAACCTGACGTACTTCAGGCACCCGTCGAGGAACATCGGGATATCGATCGACATGCAATGGAGCCGGTGCGCAATGACTCCCTCGCCCTCGACCGGCTCGCCGCCATGGGCATGAAAGATATCGATGGATTCGACCTCGTCGAGCAGGTGGTCTGCCGCGAACTTGGCCATCAGATTGGTCACCCCCGGCGAGCTTCCCATGCCGACAAGCGCTGTGACACCGGCGCGCTTGGCCTCGGCATCCATCTCGAGGATTTCCAAGGTCACGTCGACGTCGTCGCAGACGTCCACATAGTTTTTTCTGCAGGCGATGGCCGTCTTGAGGATCGTACGGACAAACGTGTAAAACGGCCCTGTGCAGTTGAGTACCACGTCGCAGTCGCGTATGGCGTCCTCGACGCTCCTCTGATCCAGGGCATCGACCCTGCGTGCCGTCACTTTACCGGAACCGATGTGGCGAGCCAGCGCGTGCGCCTTGTCGGCATCGATATCCCCGATGACGACCTCGGAAAACTCCCCGAGCGAGGCGAGCGTTCTCACCGCATAGCTTCCCACCGTGCCGCACCCTCCCAATACGATGACTCGAGCCATCGGCTCTCTCCCTCCCGAATGAAATCGTTGGAAGCCGCCTCGTCCCTGCGTCCCTCCATCCACCGTCATAATAGAATGATCTTCCCGCTTTATCAAAGGCTCTCGAGAACCCCCTTCGCGCAGTGCCCAAAGAACAGGGCCTCCTGCTCGATCGCAAGGAGGCTTCGCCGCGCGGCATCCCCTCAACGGTCGCCGTCACGCACCCACCTCACCCTCCCGAGCCGCTCCATCATGACATCGAGAACCGCTGCCGCATCGACCCTGAAGGGGACGAGCGCCCCGTAGCCGGGCCGGCTCCCGAGCCCGGCGGGCCTGTTCATCACCCTCGTGCCCTGCATCCAGACCTCGAGGCTCTGGATCTGCGTGAAGAGCTCGGGCCGAAGGAGATATACGATTGCGACCACGTCCCACGGGTGAAATCCCTCCGGCGCACAGCCGGACCGCTTGATGCGCGACAAAAGGGGCCTGCTCAGCTCCTTCCTCCGCATGAAGCGCCGTATGTGACGCCGCAAGGCGAAGACGACCGTCATCGGCCTCGCCTCTATGGCATCGAGCTCCCGTCGCGTAAAGACGACGCTCGAGCAGACCTCGATAGGGACAATGACCCTGGGAAGCCGGGCAGCCAGGACACGATTCGTCGCTTCGGGGTGCGCGCTGAAATTGAATTCGCGCCTGCCTGAGGTAGTTCTGCCCCCAAGGGCGACATGGCGTTGTATTCGGCCTGCGATCTCAGGGGCCGCCCTCAAGGCGGCGGCGAAATTGGTCAGAGGCCCCAAGGTGACGATCTCGAGCCCCTGTTGCGGCCCCAGAAAACTCTCCACGAGAAAGCGGCTCGCCTCTGTGGTGCGATTCACATCGCGGCCGAGCCAGCCTGCGCCCTTGTATATCGGGATATCAGTGCGGCCGGCCATCTCGAGCAGACGCCGGGCGTCATCGTAGGCCCTGCCGACCGAGGTGTTTCCGTAGGTTACGGTAATGCCCCTGATATCGAGCTCCGGGCTGCCCAAGGCGCACAGCAACGCCAGGTCGTCGTCGATATCCAGCCCGGCCCGTACCATCAAGGCAGGATCGGTATCGATGACGACCGGCAGGGGGGTTCGTGGTAGAGAACCGCACACTCTGGACCCCGCTCCGAGTTGGCGGTGAAGGCACTCGTATCGCGGCCGCCCCTCTCGTGAAGCACCTGCTTCACCTCGCCGCGCGCCCCGCCGGTCGGACCGGCGGCTATGGAGAAGATTTTACGTTTTGTTGACTTAAGTCAAGGAGCCCTCCTTGCCATTGCCGGTATGCTCGTCGTGGAACGAGCCGGATTCTCTCGCTCGAACCTGCGGTCGGAGCGTAAAAGGGACTGATGCGTCATGCGTGACAAGGTTACTCGTTCGAGGCAGCTCTTCGCTGCTGCCACCCTCTGTCTCTCGTGGGTTCAGGGCGGCGACCCGGCGTATGGGCTCCAGTGGGACGACCTCCGAAGGGAGACTGCACGGCTCGGCGTCGGTATGGCCGCCAGACTGCGGTACGAGTGGTGGAAAGGGCTCGAGGCCGCACGGGCTGCAGAGCAGTCCTACGATATGGTCCATCTCAGGGTGCGGCCCTCCCTCGAGTACCGCGGAACGACCTATTCGCTCTTTCTCCAGCTCCAATATGCAGGAACCTTCGATCTGCCCCTAGTGGCGACCTCAGGCCCGGGGCAGTCGTACTTCACCCTGAGCAGGCCTGACGATCACCCTGACGCCGTCGATCTTATCGAGTGCTTCCTGCGTGCCCGGGATTTCCTCCTCGACGGGCTGTCTTTTACGCTGGGCAGACAGGGTATCAAGGACGGGGAGGAGGTCCTGTACGGCGATGCAGCCTTCGACCGGCTCAAGAAGAGTCGTCTCTCGGAAAGACTCGTCGGCACGTGGGACTGGACAAACGTAGGCCGCAGGTATGACGCCCTGAGGGTGTCCTACGAGAGGCGCTCTTTTCAGCTCGATGCCTTTGCCGCAAAGGTTCTCTCGGGCGGCTTCGAGTACAGCGGCGCCTATAGCCAACTCGACGATGTCGATCTGATCGGCGGCGTGTTCACGATGAAGAAAGACGCCCTCATCCCCGGCTCGGAGGTTCGCTTCTTCCACTTCTATTATCGGGACGACAGGCAGAGCGCACGGGAGGTAACGGGCGGAGCGCTCGGACTCCACACCTTCGGGACGAGCCTTGTCGGCCTCTACCCGGCCGGAGAGACGGGCGCCCTCGATACCGTGCTCTGGGCGAGCTACCAGTGGGGAGATTGGGGGAGGCAGGACCAGAGCGCCTATGCCGTCATTGCCGAAGCCGGCTACCAATTTCGCTCGATAGCCGCAAAACCGTGGCTGAGAGTGGGGATGGCTCATGCCTCAGGGGACCAGTGGCCGGCAGGCGGACACCACACGACCTTTTTCGACCTCACCCCTACGAATCACAAGTTCTACGGCTTCATGGATACGACGGCGCTTTCCAACCTCCTCAACCCGTACGTACAGCTCGTCTGCACCCCGCACCCTGCACTCGAGCTGCTGGCAGAAGGGAACTTTTTCATGCTCCACAGGAGTACTGACAGCTGGTATGCCGGATCCGGCCCGTCACGCGACGACACCTTCGGGTACGCCGGCGGCTACGATACGAGCACCGGACAGACAAAAAGGCTTGCCAACGGGTCTGCCTTCGTGGGCAGCGAGATCGATGTGAGCCTGACGTATCGCCCCTCGAAGGATCTGGCCTTCACCGGCAGCTATGCCCACTTCTTCGGCGCCGACGGGGCAAAGGCCGTCTATCCCGAAGAGAGAAACGCTCACTGGGTCTATGCGCAGCTCGAGGCGACATTCTGACACACAGGAAAGGAGGGACCGGTCATGACGCAGCCACTCAAGATGCTCATCGAAGAGCACGACGTGATACGCAAGGCACTCGAGATCCTCACCCTCGCCAAAGAGAAGCTCGAGGCGGGCGAGAGGCCCCCGCCGGAATTCTTCGAAAGGGCCCTTACCTTCTTGCGGACCTTTGTCTTCCGCTTCCACCACTTCAAGGAAGAGTACGTGATGTTCGAGCGACTCGCCGAAAAAAAGGGCGGCTCGATCGACGCTCAGATAGAGTCCCTGCGATATCAGCACGAGAGGGGCAGGGACTTGATCGCCGAAATGTCCAAGTCCCTCAAAGGGTACCAAAAAGGCAAAGAGGTCCAGACCTCGACCCTGCTCGAGAATCTCGCCGCGTACCTGTCCCTGCTGCGACACCACATCCACAAGGAGGAACACAAGTTCTACCCCATGGTCGAAGAGCTCCTTTCGGATGCGGAAAAGCAAGACCTGGTCGAGGCCTTCAAGAAAGAGGAAAAGAAGTTCGGAGCCTCACAGGCAAAGGAGAGCCGCTCGCTCGTCAAGGCAATGGGGGCCCTGCTCTAAGGGCACGTCCTGCCTCGAGCCTCGAGGCGGCAGAGCGAGGTGGCAGAGCGGGAGACGGACGAACCATGGCCCGGAGGTTCAAGGTCGAAATCCCTTCGGCATCCTACTGGGGCGGCCTGATACGCTGCCAGGAGGGCTGCCCTGTGCACACCGACGCACGGGGATACGTGCGGGCCATTGCAGAGGGCGACTATCGAAAGGCCTACGCCATTGCACGCGGTCCGAATCCTCTGGCTTCGATCTGCGGCAGGATCTGCGCTGCGCCCTGTGAAGTGAATTGCAGGAGGGGGTACATCGACAGCCCAGTCGCCATAAGGGCCCTCAAGCGCTTTGTGTGCGAACGCTACGGCGTCGAAAGCCGGCCACTGTTCCCGGAGGGGACGCTGCTCGAGGCCGTCGAAGAAGTCGACCGAACCTCGTGCAATGCCCAACTCGAAGAAATCCGGGCATTGCTCGACGCATTCGACCGTCGCCTCTTTGCCCCGCAGGCGCCGGCTGCGCCGGCCTCACGGCACAGGGTCGCCATCATCGGTTCAGGCCCTGCCGGGCTTGCCTGCGCCCACGATCTGGCGCTCATGGGGGTATCCCCGCTGATCTTCGAGATGGAGCCGATCGCTGGCGGACTCCTCTATCTGGGCATCCCTGCGTACCGCCTTCCCAAGGAACTCATACGTGTCGAGATCGAGGTGATAGAGAAGCTCGGCGTAGAGATCGTCTGCAACAGCAGGGTGGGCAGAGACATTGCGTTTTCAGACCTCGCCAGAGACTTTCCCGCTGTAGTCATCGCTGTGGGCGCGAAGTATTCCAAGGGGCTCCCCCTCAGGAACAGCGACGCAGAGGGTGTGATCGGCGGCGTTGAGTTTTTGAGAAGCGTGCACCTCAAGCAGCCCTTCCCCGTCGGTTCGAGGGTCATCGTCATCGGTGGGGGCAATGTCGCCTACGATGTGGCACGAACGGTGTTGCGGCAGGAAGAGTACGACGTCGCCCGCTCTGCATTGCGGCTCAAGGGGGTCGAGACAGTGCACCTTTGCTGTCTCGAGTCCCTCGAGGAAATGCCGGCGGATGATGTCGAAATCGCGGAAGGCGACGAGGAGGGTGTCCAGCGGCACAACAGTGTGGCGCCGCACGAGATCCATGTTGACGGCAGCGGAAGGGTGAGCGCAGTGACGTTCAAGAAGGTCCTCAGGGTGTACGACGAACACAAGCGCTTCAGCCCGGTCTTCGACGAGGCGGACCGTTTCACCCTCCCCTGCGACACCCTTATCCTGAGCGTGGGACAGAAGGTGCACGTGGACTTCCTCTCCCCGGAGGCCGACGGCGTCAGAACAAGACCCGACGGATCCATCGACCATGATCCAGAAACATTGCAGGCCCGGGGTGCTCAAAACGTCTTTGTCGCAGGAGATTGCGCGCACGGCACAAGGCTCATGATCGATGCCATAGCCAGCGGCAAGAGGGCCGCCAGAAGCGTCTATACGTTTCTCACCGGGGACCGGCTTTCCGTGGAACAGGTCGAGTTTCACATGCCTGTCGGCCCATTTTGGCGAGAGAAGGACTACGAGAAGCGCGCCAGGGTGGTCCTGCCCACAGCAGAACCCTCGGAGAGACGGAAACGACTCTCGAGCCCTGTCGAGCTCTCGCTCTCGCAAGAGGCCGCCCGGTACGAGGCAGGACGGTGCCTGGACTGCGGGGTCGCCCCTATCTTCGACAGCGAGCGGTGCATCGTCTGCGGCGGATGCGCGGATGTGTGTCCAGAACTCTGCCTCAAGCTCGTCCCATTGTCAGAGGTGGAACGCGAGGATGGGAGCCACCTCCTCGATGGCGACCCGTCCCGAGGTGAGATGACGGTCATCATCAAAGACGAGACACACTGCATCCGCTGCGGATTGTGCGCTGAGCGCTGTCCGAACGGCGCGATCACCATGGAGCGGTTCGTCTCGTCCGCACGTCTAGCGATCTCCAGGAGGTAACGTACCATGCACGCCGAACCCGCCCAGATGAGCCGGCGCGACCTGTTGGGCAGAAGCGCCGTCCTCGCCTTCTTCGCCGCCCTCGGAACCGCGGCCGCCGGCATGGCGAGGCTCCTCAAACCGTCGGTCTCACCCGACCCGGTGCGCCGATTCAAGATAGGCGCCCCCGATACGATCCCCGTAGGCGAGGCCAGGGATATCCCCGAACTCCATGCCCTCGTGGTTCACGACAGGGAAGGGTTCTATGCGATTTCCAGGATCTGCACCCATCTCGGGTGCGTGGTTCAGCCTTCCGGCGAAGGATTTGCCTGCCCCTGCCACGGCTCGCGCTTTTCAGCGGACGGCACGGTACTGGCCGGTCCTGCCCCGCGGCCGCTCGAATGGCTCGCGATCGAGCGGGCGGCCGATGGCGCCCTCGTTGTCGATGCGGCCAGGACTGTCCGACCGGGAACGAGGTTCCCCCATGCCCTCTGACCGTAAAACACACTGTGGTGGCGGGGCCCCGGACCGCCGCACCGAGAGGAGACCGATGTCGGCCCTGAGGGAGATGTACCGGAACGTCAGAGAATTGCCGGGCAACGTGGCGTCTTCTGTGAGGCGCCGAGGCACAGCGACCTCCGAGAGGGCTCGCTCGCAGGCAATCTTCGGGAACCTTTTCCTCCACATACACCCCACCCGGGTCCATCTCCACGCACTCCGCCCCCTCTCTACCTTGGGGCTTGGGGTCGCGTCTGTGTGCTTCTTCTTGATCCTGGCTGCAACAGGCGTGGTCTTGATGGTCTACTACAAGCCCTCGGTCGCGGAGGCCTACAACTCGATAAAAGACATCCATTATGTGGTCCCCACGGGCCGTTTCATCCGCAATATCCACCGGTGGTCAGCCCACCTCATGGTGGTCAGCGTCCTGCTCCATATGGCCCGCGTTTTCTACACGTCCTCGTACAAGGCCCCGCGCGAGTGGAATTGGGTGGTGGGCATCGGCTTGCTGTTCTGTACCTTTGCGCTGAGTTTCACAGGGTACCTCCTGCCGTGGGATCAACTCGCCTACTGGGCAATGACCATAGGCGCC
>Ga0068707_1003601_pt1 | contig 10795 bp, 8 predicted proteins | sample YNPNPMetaG_FD_66600 | JGI IMG/M metagenome (GOLD analysis project Ga0068707, IMG submission 66600) | Anoxygenic and chlorotrophic microbial mat microbial communities from Yellowstone National Park, USA - YNP NP MetaG | ecosystem: Environmental > Aquatic > Thermal springs > Hot (42-90C) >... | reverse complement strand
TTACATGGCGACCCTGACGGCGACCCGATGGAACCCGAAAATTCGGCATTTCTACCAGAGGCTTCTGGCCGCTGGGAAACCGAAAAAGTTGGCCCTGGTCGCCTGTATGCGGAAGTTCCTAACGATCCTGAACGCCATGCTCCGTGAACGAAAACCCTGGACAGAAACCGCTGTGACCACTTGACAACCAAGACAGTCGCTCCGAGGGTTCAATACGGAGATGGCTCAACGTTTGATGCCGGCTCCACCTGGCAACTTACCGACAAACAAGATGCATTCACCGGCCGGGTTCCGGCAATCCGTCACTGGGAAGGGGCAATTCGGGCGGCTGTGCAGAGTCGTATCAGACCGTGAAGCTCATGGCGAATTTGCTCGTACGGGGCTTCGTGACGGATCGATTGCTCCAGCGTTGCCGCGGCTTCCGTAATTAAGGAAAAGCCGTAGCTGCCGGCTGCACCTTTCAATTGGTGGATTGCACGGCGAAGTTCGTCAAAGTCGCCAGAACGGAACAACTCCTCATACAGGGCCGCTCTGTATGGCATCTCATCAACGAACAACTGGATGAGATCCCGAAGTTCGGGGTCGTCTGCCAGTTCAGAATAAACATACTCCAGCTGCGGATGAACATCTGTTGACTGTTCGTTCATTGGCTGACCTTTCGGTAACCCATATGATCGATACGAACTTCCCACTCGATGCGACAGCTCTAGCCTTACGTTCGCGTGTCGGGGCAAATTGTTTGCGTGGGCTGCCCCACTTGCTTGACTCCCTAAAATAGTCTAGCTTATAATGAGCACGCGATCTGAGAAGTTTGTGTATTTTCTTCAAGTTGATGAAACATAGCACTGCCAGGTCGCTGTTAACCTGAACGAATCCGACCACGGCTCCCACCGAAAAACCTGCCTACGTGGCATCCAGTTGGTCGTGTGAGACGCAGAATCGCGCGATTTTGTTATCCGGATGTTTAAGAAGGTACGATTAGCCGATTTCTCCCTCAAATTTGCAACATCCCGCACATCCTCAAATTTTTCCAGATGATTGCTTGGAGGAATCGAGACATTTAGGTAAAATGGGCGCTTTCGATAGCCGATAAAAAATGGTGGCTAGAAGGTGATTAGGCAAGAACTTTGGGTTAGTTGTCGTTTCAGTCCCTCGTATGAACGGAGAGATTTTACCATGAAGCGCGTGACACTCCTTGGTTTGGTGGCCCTCGGGGCCTTGGTGACAGTGCTCGGCCTGAACACGGCTCGAGCGGACGTTTTCTTGGGCGGTGCCTGTGCGCCGGCTTGCGAGAAGCCCGCTTGCCAACCCGCATGTGAACCAGCCTGCGAACCGGCTTGTGAGCCTTGCTGCCGTCCCGGCCTCTTGGCCCGGATTCGTGCCCGTTGCGAGGCGAAGCGAGCCTGCTGCGCTCCGGCTTGCGAGCCTGCTTGCGAACCAGCGTGCAAACCGGCTTGTGAAAAGCCCGCATGTGAACCAGCCTGCGAACCGGCTTGTGAGCCTTGCTGCCGTCCTGGCCTCTTGGCCCGGATCCGTGCCCGTTGCGAGGCGAAGCGAGCCTGCTGCGCTCCGGCCTGCGAGCCTGCTTGCCAACCAGCTTGCGAAAAGCCCGCTTGCGCTCCCTGCGGTTGATCGTCAATGAGGTCAGTTAAACCTCCTGAACATTGAGAACACGATCGTTACCCGAGACGTAACCATTCGGTGAAAAAGGGCGGTCTGAACCCTGTCGGACCGCCCTTTTCGTGTTGAATATGGGGGAGGTGGAAGGACGGGGATCCGCGTTTTTATTCCGGTTTATTCCGGGAACAGCCGCGTGGACAGGTATCGTTCTCCGAGGTCCGGAAGAATAACAACGATGGTCTTACCTTGGTTTTCAGGTCGTTTGGCCAATTGTAATGCTGCGTACATGGCAGCCCCGCAACTAATCCCGCACATGAATCCCTCGTAACGTGCCAACTGTCGGGATGTTTCCATCGCTGCTTCATCCTCGACACAGATGACTTCGTCGATAATTGAGAGATTCAAGACATCCGGGATGAAACCAGCACCAATTCCCTGAATTCCGTGTTTGCCCGGCTTGAGGGGTTGTCCCGCCAACTTTTGCGTTATCACAGGGCTGTTGGCCGGTTCAACCGCTACGACTCTAACGTCCGGTTTGCGCGATTTAAGGACCTCCCCAACGCCGGTGATTGTTCCTCCTGTCCCTACCCCGGCGACGAAGATATCAACCTGGCCGCCTGTATCACGCCAAATCTCCTCGGCAGTGGTTCGACGATGGATTTCAGGATTGGCGGGGTTCTTGAATTGTTGAGGCATGTAGAAGTTGCTGTTTTCCCGGACGAGCTCTTCAGCCTTTCTAACAGCGCCAGGCATCCCCTCTGCAGCAGGGGTCAAGACCAGCTCAACGCCAAACGCTTTGAGGAGCCGACGTCGCTCAAGGCTCATGCTCTCTGGCATAGTGACCATAAGTTTGTAGCCACGAGCCGCACACACGTATGCCAAACCAATTCCTGTGTTGCCGCTCGTCGGTTCTATGATGACGGTATCTGATTTGATCAGTCCTTGCTTTTCGGCCGCATCGATCATAGCCCGCGCAATGCGATCCTTAACACTCCAGAGGGGGTTGAAGTTCTCAAGTTTAGCGAGAACGGTCGCGGGGCAACCGGCCGTAAGTTTCCTCACTTTAACAAGCGGCGTGTTTCCAACGCATTGGGTAATGTCCTCGTGGATACGGAGCGGTGTTGCTGCGGGCATAATGTCGACTCCTCTTTTGGTCAATTAACCTAACATGGTTTCTTATCCATTCGGCCTGACATTGTATCGGTATTCAGATGTTTTCTGATAATCATAATGATGATTTCTGTTTTTTCAAGGGCGCGTCGCAAAAAATGTTAAAATCGACTCGCAAGTCCCGAACTGAGAAACATTATCGAACGACAAGAAGTTATGCTCCGAATCCTGGTCGTTGGACTGCACCAACCAGAGCGGCTTTTGTACGGTCAAAAAAGCAGAGATTTGTGCGTCGAATTCATAAGCGAGATGGTCACAAGGCACAACATGATAGACAAACCATTGCGATCTACGCGCCTCAGGTTTTTGAGGAAACGGCGAGGATGCAAAGGATTTGACTTTCCCCGTTGACCGGAGGCTCTAAGAACGCGACACGAGCTTCGTTTCGGGCCTTTTTTCGTATTTCATGCGGCGGAATGGCAAACAGTTGCCTTTCTTGGATACGGTAAAGATGTTTCAAGACCAATGCTCGCGCCGAGAAAAAAGCCCATCGGCACCAAGGGCGATAACCGTCCATATCCTCCTTTGTGCTTGTCTTGAAAGTCGTCTGAACCTTCCTTATCTGATTGTGGCTTAGCGGGCATGTCGCCAGTTTACCATCCAGATAGCAAATTCTCCTACTGAGGTTTTTGCCAACTAAAACGGAGACACAAAGCAAGGGTCCACATGGCAGGTTGACGCGCGCCCTGGCCGACTTGCGAAGGGATTGCAAAACAGGTAGGCTATCGGTTTAGCGCTGAGATAAGATGGGGTTCATTGTGACACGCTGGGTTCGGCGAACCAACCCAGCCTTGTCAAGCGTATATCAAATCTCAGCGGCCATTCTCGTTGTTGGGATTAACCAAGAGTTGCACTTACGGTTTGGACTCAGTTGTTAATTGACCACGGTTGCCCAAGTTGGTTTAACGAAAGGATCGCCGTGGTTGTGGATGGTTTTGGGTTGACGTGCAAAAGCTTTTTGAAGGAGACTTAGCCGTGGCACAGCAGCGCTTCGTGACCGTGGAAGGCAATGAAGCCGCAGCCAACATTGCTCACCTTTGTTCGGAAGTGATGGCAATCTATCCGATCACGCCATCTTCGGGCCTCGGGGAATTGCCCGATGCCTGGGCGGCTGCTGGAAGAAAGAACATTTTCGGTGCTGTTCCACAGGTTGTGGAGATGCAGAGTGAGGCCGGGGCTGCTGGTGCCGTCCACGGGGTGCTGCAAGGGGGGGCCTTATCCTCGACGTTTACGGCCTCCCAGGGACTGCTCCTGATGATCCCCAATCTGTTCAAAATTGCGGGCGAATTGACGCCGTCGGTTTTTCATGTTACGGCTCGAACAGTGGCCACCCATGCCCTTTCGATTTTCGGTGATCACAGCGATGTGATGGCCTGTCGGGGCACGGGATGGGCGTTGCTTGCTTCCGGATCTGTTCAGGAGGCCCAGGATTTGGCCGTCATTGCGTACGCGGCAACGCTTGAATCGCGGGTGCCGTTTATCCATTTTTACGATGGGTTTCGGACGTCCCATGAGGTAGCCAAGATCGAGCAACTCTCGGATGATGACGTCCGTCTGATGATCGATATGGAGCTTGTCAGGACCCATCGGCAGCGGGCAATGTCGCCGGAAAGACCAGTTCTGCGGGGAACGGCGCAGAATCCCGACGTCTTTTTCCAGGCCCGGGAGGCGTGTAATGCTTCCTATGCCAGAACCCCTGCCATTGTGCAGAAGGCGATGGACAAGTTCGCCCAACTCTTTGGGAGACAGTATCATCTGTTCGATTACGTAGGGGCCCCCGACGCCGAAAGAGTCGTTATCGCCATGGCGTCAGGGACGGGCGTTGTGGAAGAAGCCGTCGATTACCTGCTGGCGCGAGGGGGGAAGGTCGGAATGGTCAAAGTCCGACTGTACCGACCGTTCGACGTTGATGCATTTATACGAGCACTTCCCAAGACCGTGAAGCGGATCGCTGTCTTGGATCGCACGAAGGAACCAGGCGCTCTTGGGGAGCCGCTTTTCCTCGATGTGGTCGCGGCAATCAGCGAACGATGGAATGAATACAGTGGCGGGGCCGCTTTGCCGCTCATCATTGGCGGTCGGTATGGACTCTCGTCGAAAGAGTTTAACCCCGCGATGGCCGTGGCCGTGTTCGAGGAATTGAAAAAACCTCAGCCGAAGCGGCGATTTACGGTCGGGATCAAAGATGACGTGACGAATTTGAGTCTCGATTACGATCCGACCCTGTCGGTTGAGCCGCCGGACGTTGTCCGGGCGATGTTTTTTGGCTTGGGCAGCGACGGGACTGTTTCGGCAAATCGTAGTTCCGTCAAGATTATCGGAGAAAACACGCCGTTTTATGCCCAGGGATATTTCGTCTATGACTCTCGAAAAGCAGGGTCGATGACGATCTCGCATGTGCGGTTCAGCCCGCGGCCAATCAAGGGTTCCTATTTGATTAACAAGGCCAACTTCATTGCGTGCCATCAGTTCCATTTTCTCGAGCGAATCGACGTTTTGGCCGCCGCGGAGGAGGGGGCAACGTTCTTGTTGAATAGCCCGTTCCCCGCCGATCAGGTTTGGGACCATCTCCCGGCTGAAGTGCAGAAGCAGATTATCGACAAGAAGCTGAAGTTCTACGTCGTCGATGCGTATCACGTTGCAAAGGAAACGGGGCTTGGCGTGCGCATCAACACGGTGATGCAGACCTGTTTCTTTGCACTGGCGAAAGTGATTCCAGTTGAGCAGGCGATTAAGGAGATCAAAGATCAGATTGTTAAATCCTACGGAAAGAAAGGCGGGGCTGGCATTATTGAGAAGAACTTCGCGGCGGTCGATAAGGCCCTCGAATCGCTGCATGAGGTGAAGGTCCCGGATCGCGTAACGTCCACGATTCATATGGTGCCCCCTGTGCCCGAAGACTCGCCCGAGTTTGTCAAGAATGTTCTGGGACCCATGATTGCCTACCGTGGGGATGATCTTCCGGTGAGTGCGCTGCCGTGTGACGGGACGTTCCCGACCGGTACCACCAAATTCGAGAAGCGGTCAATTGCGTTGGAAATCCCGATTTGGGATCCGAAGATTTGTATCCAGTGCGGGCTGTGTTCGTTGGTTTGCCCGCATGCTGCGATACGGATGAAGGCTTACGATCCGGCGGTGTTGGCCGATGCTCCTGAGGGGTTCAAATCGGTGCCGTGGAGGGGTAAGGAGTATCCTGGTTATCACGTAACGGTTCAGGTTGCGCCCGATGACTGCACGGGATGCGGCCTGTGCGTCGAAGTTTGCCCGGTTCGCGACAAGGAGGTGGCCAAGCACAAAGCCATTGATATGCTCTTTAAGCTCGACCATCTCGAACGGGAACGTGCTTGCTTCGATTTCTTCCTCAAGATCCCGGATCTCGATCGCTCTAAGGTCGCTGTGGATACGGTCAAAGGTTCGCAACTCTTGCTGCCGCTGTTTGAGTTCTCCGGGGCCTGTGCCGGTTGTGGCGAAACACCCTATGTGAAGCTCATCACCCAGTTCTTTGGGGATCGCATGATGATTGCCAACGCCACGGGGTGTTCGTCGATCTACGGCGGAAACTTGCCCTGCACACCGTACACGACGAATGCCGAAGGTAAAGGACCAACATGGAATAATTCTCTCTTTGAAGACGCTGCCGAGTTTGGTTTTGGTATGCGACTGGCCGTGGACCAGCAGATCGAGTATGCCACGGGGCTGCTCAAAAAGTTGGCGTCGCAAATTGGCGATTCGCTGGTGACCGAATTGCTGAATAATGCTCAGGAGACCGACGAAGAAATCGCGAAGCAGCGGCAGCTTGTTGCCGAGCTTAAGAAAAAACTGGCAACGATTTCTGATGAGGATGCCAAAAACTTGATGGCCTGCGCTGACTATCTCATCCGCCGCAGTATCTGGAGCTTTGGCGGCGATGGTTGGGCCTATGACATCGGTTTCGGCGGGCTTGACCATGTTCTGGCTTCCGGTCGTGACATCAACCTGCTTGTGTTGGACACGGAGGTCTATTCAAATACAGGCGGTCAAGCCTCCAAAGCGACCTTCCGCGGGGCCGTCGCCAAGTTCGCTGCTGCGGGCAAACAAGGTCGCAAAAAGGACCTCGGTCTGATGGCCATGTCGTATGGCAACGTCTTCGTTGGTCAAATCTCGTTGGGAGCCAATCCGTTGCATGCCATCAAGGTGATTCGTGCGGCCGAATCGTATCGTGGTCCGTCATTGATCATCGCGCTGTCGCACTGTATCGGTTGGGGCATCGATATGGTGAAAGGCATGGAATATCAGAAGGAGGCAGTAGCCTGCGGTTACTGGCCGCTTTACCATTATGATCCGCGCGACAAGGAACAGCCTCTGCATGTTGATAGTCGGCCACCAAAGGGGGCCTTCAAGGAATTCGCTTTGAAGCAAGCCCGTTTTGCGATTCTTAGTCGTTCTAAGCCGGAACGAGCCGATATGCTCTTCCATTTGGGGCAAGAGGATATCAACTTCCGGTATGCCCTGTACGAGAATCTCAGCTCCGCTTTGGCGAAGGCCAGCACAAAGCCGGAAGGTGGTGACGGTCAGTGATTGGACATAGTAAGACGCCCCAGGAGGTTTAGAGAATGTCTGTCGATTTGCGCACCAAGTACTTAGGTTTGGAATTGAAGAATCCCATTGTTGCCGCGGCCTCGCCTCTTACGGAGTCGCTCGATCACCAAAAGAGGCTGGAAGATGCGGGTGTGGCGGCGATTGTTCTGCCGTCACTTTTTGAAGAGCAAATCCTGACCGAGGAAGAGAATCTTGCTAAAGTTCACGACTTTGGCACTGATAGCTTCGCGGAGGCTTTGAGCTATTTTCCGGAACCCGAAGAATACCGTCTGGGGACCGACGAATATCTGGACCGAATCCGGAATGCCAAACGGAGCCTTTCGATCCCTATCATTGCCAGCCTGAATGGCACAACGGAAGGGGCGTGGATCCGCTACGCCAAATTGTTTGAGGAAGCGGGGGCTGACGCAGTTGAGTTAAACATTTATTCTGTGGCAGCCGACCTGAACCAGTCCGCCTCGGATGTCGAGGCAGGGTATTGCCATCTGATCAAGGCAGTGGCCTCTTCCGTGTCGATTCCCGTGGCGGTCAAGATTGGGCCCTATTTCAGTTCTGTTGGTCATTTCGCGCGACAGGCTGTCAACTCTGGGGCGAAAGGGTTGGTGCTGTTTAATCGCTTCCTTCAACCAGACATTCATCTCGACACGCTCGAAACCAAACCTCATCTGGTTTTGAGTACGGAGTTCGAGTTGTTGTTGCCTCTTCGCTGGGTTGCAATTCTCCACGGGCGAGTCAATGCGTCACTGGCGCTGACAAGTGGGGTGCACTCGGCCAATGCCGTCTTGAAGTCCGTACTCGCTGGTGCAGATGTGGTTATGCTGGCTTCGGTTCTTTATAAGCAGGGCCTCGGATGCATAACGGCATTCCTGAATCAAATCTCTGAGTGGATGGAGCAACAGGGATATCAGTCGGTCGAGCAAATGAAGGGGAGCATGAGCCACAAGAATAATCCGAACCCTTCGGTTTTCGAACGAGGAAATTACATGAAGGCTATCACCTCGTTCACGGGGACGCCCATCTGATAAGCTTAATCAGTAAGGTCGTCGTAAGAGGAAGCCGTGCTCGCTCGGTAGGGGGCACGGCTTTTGTGTTCGGCCCAACGATTTCAAATCACAATCGTCAATTACGCTGGGGCACGAGCTCGAATCGGCCTTCGCGAATGGCTTTTGCCATGGCAATTGGCACCTGCGCCTCAGCCAAAACGACCTGCGCGCGATTGTAAGCAACCTGGGCCTTCATTTCCTGGCTTCGAGCCATGGCCAGGGCACGCCGCTCTTCAGCCTTGGCTCGGGCAACACGGGTGTCGGCTTCCGCCTGATCGTACTGGAGGCGTGCTCCGATGTTTTGACCGACTACAATATCGGCGATGTCGATGGACACAATCTGGAATGCCGTTTGTTGATCCAACCCCCGTTCCAAAACAGCTTTTGAGATTCGGTCGGGGTGCTCCAGGACCTCTAGGTGAGTCTCCGCCGAGCCGATTGCCGTAATGATCCCTTCCCCCACTCGCGCGATGACGGTTTCCTCTGTGGCGCCGCCAATGAGTGTCTCCATTTTTGTCCGCACCGTAACCCTCGCCCGAACCTTCAGTTCGACGCCATTCTTGGCAATGGCGCTGAGCATTGTCCGGCCGCTCCGTGGATCCGGGCAGTCGATGACCTTTGGATAAATGCTCGTGCGCACGGCATCCAGAACATCCCGTCCCGCCAGGTCAATGGCTGCTGCCTGGTCGAAGGTGAGCAGCATTTGAGCACGATGAGCGGCAATGAGTGCCTTTATGACATTCATGACGTTTCCGCCGGCCAGATAATGGGCTTCCAAACGCCGTGTCGTGATCCCCGTGTCGCGCTCATTGCCCAGACCCGCCTGAACTGACATAATCTTGGCCTGCACAATCAAGCGGGCGTTGACCTGCCGAAAGCTCATCCCGATCAGACTCCACATGCTCACCCGCGCGCTGGACATGTAGGCCTGAAACCAGAGCGCCCCGTAGGCCAGGATGACAATCACAAATGTGATCAGCAAGATGACCCCGATGATCCCAACGACGAGCCAAAAGGCCCACCAAGGTGCCGCCTGGGCAACAGGCCCTAACACATCACCGTTCATCGTGCTGATCCTCCGAAAAGACTGTCCTACGACTTTGACAAACGCCGGTTCCAGTGTTTGGCATTATAGCATTCCTGACTGTGGCAAACCAGATAAGCGGAAGTCGGTAATCGCCGATGTTGCGATGTCAACCTTGAGGTTCTGATATAACGTCAAATCCCCGGATTCTCATCGCGAGACCGGAATGTCCCGCAAACTCAGAACGACAGCCGCTGCTGCATACCCCACAACTCCAATGAGGACCAGCCCAAGGTTGTACAGAACCAGTGTCCGCGTCCCCAGATCAAGAAAGATCAGCTCTTGCGGTTCGAACAGCGTGAGAAAGGATAGATATTTCATCCATTCACCGGGCGACCAGAGCCGTGCCACCAACTTCAATATCAACGAAACCACCAGGACCAAGGCGGCGATTCCGATGGTGTTCCAGCGGTTGGAGAGTACAGCTGAGATGACGGCTGTTATTCCCGAAAGGGCAACCGCCATCGTGGCCAGATTGATCGCACCTGGGAGCAGTTGCGTGAGCCGCAATTGTTCCGGCAGCCGAACAGTCATGGCCGCGATCCAAAGACCAAGCCAGAGGCTTGCCGCCAAGGCGAAGGCACCAACCGAAAGAAGCACGCCGGGCAGAACCACCCAGAGGTACCGATGGACCGGCAATGTCAGAAGGACTTCGTATCGCCCTGCGGCGATTTCTCCACTGATAAGTTGGGATGCACGGCCGACAGACCAGCCAATGAAGATCAACATAGGGACAATGTGGACGAACAGGAAGCTCACACGGCCGGTCGGAGTCACGAGGATTTTCGGGGAAACTGGCATGAGCTTCCGCACGAAAGACGGTAGCATGTCGAAAAAAGTTGCCCAAAGACCGATGTTGATCAAACTTGTCAGCCAGACAAAGAGCCAGGAAAACAGAAAAAGAATCACACAGCTTACCAGAAACTGTGGCAGACTGTCGCGGATCGCTTTGCCAATAACAGCGCGCATCGTCACTTTGGCTTATGATACTCTCAAGCGTTCGAATAATAATAATCTACTACCTGATCAACCACGCGTGACTGAAGAGCGAGAATTCACATTATAAACGCAAACCTTTGCGTAAGTCTCGCGAGACGCAAGATCATTTGATTTGCCATTCGAGGATGCCTGCGGAGAAATCCGGTTGCAGCTCTACGAGGAGACGAAGCCTCGTCGTTCTGATAGGATTGAATTGCAACGTGTTAAACTGATCCCGTTCAGTACCACATCGGCTTTCTGGCGTGACGTTTTTCCAGGTCGCACCGTTCCAATACTGGACGACGCAACTTTTTGGAACACG
>Ga0068707_1003598_pt1 | contig 10801 bp, 9 predicted proteins | sample YNPNPMetaG_FD_66600 | JGI IMG/M metagenome (GOLD analysis project Ga0068707, IMG submission 66600) | Anoxygenic and chlorotrophic microbial mat microbial communities from Yellowstone National Park, USA - YNP NP MetaG | ecosystem: Environmental > Aquatic > Thermal springs > Hot (42-90C) >... | reverse complement strand
GTTAAACAAAAATAATGCTGCCCTGCTACATTTCACTCCGGCTACGCCTACGTTTCATTTCGCAGGGCAGCATTATCCATTTGCATTTATGAGTGTTTACACAATCTTTTTTATACTACCTAAAAAGTGGGTGGAGAAAATGCTCGCCACCTTTGTCTAACACGCGTTAGCGGTAATGATTGTTAAAATGAAGTACTCCCCTTCTTTCCGACCACGAGGTCAATAAATTAAATTATTTAAGCTGCACATGGTAAATAAAGCTCTTTTGGTTTTTTCGACCTATTCCCTGATGACTTCTTGGTTTAGCCCCAAAAAAAGTCAGACAAAAGTATAGTTAAAAAACTAACTTTTATGTACATAAAAAATCAAACATTTACCAAAGAAGAAAAGTTTCGGATTATAGGGGGTTAAGACAGGTAAAGCCCCTATCCATCATTTTATTGAATCCTATTCACAAAAAAAGGCTTTAATCATAAATCCATTTTATAGAATTACAGAAAAAGCATATTTTTGCGACATGGGTAAACATTATTATAAATGACCCCAGTAAACTTTCACTGCAGAAAACATTAAACCGATGATAATAGGCGTATTAAAAGAACAGGAGAGCGAGAACCGGGTAGCTTTGTTGCCCGAACACGTGATGCAGCTTAAAAAATGGGGTATAGAGGTATGGGTCGAAGCAGGATCGGGCAAGTCGGCATTTGCCGATGATGCACAATACCTTGCAGCCGGGGCAGAGATATCCGATGCGCCCTCTATACTCGCCAAGGCCAATGTATTGCTGAGCGTAGCAGTACCCAGACAAGAGGTACTACAAAGGATTTCGGGAACACAATATTTATTGGGGACTTTTAATCCTGTATTCAACCGTCCTGCTATAGAAGCTATGCAACGAAGCGGGGCTACCGTATTCAGTCTCGATTTTGTACCCCGTACCACTCGAGCGCAGGCCATGGACGTCCTTTCGTCGATGGCGACTATAGCTGGCTACAAAGCTGTGCTAGAAGCGGCTTCACGACTGCCACGTTTCTTTCCCATGTTTATGTCGGCAGCAGGAACCATAAAGCCGGCCAAAGTGCTCATTCTGGGCGCCGGAGTGGCAGGCTTGCAGGCAATTGCTATTGCCCGCAAGCTGGGCGCAGTAGTCGAAGTGTTTGACGTCCGTTCGGCCGTAAAGGAAGAGGTAAAAAGTCTGGGAGGTAAATTTATTGAAGTGGAAGGCGCCCGTGAAGATGCAACGGCTGGTGGATATGCGGTAGAACAGACGGAGGAATTCATCCGCAAACAACGCCAGCTGATCCACGACCACGCCTCAAATGCCGACGTAGTCATCTGTACTGCACAGGTGTTTGGCAAAAAAGCACCTCTATTGCTTACCAAGGCTACTGTCGAAGCCATGCGCCCCGGTTCGATTGTTATTGACCTGGCTGCTTCGACCGGTGGAAACTGCGAACTTACGCAAAACAATCAAACTATCTGGCACGGCCAGGTACTCATTATCGGCAAATCAAACTATCCCTCCGAAATGCCTTTCGATGCCAGCAAAATGTATGGAAATAACCTGCTTAATTTCCTTAAACTCATCATCACTAAAGACGGCCAACTTCAAATTCCCTTTGAGGACGATATAATCCAGTCGACCTGCATCGTAAAACAGGGCCAAATCGTAAACGAACGTTATCTGCAACTGATAAAGTAAATACTATGGAAAATATGCTGCAATTTATTCTCGACAACAAGGATATGATCATCATCGTAATCCTTTCTATATTTCTGGGGATGGAGGTTATTTCGCATGTTCCTGCTGTGTTGCATACTCCGCTGATGTCGGGGGCCAATGCTATACATGGAGTTGTAATTATTGGCGCCATCATAGTTATGGGACATGCCACAGGTACTACTGCAAAAATTATAGGTTTTCTGGCCGTAGTACTGGGCACACTCAATGTGGTGGGAGGTTTTGTAGTTACCGATCGCATGCTCGAAATGTTCAAAAAGAAGAAAAAGAAAGATTAACAGGGTCAACGTTGTTAAAGCGTAAAATATGATGAACGAATTAGCCATACTCGAGATAAGCTATATCATAGCTTCAGTTTTATATGTTATTGGATTAAAAATGCTCAGTCACCCCGAAACAGCCCGCAGGGGAAATATTATTGCTGCCACCGGTATGGGGTTAGCTATACTGTCCACTATATTGTTTCATCGGAAGGATGGTGAACCCATAGGTAATGTTGGTCTGATACTTCTGGCTATTGTATTGGGCACAGCTATTGGCTGGATAGTTGCCCGACGGGTAAAAATGACTGCCATGCCCCAGTTGGTTTCGCTTTTCAACGGGATGGGCGGAGCGTGTGCTGCCCTGATTGCGCTGCTCGAGTTTCCTCATCTCTCGCCCAACGGCGAACCCATTAACCTGTTATCGGGAGGGGTATTCAACATACTGGCCGGTATGGTCATAGGCAGCGTATCGTTTGCTGGGAGTATGATAGCCTTTGGTAAACTCGACGGGCGTATTGGCGACATCCGTGCACGGATACTGAGCTATGCCAATATGTTTTTTCTCGTGGTTATTCTGGGATTTATCGCCTTTATCATGGCACAGGGCGAAAAAGCTCCTGCCGAAGTGATGCCATTGGTATTGGCCCTTTTTATCTCGGCACTGGTATACGGCGTCTTGTTTGTTATGCCCATTGGCGGAGCCGATATGCCGGTTGTCATCTCACTGCTCAACTCATTTACAGGGGTAGCTGCAGCCACTGGAGGTTTTCTGTATAACAACCAAGCCATGCTAACCGGTGGTATTCTGGTGGGATCGGCCGGTACCATCCTTACCATCCTGATGTGCAAAGCCATGAACCGATCGCTGCTCAACGTTATCATTGGTGCATTCGGTGGAAGTAAAGGACAGGCCATGGAAGTCAAAGGAACTATCAAGGAAATTACGCTTAGCGATGCCAGCGTATTGCTCAGCTATTCGCAAAAGGTGGTAATTGTCCCAGGATATGGATTGGCTGTTGCCCAAGCCCAACATCTTTGCCATGAGCTCGAAAAACTACTCGAAGAAAAAGGGGTAGAGGTAGTATATGCCATCCACCCCGTAGCAGGACGTATGCCTGGCCATATGAATGTATTGCTGGCCGAGGCTGACGTTTCGTACGAAAAACTTATCGAAATGGACGACATCAACCCAGTGATGGCCAACGTCGATGTTTGCGTAATTATCGGAGCCAACGACGTTGTAAACCCCGCCGCCATCGAAGACCCTGCAAGCCCAATCTATGGAATGCCTATCATCAAAGCCCACGAAGCCAAGAATATCATTGTCATGAAACGAGGTATGGGAAAAGGCTATGCAGCCATCGAAAACAATCTGTTCTACAACGATAAAACCCGCATGCTCTTTGGCGATGCAAAAGACTCGCTGCAAAAACTTATTGCGGAAATTAAAAATCTGTAACGATATTTTCATACTAATTTCCTGTAAAATAACCCCAGGAGTCATTAACATAGTAACTAAGGGAGTTCACAGAGAAGTGTGTAATTCACAGATCATCACAAGTGCTTCTCTGTGAATTTCTTTGGCCCAAGGACTTTGCTGAGCAAAGATGCAAGTTACATTATTGAATTTTTTATTTTAGGAAAAGATAATAGCTGTCTGTTAAGATTTTTGCAGTGATAGGGCTTTGATATTTCAGCCGTCCATCAAACCGTAAAATTTTCCATTCTAAATATTTTCAAAAGGGCAAAAAAAAGTCTAATTTTATTTCGCCAAAAATAAGCATCATTATTAATATAAAATCGGTTGCAAAATGGGAGAACTAAACAGAAAACGGGGTACCATTGCAATCCTTACGGGAGGAGGTGATGTACCGGGGTTAAATCCTGCTATCCGTGCCATTACATTGCGGGCTATTGACGAAGGTTTTCAGGTAATTGGACTACGAAGGGGATGGCTGGGCATAATGGAACTTATACGTGACAAAAATGCCGACAACAGCAACAATTATGTTGTACTGACCGAAGAGATTGTAAATAAGGCCGGCAGGACAGGCGGATCTTTTCTTCATACCTCGCGTACACGTCCCAGTCATGTACCCAAAGATATGGTACCTGTGCATCTTCAGAGCAAGTACACCAAAGAGGTAAACGATCTGACTCCCGAAGTACTCAAAAATCTCGATTATCTGGGAATTGATTATCTCATCCCCATCGGCGGTGATGAAACACTTAGCTATGCTGTACGAATGTATCAGGAAGGGGTAAAGGTAATAGCCATTCCCAAAACCATGGACAACGACGTGGCGGGGACCGACTATTGCATTGGTTTCAGTACCTGTATTACCCGTACCATCAGTATGGTAAATACCCTGCGTACCACTGCCGGGTCGCACGAAAGAATTCTGGTGGTTGAAGTATTTGGCCGATATGCCGGTTTCACAGCCATGCTACCCACACTGGCCGGGGTTGCTTCCCGTTGCTTGATACCCGAGGTCAAGTTTGACATTGAAAAAGTAACAGAGATTATTGTGCATGACAGAAATAAAAACCCGAGCAAATATGCAGTACTTATTGTCTCGGAAGGGGCAGCCATGATAGGGGGACCCGAAATTGCGTTACCCTCGAAGGAAAACGAAACCCATGTGTACGAACGCACCGGCAGCATTGGTGATATTGTTTCGCGTAAAATACGCGATCTTTCGGGCAAATACAATAACGGCAAAACCATCAATGTCATTGAACAAAGTCTGGGCTATCTGGTCCGCGGCGGGGACCCCGATGCTATCGATTCTATTGTACCCATAGCATTCGGGAATTTAGCACTGGATCTGATACTGAAAGGTATTCACGGACGAATGGTAGCCCTGAGAAATGGCGTATACGATAATGTACCGTTGGATGTAGTGACTAGCCAAAGAAAAACGGTCGACGTCAAACGTTATTACAATACCGAACGTTATCGACCTCACTATAAGAGCTTTGAATTTCAGCCCCTCTTCTTCCTGACAGGAAGTCTGAGCTGAACCTGCGAACTTCCACAGAGTAACCCTAATTTTTCAGAACAAACAGTTACTCTGTGGATTTTTTATTGTTATCCTTTAAACTTCTGGCTTTAACAGCCTTACCTTTCAGGATACACTTCCCTACTGCGGGGTTACAGGCACCCTGCTGCAATCGGCAATAGTGGTCGAGATAATATGGACATTCAAAACTCATTGCCTCAGACTATTCGACATAAAGCACCAAGCCTTTCAGATATTCACCTTCGGGATGATAAATGTTGACCGGATGGTCGGGAGCCTGCGTAAGCTGATACAGGATGCTCACTTTACGTTTGGCATTGGCCGCAGCAGCAAAGACGGTTTTACGGAAGTTTTCCCGAGCCATTACCTGCGAGCAGGAGAAGGTAAATACCAATCCCCCAGGATTGACCTTTTCGATAGCCCGTTGGTTGATGCGCTTATAGGCCTGAATAGCATTATTGAGCACCTGACCATGTTTGGCATAGGCTGGTGGATCAAGAACAATGATATCGTATGACTCATCGGCATTCTGTAAGAATTGCAAAGCATCGCTCAAGTATGCTGCATGATTGACCGAAGAACCAAAATTCAGGTCAACATTTTTCTCAGTCATCTCAATGGCAAATTTGGAGCTATCGACCGAATGTACCAGATCAGCGCCAGATTTAAGGGCATAAACCGAAAAACCTCCCGTATAACAAAACAGGTTGAGCACTTTTTTGCCACGAGCAAATCGGGCTAAAAGCTGCCGGTTTTCGCGCTGGTCGAGAAATAGTCCGGTTTTCTGTCCCTTTTCCCAGTCGACCAGAAACTGATGACCGTTTTCCTTGACCTGATTATCGACCATCATGCCATACAGGTACTCGTTTTGTGGATTAATACTACCCTTAAAGGGGAGTGTAGCCTCGCTCTTGTCGTAGATTGCATCGAGCTGGTGCTGATAGATTTCCTGGAGCAATTCGACAATGATAGACCGGTTTTGGTAGATACCCACTGAATGGCATTGAATTACAGCCGTACGGTCATACACGTCGATGATAAGACCCGGGATTTCGTCGCCTTCGCCATGTACCAAACGGTAGGTATTGGTTTGATCATTTTCGATAAGTCCTAATTTTTGACGAAGACGATAGGCCGCCAACAGTTTGGCGTACCAGAAGTCCCGGTCAATTTCGATATCTTCGAAAGAAAGAACACGTACGGCGATAGTGCCTCTCTGAAAATGACCCACTGCAAGGAAATTGTGATCTTTATCGTAAAGTTTGACCAACTGTCCTTCTTCCAGATTTTCGGGAATTTGTTCAATAGCTCCCGAGAACACCCAGGGATGGCGCCGTTTTATTGATTTCTCCTTGCCTTCTTTTAAAATCAGTTCTACCATAGCTGACATTCTCTGTTTTTTATGCTTGTAATTAGTTTAGTGTTGTGTCTCTCGTAAATTTCGGGAATATTTTTGTAAAAATAATATTTTACTGATAAACTTTATTAGAAGCTGCCAATAAAGTATTGTACAGCAGACCGACCCTTGTCATGGGGCCTACACCGCCGGGCACCGGAGTAATGTATGAGCATTTTGGAGCCACCGTTTCAAAATCGACATCCCCGACGAGTTTCCAGCCATTTTTAGCTGTTTGGGAGGGTAGTCGAGTAGTACCTACATCAATCACCACAGCTCCTTCTTTTACCATATCGGCCTTGATAAAATGGGGTTTTCCCATAGCTGCCACCAGTACATCGGCCTGAAGGGTAAAATGCTGTATCTGCGGAGTACGACTATGGCACAAGATAACCGTACAATCGCCGGGTTCGCCATTCCGCGATAATAATATACTCAAGGGTCGTCCGACGATATTGCTCCTACCCACTACCACACAGGTTTTACCAGCAGTAGGTATATTGTAGCGCTTCAGCAATTCAACAATACCCAATGGCGTAGCCGATATATAGGCAGGAAGTCCTATAACCATGCGCCCTACATTAACCGGATGAAAACCATCTACATCTTTACGATAGTCGATAGCCTGAATAACCTTTTGCTCATCGATATGCGAAGGTAGAGGAAGCTGAACAATAATGCCATCGACATGGGGATTAGCATTGAGTTCGTCAATTTTTTGCAGGAGTTCATTTTCCGAAACATTGTCCTCGAAACGGATTAAAGAGGAATCGAAACCCACTTCTTCACAGTCTTTCACCTTGTGTGCTACATATGTTTCGCTGCCTCCATCATGGCCTACCAGAATAGCTGCCAGATGTGGCCTATACCCCCGTTGATTGTAAATTTGCATGGCTTGCTGCGAAATTTCTTTTCTGATTGTTGCAGCCGTTGTTTTTCCATCAATCAAAATCATATCAATCCTACAAAAACATTAAAAGTTATCATTCCTTTATCCTTCGCCCGACGACGTTTACGATTTGGCTATGCAAAAAAGGGTTTGTTCCTCAACCTCATCATTTTTCGGGTGGTTTTGCAATTGCCCGGCCCATATCAGAGGTTAAACCCTATAAACGTCTGGATAAATTTAACAACATATTTTTTTTCCACGAAACAAAGGTATTATTAATTATGTTTTTACGGGCTTCCTTTACCAACCAGAGATAAAAATGCAGATTGTGAAGGGTAGCTATTTGGGCGGCCAACATTTCCTTGGCGACAAACAGATGACGCAGGTAGGCACGGCTGCACACTTGGTCGATATAGCATTCGCTGGTTTCGTCAAGGGGGCGGAAATCATTTTTCCACTTTTCGTTGCGCATATTCATAATACCGTATGGGGTAAAAAGCATGCCATTGCGGCCATTGCGTGTTGGGAGCACACAATCGAACATATCTACCCCCAAAGCTATTGCCTCAAGGATATTGGCTGGTGTACCCACCCCCATCAGGTAACGAGGCTTATGGGTAGGCAAAATCTGATTTACCACCCCTATCATTTCGTACATCAGCTCTGCAGGTTCACCAACACTAAGGCCTCCTATAGCAATACCATCCATCCCGCACGAAGCAGCTTTTTCGGCCGATTGAATGCGCAAGTCCTTGTAAACACTACCCTGTACAATGGGAAAAAAGCTTTGTTCGTAGCCATAAAGGGGATCAGTACTCCTGAACCGAGCAATGCCCCGATCAAGCCAACGATGGGTAAGATCCATCGATTTTTGGGCATATTTATAGTCGCAGGGATAGGGCGGACATTCATCAAAAGCCATTATAATATCTGCGCCAATAACTCTTTGAATATCAACCACTTTTTCGGGTGTAAAAAGATGTCGTGATCCGTCGATATGAGACGAAAACTGAACCCCTTCTTCTTTAATCTTGCGCATATCGGCCAAAGAAAATACCTGATATCCACCACTATCGGTAAGGATAGGCCTGTTCCAGCCAATAAAGCGGTGCAACCCACCGGCTTGCTGAATTACCTCAAGACCAGGACGTAAATATAAGTGGTAAGTATTCCCCAGTATGATCTGAGCCCCCACATCGTTCTCCAATTCTCTGAAGTGAATTCCCTTTACCGAACCCACTGTCCCTACCGGCATAAATATTGGCGTTTCGATGATGCCATGAGCTGTCTCGATTTTCCCGGCTCGTGCCGATGAGGAATTATCAACCTTTTCTATAGTAAAATCCACAATATCAATAATTTATTTTACACAAAAATATTTTAGTCAAAAAATTTTATATGTTCGTCAATAAAAACAGTACGCTTGTCAAATAATTGAATCAAACTAGTACAACGAACATGCAAAAATAGTATATTTGAGTACACAAAACATCCAACTACTATGAATCGAGACTTTTTCCCAAAAATAGGGAGGCTAACATGTTTATTGATATTCATGAACATCTCCCTATCTGCGCAGACGGTTACCTACGAGGCCCTTAACTCGGGCGACTGGAACAATCCAGCTACATGGGTAGGGGGCAACATTCCTCCTACTTCCAACAGCAGCAATGGAGTTCGCATTTTAATGCAAGGTGCAGATAAAAACATATCCTTAAACTGAAGTATCTACATTGATAACGGGAATGAGTATAGCTTCAATCTCAGTAGCGGTACCCTTTCGATCTATGGCGATGTAGAAATTAATGGTCTCTGTAACCTTACCACCCAAGGTACTGGAAAAATAAAAATATACGGTAACCTTACCCTAAATGATGCCAACATAACCTGTAGCCAGTTGATAGAAGTATTCGGCGATGTAAATATTTCGGGCACAGGAACGGTAAATGTGAACGGTGGACCTTTGATCGTACATGGCAACTTCACCTCGAGCAGCCAAATACAAATCATCCCCGATGCAGTGATTGCAGTAGCAGGGAGTTTTGAAGGGCATTTGGCTTCGTACAATGGGGAGAATCTGTACGTAGGGACGCCCCCCTACTCTGCTCCAACCTGTTCCTCCACAAGCTGAATGTCCACAAAATTATAATGGCCAAAACCACTCTTCCCATTGTCCGGTAGGCGACTTTGTTGATTTAGCCAACCGTCGACCTGACATATATTTGACCTATTTCGGCGATGCTTCACTTACGCTTTACCAGGTAACTTACGTTATCAACTGCGACACGGCCACGCTATACCTGAGCGGTTCTGATGTAGGCATTACTTACGAGGTATACCGTAACGGCGTATACGACGGTCAGAGTCAACTAGGCACAGGTTCTCCGCTGACTTTTACGGTAAATACCAATGGCAATTACACGATAAGAGCCACCAATGGTGCAAAATCGCGATTTATGAGTGGGATAGCCGAAATTTCGACTATTCCTTCAATCGATAGTGTAACCAATGATGAACGATGTGGCCCTGGTTCGGTCACCCTGTCGGCTACCGCTACCCCCCAATCAGCTACCATTTACTGGTATACACAACCTTCGGGAGGCAGCAGTGTGGGTAGTGGTTCCAGCTATACTACCCCCACGTTGTACAATACCACCAACTATTACGTTGAAGCTCAAACCTCACCCAACTGTGCTTCACCACGTCGACAGGTAACAGCAACCATCCATGATATCCCGACCGTAAATCCCATTACCCACGACTGATACAAAGAAAGAGGAGGGTAATGTTTTTCCTTATCCATAATGATAGGGGGAGGAAAATTTTACTAACCCTAAAATAACTGCATTTGGTTACCTGCAAAAAGTTCACTATTATTGCAACCAGTTCATATCATCAAACCAATACGATGACTACCAACGAAATAACACTCTGGATTATTCTGTCGATATACCTGGCTTCATGGCTTATTCAACAGATTCATTACAGCTTCATCTTTTCCCGATTTCTGCAAAAGGCCCGGCCAGTAAAGCATGGAAATGAGATTGTTCCCGTTTCTGTGGTCATATGTGCACGCAACGAGGCCGAAAACCTCGAGAAATATCTGCCCATGATACTGGAACAGGATTATCCTGATTTTGAGGTAATAGTAGTCAACGACTGTTCGGACGATGAAACGGAGGATGTATTAAAAAAACTCAAGGAAAAATATCCCCATCTGAGGACGACTTTTTTGAAGGAACAGGAAAAATTCTGGCACGGAAAAAAATTAGCATTAACGGTAGGCATAAAAGCCGCCCGTAACGAATGGCTTTTGCTTACCGATGCCGATTGTGCTCCCTCTTCGAACGAATGGATAAAAATGATGGCCAGCCACTTCAGCGATGATAAAGCAATCGTACTGGGGTATGGTGGATACCTCGAATATCCCGGCCTTCTCAATCGCCTGATACGTTACGAAGCTGCTTTTGTAGCCCTGCAATATTTTTC
>Ga0068707_1003594_pt1 | contig 10806 bp, 7 predicted proteins | sample YNPNPMetaG_FD_66600 | JGI IMG/M metagenome (GOLD analysis project Ga0068707, IMG submission 66600) | Anoxygenic and chlorotrophic microbial mat microbial communities from Yellowstone National Park, USA - YNP NP MetaG | ecosystem: Environmental > Aquatic > Thermal springs > Hot (42-90C) >... | reverse complement strand
CGGTCACGTGACGGTAGGGCACCGCGGCGGCATCGACGCACAGCAGGCGGGCGCACAGGTCCCGCAGCTCGTCGCCGACCGCGGCGGCGACGCGCGGTTCCAGTTCGTCGAGCAGCCGGGCGCGGGCCTCGGGCACCAGCCCCGCGGCGCGCAGGACCGCGACCTCCGCCGGCAGCTCGTCGCACCGTTCGACCAGGTCGCTGCGCCCCACCCCGCGCGCCGCGTACGGCGGCGGCGGCTCGTCCCCCAGCTCCGCCAGCCGGTGGCGCGCCAGCAGGGCGTACCAGTGCAACGGCTTCTCGGCGATCACCGTCTTCCACAACGCGCGGGCCTCGTCGATCTTCCCGAGGTCCTGGCGGGCGACGGCGCCCCAGTACTGCGCGCGCGCGCGCGAATACGGGTCGTCCTCATCGTCCCGTGTGCCGTCGAACAGCGGGAGCGCGTCGGCCGGTCGGCCGGCCAGGTAATAGGCCAGCCCCAGCGCCCAGCGGCTCCGCGGCCGACCGGGACCGCTCCGGTTACGGCCGACCAGATCCTCTAGGGCGTCGATCGCGTCGTCGAACCGGTTGTGGTACAGCTCGAGCGTCGCGGCCAGGTACGAGGCGTCGGCGGCGCGCGCGCTGCGCGGGTGGCGGCGGGCGAATTCGCGGTAGGCGGCGATCGCCTCCGCGTCCTGCTGGTTGCGCGCCAGGCTGCGGGCCCGCAGGAACTCGGCCTCCTCGGCGTGACGTCCTCCCGCCTCCGCGACGACGGCGTACGCCGCCGCCGCCTCGTCCCACCGCCGGCGGTGCAGGTACAGCGCCTGCGCCCGCTCCCAGGCCACCTCGATGGCCGGCGGGTCGGTCGCATCCGCCGGAATCCGGTCCAGCTCGTCCAGCGCCGCGGCCCATTCCCGGCGGCGCACCAGGCTCCGCGCCCGATCGAGCCGCCACGATGCCGGCATCGCGAAGCCGGGGTCAAGCGCCCGCAGGCGCTCCTCCGCCTGCGCCGCCGCCGGCCGGCCCGGCTCCTCGCGCACCAGCCGCTCGTACACCGCGCGCGCCTGCGCCGTCTCGCCCAGCGCCTCGCGGCAGCGCGCGGTCCGGAAGCGGACCTCGATCGCGTCCACCTCGCGCGGCAGTCTCCGCGGCAGCGCCTCGTACGCCGCCAGCGCCTCGGCCCACTGCTGTCGGAGGAAGGCGATGTCCGCCGCGCGGACGCGCGCCGCCACGGCCTGGGCGCTCGTCCCGGCGCCCAGGCGGCGGGCGTCGTCCAGCGCGACGTCCAGCCGCTCGGCGCGCAAGGCCGACTCCATCGCCCGGAAACGGAGCAGGTCGTCGATCGCCGGCCAAGTCCCCAGCAGGGCGCGGAAGGCGTCGTCCGCCTCGGCCCACCGCCCGGCCGCGAACGCCTCCTGCGCGCGGCGCAGGCGGGCCACCGGCGTGTCGGGGAATCCCGAACCGCCGTCGGGGACGTCGGCCGACGCCTCGGACGCCTCGTCCGCGGCATCGGCGTCCGCGGCGGCATCGGCCGGCCCGCCGGCGCGGGCCTCGGGTCCCACAGCCTCCGCCCCCGGCCCGTCCGGCGGCGCCGCAACGCTCCTTGCCGACGAGCACTGCGGCCCGCCGAGCCCGACGATCACGGCGAGGACGCACCCCTTGAGCACGCGGGCATCTTCGCGGCCACCGCGCCGCGAGTCCAGAAACCGGCACGGGCGACCGATCGAACCCCCTTGGGTGCACATCCCGGCCTCGCCGGCGGCCGGTCCCGCGCCGCCGGCGGGTCGCCGTGCGATCCACCCGCGGAAGCGATGCCGGCGCGACGGTCAACGGTCCATGCGGACCCGCAGCGTCGGCCCCTGGTCCGTCTCGACGTAGAAGCCGAACGTGAAGGTGATGATGTTGCGCCGCCGGTCGCACAGCTCGCGCGGCGGGTTGTGGAACGGTGCGGCCTGCGCGATCGCGTCGACGGCCAGCTCGTCGAGGAACCGCGCGCCGGATTCCTCGAGGAGGATCGTGCGGAGCAGCTCGCCGGTGCAATCGAGAGTGACGAGCACGAGCGTCTCGCGGTCCCGGTAGCCGTAGATCGACCCGTGCGGGTCGTGGAGGCCGAAGGCGCCGCGCACGTCCCAGTACTGGGCCACCCGGTCCCGGACGCGGCGATAGAACCCGGCGTGGGCGAACGGGCGCGTCGACAGTGCGGTGGCGTCGCCCAGTTCCACGCCCTCCAGGTGGTCCAGGCCGCTGCCCGCCACCGCTTCCGACAGCACTTCGAAGTCGGGTACGAGCGCGTCGCCGGGTGGCAGCGGGTCGTTCCCGTCCCGGCCGTGGGTCGCCGGACTGCGGGGCGGCGGCGTCGCCGCCCGACCCGCGGGATCGGCCGTCGCCAGGCGCTCGCCGTCGTCGTCGGGCGGGCCCGCCGGGCCCGGCGCGGCCCCCGGGGGGGCGAAGATCACGAACGTTCCGGCCGGTGCGGGACGGTCGCCGGCCCCGGGACCGGGGTGGCCCGGCACGGCCAGCACGCCCGCGGTCCGGCGCCGGCCGGCCCCGGCGTTCGGCGCGGCGATGCGCGAGCCGGGCCGGTGCGGACCGGCGATGCGAATCGTCGCCTGCGTCTCGTGCGCCACCGTCTGCGCCTGCTCCGCCAGGTAGCGCGCGTCGTCCGAGGCGTGCGGGTCGGCCTCCGGGACGGGCGGCGCGTCCACGACCTGTCCCTTCGGGATCGGCACCGGCGGTTCGTACCGGAATGGATCGACCGGGCGCCCCCGCCCGTCGTACAGCTCGACCGACACCGGGCGGTGGGGCGAACCGCCGGTCGAGCCGTCCGGGAGCAGCCAGCCCGTCGGAACCAGCACGAGGACGTGCAGCGCCGCCGCGGCGACGACGGCCACGGCCAGACGCCGCCCGACCGGCTCGTCCGGCGCCGACCCTCCCGACCCGCCGCGTCTCGCTCCGATCATCGCCGCCCCTCGCTAGTCGAACATCGGGTTCGCGAACCGGAAAGGTGCCACCACGCGGACCGGCAACGGCATCGCGGCCGGCGGCCTCGGGAACCGTTGCGCCGCCCGGCGGAAGCCGCGCACCACGTTGCGATCGAACGGCGGCACGCCCGAGGCGCGGACGATCGAGGGCCCGTCGATCGAGCCGTCGCGCCGGATCGTCCAGGCAATTACGATCTCGCCCTGCTGCATGTGCAGCGCCCGGTCCCGGGGAAACGCCTCGCGCCACTCGCGCTCCAGCAGCATCGCCACGACGCCGAGGTATCCCGAGTAGCGCGGGTCGGGGGAGCCGAGCGTGACGGTCATGGGGGCGCCCGGAGGACCCAGGACGAGGCGCGCGGAGCCGCCTCCGGCCGAGGCGGCATCTCCCTTGCCCGCCGCAAGGGGCGGCCCGGCTCCTTCCTCCCCCCTCCCCCGATCGATCGCCGGTCCGGCGGAACCCGGGTCCAGCTCGCCCTCCGGCCCCCGCATCGTCACCACGGTGCGTGCCGGACCGGCGGCGACCGCGCGGGAGCCGGACGCCGCCCCGGGCAGCGCCCGCGGCGCAGGCGACGGCGGCGGAACCGGTCCGACCGGCGGCACCACGCCGGACTCCGCCAGCGACAGGCTCGCCGCCAGGTCGATCCCCGGCACCGCCGCTCCCGAAACCGACGGCAGCGGCCGGTCCGCCGGCGGCTCGCGCCGCGCCAACGGATCGAACAGCGCCACCGAAACCGCCGCCCGGACCCGCGGCCCGGACGGTTCCGCCGGCCGCGACTCCCGCGCCAGCAAGGCGAGAGCCGCCAGCGCGACGGCGGCGAGGTGGACCCCGACCGAAACCGCGACGAACACCCGCCAGGGGGACCTTGATTCCGGCTCGGCCCACCGCGGCGTTTCCACGCTCACATGGCTATGATAACGCTGCCATGTCGCCGAGACCACCCGCCGGGCGCACCGGAGGCTCCGGAGAGACCGGGCCGCCTCGGCGGCCCGCGACGCCCGGCGAGGACGTCGCGGCGCCGGAAGCCCCCGAAGCATTGGTCGCCGGCCGCCCGATCCGGCTGCTCGACACCCTCCCGGAGCAACTCGAGGCGGTCGAGGCGGCGGCGCGCGCCGTCGCGCAGGGAACGTGGAGCGAAGAGCTGCTGCCGCTGCTGCGCGGCCTGGTGCGCCGCTACCGCGGGCCGCTGCGGGACCAACTGGTGGCGCTCGGTTCGGACGCCGCCGGTGGAGCGCTCCGACCGGAGCGGGCGACGGAGCTGGCGGAGCTGGTGGACGCGATCCGCGGAGGCTCGCGCCCGCGGCGAACGGCGGCGCGACGCGCGGACCGTCCGACGCCGGCGACGCGCGAACCGCCGGCGGACCCGCGGTCCGCCCCCGTCGGTTCGCTTCCGGGGGTGGGGCCGCGCCTCGCCGAACGGCTGGCGGCGCATGGAGTCCGGACTGTGGAAGACCTCGCGCTGTGGCCGCCGCGGGCCTGGCGCGACCGCCGCCGCGTCCTGCCGCTGGGCCGGCTCCCGGTGGGCTCCTACGCGGTCACTTCGGGACGCGTCGTTTCGGCCAGGGTCAGCGGCCCGTTCTGGCGGCGGCGAGTCACCGTGCGGCTGCGGGAGGAACCGCCGGCGACGCCGGCGGAGACGAAGGGCAGCTCCGCGTCGTGCCCGCCGCCGCCCCCCGAGGCACCGTCCGAAACATCCTCCGCCACCGCGACGAACGGGAACTGCGCGTCGTGCCCGCCGCCGGCGGCCGCCGGAGCGGCCGGGGTCGACGGATCGTCCGTGCCGCCGCTTGTGCGGGCGGCGGCCGCACCCGCTCCGCCCGAACTGACGCTGGTCTGGTTCCGCGCCTACCCCGGCCTGGCGGACCGCTTCCCGCCCGGCGCGCGGGTCCGGGTGGCGGGCACGCCGGTGCTTTACCGGGACACGTTGCAGATCGTGCATCCGGAGATCCTGGCGGCGGGCGACGCGGCGGAGGACGCGGCGGAGGAGCCGGTGGTGCCGGTCTATCCCCGCATCGCGGGATTCGACCAGAAGCGGCTGCGGCGCGTGGTCGATGCGGCGGTCGCCGTTGTCGCCGAGCGGGTCGAGGACCCGATTCCCGCGGCCTTGCGCGAGCGGCGTGGGCTGGCCCCGCTGGCGGAGTGCATCCGACGGTTGCACCACCCCGCCGATCTGCTGGGGCCGGGGGACGACCCGGAAGCGCTGCGGGGCCATCCGGCCGGGCCGTGGCGGCGGCTGGTCTATGGGGAGGCGCTGCTGCTCGGGGTGGCGGTGGCGCGGGCGCGGGCTGCCGAGGCGCGCCGTCCCGCTCCGCCGCTGGTCCTCGACGACGCTCGCTTCGCCCGACTCGTCGAACGCCTCGGCTTCGCGCCGACCGACGCGCAGGGCCGCGCCTTCCGCGCAGTGCGGGACGGGGTCGCCCGCGAACGGCCGATGCGGCGGCTGCTCCAGGGCGACGTGGGGGCGGGCAAGACCGCGGTGGCGATGGTCGGCGCCGCCCTCGCCGCCGCGGCGGGCCACCAGGCGGCGATTCTCGCGCCAACCGAGATCCTCGCCGAGCAGCACGCCGAACGGCTGGAGCGCGCCTACGCCGCGGAAGGGCTGCGCGTCGTGCGGCTGTCCGGCAGCCTGCGCCGGCGCGAACGCGACGCGGTGCTGCGCGGCCTGGCGCTGGGCGCACCGCAAATCGTCGTCGGGACCCACGCCCTTCTCGAGGATCCCGTCCTGCTGCCGCGGCTGGGGTTCGTCGTCGTCGACGAACAGCAGCGGTTCGGCGTGCATCAACGGTTCCTCCTCACCCGCGCCAAGGGGGAGGCGGCCGGCACGACGCCGCACCTGCTGGTGATGACCGCGACGCCGATCCCGCGCACCCTGGCCCTCGCACTGTACGGCGAACTCGACCTCACGGTGCTCGACGAGCTGCCCCCCGGGCGTCAACCCGCGGCGACCGAGACCTGCGGCCCGGAAGATCGCGCCGCTGCCTATGAACGGCTCGCCGAACGGGTCGCCCGCGGCGACCGGGCCTTCGTGATCTGCCCGCTCATCGAACCGTCCGAGGACGTGCCGCTCCCGGCCGCGACCGACGTCCACGCGGAGCTTGCCGCGCGGCTTGGCGCGGAACGGGTCGCGCTGCTGCACGGCCGTCTGCTGCCCGAGGAGAAGCGGGCGGCATTGCGGCGGTTCCGCGACGGCACCGCCCGCGTGCTGGTGTCGACCACCGTCGTCGAGGTCGGGGTCGATGTGGCGGACGCCGCCGGCGTCCTCGTCGATGGAGCCGACCGGTTCGGCCTCTCGCAGCTCCACCAGATCCGCGGGCGCGTCGGCCGGGCCGGGCAGGCGGCCTGGTGCCTGCTCGTGCGGGCGACCGGAAGCGAAGCGGCCCGCCGGCGCTGCGAGGTGCTGGCGACGACCCACGACGGGTTCCGCATCGCCGAAGCCGACCTGGAGCTGCGCGGCCCCGGCGACCTGTTCGGCGCGCGCCAGGCCGGCGCCTCCAGCTTCCGCTTCGCCGACCCGATCCGCGACGCGGCGTGGATCGCCGAGGCCACCGCCGACGCCCGGTGCCTCGTCGCCGGCGAATTCCCCCTGTCACCCGGCGAGGCGGCCCGGCTGGAAGAGGCGACAGCACGCTTCGAACGCTTCTGGGGCCGGACCTACGACGCCGGTGCCGGCTAGACCCGGGGTCGGCGCACCGGCCGCACCGGGCGCGACATCACGCGCCGTCCCGTGGTGGTCGACCGCGAGCAGCGGCGGCGGCGCCGTCGCGGTCGCTACCGGGTTCGCGTGCGGATGTCGGTCCCCGGGCGCCGGCTGGTGGCGGACCGCGAACGGGACCACAGGGGCGGCGAGGAGGCGCTGCGCGCCACGGTGGTCGATGCGTTCGACGCGGCGGCGCACCTGCTGGCCGACGACCGCGATCGGCGGATCGCGGCCCGCAACGCGGGCCGGCGCCGGCAGGACGACGCGAGCCCCCGCCGCCCCGCGCCGATCATCCCGGACCGGGCGCCTTGCGCCTGGCCGTAGTCGGTCCCGGCAACCCGGACGACGAACCATCAGATGCGCAGGCCGAGGCCCAGGCTCACCGCGACCCCGGCCTCGCCATCCGGGTCGCCGTCGCGCTCGCGGCTGCGGTAGAACGCCTCGACCTCGGCCCCCAGCAGCAGGAAGTCCCAGACTTCGAACTCGAGCCCCGCTGCCAGGCGACCGCCGGCGAACCACTGGTCCTCGACCCGGCCGTAACCCCACAGCGGGTCGATCGACTCCCGCCAGACGCCCGCCCACCCGCCAAAGGCGCCCACGGCGAGATACAAAGGAGCCTCGCGCGTCCACGGGTACCAGAGCACGTTGACGGTGACCGGGAGTTCCTCGTGCCTGCCGCCGGTGGACGTCCCGCCAGCATAGCAGCCGACGCCCAGTTCCAGCGACAGGCTGTCGTCCAGGAGCAGGCGCAGCGCGGTGTTGAACCCCCCCAGCTCGGCCGCCTCGAACACGTGCCGGTAGGCCCCGAAGGCGACGAGGTCGAACCGATCGGGGCCGGCCTCGAGGTCGCCGCTCCCGCAGCCGCTCGGACAGGAACACCCCTCGCACGACCACGCCGGGTCCTCCACGGTCACGATCGCCGGCGCCGGCGCGACCTCGTACGCCGGACGGGTCTCGACGGGCCGCACGACGACGGTGGGCGGCGGCGGGTAGGACGACGTCGCCCGGCCCGGCACCTCGCGCCAGGCCTGGTAACCCCCGGCGCTCGGCGCGCTCTCGATGACGATCGGCGGCGGCGGCGAAGCACTCGACGGCTCCGCACGGTGGACGACGATCGGTTCGGGCGCGTCGTACACCGGCGCGGCGACGATCGGCGGCGACGACTGGACGTAGACCGTGGTCGAGGTGCCGACCACGAGGTCGGCGGCGGCAGCGGCCGGCGCGAGCAGGATGAGGGCGATCGGGACCGGGCGAACGATCATCGAGTACCTCCCGGGGCGCATCGAGCACCTCCCGGGGCGCGCCGACGGGACCCGTTGCACGGCACGAGGAACCCGCGGCGGCACCCGACCGGTCTTTGCCGGTGCCGTGCCAACGGAAGGAACGACCGCGGCCAAGGATTTCGGGGTGCCACGCCGGCGGCTGTGAACGCCCGGCCTCACGCAGCCGGGCGGCGTTGACGGGTCGCGCCCGGCTCGGGCGATCCCCGGCGGGGGGCAAGCTACCGCCAGCGCGCGAGGTTGCGGCGGAGGCGGGCGGTCGGTTCTTCGAGGTCGGGGACGAACGGCGTCCCAGTGATGCGTTCGAAGGCATCGATGTAGCGCCGCGCGGCCTCGATCCGCACGTCGTCGGGGATCGGCGGCGGTTCGCCGTCGCCGCGGAAGCCCTGCTTCGCGTACCAGCGGCGGACGTACTCCTTGTCCAGCGCGTCGGGATCCTTGCCTTGCGCGAGGCGCTGCTCGTAGGTCGCGGCGACCCAGAACCGCGAGGAGTCCGGCGTGTGCACCTCATCGATCACGACCAGCCTCCCCTCCGGCGTGCGCCCGAATTCGTACTTGGTATCGACCAGCAGCAGGCCGTTCGCGGCGCAGTGCTCGGCGCCGAGGCGGAACAGGGTCAGCGCCAGATCCGCCATCTCGTCGAAGGTGCGGGCGTCGCAGGCGCCCATGGCGATCAGCTCTTCGCGGCTGGCGAGCCGGTCGTGTTCGCCCGCGCCGGCCTTGGTCGTCGGCGTGACGAGCGGCCGCTCGAGCCGCTGGTGCTTGCGCATTCCGTCGGGGAGGCGGTGGCCGCAGTAGACGCGGTCGCCGTGGTCGTAGCGGACCCAGATCGAAGTCGACGTGCTGCCGGTGAGGTAGGCGCGCACCACCATCTCCACGGGGATCCGGCGGCACTCGGTGACGACCATCGCGTTCGGGTCGGGGACGTCGAGCACGTGGTTCGGGACGGCGTCGCGCGTCTTGTCGAACCAGAACGCCGCGGCGCGGTTGAGCACCTGGCCCTTGAACGGCAGGGTGGTCAGCACGCGATCGAAGGCCGACAGGCGGTCGGTGACCACGATCGTGCGGCGGTTCGTGCCGACGTACGAATCGCGGACCTTGCCGCGTTCGAGCCGTCCCAGGCCGTCGAGGTCGGTGCGGTCCAGGGTGGTGGTCAGTCCTCGGCGCAGGGTCTCGTCGTCGATCATCCCATGCTCCCGGGGCGACGGGGCCCCTCGCCGCCCGGCGGCGGCGTGCGATGCGGCGTCGACCGGCTCGTCCGGCGACGCGCGGTTCCCGTCCCCTACTCCTCCCGCAGGGCGCGCTCCACGATCGCCGGCACCCAGCGGAGCGCGTGCTCCAGGTCGAACAGGCGCGCGATCGCGGCGTCGTCGAGCCGGGCGGTGATCTCGGGCGTCGCGCGCACCGCCTCGGCGAACGGAATCCCCTCGTCCCACACCCGCATCGCCGCCCGCTGGACATGGCCGTAGGCCTCCTGGCGCGGCAGGCCCGTATCGATCAGCGCCAGCAGCAGCCCCTCCGAGTAGATCAGCCCCTGGGTCCGCTCGAGGTTCGCCCGGATCGCGTCCTCCCGCACCACCAGGTCGCGCACGAGCCCGGCCGCGCGATGCAGCAAGAAGTCCACGGCCGTGGTTGCGTCGGGCAGGATCACGCGTTCGACGGACGAGTGACTGATGTCCCGTTCGTGCCACAGCGCGACGTCCTCGAGGCCCGGGCCGGCGTAGGAGCGGACGAGGCGGGCGAGGCCGCACAGGTTCTCGGCGAGGATCGGGTTGCGCTTGTGGGGCATCGCGGACGACCCGCGCTGCCCCTGGCCGAACGGCTCGGCCGCCTCGCCGACCTCGGTCCGCTGCCAGTGCCGCACCGTCAACGCCAGCCGCTCCACGGCGGCGGCGACGAGGGCCAGGGCGTTGAGGTAGGCGGCGTGGCGGTCGCGCGGGACGATCTGCGTCGGCACGGTTTCGGGGCGCAGGCCGAGCTTGGCCAGGGCCGCGGCCTCGACCTGCGGGTCGAGGTGGGCGTAGGTGCCGACGGCGCCGGCGAGCTTGCCGACCCGCAGCTCGTCGCGCGCCGCGCGGAATCGCGCGCGCGCGCGGCCCAGCTCGGCGTACCAGCCGGCGAACACCAGCCCCAAGGTGATCGGCTCGGCGTGGATCCCGTGCGTGCGCCCGATCATCGGCAACCGCTTCCACCGCTCGGCCTGCTCCCGCACCACCGCCCGCAGCTCGTCGAGCCCTTCCTCGATCAGCCGCGAGGCGCGGTCGAGCTGGAGGGCGAGGGCGGTGTCGAGAACGTCGGAGGAGGTCAGGCCGCGGTGCAGGTGGCGCGCCGGCTCCCCGGCCTGCTCCTCGATGTGCGTCAGGAACGCGATCACGTCGTGCCGCGTCCGCTCCTCGATCTCCCGAATCCGCCGCTCGTCGATCCGCACCTTGGCCCGCACGGCGGCCGCGGTGCCGGCGGGCACCGTCCCGGCGACCTCCATCGCCTCGCAGGCGGCCAGCTCCACGGCGAGCCAGGTCTCGTAGCGCGCCCGGTCGGACCAGACCTCCGCCATCGCCGGACGGGTGTAGCGCGGAATCATCGGGCACCTCCCGCGATCGACGCGGCGGCACGCCGCGCCCTGGAGCGGACGCTAGGCGGCGGGCCCGCGCCGCGTCAAGCGCGATGGCCGCGCCCGGTTCCCGCCGCCGCGCGGGGGCCGGTTCGCCCCGGTTCCCGTCCGGGTGCCGCGGTGCCCGGACGCCCGGAACCAGCCGGGGCGGCGCCGTCCCCGGATGCGGGAGGCGTTGCCGGCAGGGTCTGCAGCGCGGCGCAGGCGGCGATCGCGACCAGACCTCCCAGGGCGGTCCAGACGTCCGGCAGATGGCCCCAG
>Ga0068707_1003592_pt1 | contig 10806 bp, 7 predicted proteins | sample YNPNPMetaG_FD_66600 | JGI IMG/M metagenome (GOLD analysis project Ga0068707, IMG submission 66600) | Anoxygenic and chlorotrophic microbial mat microbial communities from Yellowstone National Park, USA - YNP NP MetaG | ecosystem: Environmental > Aquatic > Thermal springs > Hot (42-90C) >... | reverse complement strand
TATTGATTGAAACGCGCCTGATAAATGGCCATGATTGGCCCAAGGCCCATCGATACTGTGGGGAATTCCCAGAAATCGGGCATCAACCAGGGATGGGGATAAGATGATAGGCCGCCGCCTTCTGCCAACTCGCGACGAAAGTTTTCCAGATGCTTTTCGGTGATTCGGCCTTCGAGATAAGCTCGGGCGTAGATACCCGGAGCAGCATGTCCCTGAATATAGACAAAATCCGGAGGATTAGGCCCTTGTTTGCCCCGGAAAAAATGATTGAATCCAACTTCGTAAAGGGTTGCCGCAGAGGCAAAGGTCGAAATATGCCCGCCAATCCCGGAACTCACCCGATTCGCACGAACAACCATGGCCAGGGCGTTCCAGCGAATGAGGCTCTTGATACGGCGTTCGATGGCGCGATCGCCCGGATACTCAGGCTCTGCTGTTGGGGGAATCGTGTTAACGTAGGGCGTTGTCGCCGAAGAAACCCAGGGGACCCCGCTGCGAAAAGCCTTTTCCTTAAGCCGTTCCAACAAGTACACGGCCCGTTCCGCTCCCTCACGTCGGATGACCGACTCCAGGGCATCCAGCCACTCCTGGGTCTCCTCAGGATCGACATCCTGGGTCAATGACGGAATAGCACCCTCCGGCAATTGCCCCATGGAACGCTGAGCAGAAGTCTTGTCCTTCATTTCAGTCTCGGCCATACGTGCTTGCCTCGTCTTCTTGTCGGGAATAGGACCAGCCGATCTAGAACAATACGTCGTGCATCAGTATGCGATCTCTGTTGCCAAACGAACGCGCAAAGTCAGGGGCTCCGCTTGGTTTCAATTACCTAAAATTATACCGCACGCTTCAAAACGACTGTTTCTCGATTTGCGGCAAATGATCAGGATCATCGTTCCTGAGTTGGGCGTAAGCCAGCTCTTTGGCAGAATTGTGGGGAGCGGCTACTTGGGCCCTACGCCCGTTTTTTCCAAGGACTTTTCAGCCACGTCCCTTGGTCAAAACATGAGCATTTTTCGGTACTCATTCAATCGCATTTGAATATCCTCTCGACGAATCTTCAGAAGGCGATCAACGCTGAAATCTTCCACGGTGAAGCTGGCCACGACGATACCGTAGGCCATGGCTTGTTTGAGCGTTCCCGGGGAGAAGTCATTGTTTTCCGCAAGGTAGCCCATCATCCCACCGGCAAAACTGTCGCCCGCCCCTGTGGGATCAACCACATCCAACGTTGGGTAGGCAGGGAGGACGTACATCTCGTGCCGACTGAAAAACATAGCCCCGTGTTCCCCCTTCTTGATGACGACGAAGGTGGGACCGAGATCGAGGATCTTCCGTCCAGCCCGCACAAGGTTCTCGTCCTCGGCCAGCAACTTTGCCTCGGAATCGTTAAGAACCAGACCATCGATCCGTTGCAGAAGCTCCCGCAATTCCTCCGGCTCGTTGCGGATCCAGTGATCCATGGTGTCGGCAACCGTCAATTCCGGGCCGACACACTGATCGAGAACCCGCATCTGCATCTTCGTCGAACCGTTTGCCAGAAAAAGAAACTTGCAACGGCGAAAGGCGTCCGGGAGGACCGGATCAAACTGAGACATCACGTTGAGCTGAACATCCAACGTTTCACGATCGTTCATGTTGGGCAAATAGCGTCCCCGCCAACGAAAGGTCTTCGCCCCGGGGATTGTCATCAGCCCTGAGGTATCTATTCCATGGTCTTGAAGAAGACGTGTGTGTTCCGCCGGCCAGTCTTCCCCTACGACACCGACAAGGCGAACCGGCGTGAAAAAACGGGCTGCCAGCGAAAAATAAACAGCGGATCCGCCCAAAATGTTGTCCCGTCGTTCCTGTGGAGTCTCCACGCTGTCTAGAGCCACCGAGCCAACCACGACAAGCGGCATGGGACGCACTCTCCTTACTTACGAGTCATTCTCGATTCGGACCATCACGACGTTCTCTGCGGACTGGTTTGACCCATCATCCGGCACCGTTTTTGTAAGAATACCGGTTTTTCCCGTGTCCCGCTAGCGTCATCGGAACAGAAATAACGGCAATCGTCAGTCGAGAACGACGCAGGGGGAAGGGGGTTGGCGGCGTGATTGGTCGTTGACCTCTGGCGATAGGTTCCATAAAATTTCGCGTAGCCTGTTAGAAGCATCCGGTCTCGCGAGTTCGGAATGTAGCCGCTTGTGTCCGTTTTAGGGTTTTCCCGTGCCAAAAGACTACAGTCCTTTCACTCCTGGCCAACCTGTCCCACTCGAGTTCTTCGTCGGTCGTGTTCCAGAAATCGAGAAACTCAGAAATCTGACCCGAGCGGCGGCATCGGGCCAATTGAAGGTCGTTTTCTTGACAGGAGAGCGCGGCATCGGAAAAAGCTCGCTTGTTGCATATGTTCGCGCGGCTGTCGAGCGCAACGATCGGGCACTCGGATTACATACGTTCTTGGGTGGCATCAATTGTCTTGAGGAAGCAGTTCGCCGCATCTTTGATCGGTTATTGAATGAAAGTCTCGAATACTCTTGGTACGAAAAGATCAAGCAATTCTTTGGTGATCATATCAGACAAGTGGGCTTGTTGGGTACTACTGTGGAGTTTAAGCCATCGCCGGAAGATCTTTCGCGCATTCTCCATAACTTCGCCTCTGCCCTGCGAAAGCTGATGCAAAAATTGGAAGAGGAAAAGAAGGTCATTTTTTTGGCGCTGGACGATATTAACGGGCTGGCAAGCTCGCCAACTTTTGCCAATTGGTTAAAAAGCCTCGTGGATGAAATTGCCACGTCGTTGAAGCCGCTCCCACTTTGTTTGGTTCTTGTCGGTCTCGAAGAGCGCCGCCAGTCATTGATTGAGCTTCAGCCATCTTTATCTCGGGTATTCGACATCATTGATGTTAAAGTTTGGTGCGAAGATGAGACTAAGGAATTCTTTCGCAACGCATTCGCGCGTGTGAATGTGCCTGTCGAAGATAGGGCATTGTCGCTTCTCTCCCGTTTTGCGGGTGGGTTACCTGTGATAGCCCACGAAATTGGCGATGCGACGTTCAACGCGGATACCGATGACCGGATTGATGAAAAGGACGCTCTCAAGGGTGTTTTTGCCGCCGCGGACATTGTTGGCCGAAAACACCTGGAGCCTCAAGTTTTCCAGGCCATTCGCAGCACTCGTTATCGAACGATCCTGCGAAAAATAGCAAAAAAACCGTTTGATGTGGCTTTCACGGCAAGCGAACTTCGATCACTACTTGCAGCAGAAGAAATAAAAGTTTGGCACAACTTTTTGTCACGGATGAAAGAACTGGGTGTGCTCGAACCAGACCCCGAACGGGGACGCGGCGCCTACAGATTCAAAAACCATCTGCATTATCTCTACTTTTGGTTAGAAGCCGAGCGAGCCAAGAAGGCCAAATTCGATTGAGTCATTTCGAGGCAGACTTTACAGTTCCCGATCAAGAGCAGGATCTGGCGTGGTTTGGCCGCGGGCAACAAGCGAATCCACAAAGCCAGCCAGTTTTCGGGATCGCACCGGATGGCGTAATTTCCGGATGGCCTTGGCCTCGATCTGTCGCACTCGTTCCCGTGTGATCCCGAAAATCTTGCCCACTTCCTCCAGCGTGTAAGCGTACCCGTCGGCCAGCCCATATCGCAAGCGGATGATTTCCCGCTCCCGATATGTCAGATCTGACAAGGCGGCATGGATCGAGCTTTTCAATAGATCGAAATTCATCTCGTAAAGAGGATCATCTTCCCGGTAGTCCGCCAGGAATTCACCCAGATAGCTCTCCTCCTGTTCGCCCACAGGTTGGTCCAGCGACAAAGGCTGATGGCTCATGCGAAGGATGCTGCGGACATCCTCGACCGACATCCCCAGCGTCCGCGCGGTCTCGTCAAGTGTGGGAATCGCTCCGGTCTCCTGCGCGAGTTTGCGCGCTGTCGCATGGATTCGGCCACACACGTCGATCATATGCACCGGCATCCGAATCGTTCGGCTTTGGTCGGCAATCGCTCGTGTGATAGCCTGTCGAATCCACCAGGTTGCATAGGTGGAGAATTTGAATCCGCGGGCGTATTCGAACTTATCCACCGCGCGCATCAACCCTGTATTTCCTTCCTGGATCAGATCGAGAAAGCTCAGTCCTCGATTCCGGTAGCGTTTGGCGATGGAGACGACCAGACGCAAATTTCCTGCCGAGAGATACCGTTTGGCCGTCTCGTATTCCTGAGCATAGGAATTGATGGCGGCCAGGTGCTTTCGCAGGGTGGTTGGGCTTTCCAGAGTCATCCGCATGAGGTACCGGAGTTCACGCCGCAATTCCTTGGACCACGGGGTTTCCGGCGTCCCTTCCAGCGACTTGAGGTTACGCATGATCTCGTCCATCCGCTGCGAGATCCTAGTCAAACGATCAAGAAGCGGTTGGAGCTTTTGCGTCCGCAGATCAAGCTCTTCGACCAACCGGACAGCCCGAAATCGCCGCTTCATCAACCGCGCTCGAGCGGCACGACGCTCCACCATCGACAGACGGCGATTCATCATGATCTGGAAATCGCGCCGATTTCGCCGCTGAATCTCTTCGAGCGTCTTCAAATTTGGACCGAGCAGATGGATGATATGCTTTTTGCCCCGTAAATTGGTTACGGACACATCCATGGTGCGGTCTAAACGAAGGCGTCCCTCACGAACCTTTTTCAGAAGCTCAATGGCTGCGTTGAGGATATAATCCGTTGCCAGCATGGCATAACGGAACTTCCGCCGGGCCTTTTCGATGTCGCGCGCCGCCCGAATCTCATCACGGCGACTAAGCAGGGGAATTTCTCCCATCTGCATCAAGTAAATGCGAACGGGATCGTCAATCCTGTCATCCTGACCCGTAACGTCCGCATCTAATTCGAGGTCATCGGCCTCGTCAAACTCATCCTCGCCGTTAACCCTGGATGGCTTGGATGCCTCTCGATCGACGACGGCCAAGTCCAGGTCGAACTCATCGTCATCGGGCGAATTGGACACCGAGATCGGAATAACACCGGTTTCAGAGATCGGTTCGATAAACTCGGAGTCAATGCTTTCGATAAGAAAATCAGGAACCGAGTCATGACCGTTCCTTCGGTCACCTTTTTTGCCGACCGACTCGTTTGAGGACCCGTTGTGCCGGGCGGTTTTCTCGAAGGTCGCCCGCTGGCCATTAACTTTGCCACATTTGCCGGAACTGACCGGCGTGCGTCCGCGATTCTTGCTAGCTCTAGGCAAGGTGCTATCCTCAACAGGCAAGAGACTTCAAAGCGGCCACAACCACGCGTACCGATTTGCCTGATTAAGGAGGGAGCACATCCAGTGCCTAAGCATCCTTGCGGGACGTGCTCAAAACGTTAGTCTATTTCTGTAAACAACTTATGGCATCGCAAAACAATTGATCGATGCCCACGTTGGTAACGATGTTTCAAAACCGAAACATATCGGCAACATGGTGATGCTGCCGGAAATCTTCGTTTCCCATTCGACAACACGCCCTGGCGGCTTATCGGGAAGGCTCTGTAATCGCCCGACTTGACCCAGTTCGCGCACACGTGTAATCTCAACGGATCTCACGACACAATTTGGGAGATTTGGGTAAAACTGTAACGTCATATCTTACCGAATAGGAAAAAACAGGTCAACTGGGATAAATGGGAAATTCGCGAATTGGGAGAGGATTGGAAAAATTGCTCAGATTGCGAGTTGGCCTTTCTCGTCGCAGGGTAAAAGCGGACGCCCGTGTCGGAGGGTAAAAGCGGACGCCCGTGTCGGAGGGGCATGCTCGTCATGCCCGCAGGGCGGAATGGAGTATCAAACGTAATGCAACGGACTCGACAAGCGTGTCCCTCCGAAGGGAGCTGACAGGCAGGTCCCTCCGTGGGGCGAGGGTCTCAGCCTCGCCAACCGCCAGAAGTTCACTTACAGACCAGACATAGACACCGATTCAAATTTCCCAAACGACCCTAATCCCCAAGCTTCCCCCGAATGGTGGGCAGTCAGATACCGCTAAGGTCAGGTTTCCGCGGCTTTCACCAGCAACCCGGCAGATCGTCGGTTATTCCCGGCGACAATCGTTGGGAATTATCCCTTTTTGGCGAAGATAATCGATGACCACGTCAGCCAGTTGTTCGGGGCTTTGGTTTGCTGCGTCCAAACGAATCTCTGGGTGCAGAGGTGGCTCGTAGGGATCGTCGATGCCTGTGAAGCCTTTCAGTTCCCCTGCCCGCGCTTTCTTATAGAGACCTTTCGGATCGCGTGCTTCGCACACTTCCAACGGGGCATCGACGAAGATCTCGATGAAATCACCGGGTTTCATTGTTGCCCGCACCCGGTCGCGGTCGATCCGATAGGGGCTGATGAACGCCGTAATAGCGATAATTCCCGCGTCACAGAATAGCTTGGCAACAGCCCCAATGCGTCGAATATTTTCTTCGCGGTCCTGGGCAGAAAAGCCCAGGCCGAAACGTTTGGCGAAATCTTCGCTGTGGCGCTCCTTGAGCATGGCCGGTGACGCGTTCAAACCGTGGCGAATATTGTCACCATCGAGCACGAAGCTGTGAATCCCCATTGCGTGGAGGCGATGATCCACGAGGTTGGCAACGGTACTCTTGCCCGAGCCGCTCAGACCGGTGAACCACAAAACACATCCTTTATGCCCGTTGAGTTGTTCACGCTCTTCCCGCGAAACGGCATGCTCGTGCCAGAAGACTTTCGGATCAGAAGTACTCATGGATCGTCTTTTTTATCCGTACATTACATTGACATTGATGAAATTGGAATCACATCGCGAATGCCCATTGGGGACTTAGCGCGAATTAAGCGAAGGCTTACACGAACTGCTGACCAACAGTCGTGCGGAAGCTTCCCCAGGGTGTCTCGACCTGGCGTAGCCTCACGAGATACTGACCTGAGAAAGGGCCTCCACCACGAGGTCGCCCACCTGAGAGGTGGTGTAACCCATTTTCCCCGCTGCCTGGCTCTTCATTTTCGTCCCGGTGACGACCTGGATTGCCCGGTTGACTCGCTCCCCTGCCCGTTCATAGCCGGTGTGTTCCAAAAGCATTCCTGCAGCCGCAATGGCAGCAATGGGATTGATCATTCCTTTGCCCGTATATTTCGGTGCACTGCCACCCATTGGCTCGAACATGCTAGTACCGCCTGGTTCAGGATTGATATTCCCGCCAGCAGCGACGCCCATTCCGCCCTGAATAATGGCAGCCAAGTCCGTGATGATGTCCCCGAACATATTGGTTGTCACAATGACATCATAAAACTCGGGGTTTTTCACCATCCACATGCAGCAGGCATCGACGTGGTTGTAATCTGTCTGGATATCCGGATACTCTTTGGCGACTTCCTGGAATGTCCGCCACCACAGGTCGTGACCAAAAGTCAACACATTTGTTTTGGCAACAAGGGTAAGCCGTTTCTTCTTGTTGCGCTTGCGCGTGTATTCAAAGGCCCAACGGATGCATCGTTCACAACCTTTACGGGTGTAAATGGCGGTCTGAAGGGCGACTTCGTCCGGCGTCCCCTTCTTTAAGAACCCTCCGATTCCTGCGTAGAGGTCTTCGGTATTTTCGCGTACAACCACGAAGTCAATATCATCGGGGCCTTTTCCTGCCAGGGGCGTCTCCACGCCGGGATACAATTTCACTGGTCGAAGGTTGATGTATTGATCGAAGCGGAATCGCAGCTCAAGGAGGAGACCCCGCTCGAGGACGCCCGGTGGGACATCCGGATGGCCGATCGCTCCCAACAAAATCGCAGGAAACGTCTTCAGTTGTTGAAAGACGTCCTCCGGCAGGATTTCGCCCGTTCGCAGGTATCTCTCTCCGCCCAGATCGAACTCTTGAAGTTGGAGGGTAATTCCCTCCAGCTGAGCCACTGCCTTGAGCACCTTGACGGCCTCTGCTGTGACCTCTGGACCTGTTCCATCACCACCGATGACGGCAACACGAAGGGGATTGAGAGCATTCATGATTGTCACACCCTTTTCTGCTGACCATGAAAAGCTCCATTTTATGCATAATGACGCATTGCGAAAAGCGGCTCCAAGGTCCCTTAGGATAACGGCTGGCAGCGTGGTTGTCGAAAAGTTTGCCGACTTCGGCGTCAACCCTCGGAGGGACCTGCTTGTCAGGTCCGCGGCATCATGTGGGATGATCCATCCACGTCCGCGGACACGACAGGTGTTTCCGTCTGAACCGTCGTGACACCACAATTGCCTCATTGAAAGGACTTTGCCAAATCGTTATGCATAGAGATATTTTGTTTCGCCAAAATCGACACAATTTGTCATCACACATTGCAAAAGAGTCCATGACTCGCTGACAATCATCCAGATCCAGGCGGAGCCGACCGATGAGACTCAATCGTTATCTTGGTCTGTGTGTCCTCGTGGCCTCGTTAGGAGGGTTGCTCTTTGGTTTCGACACGGCCGTCATTTCCGGAACGGAAAAGGCACTTCAACAGTTGTTTGAGCTGTCTCGTTTCTGGCACGGATTCACAGTGGCAAGCGCTCTTATCGGGACGGTGATTGGCTCGCTGATGGCAAGTTATCCGGCGGATCGGTGGGGACGCCGTCGCACTTTGATCATGATTGCGATACTCTATTTCGTTTCCGCCGTGGGAAGTGCCCTGGCCTGGGATTGGTACTCACTGGTGTTTTTCCGTTTCCTTGGTGGACTGGGAGTGGGCGGTTCGTCCGTCGTGGCTCCCATGTACATCGCCGAGATTTCACCGCCGCAGTGGCGGGGGCGACTCGTGGCGGTTGTGCAGTTTAACATTGTCTTTGGCATCTTGTTGGCCTTTTTCTCCAACTATTGCATCACGCTGTTTAATCTGGGAGACCTGGAATGGCGATGGATGTTGGGGGTCGAGGCGTTTCCGGCAGCGGCGTTTTGGTTCCTCTTATACCTGACGCCGCAAAGTCCCCGCTGGCTGGTCGTTCATGGCCGCGACAGTGAAGCCGAGGCTGTTTTCCGCAAGCTGGGCGTCTCTCCCGATGAAGCCCAACAACTGGTCAGCGAGATCCGGAGTGGTTTGGAACATGGTCATCATGAGGAACCGCTCTTCTGTCGTCGATACCAGCGGCTTGTCTTCCTGGCGGTGGCCATCGCCGCTTTCAACCAGCTATCCGGGATCAATGCCATCTTGTATTACGCGCCGAGGATTTTCGAAATGGCAGGGGCCGGCAAACATGCCGCATTCCTTCAGTCGGTCGTGGTTGGAGGAACCAATCTTGTCTTCACCCTGTTGGCCATGAGCGTGATCGACCGCTTCGGGCGAAAGTTCCTCATGCTCGCCGGCTCGATCGGTTACATTCTGAGTCTATCCACTGTGGCGGGCACCTTTTACGTTTACGGCACACATTTCGATACGTTGGGAAATACGATTGTTCTGGTCAGTTTGATGGTGTTTATCGCAGCTCACGCCTTCGGCCAGGGTGCCGTCATTTGGGTCTTTATCAGCGAAATCTTTCCCAACACAGTCCGGGCGAAAGGACAAGCTCTCGGCAGTTTCACTCATTGGTTTATGTGCGCCCTGATATCCTGGACATTCCCCGTGATCGCAGCAGCGTCGGGTGGACATGCGTTCGCCTTTTACGCCCTCATGATGGTGCTGCAATTGATTTGGGTCATTTTCGTCATGCCAGAGACGAAGGGCATCCCCCTGGAGGAAATTGAACAGAAACTCCTGGGACGGAACCCAGACGCAGCGTGATTTCCATGCCATTTCTTCGGAGATAGAACCGTGAAACACGTAGAAATGCGTATAATTCTCTTCATCGCGATCGTTCCTGTAATCGTCGGTACAGCGCCCGGAGCTGAAATGCAGATTCGTCCCGACATCCTTGTGGACGACTTCGAACGGGAAGACTACGCCCCCTGGACCGCAGAAGGGGAGGCCTTCGGTCCGGGCCCCGCTCAGGGAACGCTTCCCCGGCAGATGGAAGTCATCGGCTATCATGGTCAGCGACTCGTCAATTCCTACTGCAACGGCGATGGTACAGTCGGCGTTTTGACGAGTCCGCCTTTCACCCTGGAAAGACATTATCTGGTCTTTCTGATTGGCGGGGGCGGTTACCCTGAGGAAACGTTTATGGAACTTGTCGTGGACGGGCAAAGCGTCTGCCGCGCCACTGGGCCGAACACAGCCCCAGGGGGATCCGAGATGCTTGACTGGGCATTCTGGGACGTCCGCCAGTGGGAAGGAAAAACCGCGGTCATCCGCATCGTGGATCGCCGTACCGGCGGCTGGGGCCATATCAATGTCGATTACATCATTCAAACCGACCAGTCGCCCGATTGCCTTCTCCAGCCCCTGGAAACTCCTGTCACGCACCGTTACCTTCTCCTCCCTGTAGCAGGAAAGGGGCCGCGGACCCATTGTCGGATCATGTATGAGGGGAATATCGTACGCTATTTCGATATCCAGCTTGCGGAAGATGACGCCGAAACACGCTTTTGGGCCGGCATCGACCTGCAACCTCTTTTGGGAAAGAAGGTTTCCTGGGATATTCGCCCCCGCTCGGCCAGGAGCCTCGTCGAAAAGCGACTCAAGCAAAGCCACTCGCCTCTTTGGCCGCCTGATCTCTACCGTGAGGCCTACCGACCGCAATTTCATTTTTCCCCCCGCGTGGGATGGACAAACGATCCCAACGGTCTGGTGTATTTCGAGGGGGAATATCATCTCTTCTTTCAACACAATCCCTTCGGGATCCCCTGGGGTAACATGACCTGGGGTCACGCTGTCAGCCGGGACCTGGTCCATTGGGAGGAGCTGGGCGATGCCATCCTGCCG
>Ga0068707_1003590_pt1 | contig 10809 bp, 8 predicted proteins | sample YNPNPMetaG_FD_66600 | JGI IMG/M metagenome (GOLD analysis project Ga0068707, IMG submission 66600) | Anoxygenic and chlorotrophic microbial mat microbial communities from Yellowstone National Park, USA - YNP NP MetaG | ecosystem: Environmental > Aquatic > Thermal springs > Hot (42-90C) >... | reverse complement strand
CGGACGATACGGCCAAATGTCGCCCTCGAGTGATGCTGAATCCGTCTTGCCAGTTCGGCAACGTGATCAAGGATGATGACGGGACCGAGCTCTACAACGAAGGGCTGATCATGTACGACATCGCACTGAAGGTGCGCGACGAGCTGCTTCGCGACGGCCGCGTCGACGTGTTCGTCAGCCGATCTTCCAGAGACCAGGAAGTCTCCCTTCGTGACGAAACCGAGCTGACTCGCAGTCTCAACTGCGATGTCCTGGTATCCCTTCACTCGGACGCCACCGGCGACGGCACGCCCGGCGGCGGCACTTGGACGTTCTACGCGGACGAAGGCGAGGGGAAGCGCTTGGCCGAGTGCGTACAGATGCCTCTGCTCGAGGCGATTCGGTCGTTCTACCCGGAAGTTCAGTTCCGCGGGATCAGGACGCATTGGCACCGGCTTTGGGTGCTGCACGAATCAGGCTGCCCGGCGTCTCTGACGGAGGTTCTCTTCCACACGAATCCGAAGGAACGTGAAATGCTCAAAGACCCGTCCTTGCAGCAGATCATGGCACGCGCGATTGCAAGAGGCATTCTGGACTACTTTGGGCTGAAGTGACGAACATCTCGTGAGGCGCATTCGTCTACACAGACGTCGGCCGGAGGTGATCGCGTTGCGGATTCTGTTGTCGGCTGTTGCGATATTGCTGTGGTGTGCCGGGGCGGCCGCCGCGCTGAACCTGGCGGACTGCGCCGGAGTCATACGCGCGTTCGGCGACTCGGCAAGCTGGATGAGCTCGTGCTTCGTGGTGGGCGATGGCAGTTGGGCGGTTACCGCGGCCGATGCGATCATCGAAAAGGTCGGCCCGGAGGTAGAGCAGGCCGTCCGCAAGCCCATCTTCATCTCCGCGTATACCGGTCAGGCCTGGCAGTGTGAACTGAAGGCATACGACAAAGACCTGGGGGTCGCACTGCTCAAGCTTCCAACTCAGGGACTTCCGGCCGCGCCGCTGGCGCAATCATCGGAGTTTGCCAAAGTCACAAAAGCGACGATGGGCCAAGTGCTCAGCGGTGAGCCTTGCGGCGGCAGTTGGCCGACCGATATCTACGCCGTCACGCGCGAGAAGAGAGGCAGCGCTTATCTCCTCACGGTCGGGCAGTGGAACGCCAAGAACGCCGCCGTGGCCGAGATCGGCAAGTACAATTGGCTGTTCTTGAGCGAGATAACTCCGGAGATGCCGGTCCCGAACGGTGCGATGGTGGCGCGAGGCACCAGCGTAGTCGGGATGTATCTGAACAAGCTCACGATCGGCTACGCGAAGCAGGGCATCTCTTTCGGCCGCTGCGCGATCTCGCCGCAGATAGCGCGCTATCTAGGAGACCGGGGCATCGACACGACCTCGCTTTATGACCCGCCAAAACCTACGGCCGAGCGCGCCCAGGGATGGAACGAGGCATTCCAACTTCGCGCGGTGATCTACTCCCAGATCGGAGCCGGACGTCCGGGGGCCGCGCTGGAACAGGCGCAGGCGCTCGCGAAGCTCAGGCCCAACGAGGCGGAAGCTCACGTCTTGCTGGGAGTCGCGCTGACCGGCGCCGGCAAGTTCGAGGACGCGATCAAGGCGTTCGACGAGGCCGCGAAGATCGACCCAAGAGTTCCTACCCTGCGCACGAATCGCGCGCTGGCCCTGATCGGACTCAACAAACCTGCGGAGGCCGAGGCCGAGCTCCTAAAGGCGGCGGAAGAGGCCCCGGACGACGTGCGGCCCGTCACCGCGCTCGCTGACTTCTACCTCGCCGACGAGAAGACCTACGACAAGGCCCTTACCTACGCGAACAAGGCCCAGTCGATGTCGCCGAACAGTCCCGCGGCGAAGCTGCTGGTAGCCCGCGTCGAGAAGCGGCGCAAGAACTACCAGGCGGCGCTCAAGTCCATCCAGGAGGCGCTCAAGATGGCTCCAAAATGGGCCGAAGCATATTATGCCGCCGGGTCGACCCTTGAGGAAAGCGGCGACAAGGCGGGCGCGGAAAAGGCCTACCGCAAGCTTGTCGAGCTCCAGCCCGATAACCCCGCCTCCCTGCTTACGCTGGCCTCTTTCCTCGCCGATCAGGGAAAAACCGACGAAGCCCGGGAGATCATAGGCCGAATCCGCGGGCTGAATCCTCCCCAACCTATACTCGACGCCGTGAAAGCGCTGGAAGAGAAGATGAGTGGAGCGACACCGGGCCCCCAGGAGCCGAAGGCCGATAAATAGGAGTATTCAAACCTCCCAGCTTTTCATCGTCGCCAGCTCCCGCGGCAGATGCACCTCGTACGGCTCCCAGTTGATCCACTCGCCGCTCAGAAAGCCGTCGTAGTTGACGGAGCGGAGCAGTTCGACGGCGCGGCGGTGGTCGATGTCGCCCGTGCCGATGGGGACAAGACCGGCGTCGGTCCCGTCGTGGATGTGAAGGTGTCGGATCCAGGGCTTGAGCGTGCCGAAGGCGGTGTCCACCGTCGCTCCACCTCTCTTGACCGGGTGCATAATGTCCCAGTTGGCCGCCACGGCGGGGTGATTCACGCGGCTCAGCACGGCGGCAACATGCGCCGGATCGCACCAGTCGTCGTGGGTTTCCAGGCAAATCGTTACGCCCCGCTCGGCGGCATGATCCGCCACCCTGAGAAGGGATCTCACGAGCTGTTCGACGGCTTGGTCTCGCGTGATTCCCTCGGGTATTCTTCCACCGAAGACGCGGATAACCGGAGCACCGACGTCCGCGGCCAGATCGATTCGATCGTGGGTCTGCCGAATCATTTCTTCGGTTTCGGCCGGATCGGCGAACCTCACGGATGTAGCGAGGCACGCGATTTGAACGCCCTTGTCAAGCGAAAGCTTGCGGGCGGCTTCTCGCTCGCGGGCCGTGGCGCCGACCTCGATTCCGTGTGCGTGTTTCGCATCGAGCCTCGGCTCGATTCCGTCGTAGCCGTATCGCCGTGCGACATCGAGCATATCCTCGAGGCTCAGCGACGGCGTGGAGAAACTCATAAACGAGTACTTCATAGTGTGCGAGTCCTCATGCTAACGGTGCTGTCGTTCCGCCCTCGGAATGATAGCGCATATCTCGTATCCGTGCAAAGTCCCGCGCACCCCGCCGCTCCGGGAAACCTTGCCCGTTCGTTCGGCGTCATGAAAGCCGGAAGCACCACCCGGAGCATAGCATGGATTTCTCGACCGTTCTCATCATAGCCGTCACCACGTCGAGGATCATATTCCCCAGCCTGCCCGCCGTGTCGAGCGACGCCGCCGACACGTCGGCACCTGCCGTGCGGTCGCTGGGCATTGACTTGTTTTCCGACGTCAAGGCGAATCCCTTGTTCAAGGCCGAGGTCGTCGTGCCGGACGGACTTCGAGCGCTCGGACCGATTCGGCTTGTCATGGACACCAAGAAGGCCTCGCGCGCCGCGAGCGAGCCGGATTCGAACTCCAGGTTCGTGGTCAAGACCTACTGGGGCTGCGCGGATGAGATCCCACAGGGCCAACCGCGCGTCCGGATGTCCGATGAGGTCTCGGCCGGCGCGCCGGTGGAAAGGCTGCCTGATGCGTCGCATGCATACTGGTATTCCGACACGGCACAATCCCTCGAAGCCGACGCATCGGCGCGCGGAACCTACAAGCTGATCACCAACTACTGCGGCGCAACGTCGATTGTGCTGGATGCCGATCAAGACTTTCCGGACCCGATCGAGTTGATCGACCCACCGGAGAAGACCGACCTTGGGAAACCAATCAAGATCGCCTGGAAACCGGTCCGGCGAGCGGTAGCTTATCTGGTGACGGCCGCGGGCGGGAGCGCCGCGGAGTCCGTAAACTGGACGTCCAGCGCCGACCCAGACGCCGCTTGCGGAATCGAGGACCGAGCGTTGACCGCAGCGGAAATCAAGAAGCTCATCGAAGACAAGGTCCTGCTGCCTCCGGAAGCCGTCACGTGCACGATCCCCGCTCGCGTCTTCCTGGGATCAAGAAGCGTGTTCGTGAACATCACCGCGTTCGGGGTGGACAAGGTGCAGTCGTCGGACGGCATCCAGACCCGGGTGATCGTGCGTTCCACTGCCGGCGTGCCCGTCTTCGGAACCGCCTACAAACCGCCCTCGCCTCGGCAGTCGCATCAGAGAGCTTGTTGCGATAGAGCACAGTTGGCCGCGTTCTCGCCCGTCTGCGTGCTCAGTCGAGGAGCCGCAGACAGGCGAAAACGCTGGATTCCGTTCCTATTGCAACGGCCTGATCAGACGGCGCCCGACCCTCCGGTTTTTTAGAAGCTTACCTTGGGCGCTTCGCGGGCTGCGTCTTCCATCGGGAAGTAGTCGCGTTTGGTGAACCCGAAGCTGGACGCTATGATGCTCGAAGGGAAGCTCTGGATCAGGGTGTTGAAGCCGGCAACCACGTCGTTGTAGATCTGCCTGGACTGGGCGATGGAGTCCTCGGTCGCCGACAGCTCCTGCTGCAGCGCCACGAAGTTCTCGTTGGCTTTCAGTTCCGGATACGCTTCCGCGACGGCAAACAGACTCTTGAGCGCTTGGGTTATCTGGTTTTGCGCCTGCGCTTGCTCCTCGACGCTCTGCGCCTGCATCATCGCGCTCCGCGCTGCGGCGACGTTTTCGAAGACCTCCTTTTCGTGCGCGGCGTATCCCTTGACCGTCTCCACCAAGTTGGGGATGAGATCATAGCGTCTCTTGAGCTGCACGTCGATCTGCGCCCACGCGTTATCGACTTGGTTCTTAAGGCCCACCAGGCGATTATACGTCGCGACAGCCCATATCACGACGACCGCGATGAGCCCCACTACGACCAGCAGTGCTGTTCCCACCTCACACACCTCCTCCAAGTAAACCGGCGGCAATCAGGTTGTTATTCGCCGTCGGGGCAGGAAATCCCCTTTGCATATTTCGCGGCCGCTTCGCCGGCCGTCCATCCGGTCGAGAAGGCGGCCTGAATGTTGAACCCGCCGGTGCGGGCGTCGATGTCGATCACCTCCCCCGCGAAGAACAGGCCCGGCACAAGCTTCGACATCATCGTTCTCGGATCGATCTCCCTGACCGAGACTCCGCCGGCGGTCACTATCGCCTCATCCAGAGGCGCCGTGCCGGTGACCGTAACGCTGAGGCTCTTCAGCAGACCCACGATCCGCCCCCGTTCCTGCGCGGTGATCGAGTTGACCGGCTTGTCCGGATCGAGCTCGGCAAGTTCGATGAATACGTCGATCAGGAGCCTGGGAAGAAGAGTTTTCAGGTAGTTCCTGAGGTGCTTGGTCTGCCTAAAGTCGCGGATGAGCCTTGAATGAAGCTGCTCGGAGGAAAGAGCCGGTTTGAGATCGATGCCGATTCTAACCCTGCCCCGTTCGAGTAGATCGGCGACTCCACGACTTAGGGTGAGTATGATCGGCCCGGACACACCGCAGTGTGTAAAAAGCATCTCGCCGAACTCGCTTCGAATCGCGCGAGCGCGGCCCTGACTCGGCGAGCCGTCCTCGGCGGTGTGTGCGGCCGCCTCTTCCACCAGCAGAGTCGCCTGCACGTTCTTGAGCGACAGCCCCTGAAGGTTCTTGATCCACTGCTCCTCGCACACAAGAGCGGAGAGCGCCGGGCGCAGCGGAGTAACCGTGTGCCCGACCGCCCGCGCCATCGCGTATCCGTCGCCCGTCGAGCCCGTCTTGGGATAGGACGCGCCGCCGGTCGCGATTACGAGCGCGTCGCAGTCCATCCGTCCGCCGTAGACGTCCACGCCTTTGACTCGTCCCTCGTCGACCACCACCGACTTCGCCCTGGTCCTCGTTTTCACTCGAACCCCTTTCGACTCGATCCATCTCGCCAGCGCGTCCGCGACATCCGCCGCGCGGTCGGTTACCGGGAAAACCCGGCCGCCGCGTTCGATCTTGGTTTCGACGCCCAAGCTCGCGAGCAGTTCCAGCAGGTCGTCTCTGAAGAAACGCGACAGCGCGCCGTAGAGGAACTTGCCGTTCGGTGCGAATGCCTCGACGAACTCGTCGATATCCGCGGTGTTGGTGATGTTGCCGCGTCCTTTTCCGCTTATGTGCAGCTTGGCTCCAAGCCGCGAGTTGCGCTCGAGGAGCGTAACCGACGCCCCACACTCGGCCGCCCTGCCTGCCGCCGTCATGCCGGCCGGGCCGCCTCCGATCACAATCAGCTTCGGGGGTTTCACGGTTCGCGCATCAGTCGTTGTAAACGCGGCGGCCGATCGGGGCCGCATGGCTTGCGGGCGGTAACCGGCGCCTGCCGATATCGTCGATGGGCCGGCTGAACTCCGACGCCGCGGCCCGAGCACGGTTACACCGCCTGCCTCCCGGGTCTTAGAGCGGTTGTGTCGCCCTGCCGGACGATTTCGCCCTCTACTCCGGCAGGCAACTCGACGGTACCTTCGACCCGTCCGTCGCGGACTGCAAAATCGACGGCGATCCAGCCCTGCGGATGAGCAACTCTGCCTTTCGCCCACGAAAGCGGCCCGAGTTGAGGCGTGATCCGTACGCTCTTGAATCCGAAAGAGCCGGGTCTGATCCCCAGGATCGAAGCCAGATAATGGTACAGGGCGTGAGCGCCCCAGCCGTGGCAGTCCGAACGGCTGGGTTCCGGCATCTCGACCGTGGTCTTGAACCCCATTCTTTCCAGTTCGAACCACAAGCCCAGCCGGTCGAAGAGACTGTCGATCAAGCCGAGTGCCGCGTAGGTCTCGAAAAGGTAGTGGCTGAAATAGATGGTTGTGCAGGCCAATTGTGTGTCGTTGAGCAGCGTGTTTGCGATTCGCGAATGCCTGGGCGGGTCCACCAGGCCGCTCAGAACCGCCAGGCACTGCGCGTGCTCGGAGAAGCGGCGCTTGGAGAGGTCCTCGGCAAAGGCCCCTCGTTCGTCGCTCCAGAAGGCCTCGGTGCATCGATCGGCGAGCTGTCGGGCGAGCCGCCGGTCTCGTGCGGCCAGTTCGTTTTCGCCCAGGAACTGTTCGAGTTCGGCCGCCAGCGAAAGCGCGTATACGTAATGCCAGTTGATTGAACCGTTCACGCCGGAGTCGCCGTCCGGCGGTATGCCGTCGCTCCATCCCGGCACCCAGTCCATGAAGTTCCAGCCCGGCGGCGCCTGCACCAAACCGTCCGAGTTGATGCACGACTGGTAGGCGTCGATCACCGTCCTCACGCCGGGCATCAAACGGCGAACGAAAGCCTCGTCGTTGCGCCAAAGCGCATAATCGTATACCATGCCGATCCACCAAAGCGAGAACGGCGGAATAATCTGCGTCACTCGGCTGGGATATCGCGACTGCGTCAGCCCCGAGGTCTTGCGGGAAACGTCGAAAATCATCAGTGCCTTGCGCGGCAGTCGGTCGTCCTGAGCGATCGCGTAGGTCACCAGCGCTTCCAGACGAGTGTCGCCGACATACATCAACTGCTCGTAGTAAGGGCAGTCCATATAGGTCTCGTGTGAGCACATCTGCAGGCCGCGAACCATCATCGGAATAATCCCGCCCAGCCTCGGATCGCTGGATTCGAACGACGCCCCGTTTTCCAGCGGGTAGCGCGTCTCGCGCAATCCGAAGCTCTCGATCGTGAGCGGTTCGTCTGCGGTCTTCACGTAAAGCTCGATGTAGCGGCCCGCCTGCCACCACAGGGTTTCGAACCTGCGCGATGACCCTCCGTCGGGCTTGAACGTGTCCCCGAGGCCCCAAAAGAGCTTGCCCTCGATGTCGCCGCGGTTGCCTTTGACGCCCCAGCCGTCCAAGCTTTCGAAAAGCGACTCCGCCCACAGCACGCGGATCAAGCCGCCCCTGCCGCCCGAGGTCACGACCTCCGGGTAGGCGCAGTAGTAGTTTTCCAGGTCGATTATTACGCGCCGCGCCGTGTTCGGCGGCACGGTTATCGGACGCCGCCCTTCTATGAGTAGGTTCCAGTCTTCGATCTCGGTGGTCAAACAGTCCTGCGACCTTACGGGGATCGACCGGGTGTCCTCGGAAGTCGCCTCCGAGATGAATCGCACCGCCCCCACGAGTATCGTTCGCTCGATCATAGGCGGCAGCAGGGCCGGTCTCAGAAGGTGTATTGGGCCGACTTCGTTGCGGACCGCGCCGTTCGCTCCCTCGTGAAGGGGGACGGCCTTTACCCACCCGTCGCCGTCGCCTCGCTCGAACCCCCAGTCGAATGCGCTGCCGTCGATAACAAGGTTCGCGCCGGTCCCCCAGGCGGGCGTCGGGTCGACGAACTCGTATCCCCGAAGCTTTTTGGCCTCCCAATCGGCTGCCCCCGTGCCAAGGAGTTCGACGAACCCCGGATCGGGTGCCAGCAGGAACCCCGGACGAACACTCATCTGGGCATAAGGCGCCATCGCACCGAAAGACCACACGCGCGCGACAATTACGTGCTCGCCCGCGGCAAGGTCCAGGTCGTAACTCTCGTAGAACCAGTTTTCCCGATCGCCGCGTTCGGGACCTCGGCCGATCCGCTCGCCGTCCAGAAACAGCTCGTATCGTTCATCCGCGCTCACGTGCACGCGTATCTTTGCGCTCTCGCCGAGCGTGAACCGCCTTCGGTAAGCGGTCACGAACGGCATCGGCTCGGCATCCGGGCAGGAAATCCATCGACACGGCCACTTGCCGCGCTCGATCCACGATCTGCCTTCGTCCAGCGCGGCGAACGGGTCGCTTGTGATCTGAACTCGCATTTTTCCTCCTGTGCGAACACGCCCGAATCAGGCTTTTCAGTTTCACAACAGTATCGCACGCCTGCGCAGGTTTGTAAAGCGCGGCGGACGAACGGTATAATCTCAGGGTGACGAGCGCGGGCGCTCCGCCCGCAAACGAGTAAGGAGGGCTTTCTGGACAGGCAAGACCGCTGCGTTTCAGTGGTGCTTCTATATCACCGCTTCGGGCTGCCGAGGCTGTCGTCGCGCGTGCCCGGGCAGTACGTCGCGCCGGTTCTGCTGCGTTGGCAGCTTGATTACCTGGCGTCGAAAGGGTGGCACGGGACCGCGCTTGCCCGGATGATCGAGAGGTCCGCCTTGGGTGAGCGAACACAGCGCAATGAGTTTGCGATCACTTTCGACGACGCGTACACAAGCGTCTACGAGCGCGCCTATCCCATTTTGGCCGAGCGCAGGCTCACCGGAACGGTTTTCGTCGTGGCGGGGCGAATCGGCGGCATCAACGAGTGGGACCGCGCAGCGGGAGATTGCCCGGAGCCGCTGATGACCGCCGAACAGATCAAACGTCTGTCCGACGTCGGATTCGAGATCGGCTCCCACAGCCTCACACATCCGCATCTGACGGAGCTCAGCGATAAGGACTTGAAGCGCGAACTCAGCGATTCGAAGCACGTTCTGGAGGAGCTGATCGGCAGGGAGGTGCCGGCGTTTTCGTATCCGTACGGACAATACGACGACCGAGTGCTCGCGGCCGTCGCGGCGGCCGGTTACAAGTGCGCGGTCTGCACCAAACTGGGCACGGTAGGTTCGTCCGGGGCCTACGAGATTCCGCGGGTGAACGTCAGGTGGAACGCCGTTGGGCCGCTTCTGATGCGCAAGATCGGACGAGCGCTAGGCGTTCCGGATGCGATCCGATGAACGAGATACGAATACTCGAGGCGATCACGCCGTCGAAAATCGGCGGGGCTGAGGTCTTCGTAGCCTCTTTGTGCGCCCAACTTGCCGGCGTCGAGGAAGCCGGCCGTGATGCCCGTCGGAGCCACGTGTTTCTCTGGTGTCCCGCCGGGCGGCCGTTCGTGGACTACGCCTCCGGGCGCGGAATCGAAGTCGTCACATGGAAGACGACCGGCAAGATCGACCCCCTTACCGTCGTCCGCCTGGCCCGCCTCATGCGGACGCTTGAGATCGACGTAATCCACACGCATCTATCGACCGCCGGCCTGCTCGGCGCGTTCGCGGCCAAGCTGGCGAACAGGCCGTCGGCGGCGCACGTCCACGGGCTTAACGCCGCGACGTGCTATCGGTTCTCCACGCGCATTATCGCGGTCTCCGACGCGGTGAAGCGCCACCTAGCGGCTCAGGGGATCAGGCAGGCAAAGATCAGTGTGGTTCACAACGGAGTTGACCTGGGCGAGTTCGAGCCCATCAGCGTTGCGGATGCGAAGCGCAAGCTCGGATACGAGCTTCAGGCGCCGCTTTTCGGCGTCTTCGGCAGGCTTTCGCCGGAAAAGGGCCAGCGCGTGGCGATCGAGGCCATGTTCATTGCGTTGAAAGACGTACCCGGAGCGCGCCTGGTGCTTGCCGGTGTCGGCCGCGACTGGGAAGACCTGCGCTCCTCGGCCCGCGCGCTGGGGATCGAAGATCACGTCCAGTTCGCGGGGTTCGTTCACAACGTCCGGCACCTGATGGCGGCCTGCGACGTAGTGATCGTGCCGTCTCTTAGAGAGGGGTTCGGCCTCGCGGCCGTGGAGGCGATGGCGCTCGGGAGGCCCGTAATAGCGAGCGCCACCGGCGGGCTTGCCGAAATAGTGCTCCAAGGCGAAACCGGCCTGCTCGTCGCACCGAACGATCCGAACGCCCTCGCTCAGGCGCTCGTGGATCTTGCGCGCGATCCTTATTTGGCGGCGCGCCTGGGGGCGAGCGGACGCAGGCGGGCGGAGGAGTGCTTCGATCTCAGAAAGCAGGTCGGGCTTGTGCTCGGCGTCTTACGGGACGTCGCCCAGAGCCATCGGCGTCATCCCGGGCGATCCGTATCATCCTAATCACCCCATCGTCATCCTGCGCACCCCACCGTCACCCTGAGCACCCCATCGTCATCCTGAGCGAAGCGAAGGATCTCCCCTCGGTTCCAGATTCCTCGCTCCGCTCGGAATGACGC
>Ga0068707_1003582_pt1 | contig 10824 bp, 8 predicted proteins | sample YNPNPMetaG_FD_66600 | JGI IMG/M metagenome (GOLD analysis project Ga0068707, IMG submission 66600) | Anoxygenic and chlorotrophic microbial mat microbial communities from Yellowstone National Park, USA - YNP NP MetaG | ecosystem: Environmental > Aquatic > Thermal springs > Hot (42-90C) >... | reverse complement strand
CACGTGCACGTGCCCGAAGGCGCCATCCCCAAGGACGGGCCCTCGGCCGGCATCACCATCGCCGCCGCCATCGTCAGCGCCCTCTCCAAAGTGCCCGTGCGGGCCGACGTGGCGATGACCGGCGAGATCACCCTGCGCGGTAAGGTCCTGCCCATCGGCGGGCTGAAGGAGAAGCTGCTGGCCGCCCACCGCCACGGCATCTTCGAGGCCGTGCTGCCCAAGGACAACCAGAAGGATCTGCCCGACATCCCGGAGAACATCCGCCAGCAGATGAAGCTGCACTTCGTCGAGTCCATGGACGAGGTGCTCAAGATCGTCCTGGAGAGGGAACTGCCGGTTTTGCCCTTGCCGGCCCCGGCGCCCATGCCGATGGTGGCCCAAGCCGGCGAGGAACAACTGCACTGAAGCCGCATCGTCGTGGAAGGCGGGCCCCGCGCCCGCCCGAGGAGTAAAGAAGTTGGCAAACGAAACCGAAAACCGCGAAACCAAGGCCAATCCCACCACGGCCCAAGAGGCCAGGCCTCATCCGCCCGCCGGGCAGGAGGGCAAGCCGGCCCCGCCCGGCGCGCAGGAAACCAAGGCCCAGGAGAGCGCCCCGACCGCGCCTCCCGCCCGCAAGAAGCACGGCGAACGGCCTGCTAACAAGAACGGCGCTCCGACCCTGGATCTGGTGGCGCTCAAGGACATGAGCATCCAGCAACTCAACCAGATCGCCAAGGATCTGGGCCTCAGCGGCGCCGCCGGCATGCGCAAGCAGGAGCTGATCTTCAAGATCCTTCAGGCCCAGGCCGAGAAAAGCGGCCTGATCTTCTCGGAAGGCGTGCTGGAATGCCTGCCCGACGGCTTCGGCTTCCTGCGCGCCCCGGAGTACAACTACCTGCCCGGGCCGGACGACGTCTACGTCTCGCCCTCGCAGATCCGCCGCTTCGACCTGCGCACCGGCGACACCATCTCGGGCCAGATCCGGCCGCCCAAGGAGGGCGAACGCTACTTCGCTCTCATCAAGGTGGACGCCATCAATTTCGAGCCGCCCGAAGAGGCGCGCACCAAGATCTTCTTCGACAACCTGACGCCGCTTTACCCCAACCAGCGCATCCGCCTGGAGACCACGCGCGAGAATTACTCGGGCCGGATCATGGACCTGCTGACGCCCATCGGCAAGGGGCAGCGCGGCCTGATCGTCTCGCCGCCGCGCACCGGCAAGACCATGCTGCTGCAATCCATCGCCAACTCGATCACCGCCAACCACCCCGAGATCGTGCTGATCGTGCTGCTGATTGACGAGCGGCCCGAGGAGGTCACCGACATGCAGCGCTCGGTGCGGGGCGAGGTGATTTCCTCGACTTTCGACGAGCCCGCCTCCCGCCACGTGCAGGTGGCCGAGATGGTGATCGAGAAGGCCAAGCGGCTGGTCGAGCACAAGCGCGACGTGGTCATCCTGCTGGACTCGATCACGCGCCTGGCCCGGGCCTACAACACCATCGTGCCTCCTTCCGGCAAGGTGCTCTCGGGCGGCGTGGACTCCAACGCTTTGCAGCGGCCCAAGCGCTTCTTCGGCGCCGCCCGCAACATCGAGGAGGGCGGCTCGCTCACCATCATCGCCACCGCCTTGATTGACACCGGCAGCCGGATGGACGACGTGATCTTCGAGGAGTTCAAGGGCACCGGCAACATGGAGATCCACCTGGACCGCCGGCTGGTGGACAAGCGCATCTTCCCGGCCATTGACATCAACAAGAGCGGCACGCGCAAGGAGGAGCTGCTCCAGCCCAAGGAGGAGCTCAACCGCGTTTGGGTGCTGCGCAAGGTGCTGGCGCCGCTGTCGCCGGTCGAGGCCATGGAGCTGCTCTTGGACAAGCTCTCCAAGACCCGCTCGAACGCCGAGTTCCTGGCCGCCATGAGCGGCTGAGAGCCGGCCGGCGCGGCTGCGGGGCGGTTTGACCCCTCGCTGCCGGCTTGCCTATACTGAAGGAAGCGAATCGGGCGGCGCGGGCGCCGGTTCGCCAGGGTTCCCATGGCGGTTCTGATCACGCTGCTTTATCTCGTTCATATCCTGGTTTGCGCGTTCCTGATCATCGTCGTGCTGCTGCAAAGCGGCAAGGCGGCGGATCTGGCCGGCGCCTTCGGCGGGATGGGCTCGCAGACCGCCTTCGGCCCGCGCGGTTCGGCCACCTTGCTGTCGAAGGCCACCACGGTGGCGGCCTGCGTTTTTATGGCCACCTCGCTGACGCTGGCCATCATCGCCACGCGCGCCTCGGGCGCGGGTTCGACGGTGCTGGAACGGCAGCCCGTGAAGACGGCGCCTGCGCCCACGGCCCCGGCCGCTCCGGCCACGCCGGGCGGCAAACCGAGCGTGACGCTGTACGACGAGCAAGGCCGGCCGGTGAGCACGATGCCGCTGCCGCTGCCCCCGCCGCCCGGACCAGGGCAACCGGCGCCGCAACAGCCCGCGCCGCAGCAGCCCGCGCCGGCCGGGAAGTAGGCTCATGATCGTCGTTGCGGAGATGGCGGAATTGGCAGACGCACTAGCTTGAGGTGCTAGCGGGAGCAATCCCGTGGGGGTTCAAGTCCCCCTCTCCGCACCAGCCAGTCCCTCGGATCCCAACTGCCGAACGCCCAAACGCCCCCAGCCGGAGATTGAGCTCCGGCCCGCTGGGGTTACAATGTAGCTCTCGGGGGCGAATCTCGCCGTACAGGGAGGTCATGATGGCGACGGATGCGGGAAGGTTTTTCCTTTGCGCCTGGCTGGCGCTGGGCGCCGCCTGTTTCGGCCAGATCGGGGGCACGGGCGCCATCCAGACCTCTCGCTCGGCGTCTCGGTCGAGGCCATTGACCAGTTCCAACTGGAGACCGCCGGCGCGCCCGTGCAATACGGCGGTCAGGGCGCCACCAACTTCGTGCTCAAGTCCGGCGGCAACCAGTTCCACGGCGCGCTGTTCGAGTACCTCCGGAACACGCTGCTGGACGCCCGCGGCTTCTTCGCGGTGGCGCGCCCCACCGAACATCAGAACGAGTACGGCGCCAGCGTGGGGGGACCGATCCTGCCCAACCGCCTGTTCTTCTTCGGCAACTACGACGGCTACCGCTACCGCACCGAGAGCCGCCCCACGTTTTACTCCATCCCCACCGAAGCGGCCCGCCGCGGGGATTTCAGCGCCTTCCCCGGCGGCATTTACGACCCCCAGTCCACGGACTGCTCGCGCGGCCCTTGCACCCGCGCGGCCTTTCCGGGCAACCGCATTCCGGCCGGCCGGATCTCGCCCATCTCGGATTTCTTCCAGTCGTTTTTGCCGCCCACCACCAACAACAACCTCCAGAACAACTATCTGGGTTCGGCGCCTTACGGCTACAACAACGACAGCGCCACCGGCAAGCTCGATTCCAACCTCAGCGAACGGCAGCAGCTTTACGGCTTTTACACCCGCGGCCATCGCCGGCAAGCCACGCCCTACCGCTACGGGACTCTGCCCCTGCCTTATGCCGACGCCCGTAAGGTCCATGAAATCCCCTGGAGCGCGCAACTCCGCCACACCTATGTGCCGACCGCCAACCTGGTGAACCAGATGAGTTTCGGGCTGGCCCGCTTCGTGGGGACCATCGAGAACGTCACCATGGACGGCAAGTATCCTCAAAGGGCGGGGCTGAAGGGCTTGCCGCCGGGCGAGGCCGATTCCTCCTTCCCGGAGGTCACCTTCGGCGGCCCGAACGCTCCCACCGGCTGGCGGGGCGCCAACTCCAGGGCTAATGAAGAGACGCACAACACGTACACCTTCCAGGACAACCTGCAATGGACTCGCGGCCGTCACGCCCTGACCATCGGTTTCCAGACGCAGCGCATGCGGGTCAACATCAAAGACCGCCGCTACGGCAGCCTGGCCACCTGGAGTTTCAGCAACACGCAGACGGCCGGCTTCGACAGCCGGGGCACCCTGCTCACCTCCACGGGAAACAGTTACGCCAGCTATTTACTCGGCTTGGTGAACTCCGCCACGGTGGTCGAAGACTGGGTGGTGGGGACAGGGGGAAGATACCGCACTTACGGCTGGTGGCTCCAGGATTCCGTCAAGGCCACGACGCGGTTGACCCTCAATCTCGGCTTGCGGTACGAGATCATGACCCCCTACGTCGAGGTCAAGGACCGCATGTCGTTCTTCGATCCGGCGATTCCCAACCCGGCCGTGGGAGGATATCCCGGGGTGCTGATGTTCGCCGGGCACGGCTCCAATAGCTGCGGGTGCCGGACGAACGTGAAGACTTACTACTACAACTTCCAGCCGCGCGTCGGCGTAGCCTTCGGCCTGACGCCCCGCACCGCCCTGCGGGCCGGCTATTCGATCAGCTCCACCCATCGCGGGGCCACCGGGGGGCGCGGCGGCGGCCGCAGCGGCACCGGCTTGCTGGGCTTCTCGGCTCAGGCTTCTTTCACCAGCCTGGACGGCGGCATCAGCCCGGCCTTCGACTGGGACGGCGGGGTTCCTGCATACCAGAAGGCGCCCTTTTTCGATCCCACTCTCAACACCGGCTTCTATGTGGGCAATTCGTCTACCAACTGCCCTTCGGCCAGGGCCGGGCCCTGAACCTCTCCAACGCCCTGCTGCGCGCCCTGGCCAGCCGCTGGCAGGTCTCCGGGATCTTCACCTACCGGGACGGCACGGGCATCGGGGCCGTCGGAGCAAGCTGCAACCTGCCCAATGCGGGGAGCTGCTATGCGGACTACAACCTTCACCTTCGGCGGCACCCCCAGGACGCTGGCCTACGGCCTGCACAATCCCGGGTCCAAGAACCTGGATCTGAGCCTGCGGCGGGAGTTCCGGCTGCGGGAGTCCCTCAGGCTCGGCCTTCAGGCGGACGCCTTCAACCTGGCCAACTGGGTGATGTTCTCGGCACCGGCCCTGAGCATCGCTTCGGCCAACTTCGGCCGGATCAGCGGGCAGGCCAATTCTCCCCGAGCGGTGCAATTCAACGCCCGGCTGGAATTTTGACGGCCCAGCGGGCGCGGGGATCCGAGCCGGACGCCGCCCGGCTGCGCTAAGCTCGCTGGGAATGCCCGCCGGCGCTCCATGCGGACCGGGGGCGCGCTTGCGCCGCTGGCTGGCGCCGCCGCCCCCGCTGATTCACAATCCGCGGGAGCCGCGCGAAGCGCCCCTGGGGCGCTGGAATCTGTATGTCGGCGGCGCGGGTGCGCGCACCCCGGGCTACGTCAACCTCGACCTGCGGCTCGCTCCCGGAGTGGACGTGGCGGCGGACGTGGAACAGTTGCCGTTCCGCGATGCGGTCTTCCAGCGGGTGGAATGCGACGCCGTGCTGGAGCACGTGCGCCGGCCCGAACGCGCCATGCGGGAAATCGAGCGAGTGCTGGCCCCGGGCGGGCACGTGCGCCTGGTGGCGCCCTTCTGCCATCCCCTGCACGAATACCCGAAGGACTACCACCGCTTCACGCCCGACGGCCTGAAGCTGCTGGCCGGCGGGCTGGAGGTCCGGGCCGAAGGCTGGCGCACAGGGCCCACCGCCACGCTGCTGGTCTTCCTGCTGGAGTACGCCAAGCTCTGGGCGCCCGGGCGCGCCGGCCGGGCGTTGGTTCACGGCCTGCTCGGCTGGCTGCTGTTCCCCCTGCGCTACTTGGACCGCTTGCTGCTGGAGCACCCGCGCGCCGCCCGCCTCGGCAACCATTACTACCTATGGCTGCGCAAGCCGGAGCGCATCACTCCGGCGCCAGCACCAGGCGATGCAACGTCTCCTTCCGGATCGCCTCCCGCGTAAACAGCAACGGAACATAGCGCCCCTCGGCCCACAGGGGCAGCAAATCGCCGTAATGCGGGCTGAGGGGCTGGCCGGACTGCCCGGGTGCATTGATGAACAGCGAGCGATCCCAGTCGGCCAGATCCAGGATGTGGCGATAGGAAGCCCCGCTGTTCTGCCCCAAGCCGGTTCCCCCGGTGGCGTTGGGAGTATAGGCGTCGCCGCCGCGCTCGAGAGGCCCCAGATCGAACAGGCGCCGCCGCTCGACGTCGCTGGAAAGAGGATGGCGGAACAGCGCCGTGTGCAGCCGGCCCCAGCGCCAGACGCTCAAGTCCGGGCCGAGCAGCCGGCGGCCTCGCTCGAGGGCGGCATCGAGGGCCTCGAGCAGGACTCTCTCGCGCCGGGCGGGGGGCATCCGCTTCAGTTCGCCGATGAGCGTGGCCGGCCCGATGTGGCGCGCCGCCAGATCGCGCCCCTCGGCCTCCACCTCGAGGGCGGCCCATCGGGCGGGTAGCTCGCGCAACCACAGTTCAAACAGCGCGGCGGGCGCGGACTCCTTGGCCAGCACGCCGTCCCAGGACCTCAGCAGGCGCACCGCTTGCCGGCCGGAGGCAGGCAGCAGGGCCGCCAACTCCCGGGCGGGCAGGGAAGTTTCGTCATGCTGGAGCCGCGCGAAATCCTCGAGCGTGAACCGGCGCGCCGCGCCCAGCACTTCGGCGATGCGGCGGTAGCGGTAAGGTGCGGCGAACTCGAAGCCTACGCGGTGCGGGTAGCCCGGGGGCAAGATGTTGTGGTTGGCCGTGGCGATCCAGCCGCGCGCCGGATTGAAGGCTTGGGGCAGTTCGCTCAGCGGCAGAAAGCCCTGCCACTGGTATCGCCCGGTGTGGCCCGGCACAGGCAGCAGGCCCGTCCAGTTCTTGCGCACCGGAATCAGACCGCCCGCCACCCAACCGATGTTGCCCTCTAGGTCGGCGAAGACGTAATTCAGGGCGGGCAGCCGGCACCGCTCGACCGCCGCCCGAAATTCCTTCGCGTTGCGCGCGCGGTTCAGCGAGAGGCTGCCCAGATAGCCGGCCGTGCCGGGCTCGGCGCCCGCCCAGCGCAGCGCCACCGCCCGGTTGCCCGCTCGGTCCTCCCAGAGGACAGGCCCGTGGCGCGTGAACTTCAACTCCACTTCCGCGGCCGGGCGGCCTTTCACCGGAATGCGCTCGCGCTCGATGCGCATCGCAAGCCAGCGCCCGCGGTAAAGGTAGCGGTTCGGGTCGCGGGGATGGGTCCGCTCGACGTACAAATCGGCTTGATCGAAACCCGCAATGGTGATCCCCCAAGCGACCCGCTCGTTGTGACCCGTGGCCACTCCGGGCAAGGCGGGCTCGCCCGCCCCGATGACGTTCCAGCCGGGCGCGACCAGGTGCGCCACGTAACGCAGCGAGGGTAGCAGCAGCGGGCGATGCGGATCATTGGCCAGAAGCGGCTTGCCCGAGGCGCTCAGCGGCCCCGCCACCACCCAATTGTTGCTGCCCTCCTGCTGGTGGAACACCGGCACGGAGACTGCGGCGCGCCAGCCCGCCAGCACATGCGGCCCCAGGCCGGCCAGGGACAACTCGGGGTCTCGCTCGAGCGGGACTGCCGGATCGGGGGGCAGGTACCTCATCGCCGCCTCCCAGCCCAGCCGGTCCGCCAGCTCGGCGCGCGCCATTTCCTGGGCGGCGTTGCGCGTCATCAGCAGCCCGGCGATACGCAGCAGGCAGTCCTCGGCGCGCCACCGCCCGGGACGAAACCCCAGGAGCTCAAACTCGACAGGCAGCCGGTCGCCCGAGCGCGCGATCCAGGCGTTGACCCCCCGGGCAAAGGCCTCGCAAATAAAGCGGGTATCCGGCGCGTAGCTCCGCCACTCGGCGTCCGGATCGCCGCGGTAGCGGATGAGGCGTGCGAAGCGGTCGCGCTCCAGGTAAGCCGGTCCCAGGACCTCGGCCAGCTCGCCTGCGCCCGTGCGCCGCCAGAGCTCGATCTGGTAGAGGCGATCCTGGGCGGCTACAAGGCCCTGGGCGAAGAACAAGTCGCCCGCGTCGGCGGCGAAGATGTGGGGTACGCCCCAGCGGTCGCGCAACACCTCGACCGGCGCCGACAGCCCGGGCGCAGCGATGCGCCCTTCGATCTGAGCCAGCGCCCTGCGGGCGCGCTCGGCCAGGGGCAGCTCGGGCTGGGCAAGCGCGCCCCAGCCTGCTAACCAGGCAACCGCTGCGCAGCGGAACAAGGTCTCCACAATGCCCTCCCGCCGGATTCGATCACCATTCTAGCCGCTGGTGCGCTGCCCGCCGTGGGCAGGCCGGGGCGCGGGCGGGGATGTCACCCTTGTCGGGCGGTCGCCGCGCGCCCGGCGGCCTACGGGTGGCGGAACTGGTGCGCTCGCGGGATCAGCTCGCGGTAGACTTCATCCGGCAGATCGGTGCGCCAGTGGCCGGCAAGCTGCGCCCAGCCGGTCAGGCCCAAGAACACCAGCGCAATGCCGGCGGCCATCACCCAGGCAGGCACGCGGCGCCGCCTTCCGGCCCTCAGCTCCAGCGCCCCGGCCACTGGGCACACCTCGACGCACTCCAGGCAACCCGTGCATTCCGCCGAGCGAACTTGGATCAACCGGTCCACCGGCAGCAGGGCGGGGCAGGCCTTGGCGCACTTGGCGCAATCTATGCAGGTTGCCGGATCGCGGCGGATCCTCAGCGGACTGGCCAGGCTTGCCAGCCCCACCAGCGCGCCGTAAGGGCACAGGTAGCGGCACCAGAAATTCGGGACCAAGAGGCTCGCCAGCGCCAGCGCCGCCAGTACGCCCGCCGCCGTCCCGCTCAGGTAGCGGAAGAAATTCAGCATCTTGACGTCCGCGATCAGCCCGTAGGGGCCGCGCATGAAGGCTTCGACGGCCGCCGCCGACATGCCGCCCACCGCATAGAGGAATAGACCGAGGAGCACGTATTTCAGGCTGCGCAGAGGGAGGTCCAGGACGCGCGGGAGGGCGAAGTTGCGCCCGAGGAGGCGGCGGCCGGCGCGCCAGAGATACTCGGAGAGCGTCCCGATCGGACAGAGCCAGCTACAGAAGCTCTTGCGGAACAACCAGGAGACGATCAGGAAGGCGGCCAGCAGGACCAGGGCGGCAGGATGGATGGCCGGGATCCGACCCGTCTCCAGGAAGGCCCGTAGGTTCATCAGACCGGCGATCGGCAGCCAGCCCTCCACCCCTGCCGGGCGCGCCACGGGCGGCGGGGCGCCGCCCGCCTCCCAGTGGCGCACCCACAGGTAGAACTCGGCCCCGATCCAGAGGTTCAGAGCGGCGAAGGCGAACTGGAAGCCGCGCCGCAGCCGCTGGGAATTCTCGCTGCGGCGGCGCTCGATGCGCCGGCCGGCGCGGGCCCGGGCCCGGCCTGAACGCAAGGCAGGCTCGGAAACGGCAGCCATCAATTCCAGGCTAAGTCCTGCGGGCGGGGCCCTCAGTGACGCCGGTCACAAAGGGGCGGAGCTCAAGGCGTGGGATCGCTTGCGGGCGCCGCCTGGCTGAGGTGGCGGTAGTAGCCCGGGTCGTGCCCGGTGAACAGCCTGGCGGCGAAGATGATCTGGCCCGTATGCTGCGAGAAATGCTCCACCACGTGGTAGACCGCCTCCAGGACCGTCACCCGATAGCCCTGGATGACGACCGATTCCAGCAGCCGCTCGGCCGTCAGGCCCTTCAGCACGGCCGAGGCTTCGGCCACCGCCTCGGCCAGCCGGGCGCTCAGCTCCGCGCGCGACAGGCCGCCCCGCGCGGCGAACTCTTCCTCGCGGACGCGGATGTCGGGCAGCCGGCCCACGCCGTGGCCGATCCACTGGCGCAAGTTGCCGCACAGGTGCAACACGAGATTCCCCACCGCATTCTGGCTTTCGCCGCCGCGCCGCCAGATCTGCTCCTCGCTGAGGCGCATCAGGCAGTCCTGGATGCGCCCCTCCAACTGGCTCAGTTTCCTCAAGGAAAAATCCAGGAAGATCTCCTCCCAGCTCGCGGGCATGAGGCCAGCATAGCGCGCCGGCCCGCGCAGTAGACTGTAGGCATGCCCGGAGGCCGCATAGGAATCCCGTCGCTCGCTCTGGCCTGCGCCCTGACCGCAGCGGCGCAGCGCAAACCGGGAAGTCCCCTCGAGAAACTTCCCGCCCACATCGAGATCCTGACCCACTTCGGCGAGCGCGCCGACATCTCGCCGGACAATCGGCGGGTGGCCTTCATGGCCAAGAGCTTCGGCGACGCCATGGTGATAGACCTCGAGACCCGGATCATTCGCTGCCTCACCTGCAACGTGCCGGGGGCGGCTTTCCTGCGCGTGATGCACCTGGCGAGCGGCGACTACCTGCTGATCGGGCCGGAGCGCTTCCAGGACATCCGCCTCAGCCGCTCGCGCGACAACGAGCTTTGGTTTCTGAGCCGGCAGCCGGGATCCAAACCCGTCCGCTTGAACCAGAAGATGAGCGAGGGCGCGGCGGTCTCCAAGCGCAGTCTCAAGATCGGTTTTGCGGAGACCAGCGCGCAGTTCCCCGAGATGCCGCCCGGCTCTTCCCGCCTGGTGGTGGCCGAGCTGGACCTCTCCGGTTGGCAGCCGCGGCTGGTGAACCGGCGTGTCGTTCACGAAAGCAAGGATCGCAGTTGCGTCATCGAGGCCCAGGACTTCTACGATCAGGACCGGAAGATGATCTTCACCTGTTACGAGCCGGGGGATCGCGCCTCGGTGATGGGCATAGATCTGGAGACCGGCCAGGTGCGCAACTTCTCCCAAGCGCCGGGAACTTACAACGAACCGGAGGGAATTTTCCCGGACGGGCAGTATACTTTGGTCGAGGCGGATCGGCAGGTCCAGCAGTTAGGCGGCAAGGGCGGCTCGGGTCAGATAGATCTGTGGAAGCTCAAGCTGGACGGCGCCGGCCGCGATTTTGTCCGCCTGACTTACTTCAACGATTACGAAGGCTACAAGGCCTCCAACGGCGTGGTTTCCACCGACGGGCGGTTCATGGCCTTCCAGGTGGCGCGGAGTGCGGACCCGGCCGGCGTGGGTTACGGCATCCTGCTTT
>Ga0068707_1003577_pt1 | contig 10828 bp, 9 predicted proteins | sample YNPNPMetaG_FD_66600 | JGI IMG/M metagenome (GOLD analysis project Ga0068707, IMG submission 66600) | Anoxygenic and chlorotrophic microbial mat microbial communities from Yellowstone National Park, USA - YNP NP MetaG | ecosystem: Environmental > Aquatic > Thermal springs > Hot (42-90C) >... | reverse complement strand
CAGAAACTCCATGAATATCTGGGCTACGACGGCTCGCTCCTGGGGCGGCAATATGTGGAGAGCTACCCGGAGAGCACCCGCTCCCATCTCGCCCTGCGCTACGACGCCTCGGAGCTGGCGGCGACCTGGGCGCCCACCCGCCTGCCCCCCGGCCAGGCGCTGCGCGCGCCACAACCCGTCTTCATCAAACTCGAAGACAGCGTGGTCGATCAGGAGATCGAGCGCCTGTTGGCCGCCAGCAGGGGGCATGCCCCGAGTAGCCCTCCTGCTGCTCAGGCGAAAGCATAGAAGGGGAACCAACGCCAGCAGACCGCTCCGCCGTCAGTGCGTTGCGAGTAGGGACGTGCATAGTGTGGCCATCCACCTGAGGAGGAGTTTTATGGAAGGTTGGTGGCTCCGAGCACGTCCCTATCTTTTGCTCTCTCTGGCCTGGGCCATCTTCAGCGGCGCGGTCGTCCTGACGATGCGCCGCCCGCTCGGCGCTCCTGTCGAACTGATCCCCCCACCGACGCCTCTACCCACGCCGACGCCAGCGCCCATCCGGGTCTACATCAGCGGCGCCGTTCAACGTCCCGACGTCTATCTGCTGTCTGCCGACGCCATCGTGCGCGACGCGATCGCAGCGGCGGGCGGCGCCACGGAGGAAGGCGATCTGACGGCGATCAACCTGGCCCTGCCTCTGGCCGACGGCGCGCACATCCACGTGCCGCGCGCGGGAGAGGTCGCGACCGCGCCCCTTATCTCAGGAGGGGCAGGCCTGGCCGCCTCCACTGGCGGCGATACGCGCGTCAACATCAACACGGCGACTGTAGAGGAACTGGACAAACTGCCGGGGATCGGCCCTGAGAAGGCGCAGCGCATTATCGAGGGACGGCCTTATGCTGCGCCGGAGGACCTGAAGAAAGTTCCGGGGATCGGCGAAGCCACCTTCGCCAGGCTCAAGGACCTGATCAGCGTGCACTGAGGCCAGATTCGGATAGGTCGCCGGAGCCAGCGACGGCAGAGGATACCCTCTACCGGGCGCGGTGCTCGGCCAGGAATTGCGCCAGATGGACCGCGCGCGCCGTCTGGCGTGAGCGCGACAGCCCGCCGTTGATCTGCATCATGCAGCTCACGTCGTTGAGGACGACGACATCGGCCCCACAGTGGGCGATGTGGCTCAGTTTGCGCGCCAACATCGCCGACGAGATCTCCGCCATCTTGATGGCGAACAGCCCGCCGAACCCACAGCATTCATCGTAGCCCGGCAACTCGACCAGTTGGGCGCCAGCCACCTGGCGCAGCAACGCGCGCGGCGGATCGATGATGCCCAACTCGCGCGTCAGGTGACAAGATGCGTGATAGGCGATCTTGCCCGTGAAACGCGCGCCGACATCCGTGATCCCCAGGCCATCGACCAGGAACTGGCTGAACTCCCAGGTGCGCGCTGCCAGATGTTGCGCGCGCGCCAGAGCAGGCGGATCGTCGGCGAACAGCTCGGGATAGCCGTGGCGGATCATCGCCGCGCACGAGCCGGAAGGGGTGACCACCACGTCGGCGTCGGCGAACACGTCCAGGAAACGACGCGCCAACGCGCGCGCCTCGTCCCAATAGCCAGCGTTATACGCCGGCTGACCGCAGCAGGTTTGCTCGGCAGGAAAATCGACGGCGATCCCCATCCCTTCAAGCAGATCGACCACCGCCTCGCCGACTTCGGGGTAGAACATATCGACCAGACAGGTGACGAACAGCGTGGCTCTGCGGGGATCGGACAACGGCAGCAGCGGCGCGTGCAACGGAGGATAGGGCTGAGATCGATGGGTCCAATCGGCCACCATGAAACGTATCCCCCCTTCAACGTCCCGTCGTCAGGCCAGCGCCTTGTTAAGCAAGATTACACACTTTGACGGACAGCGACCCCGCCAACGGCTACGGCAGCCGGATGACCTGCCCCACCCGCAAGAGGCTCGTCTCGCTGAGGCCGTTGAGGCGCAGCAGCTCGCGCCAGTCGACGCCGTAACGCTGTGCGATGGCGATGATCGTGTCGCCGTTGGCGACGATGTGCGTGCGCGCTGGCGCCCCATTGACTGCGCTGGATGTCGTCGGGATCACCAGAGTGCTGCCTACTGACAAGATGTCATTCTCGGAGAGACCGTTGGTCCGCGCCAGCTCCTGCCACGAGATGCCAAAGCGCGCCGCGATCCTGGAGAGGGTGTCCCCTGCGCGAATCATGTATGTGGCTGGCGTCCCTGAGGGCAGAGCGGCGGCCGCCGTAGCTTGCTGTGTGGACGCGTCCACGGTGGCCGCGCGTGCGGTCGGCTCCGACGAAGCGGAGACGCTGGCTGCGGCGGCGTTCGTCTCCTTGGGCGCGTCAGGAATCTGCGCTGGCTGGGCAGCGGACGTCGTCGTCGCTGCCGCTACTGTCGTCGCTGCCGCTGCCGTCGTCGCTGAGGGCGCTGCTGATGGCGGCGGCTGGTCGGCGGCAGGCGCTGGCAGTGGGATGCGCAAGACGACGCCCACCTGCAACACGGCCTCCTCTCCCAAACCATTGGCTCGCGCCAGGTCTCGCCAGCTCAGGCCGAAGCGCGCCGCGATCCCCGACAACGTATCCCCCGGCTGGACGAAGTAGCTCTTGTACGGGCCAGCGGGGATGATCGCCGCCGTATCCTCCTGCCGGGCGACGATCTGGGTCACCTCGGCGGCGGACGGCGCTGGCGTGTTCGCGCCCGGCACACGGATCACCTGGCCGATCTGCAGCAGCGAGTCTTCCGTCAGCCCATTGGCGGCCGCGATCAGCGGCCAATCGACGCCGAAGCGGACGCCGATGCCGATCAGAGTGTCGCCAGCGACCACAGTGTAGTCGATCCCCTCAGGAGGCACGTCGATGGTCTCTGGCTCGACCTCCGCTGGCGTTGCGTCCTGGACGGCGGGCAGCCCGGCAAGTTGATCGCCGCTGCCTTCGGTGAAGTCGGTGACGAAGATCATCCCCCAGCCGCCCGGGTGCGGCGCGACTCCCACGCCGATCTCGCGCCAGCGCGGGTTGAGGATGTTGGCGCGGTGAGGAGCGTCATTCATCCACCAACGGATAGCCCGCTCGACGTCGCGCACCGCCACCCAGTTCTCGCCGGGACGGCCCACCAGCGGATAGCCCGTGCGCTGGATGCGCTGTGTGACGGTGCTGCCGTCGCCGCCGCGATGCCCATAGCGCCGCCGGGCGACCATCTCATCGACGTGGGCCTGCGCTGCCTGGTTGAGCAGCGGATGCACCGCCAGGGGCGCCAACCCGCGCTCGCTGCGAATGCGATTGATCGCGAGGACGATGCTCTGCGCTTCCACAGACAACGAGCTGAGCGGATCGCTGCTTTCCTGGGCATAGACGACAGCAGAATAGAGACAGGAGAAGAGCAGAGGGATCGCGATCAGAAGTGCTCTCAGCCTGTGGCGGCTTAGGCCGGATGTTTTAGACGGATGGGCCATGGCTCTCCGTCCTCGGGAGGCACGCATCGGCGAACACGGGATGATCGAAGGTCAACAAAAGGCTACGCGTCCCCCGGGGAAAGATGGTTGTAGCAAAATGGCCAGTCGGCCAGCGAAAAAGCGTCAACTCGATCAGAGAAGCCTTTGACATTGTACCCAGGCTCGCGCGAACGAGCAAATCTTATTGATTCATGGCCAGGCTGGTCTCGGCGGTGCGGGCGTACGCGTGCGCGCCGGCGGTGCGGGCGTACGCCAGGCAGCGAATGAATTCGCCGCCTGTTATGCCAAGCCCGCTGAAGCGGGCTACGCGGTCGCAACCAGCTTCAGCCGGTTTCGAATATGCCAGACCGTGAATTCATTCATGGCTGGCATTCGGCGGCGCGAGCGCGCACATGCACACCGTCCGCGTGTGCGCGCGCCAGGCAGCGAATGAATTCGCCGCCTGTTATGCCAAGCCCGCTGAAGCGGGCTGCGCGCCCCCAACCGGCTTCAGCCGGTTTTGGATGTGCCAGGCCGTGAATTCATTCATGGCCGCCATTCATGGCCGGCGTTCGGCGGCGCGAGCGCGCACATGCACACCGTCCGCGCGGGCGCGTGACAGGCAGCGAATGAATTCGCCGCCTGTTATGCCAAGCCCGCTGAAGCGGGCTGCGCGGCTGCAACCGGCTTCAGCCGGTTTTGGATGTGCCAGGCCGTGAATTCATTCATGGCCGCCATTTGAGGTGAACAGCGATCCCTTGTAGAATAGGCCAGATCCAACCATGGTCCAGGCGCCGCCGCGGCGAGGTCCGCCTGTCGGCGGTCTATCACCCTCAAACGGCTGGCAGCGAATGAATTCGCCGCCTGTTATGCCAAGCCCGCTGAAGCGGGCTGTGCGGCTGCAACCGGCTTCAGCCGGTTTTGGATATGCCAGGCCGTGAATTCATTCATGGCCGCCATTGTCGGCGGTCTATCACCTGACCCTGAACGCGAGGAACCCCATGACCCAATCTCCACCGTCTGGCGATGTCCGTTTTCTGGTCACCGGCGCGCAGGGCTGCATCGGCGCCTGGGTGGTCTATCGTTTAGTGACCGCCGGTTACGCTCCGGTCGCCTTCGATCTCGATCCTGAGCCGCGCCGCTTGCGGCTGATCGCTACGCCGGATGAGATGGCGAGCGTGCGCTTCGTCGCTGGCGACATCACCGACGGCGATCACCTCGCGCGCGTGATCTCGGCCCAGGGGATCACCCACATCATCCATCTGGCCGCCCTGCAGGTGCCGGCCTGTCGCGCCGATCCCCTGCTCGGCGCGCGCATCAATGTCCTGGGCACGCTGAACGTCTTCGAGGCGGCGCGCCGTTTCCCCGACCAGGTGCGGCGCATCGTCTACGCCTCGTCCGCCGCCGTGTTCGGGCCTGAGGAAATCTACACCACCCTCCCCGTGCCCGACAGCGGCCCGCTCGCTCCCACCAGCCACTACGGGGTCTTCAAGCAGTGCAACGAGGGCAACGCGCGCATCTACTGGCAGGATCACGGCCTCTCGTCCATTGGCCTGCGCCCCTGGACCGTCTACGGCGTAGGGCGCGACCAGGGGATGACCTCGGACCCGACGCGGGCGATCCTGGCCGCGTTGCGCGGCCAACGGTTCCACATCGGCTTCGGCGGGCGAACCGACATGCAGTACGTCGATGATGTGGCGCACATCTTCATCGCCTGTGCCCTGGCCCCCTGCGAGGGAGCGCCGGTGTTCAACCTGCACAGCGATGTCGTCACGGTCGACGCCATCATCGACGCCATCGACGCGGCCGTGCCGGGCGCGCGCGACCTGATCACCCACGGCGACCGTCCGATCGCCATCGCGCCCGTGCTCGACGATCGCGGCCTGCGCAGCCTGTTGGGCGATGTGCCCCATACCCCTCTGTCCGTTGGCATCGCCGATACGGCCGAACGCTTTCGACGCCTGCTGGCGGCCAGTTGGCAGGGCTGACCTCCGGAGTGACCATTCAGCCAGCGGTTAGAAACCACGCCTGGACTTACGAAGTCGCCCTCCGGCGGCTCCCATCCGTTCGCGTCGGCGGACCTGGAAGCTGCCGGCGCGACTTCCAGTCGCCAGGCTGAATCGTACACTAGCTTGCGGAGTGCCGCCCTTGCAGGCAGTATATTATCTCGTAACTGCTAGCCAAGGCGCGAGAAACCGATTTTTGCCAAACGCGGTCTCTGAACCCAGGCTCCCCCATGAGAGATCGCATCTGAGGAGAGGAGAACCATGTCAACGGCCGCCGAAACCGAGAAGGTCAGCAAAGGATTGGAGGGCGTCATCGTCGCCACCACCCGGCTCAGCAAGGTCGACGGCATCGCCGGACGCCTCTATTATCGCGGCTACTCCATCGACGATCTGGCCCAGAACGCGACTTTCGAGGAGGTGGCCTATCTGTTGTGGTATGGCCACCTCCCCACCCGGCTCGAGTTGGCTCAAAGCAACCGGTACCTGGCCGAGCATCGCTGCACCCTGCGCACGGAGCTGATCGACCAGATGCGGCGCTCGCCAGCAGGGGCAGTGCCCATGGCGGTGCTGCGTTGTGCGGTCTCGTTTCTGGGGCATTATGACCTGGACGCCGAGAATCGCAGCCGTGAGGCTACGCTGCAGAAGGCCTACATCCTGACCAGCCAGTTTGCCACCGCCATCGCCGCGTTCGACCGCATTCGCAAAGGGCTGGAGCCGATCATGCCGCGCATGGACCTGAGTCATGCCGCTAACTTCCTGTACATGCTCACCGGCGAGGAGCCGAGTGAGATCGCCAGCCGCGCGCTCGATACCTATCTGATCTTGCTGGCCGACCATGGCTTCAACGCCTCCACCTTCGCAGCCCGCGTCACCGCCTCCACCCTCAGTGACCTCTACTCCGCCATCACTTCGGCGGTGGGGACGCTCAAAGGGCCGCTGCATGGCGCCGCCAACGAAGGGGCCATGGAGCAGTTCATGGAGATCGGCAGCGTCGAGAACGTCAAGCCCTGGTTCGAGAAGGCCAAGGCCGAGAAACGCCGCATTATGGGCATCGGCCACCGCGTTTACAAAGTGTTCGACCCGCGCGGCCGCCTCCTGCGCCACATGGCGATCGAGTTGAACCAGGTGGCGAAGGAGAAACGCTGGCTCGAGATCGCCCTCAAGCTCGAACAGGTCGCAGAGGTCGATCCCTACTTCAACGAGCGTCGCCTTTATCCCAACGTCGACTACTATTCCGCGCCCGTGCTCTACACGTTGGGGATCGCGGTCGATCTGTTCCCGGCCATCTTCGCCATGGCGCGCGTCGTAGGCTGGACTGCGCACGTGATGGAGCAGTGGGAAGACAATCGGTTGATCCGGCCCACCGAGGACTATATCGGGCCGCTCGACCTGCCGTGGATCCCGCTGGACAAGCGCGGCTGACGATATCCCCTCTGCACCCCGGAGGCGCGCAGGGCACAGGGCGGCGCCAACGCTGATCGAGCAGCGGGAGGAGCGGCTCTGCATTGTTCACTGCTCTCCCGCCGATCATGCGGAGTGGTCGCATCCTCACATCCCGGTCTCGAAGGGGGCATTGGCGGGCGGCTTTGTCACCTGCCAGTGCCCCCTTCTCTGTCTCCCAACGAATCGTGCGCTTGCCGCATCGCCAGCGGGGTGCTATAATCGGCCGATCTGGCCAACCACGACGCCTTTGTGACCGCTTGGGCGCGGTCCTGGCCTGACGGAGGATCGTGATGCCCCTGACGCTGGCTGATGTCCGCCATATCGCTGAACTGGCCAAGCTGGGACTTACAGCGGAGGAAGAAGAGCAGTTGCGCGACCAGCTCGCCGCCATCCTGGACCATTTCGCGCAACTGCAAACGATAGACACACGGGCGATCTCGCCAACAGCCACGGTCCTGCCCATCCGCACGGTGCTGCGCGACGACGTTGTGCTCCCCTCCCTGTCGCCGGAAGAGGCGCTGCGTAACGCGCCGGCCGCCAGAGAAGGGTACTTCTGCGTGAGCGCGATCCTTGAGTGATCGCCTCAGCGCGCAGGATGCTGAACACCCAGGGCTGATCGCCGGTGCCCCGGTGCTGGCCCTCATGGTCACTGCAGTCGCCTCAGGGCGACGGAGACGATCTCATCGCAGGAGGGAAAAGGATGGCTTTGCTGACGTGGAGCGACAAATACAGCGTAGGGGTACGCGAGATCGATGAGCAACACAAGAAGCTCATCGCCATGATCAACGAGCTGCACGACGCCATGAAGGCTGGCCAGGGCAAGGCGGTCGTCGCCGGGATTTTGCAGGGCATGGCCGAGTATACCCAGTCGCATTTTGCCACGGAAGAGAAGTACATGGCGCGCTTCGAGTACCCGGAGTATGTCGACCACAAGCTGGCACACCAGCAATTTATCTGGAAAGTGTCCGATTTTCGCGAGGCTTTCGACAAGGGACAGGCCTCCCTGTCGTTGGAGGTGATGAACTTCCTCAAGGATTGGCTCTCGCAGCATATTTTGGGCGTCGACAAGAGATATGGGCCGTTCCTGAATCAACATGGCGTTCGTTGACGATTGGGAGACGCAAGGCGAAGGCGTCGATCTACGAACCCGATCTTACTTCGGGAGAGGCGTTCGTCGACAGTTCAACGGGACAAGGAGATCGTGTGGACCTGGCTGCGCTGACGATCCATGAGGCGCGCACGTTGCTCGATTGTCGCGAGCTTTCGGCAACCGAGCTGACGCGCGCGTTGCTCGACCGCATCGATCGCCTCGACCCGCAGATCCGGGCGTATCTGACGCGTTTGCCGGAGCTGGCGCTGGAACAAGCGGCTGATGCCGATCGCCGCCTGGCGGCGGGCGAACGCACGCCGCTTCTGGGCATCCCGCTGGCGATCAAGGACGTCCTCTGTTTGAAGGGCGCTCCCACCACGTGCGGCTCGCGAATCCTTGAGAACTTCATCCCTCCCTTCGACGCGACCGTCGTCCGTCGCCTGCGCGAGGTGGGCGCGGTCTTCCTGGGCAAGACCAATACCGACGAGTTCGCCATGGGCTCGTCCACCGAGAATTCGGCCTTCTTCACCACGCGCAACCCGTGGGACCTCAACCGCGTCCCCGGCGGATCGAGCGGCGGCAGCGCGGCGGCGGTCGCTGCTGGGTTGTGTCTGGGCGCGCTGGGCAGCGATACGGGCGGCAGCGTGCGCCAGCCGGCCGCGCTGTGCGGCGTCGTCGGCGTCAAGCCCAGCTACGGCCGCGTCTCCCGCTACGGACTGGTCGCGTTCGCGTCCTCGCTCGACCAGGTAGGTACCTTCGGCAAGGATGTCTGGGACGCGGCCATCTTGCTCCAGGCCATCGCTGGCGCGGACGAACGCGACGCTACGAGCATGCCGCTGCCCGTGCCCGATTATGTTGGCCGACTGCGGTCCGGTGTGGATGTACGGGGCCTGCGCCTGGGGGCACCGCGCGAGTTCTTCGGCGCGGGCATGCAGCCCGAGGTCGAGCAGGCCGTGCGCGCCGCTCTCGACCAGTTCGCGGCCCTGGGCGCCGATGTGTGCGAGATCTCGTTGCCCCATACTGCGTACGCGCTGCCAGTCTACTATCTGATCGCCCCCGCCGAGGCGTCAGCCAACCTGGCCCGTTACGATGGCATCCGCTACGGCCTCTCGATCGCGGCGGATGACATCTGGGAGAGCTACCGCCGCACGCGCGGCCAGGGGTTTGGCCCTGAGGTCAAGCGCCGGATCATGCTGGGCACGTATGCCCTCTCCGCAGGATATTATGACGCTTATTATCTCAAGGCCAGCCAGGTGCGCACGCTGCTCAAACAAGACTTCGAGCGAGCGTTCGCGCAGGTTGACCTGATCGTCTGCCCCACCAGCCCCACCACGGCGTTCAAGATCGGCGAACGCGCAGCCGATCCGCTCTCGATGTATCTGGCGGACATCTACACCCTCTCCGTCAACCTGGCGGGGGTCTGCGGCCTCAGCCTGCCCTGCGGCTTCGACGGTCAGGGGCTGCCCATCGGCTTGCAGATCATCGGCCGCGCGTTCGATGAGGAGCGTCTGCTGGCCGCAGCGTACGTGTACGAGCAGTCTACCGCGTGGCGGCGCGTCCCGATCGTATGAGAGAGATCCACGTCCCAGCGCATCTGTCGAGGCGAAGACAATGAAAGTCATCATCCCACTGGCGGGATTCGGCACGCGGCTGCGCCCGCATACCTATTCCAAGCCCAAACCGTTGGTGAACGTCGCCGGCAAGCCGGTGTTGGGCCACATCCTGGATAAGCTGGTCGGGCTTGAGCTGGAGGAAGTGATCTTTATCGTCGGCTATCTGGGCGAGCAGATTCGCACCTACGTCGAGGCCAACTATCACTTCCCAACCCGCTACATCGAGCAAAAGGAGCTGTTGGGACAGGCCCATGCCATCTGGCTGGCGCGCGAGCACGTCCAGAGTGATGTGCTGATCATCTTCGTCGATACGATCTTCGAGACCGACCTCACGGCGCTGCCGCAGATCGATGCCGACGGCGTCCTCTATGTCAAAGAGGTCGACGACCCACGGCGTTTTGGGGTCGTAGTCATGGATCATGGCCGCATCGCCCGCCTGGTCGAGAAGCCGACGACCGACGAGCATCGGTTGGCTGTGATCGGCGTGTACTACATCAAAGATAGCTCCTGGCTGATGCGCGCGATCGACGAGCTGATGCAGCGTCGCATCCAGACGAAAGGGGAGTATTACCTGGCCGACGCGCTGCAATTGATGATCGACCAGGGGGCGCGCCTGGTGCCGCGCACGGTCGACGTCTGGGAGGATTGCGGCAAACCGGAGACGGTGTTGCATACCAATCGCTATCTGCTCGAACGGATCGGGAACGCTCAGCAGAGCCTCGATGTCGTCAACACGACGATCATCCCGCCGGTGTATATCGCGCCCTCGGCGCGCGTCGAGAACTCGGTGATCGGCCCCTACGCCACGATCGCCGATCGCGCCTATGTCTGCAACGCCTTGATCCGCGACTCGATCATCGACGAGGGCGCGCAGATCTGCCAGACGATGCTCGATCAGTCGCTGATCGGCAAGGACGCCGTCGTGCGCGGACGTTACCGCCGCCTTAACGTGGGGGACTCATCGCAGGTCGATTTCAGTGGGGCCGATTGATCGCCGCCGCTGTCCATCGCGTAGAAGGAGGAAGCAGCTTGCGCGATTTCATCGCCGAACGTGTGCGCCAGATCCCGCCCTCGGGCATCCGACGTTTCTTCGACATCGCGGCCACCATGCCCGATGTGATCTCATTGGGTATCGGCGAACCGGACTTCGTGACGCCGCGCCATATCCTGGAGGCGGGCATCCGCTCGCTGCAGCGCGGGGAGACCAAATATACCTCCAATTCCGGCACCCTGGAGCTGCG
>Ga0068707_1003576_pt1 | contig 10829 bp, 10 predicted proteins | sample YNPNPMetaG_FD_66600 | JGI IMG/M metagenome (GOLD analysis project Ga0068707, IMG submission 66600) | Anoxygenic and chlorotrophic microbial mat microbial communities from Yellowstone National Park, USA - YNP NP MetaG | ecosystem: Environmental > Aquatic > Thermal springs > Hot (42-90C) >... | reverse complement strand
ACGCACCGCCTGACCGCCTTTTCCGGCGTACGCCCGTCAGCTCACACCCAATTTCCTACCTTCACCCCTCGACAACTCATTCCAACTCCTTTTCAACCTGCTTATCCGGGAATGAAGAACTGTTCACCGGCCGGCTTTACACCGGACGGCGACAATGCTATTTTGACCTGAGGCTGAATCGAAGGCGCATCATGAAAACCTTCAGAGCAATCTGTCTGTTTTTTTTGCTGGCCGTGCCGGCCTGCGCGCCTGAGCAACGGCAGCAAACCACAGCGGAGCGCAGCTCGGCCCAGATCGAACTTCTCGGAGCCAAGATAAGGTTATATCACCGTGGCCGACTGATGCTCGAAGCCGCTGCCAACACTCTCCAGGCGGAAGAAATCAACCACCTCTGGCGTGCCAAGGGCATCAATGCCAAAATTCTAGAGGCGGAGTCGCCATGATGGGAGTGTTTATCGCGCTCTTTCTGCTGGCTGCGCCGCCCGCGCCGCCGGAACAGTCGGCCGCGCCGCTGGATATTGTCTCCGACCGCCTGACCGTGGACCAGCAGACCGGCCGGGCGGTGTTTTCCGGAAACGTCCGTTTGCGTCGGGAAGAGCTGGAGGTTCGCTGCAGCGAGATTGTTGTGCAGTACGGGCAGAAGGAAAAGTCCGCCATAGAACAGATTACCTTCGCCGGCCCGGTGGAGCTGCAGATGGGCGAGCGTCGGGGCGCCTGTCGCCAGGCGGAGTATTTCCGTAGGGCGCGGCGCCTGGTTTGTACCGGGGAGGCCTGGCTGCAGGAAGGTGCCAATCGCATCGCCGGCGAGGCCATCGAATATTTTCTGGACAGCCGGCGGGTTCTGGTGAAAAAACCGCGCGCGGTGCTGGAATTGGATCAGTTGGAAGAAAAGGGCCGTGAACGCAAATAGCTCCATTGGCCTGCTGCAGGCCGATAAGCTTTGCAAATCCTACCGTGGTCGTACCGTGGTCGACGGGCTTAGCCTGAGTCTGGAAGCAGGCCAGATAGTGGGGTTGCTAGGCCCAAACGGTGCGGGCAAGACCACCACCTTTCACATGCTGGTGGGGCTGGTGCGACCCAGTTCTGGTCGGGTGCTGCTTGACGGCCGGGACATCACCCACTTGCCCATGCACCTTAGGGCCCGCGCCGGCCTGGGGTTCCTCAGCCAGGAGCCTTCTATTTTCCGAGGCCTAAGCGTACTGGATAACCTGCGCCTGGTGCTGGAATTGCAGGGTTTCCACGGCCGACAGGCCATTAGCCAGGCCGAAGCCATACTGGAGGAATTCGATCTTCGACACCTCGCTGATCAGCCGGCGGCCAGCTGCTCCGGGGGCGAACGCCGGCGGCTGGAGGTAGCCCGCACCATGGCCTGTCGTCCCAGGTTTTTGTTGCTGGACGAGCCGTTTTCTGGTATTGACCCGATAGCGTTGCAGGACATCCGCCGGCAGATAATGCGGCTGGCGGAAAAGGGTCTGGGAATGTTGATAACCGACCACAACATCGCCGAAGCCTTGAGCATCTGTCAGCGGGCGCTGGTGATTAGCGGTGGGCGGTTGGTGGTCGAGGGCACGCCCGGTGAGATTGTCCAGCACAGTCAGGCTCGGGCGGAGTTCCTGGGCGTTGAATTTACTTTGTCCTGAGTTGGGCGAGCCATGACCGAACTCAAACAGGTGCTTTCGCTTAAGCAGACGCTGCAGCTGGTGATGACCCCCCAGCTGCAGCAGGCCATAAAGCTGCTGCAGCTTTCGCGCCTGGAGCTGGCCGAAACCATCAATACCGAGATGCTGGAAAATCCGCTGCTGGAAGAAGAGCCGGAGCAGGAGGCCGTCGACGAAAAGAACCTGCCGGCGGAAGAACGCCTACGGCTGGCGGCGGAAAGAATTCGCGAACGCATCGAGCGCACGGAAAAGCTAGAGTCGATGGGCGAAGCCGATCCGGAGCAGGTGGACGTGGAGCGCCTGCTAGAAGAATATTCTTCCTACTCGCCTACGGTGATAAACCGCGAACAACCGGCGGAAGATATGCCTTCCTATGAGGCGGTGGTCAGCAAGGAGCAGAACCTGACCGACCACCTGCTGTGGCAGCTAAGGCTTTCCTCCTTGAATGAGCAACAGCTTCGCATTGCCACGCAGATCATTCTCAACCTGAACGAAGATGGTTATCTGGTGGCCGACGACGAAGACCGGCTGGCGGGGAAGGATATTATCGAGGCCATAGCCGATTCGTTACAGGTCTCCCGCGCCGAAGTGGAGCAGGTGCTGCAGGCAGTGCAAGAATTCGATCCGCCGGGGGTGGCGGCCCGCAACCTGCGCGAGTCGCTGCTCATCCAGGCCAAGCGTTTGAAAATAGAGAACGGCTTGGTTTATGCCATCATCGATTCCTATCTGCCGCTAGTCGAGCGCAAAAACCTGCAGCAAATTGCCCGCGAACTCAAGGTCGAGCTGCCCGAAGTGAGCCAGGCGGTTCAGATCATCTCCGGTCTGGAGCCGCGTCCGGGTCGGGCCTTTAGCGACGAACGGCCGCAGTACATAACTCCGGACATCTATGTTTATCGCCTAGGCGACGAGTATGTCATTGTGCTCAACGAAGATGGCCTGCCCAAACTGCGTATCAGCCCTTATTACCGCAGCACCCTGGCGGCGGGAGGAACGGGTAGCGAGGCCCACAACTATATCCAGGATAAACTGCGTTCGGCCATTTGGCTCATCCGCAGCATTCACCAACGCCAGCGCACCATTTATCGGGTTACCGAAAGCATCGTCCGCTTCCAGCGCGAATTTTTGGAAAAGGGCATAGCTTACCTAAAGCCGCTGGTGCTCCGGGAAGTAGCCGAAGACATCGGTTTGCACGAGTCGACGGTCAGCCGGGTGACTACCAATAAATTCGTGCATACTCCGCAAGGTATTTTCGAACTTAAATTTTTCTTCAATGCCGGTTTGACCCGCAAAGACGGCCAGGACGTCGCCACCGAGGCGGTCAAGGAGCAGATCCGCCAGTTAGTGGCCCAGGAAGATCCCGCCCGGCCTCTGTCTGACAAGGAAATAGTCGAACGGCTCGGCCGGCAGGGAATTAACTTAGCGCGGCGCACGGTGGCAAAATACCGCGATCAGCTAGGTATTTTGCCCGCCGCCAAGCGCAAAAAACTATCATAAGGAGGAAACATGGACGTATCGGTGACCTTTCGTCAACTGGAACCAACCGAAGCGCTGCGGCAGTACGCCGCCGAGAAGTGCGAACGTTTGAAGAAATACATACCGCTGCCGGCCGACGTACACGTCGTTTTGGCCAAGCACAAGCACCTTTATCAGGCAGAGATCAAGGTTACCCACGGCGCGGCGGTTATGAAGGGTGCCCACCGGGCCGACGACATGTACTCCTGCATAGATCTGGCCGTGGACAAGGTGGAGCGCCAGGCCAGTCGCTTCAAGGAGAGAAAGCGCTCTAAACGGCCCGGTGCCGCTGAGGACATCAGCGTTCGTCATGCCGTGCTTCAGACGGAGAGCCAGGGTGAGCCGCCCACCAGGCTGATAAACAGCGAGGAAGTTCCGGCTAAGCCCATGACCATAGACGAAGCCATCATGCAGATGGAAGCGCAGCAACGCGACTTCTTTGTGTTCAGCAACTCTGCTTCTGGAGAGATAAACGTAATATACCGCCGGCGTGATGGGAACATCGGTCTTATCGAGACCGATCATTCCAAGAGGTAGTTCCAGAGCGCGGCTCCTGGTAACAGACTTATGCGCATCGAAAGTTTTCTAAATCCACAGGACATAATCACCGATCTGCCGGTCGGCAGCAAGGAGCAGGCGCTGAGGACCATTGCTGAGCAGCTGATTCGCAACCACACAAATCTCAACGCCGACCTGCTCTATCAGGTGCTGCTCAAGCGTGAGAATCTCCGCTCCACCGGCATCGAGGACGGTGTGGCGTTTCCTCACGGCAGCGTACCCGGCCTGGATAAGCTGATCGCGTTCTTCGCTCGCTGCCGCGAGGGATTGAACTTTAATTCCTTCGACGGCAAGCCCACACACTTTTTCTTTGTGCTGCTTATTCCGGAGAATTCCCAGGGTACACATCTGAAGGCGCTGGCCAGGCTCAACAAGCTGTTACAGAAGGCGGAAGTTCGCAGACGTTTGCTGGAGGCAGCGGACGCCGAGGAAATCTGGCGCATAGTCACACAGGAAGACGCGGGTGATTGAGTTGCTTGTTGGGTGAACGGTAATGGTGGACGCGAGCCAGGAAAATGGAAGCGGCAGATCCAGCCGGCTGGTGGTTATAAGCGGCATATCCGGTTCGGGCAAAACCACTGCTATCCGTGCCCTGGAAGACATCGGCTTTTTCTGCGTGGATAACCTGCCGCTGGTTTTGCTGCCCGGGCTGCTGCAGGTAATCGAAGGCGACCGCGGACACCTGCAGCAGGTGGCTCTGGTCGTGGATGCTCGCGAAGGACATTTTTTGGATTCCTTCTCCCAGCAGATGGCCGCTGCCCGGGACCACGGGCTGGAGCCGGAGTTGCTTTTTCTTGACTGCGATGACCGGGAGCTAGTGCGCCGCTACGGAGAGACCAGACGCCGCCATCCACTATTTCCACAGGGGCCAGTCAGCGAGGGTTTGCGCCAGGAACGCCAGCTGCTGAAGCCGATAGTAGAAATGGCTGACCTGGTGCTCGATACCACTTCACTGGATCCCCATCAACTGCGCCGCATAATACAGCAGCGGTATCTCGGCGGTCCGATGGTCGAACAGCTGCCGTTGTGGCTGATTTCTTTCGGCTTCAAGTTCGGTCCGCCGGTGCAGGCTCATTTGGTGTTCGACGCCCGGTTTTTGCGCAATCCGCACTTCGTCCCCGAGCTGCGCTCCCTGGATGGTCGAGATCGGCGCGTGGCCGAATACGTGCTAAACGATGCGCGGTGCCGGAAATTCTTGGATGCCATAATAGACTTTGTTCAGCAGTTTCGTGCCGACTATCTGACCGAAGGCAAGAATCACCTGGCGCTGGCTGTAGGTTGCACCGGAGGGCGGCACCGGTCAGTGGCGATCATAGAAGAGCTGGCCAGAGTGCTGGCCGCACAGGGGCCGGTGACCGTGTATCATCGCGAACTCGAAGTACAGGAATGAGTGGGGAGCTAGGAGGCAATATGGTAGGTCTGGTTCTTTTTGGACACAACGGTCTGGGCCGCAAGTTTTATGAAGTGGCCAGAAGCATTCTCGGAGAGCTTCCGAGTGTGGAGGTTGTGGATATCGAATCCGGAGTTTGCTGCGACGACATCGAACAACGGCTGAACAAAGCCATCAAGGAAGTGGATCGGGGAAGCGGCGTGGTGGTGCTGGTTGACCTCTTTGGCGGTTCACCGGCTAACTTTTCCCTGGCGCGTCTGGTGCCGGGCAAGGTGGAAGTGGTAAGCGGCTTGAATCTGGCCATGCTTCTCAAATTCGCCGACCTGCGCAGTCATGGCCTCATGGACCCGGTGGCCATGGCCCGGGCGGTGGCACGCGAAGGGCGGGAGAATATTCTGGTGGCCGGCGATTTGTTGGCCAGGGAAAGCCATTCCCGGCCCGGCCTGCAGCAGAACGGGAGGTGAGGTAAGAGTTGTCCGATGAAGGTGGCAAAGAGACTCCGGCGGCAACGGCCGCCGAAGAGCGAGAGGAATTGATTATCCGTAACCGCTTGGGGCTCCATGCGCGGGCCGCCGCCGCTTTGGTACAGCTGGCCCGGAGCTTTTCTTGTGATATTCAGATCGAAAAAGGAGAGAAGAGGGTGAGCGGCAAAAGCATCATGTCGGTGCTGCAGCTGGCCGCTTTGCAGGGAGATCTCATCGTCGTTTCCGCCACCGGGCCGGATAGCCGCCGGGCGCTGGATGCCATCGGCCGCTTGGTGAGCGAACGCTTTGGTGAGCCGGAATAAGGCATGTCCGAAAGGAAGACCAAGCTTTTTCAGGGTGTCGCCGCCTCGCCAGGTATAGGCATCGGGCCGGTCATGGTAATCGAGAGGCGGCGTTTGCGTGTGCCCCATCACCACATAGCACCAGAGCAAATCGACGCTGAAATAGAACGCTTGGTCAGGGCGGTACACGGCAGCCTGGAGCAACTTGGCAACATCAAGAAACGCCTGGAACAGGCGCGTAAGCACGAGCCGGTGGCAATCATAGACGCGCAGCTTTTGATGCTACAGGACGAGGTTTTCCTGGGACACATCGAGCAATTCATTCGTAAGCAGCATTTGTGTGCCGAGTGGGCCCTTGAGGAGGCACTGGCCGTTATTCGCAGCGAGTTTGACCGGCTGGATGATGAATATCTGCGTGAGCGTCGTTCGGATATTGATTTTCTGGGCCGGCGCATCTTGCGCCATATGATGGGAGAGGAAGCAGAACCGCCCCTGCCCCTATCCGGCCAGCCGGTGGTAGTGGCCCACGAGCTTTCCCCCGTTGATGTGGCCAGTCTGGCCCGCCAGCACATAGCGGCTTTTGTAACCTCAAGCGGCGGCAAGACCTCACACGCTACCATAATCGCCCGCGCCTTGGGCATTCCGGCGGTGGTGGGCGTGGAAGACCTGCTGCGCCGGGTGGGTCAGGGAGACCAGATAGTTGTCGACGGATATCGCGGAGAAGTGTGGCTCCATCCTTCTCAAGCGTTTATCCAACGTTATCAAAACCGCCGTGAAGAGCTGCGCCTCCTGGCCGAGAAATTTCTGAAGGAAATCGACCAGCCGGCCCAAACAACAGACGGGCAACGCGTTACCCTTTCGGCCAACCTGGAACTGGTTGACGAAATCTCCACCGCGCTGCGCTTTGGCGCCGAAGCGGTTGGGCTTTTCCGTACCGAGTATCTTTTTCTACAGCGCCATCCACCGAGCGAAGGCTTGCAGCACCGTTATTACCAGAAACTATTGCGCGGCATGGGAAGCCGACCGGTGACCATACGCACCCTGGATCTGGGGGGAGACAAAAAACTGCCCTTTTTGCACTTCGAAGCCGAGGCTAATCCGGCCCTGGGTTTACGCTCCATCAGGCTGAGCCTGCGCCACCGGCAACTTTTCATTACCCAGCTGCGGGCATTGCTGCGGGCTTCGGTGCACGGGCAGCTGCGCATCATGTTTCCTATGATCTCCGGTCTGCGCGAACTGCAGGAGGCACGAGCCGCTCTGGAAGAGGCCAAGGAACAGCTGCGCGCCCGCGGGCAGGCTTTCTCTCCGGACATCAAAGTAGGCATGATGGTGGAAGTACCTTCGGCGGCGGTCCTGGCCGACGTGTTCGCCCGTCAGGTGGACTTTTTCAGCGTGGGCACAAACGATCTGGTGCAGTACCTGCTGGCTGCCGACCGTCAGAACAAGCAGGTAGCCTATCTCTTTAACCCGCTTCATCCAGCGGTGCTGCGCATCCTGGACCGAATAGTACGGGCAGGCCACGAGGCAGGCATTTCGGTTTCCATCTGTGGCGAGATGGGCGGCCAGCCGCAGCACCTATTAGTGGTGCTGGGGCTGGGGTTCGACGAGGTCTCCATGCACCCGTTGGCGCTGCCCTATGCCCGGCATCTTATGCGTCATTCGAAGTTTTCCGAGATAAACGGTCTGGTAAAGGAACTATTGCAAATGGATGACGCCGAAGCCATCGAACAGACGGTACAGCAGTGGATGAACCGGCATTTCCCCGATCTTTTCACCGCCGAGGGACCAGCGGAGATTCTTGGCGGACTATAAAAAAAAAGCCGGCCTCATCCAGAGGCCGGCTTCATCTCATTTATCAGCACTCATTTACAGGGGCCTTCGTAGGCCAGCTCCACGCCAGCGCAGTTCAAAAAGCACAGGTTGTCATAGGTGCGTCCGTCGTAACCGCAAACCGGCGCGTAATATTCAGGGCAGGTGCAACCGTTTGCCGGCACGCAGGCGCCGTTTATGCAGGCGGTGCCCTCCGGGCAGGGGCGATCGGCGTCGCAGCCCTGCTGGCCACTGATGTTTTCTAGGCATGCCAGGTATTCAGGAGTCTGCGCCCAGCCACAGACGGCCTGGCCATTTTCCGTAATCAGGCCACAGGAGGTAAAGCGCAGGCACTCGTACTCCGGCCGCCACATGCAGTCGGAAGCCATGGGCTGGGCGGCGCAGATTTCGCCGTTGCAGCCGCTTACCACGCAACCGATATCGACCGGCACGCACTTGCCGCCCACGTTGGGGTCGCATTCGCAGGGCGTTCCCGGCGGGCAGTTGCAGGCCAGCTCGCAGCGGAAGCCCTCCGGGCAGTCGGCGTCCTGGAAGCATTCCTGTTCCGGATTGGGCAAGCAGACGCCTACCTCGCGGCAGGGGCCGGCAGAGCCATCGGGCCCGATGCAAAATTCACAGTAGGTTCCAGGGGGGCAGTCGGCGTTGGCGCGGCACTCGCCGGGCTGCTCCTCGCAGGTGCCGTAGTGGACGATGCGCGCCCCATCGCAGTCGGCGAAGCAGCGGTTGGAATAGGTCTGTTCGTAGCATGCGCCGCTGCAGGGCTGGTTTGGATCGGTGTTGTCGCATTGCTCGTAGCACTTTACGGCGCAGACCGGATCCCAGATTTCCGGGCAGGCGCACTGGTCGTAGACGCAGCGGCCCTGGATGCAGCGGGCGTAGCCGCCGCAGTCCATGCCCGGCTGGCAGTCTACCATGCATTCTTCGTCGGTGCGGCACTGCGCCTGCTGCACGCAAACGCCCTGGCAGCACTGGAACACGTCGCCGTAGCAGCCGGGGGTGCACTCGAAGATGTCGCAGCGCTCGCCGGGGGGGCATTCCCAGTCGGCGTGGCAGTAGAAGTTTTCGAACACGCACTGGCCGTTGAGGCAATGGCCCTGGCGGCCGTCGGGGGAGAAGCAATCCCAGTCGCTCTGGCAATAGGGTTGTTCTTCACAGGTTCCGGGATGAACAATCTGGGCATTCTGGCATTTGGCGAAGCACTCGTTGGGGAAGGTGACCAGCTTGCAGGTGCCGCCACAGTACCCATTGGCATCGCACCACTCCTCGCACACTGCCGCGCAGACCGGCTCCCAGTATTCGGGGCACTCGCAGCCGCCGAAGACGCACACGCCGTTTATGCAGCGGCCCTGCTGGCCCGTCGGGTCGACGCACTCGAAATCGCTGTTGCAGTATTGCTGCTGGGGCAGGCAGACGCCTTTACAAGTGGGGTCGCAGACGCCGTCGTTGTCGTAATCGGCGCAGGGCGGGCACTGGCCGGTCGCCGGATCGCAACCCGCTTCCCAGCATTCCATGGCGCAGAAGAATCCGGCGGGACAATCGGCGTCGCTGGCGCATTCCAGCTGACGGGGCACGCAGTGACCGACGCAGCCGGGTACACAATCGCTGCAGCCGCCCATATCGCACAAGCCGTTTATGCATTTCCCGACCTGGCCGGCCGAATCCATGCAGTCGGCGTCGCTGACACAGCGTATCGGCTCGCCGCAGGGGGGCACGGTGCCGTCGCAATCCCAGCAGGATATCTGGCACATCATGCCTTCGGGGCACTGGCTGTCGTCCTGGCACTCGACGGCCTGGGGCACGCAGCGGCCCACGCAGTTTTCCTGGCCGGCACAATAATCAGTAGAAGGATCGCAGTAGTTGGGGCTGCAGTTGGGATTGGTAGCCGGGTCGCAGTCGTCTTTCCAGCACTCCATGGCACAGAAAAATCCCGCCGGACAATCGGCGTCGGACTGACACTCGCCCTGATTGACTGGTTCGCAGTGACCGGTGCAGGGAGGGCACCAGCCTTCGCTGCAGGGCTCGGCCGGGCAGGCATCGATTACACATTCATAGCCTTCGGGGCAGGGGGTGTTTTCGTCGCAGGATACGCCGAATTCGCAGCGGCCTGCTACGCAGCGCGCCAGCGTGTTCACCCAGGGATAGAGTTGATAGCACTCTTCGTCGGTCTGGCACTCGCCTTCGGCGCAGCGGCAAACCAGGCAACCGTTGGGATCGACCATATAGCCGTTTTCGCAGTAAAGGTCACAAGCTACATCGGGACAGGCGGGCTCGTCGCACTTTCCGCTGCAGCCGAGGGCCAGGTCGAAGGTGCCCTTGATGACTCCATCGAGGCTGCCTACCGCAACTAGGTAATGCCCCGCTTCTTTGAGCTCGTGATTATTTACTACCGCCGCTAATTCTCCCAGCCCTTTATTGTCGAGGGTCAGCGGCTTTCCAAAGGCGCCTTTTTTGTCCTGTGGGCCATAGAGAATCAGCACCGGAGCGGGGCCGCTTTTGGCTTTTACCATGATGTTTAGCTTGGCGCCGGGAAGAGCATCGAAGGTAAAGCCAGTCAGGGGCTTTTTCTCCGAGTAAGCTTGATCGATAAGGGTGTCACCAAAGTTGATATTGCCACGTAGTTCAACCAGTTCGCTTTGGTTTTTGTCGAGAACGGGGGCTTTGGGACTCTCGAATGAATAGTCGGAGCAAGCTGCAAGTAGCCCCAAGCAACTACAGACCACTAACCATCTCATCCGTTCGCGTTTCATCTTCTTCCTCCTTTGAAAAAATGGTTTTCATACCTACTGGTGCTTTTGAGCAAATGTCGTGCCAGTTTTTCTTTCAAAGATAACACCCTTATTTATAAGGGTTTTTTTAAAAGGTTTCAGTCTGCTGTAAAGATAGCTTTACAGTAGAACCGGCGGCGAGTACTAATCTTGCTGTATTACAATTAGATAGCTTCCATGACAGGTTTTTACCTGGTGTAAAGAAACAATAACAGTAGTGCTTGGCCGAATTAAAAGTTCTTCATTCCCGGATAAGCAGGTTGAAAAGGAGTTGGAATGAGTTGTCGAGGGGTGAAGGTAGGAAATTGGGTGTGAGCTGACGGGCGTACGCCGGAAAAGGCGGTCAGGCG
>Ga0068707_1003573_pt1 | contig 10833 bp, 8 predicted proteins | sample YNPNPMetaG_FD_66600 | JGI IMG/M metagenome (GOLD analysis project Ga0068707, IMG submission 66600) | Anoxygenic and chlorotrophic microbial mat microbial communities from Yellowstone National Park, USA - YNP NP MetaG | ecosystem: Environmental > Aquatic > Thermal springs > Hot (42-90C) >... | reverse complement strand
GCCCGGTCACGTTCTCCGTCCTAACTTCAACCGGCAGGTATGGAGGCTGGAGTGAATAACCTTGCGCCGAGGCGATGACGCGATAGTGGCCGCTGGCAATACCTTCGAAAAGAAAATTGCCGTTGTCGTCGGTTTCGTCCATCAGCACCGAAGTGCCCCCGGTAAAATAGATTTTCACCCCTTTGGTAATCGCGCCGGACACAGAACCGGAAACGGTAAAAAATAGCGGAGTTTCACCATCGTCCGGCGCCTCCTCATTCGCGTCCCGGTCGGAAACCTGCCCCTCATCCGAATCGCCAGAAACCACCTCTTCTCCCCCGTCTTGCCCGGTAAAGTCGTCGGCCACCATTCCATCATCCGCATCCACGCCATCGGGCCTATCCGGTCCATCCGTGACTTTCCCTTGGCAGCCGATTGCCAACCACCCCGAAACAAAAAGCGCACCCCATAAAACCACTCCGGTCCTCATCGGTATTACCTCCCTCGTAGATAGTATTAGTTTACTAGATCATCTGCAAAATAGTTATTACCCGACAGTAACCATGTGCTATGATGCCACCACTAAACGAAAATTCGTGGAGGCCGAGGATGCTTTTCCGGATCGAAAGACAGGTTCTTGGCTGCGCGGTTCTTGTGCTCTTGGCCGCTTATGGATGCCGTAGCGGTAATACTTCGCCGGCGGACACAGGAGGGGAGTGGATATCGGCAGATGGCGACTCCAACCCCGACGACTCGACCTGGCCGTCGGACGAAGATCGGCAAACCGTCGACGATGCACCGGGGACGGACGACTCTGACTGGGGTCCCGAGGATCAAACAAACTTAGATGCACTGACCAAACAATGGAACGAACTTATCGACAAGCTCGATGCCTCGGGCAATCTCATCATCGCCGAGGGTTTCGATACGCCCATTACCAAAGGCGCGATTCGCCGGGTGACCGATCATCCATGCGACGCGCTTTCTGTAGTGGACATGTACGAAGGTCTGAAAACCGGTGACGTAAAGAAAATTTGCGCCCCGCACAACCTAAACCGCGGGGAATGGAATTTCGCCGGACAGACCGGGCCCACCTACCGTGGAATAGCCGTCGCCGCCACCGGGACCAGTCAGCTTACCAACATTCCACTCGATCCCTGGAGCCTGTCACCCTCGGAAGAAACCGCGCCGTTCGCGGATGGCATGAGGTGGGCGCACTCGCCACAACCCGACCCGGTGGTAAAAGCCGCCGGCACCCACGGGCTGCGCTGGACCTATTCGCAGTACTACGCCGTAGCTGCTGGCTACGCCCGAAATTGGCCTGCCGAGGCCGGATACAACTACCCCTACTCCGCTGCATCCGCGGGAAGCTACTACATCGCCGCTTTTTGCAACAACTGGGAACGCGATTGTCCGAACAACTTCAGCTTGAAGCACACCAGAGATCTCTGGCTGCGGCTAAGCTACTATTTCGGGCCGAACACTTTCCAGCTGCCCGAGGATGTGCCGCAATGGGTGATCGACTGGTGCGCCAGCCATCCGGCGGAATGTCCCAACGGAGTCCATCCCCAAGACTTCTTCCCCATGATGATCCACAGTGAGGACGACTACGACAGTTCGGCCGTCAACCCTTACCACGGCCAGTGGAAAGGCATTCGCTGGTTCGGCTCCCACGGGGACACTTGCCGGGACAAACACCTTTCGGGCCAGTTGTGGGACCGCGACTATTACCCGCCTCCCAGCGCCGCCGACAAGTACTCCTGCAAACAAGGCAGCACGCCCTCGGCCCCTGGTGGAGGATTTCAGGTTTTCTCCTTCCACCCGCACGTATACTACGGACCGGGTGAGTGGAACGACCAGAATCAGCCCTTCTGGGCTAGCAGCGAACGCCATTCGGCTGACGATTGGCCTGATTTCGACAAGGACGTTTTTTACTCGCGCTACGGCGACGCTTCTTACCATTTCGCGCCCAGCCGGCCCAAGTTGCGGGCCACGGGGGTAAAGACCGTCAACCAAGGCTGGACTTTTACCTTCGACGGCCCATTCCCCTGGTGGCTGGATCTGCGCGTCGGAGATGCCGCGCCGTTCGTTTTGAAGTCATGTACGGGTTTTCCCGAGTGTCCTACGGACAAATGGTTCAATTCATCTTATGTTCCGGAGATCATCACCGGCATCGACGAAAGCAACCCCAACGCTCCGGTTATCACCACCACCGGGAAGAAAGAACCCACCTGGTCCGGTTCTGCCGTCGTAGAGTTCGCCTTCCCCTGTTCGATCCGCAACTTCGCGGACGAGAACCGCAACCCGCTCCGGCCCCTTCACGCACCCGGATGCGAGCAGCTGGAAGGCGGTAAGTGGTATACCTTCATGATGCACATTCGGTTCCTGGACGACACCACCCACGAACCCATGGGCTGCGATATTTACAACTCTACGGCGGAAAATTGCACCTCCGATCGCTTCGGCAATCCGGTCGATCCCCGGGCCAACGTGGAGGCTCCCGCCATCCTGCAGATCTGGATGAAGAAGCAGGGGGAAAGCCCGGTGCTGCTGGTCGACCGGCCGTTTCGCATGACCTACCCCTACTGGACGCTCAGCGCCCAGGGCATGGAAGGGCCCGAGGCCACGTACAACGAACCAGGCGACCCTCCGTTTCCGCAAAAGGTGCTGGGCGGCTTTCGCATCGATCACGAACGGTTCTATCAGATCCCGGCCCGCTTCTGGAACGGCGTTGCCAAGTCCGGCTACACGCGGCCCAACGACGGTATCTATATCACCGTCGACAACCTGCTCCTGGTAAAGAACCTGCCCGCCAATTGGGCCGAGACCGAAGACGCCTGGAAGGGAGCGCCATGACGCTGCTGAGATTTTTTCTGGCCGCTTTCTTGCTGCCCTCGTCGGTCGCTTTCGCTCAGTATAAAGTCCAGCTAGACCCCGGCGCCCGCTCGCTCAGCCTAAGCCTGACCTTGCCCGCTTCGGCCACAGAGCCGATCAAACTAGCGACGCGCGGCAAAGACTGGGGATTACGGGAGCAGGTCAGCGAGGTTCGATGCGACGGAAAAGAGTTGTTCACGGATCAGAGTGGAAGCTGGATTGCCCCTGCGGGTTGCGCGGTCGTAAGCTGGAAAATCGTACCGGACGCCGTGCCGGCCGAAGGCATCGACGTCAGCACCCAAAGGAGCCTGGCCATCGGCGACGGACCCTGGATCTTGCTCGCCGAACCGACTTCTTTACTTCGTCCGCACACCGTCACCGAGCCCATGACCATTTCCGCCGCGAACGAGAAAACCACCCTGTTCGGCGCTAGCCGTGTTCGACCGAACGCCTTTCGCGTTCCGTCCGCAAGCGCCGCGCCGGAGTTCTACGTGCTCGGAAATGCCAGCATTTCACAAAAGACCGTGGGGCCGGTGCAGGTCGCCTATGCCGCGGACCGCCCCGAAAGGGTCGAAAAGCTCGGCCTGGAAACGCGCCACGCCTCGGCCCTGGCCTACCTTCTAAAAGTGGTATCGTTTCCCGGAGCAGATACTTCGGCCGATCGCTCCCTGTTGGTGGTCTGGATCGGCGTCTCGGAGTCGAGCGGTGTGGTCGGCGGGGCGGCCGGCAGTCGCAGTTTTATCGCCAACTATGCCATTGGTTCGCCTAAAAACAACGGGCGCAATGTCGCCCTGACTACAACTATCATCGCCCACGAGCAATTTCACCAGCTGGTGGAAATGGTGCGCAGTGCCTTTTCCCGGCCTCAGCTGGCTTTGTGGATCGGCGAGAGTCTGGCGCACTACTATGGGCTGAAGGCCATGTCGGTTTCTGACGATTCGCCGGACGCCCGGGCAGTTTGGGCAAAATTCATCGATCTGCAAAGGCCCGTGGAGCACGGGCTACGAGAACTCAATCGCCGGTATGATAACGGCGACCAGTCCGTATACCACCTCTTTTATTCGCAGGGAGCCACCTTCTGGCATGCTCTGGATAGCGCCATTACCGCGGCAACGAACGGAAAGCAGACGCTGGACGACTTTGTGAACGAAATTCTGCGTTCGCAGGCGGCTGCGGATGGCGCACTGCCAGACTCCTTCGTCGAGAAACTGCGCAGCGCCGCCGGAGCGAGCATCGACCAGATACTGTCGAAATACGTGGGACGATAGCCTCACCTTTCTTGCCAAAGCCTTACCGGGCCGGTAAGATGCACGGTGGAGTTCAGCCCGAAAACGGAGGATGCCATGGATAGATCCTTTCAGGTGGACATAGACCAGGGAAAGGTCCTCTATCAGGGTGAATGGTGCAGCGCCCGGGATCTGGCCGAAAAAATCCGGCAGATGCTAGAAAAGCAGGATTTCCGCATCGCCTCGGCCGGCCTGGCCCTGGAATACCTGCAGAAGACCCTGCAGTCGCTGCGCGTCTTTCAGGTAAAACTAACCGGTGAAGAAGCGCTCCTTCTCGAACAGCACGCCGCTCGCGCCGCCATCAGCCCAGAAGCCTTTCTGCGCCAAGCCGCCCAGGCTTATCTGGCAGCCCTTTCTCCGCCCGAACAACCGGCCATTCCCACCAGCGCCGCGTCAGTAACAGCCGCTCCTGCCATTAGTGCCATCACCACCGAACCCGCCACCCCCCAGGATGCTTCCCGGGCGGTCGAACTGAAAACCAAAAAGAGCGAGCCCGCGGCCAAGGTCTTGGTAGATCCATCGCTTCTTGGCGCCGATCAGCAGATCGAAGGCGAATGGTTCAAAAAATAAAGCTCTCCATTTTTATCCTGGTTCTGGCACTCGCTAGCGGGCCACTGTGGGCAGCCGCCCCTCGCCCCCTGGTAATCGGACGGCTCGCCTGCGCCGGGCAGGATCGCCGGGCCGATGGTCTACGCCAGCTGGCCTGGGAAGCGGTAAAGCGCACTTCCCTGGAGCTCTACCCCGAAGCGCGCTGGTTGAATTTGGCAAGCGCCGACCCCTGGGACACGCCGCTGGTAGTCTGGTCCTGCGAGCAGCCGGCCGGAGAGCTTCCGGCTCTGGCCCGCGACCGGCTGCGGCAGTTTCTGCAGCTTGGCGGAATGCTCTGGATAGACCTTCCAGAGCCGGACGGCACTTTTGCCGCCGTCGCCCGGCAGGAGCTGGAAAAGCTTTTTCCCGGTCAGGCACTCAAGGCCCTGGCCCCGGAACACGTCATTTTCAAGAGCTTCTTTCTCATTCCCCGTCCGGCTGGCCGACGCGTCGGCTGGCGGGCGCAGGCGCTTACACTGAGCGGGCGGGTGGCGGTGCTCTGGACCGAAGGCGACGTCCTGGGTGCCCTGAGCCGGGATCTGCTTGGTGGTTGGCTATTTAGCTGCGAGCCGGGCGGCGAAAGCCAGCGGGAGGAATCCTTCCGCCTGGCCATCAACATCCTGATGTACGCCGTCTGCCTGGACTACAAGGATGATCGGGTGCACCTGCCCTTCATCCTGCGGCGGCGGAAAATCTAATGAACAGCGAAAGCCTGAGTGTGGGCTTCGAAAATGCCCGCCCGCTTATGCTAATAGCCGCGCTGGCGGGAGCGGTGGGCCTATGGCTGCTGGTGCGCCTGGGCCTTGCGGCCAGCCGTTCGGTCATGAGGCGCGAAATACTTTCGGGCCTGCGGGCGGCAAATCTTTTGCTCTTGGCGTTTGTTATCCTCGAACCGGTCCTGAACCGGGAGAACTGGAAGGAGCTTGCTGGCCGCACGGCGCTGCTTATAGACACCTCCGACAGCATGCTGGCTGGTGGAGAAAGCACCCGCCTGGATAGGGTGGAAAAGTGGAGATCCGAGATCGCCTCTTCGGTAACCGGCCTGGTCGAATACTGGTTCGACGGCCGCTGCCTGCCCGCCCCGGGAGGGAAACTGCGAGCGGCTTCCGACGGCCAGGCCAGCGATCTTGTTGGCGCCCTGGAGACGGTGGCGGCTCTGGAAGAGAACCTGAGCGCCCTGGTGCTGGTTTCCGACGGCATCGACAATGGCCGTTTGCGCCAGATAGAGCCAGGCGCTGAACTACCGCCGGCGCTACGCGAGCAAATCGAGCGCCTGGACGTACCGGTAAATACGGTAGCGGTGCAGGAAGAACGGTATTTCGACCTGGCCCTGGAAGAGGTGAATTTTCCGCCCTTTGCCTACGTGCGCAACGCGGTGGACATCGAAGTGCGTCTGCGCCTTAGCGGGCCCGAAAAGCTGGCCGTGCCGGTCACGCTGGAACACGGAGGGCGGACGGTCGACAGCCGGACGGTGGAACTGGAGCCGGGCAAGGCAGCAGCAGTCCGTCTGCGTTTTCTTCCCGACCGGGCCGGGCAGACGGCCCTGCGGGTGCGCTTGCCCACGCTGGAAAAGGAAGCCGTCCCCGGCAACAATCAGCGCTCGTTTCTGTTGCGGGTGCTGCGCGACAAGATCCGGGTGCTGCATGTGGTGGGCCGGCCACAATGGGATGTGCGCTTTTTACGCGAAGTTCTTAGGACCGAGCCCAACATCGACCTGGTCTCCTTCTATATCCTGCGCAACCTGGCCGATGCGCCTGCCGTCTCGGAAGACCAGCTCAGCCTCATCCCCTTTCCGGTGCACGAGCTTTTCGGCAGCCAACTGGACACCTTCGACCTGGTAATCTTCCAGAACTTCAATCATGCTCCCTATCAGGTCACCTTCTACCTGGGTCAAATTGCCGATTACGTAAAAAGGGGAGGAGCTTTTCTGATGATCGGCGGAGAGCTGGCCTTCGGTTCCGGCGGCTATGCCTACACTCCACTGGAGGGCATCCTGCCGGTAAGGCTGCTCGACGGCGAAGACTACGAAACGGGAAAATTTCATCCCCTGCCCCTGCAACCGCCGCATCCGGTGCTGGAGGCAGGGCCCCCGGTGGTCTGGTCCCGGCTGGATGAGCTGGACTCTTTTCAACGCACCCTGGGCCTGGCTCCGGGCGCCGAGGCCTTGCTGGTGCATCCTTTCCACCAAAGCGGCGGGGAGCGGCTGCCGGTGCTAGCGCTACGCCAGGTGGGCAGGGGCCGTAGCGCCGCGGTGCTGACCGACTCAAGCTGGCGCTGGCGTTTCGGCGGCGAAGAAAAGCCCTGGAGCGAAGCTTACCACCGCCTGTGGCGTAACCTGCTTTACTGGTTGATCGGCGATCCGGCGCTGGAACCGCTGCGGCTGGAGACTGGGGAACAGCCGCTTGCGGCCGGCCGGCCCTTGGAGATGACGCTGGAGCGCCGGGGACAGCTCTCGGGAAAAAACCTGGAGATGGAGCTGATCGACGACAAAGGCCGGCAGCTGGAAAGCCGCCGGCTGGTGGCCGGACAGCGCGAACAGCTGGAGCTGGCGCCCCTTTCTCCGGGCGAGTATCGGTTGAAATTCCGGGAGGCGGAGGGAGGAAAAGCCGTGGCCGAGGAGATACTCCTGGTCGGACGCTACTCTCTGGAAGAGGAAAGCCTGGCGGCCCGACCCGATCTTTTGCAACTGATCGCCCGCTCCAGTGGCGGCGTCTTTCAAACCCTGGAGAACGCCCAGCCGGCCTCCTGGGCCAGAAAACCAGCCCGCCAGTTGCAGTCGAGAACCAGCCGGCCGCTTCTGGCCGATCCGCGGCTACTGGCGGCGCTTGTCCTAATGTGGGCCGCTGAATGGTGGCTGCGCCGACGCTGGGGGTTTTCCTGATGAAAAAAGCCCCCATTTTGATTTCCGCGCTGCTGTGCCTTCTTTCTGCCCCGGCGACCGGCAGCGAATCGGTCAGCGCAGAAGAAATCAGCCGCCGCCTGGCCCAGCCAAAACTGCGGGAAAAAACCAGCCAGTGCGTACGCGAGTTTTTGTCCTGTCCGCTGCGGGTTTTCGGAACCATGCGCTTTCATTTATTCACCGACAGCAAGGGAGGCGGCTTCGGTTTTACGCTGGACAGCCCAGCGTTTGCTCGCACCACGATGTTCTCCTGCATGAAACAGGCCGTGCTTTCCCTGCTTGCGCCCGCTTCTTCGGCCGAGTCAGCATTTCGCATCGAGTTGCGATTACGGTTGCTTCAGGAGGATCCCGATGACTTTCAGCTGGAAATGGCCATCGTCGACCTGCGCGCCCCTGCGCCTCGCCCCCCTTTGACGGGAAGTTTTTCCCGTGTGGCTGGCGGCTGGTTTGCCTGCTGTTCCCTAGCCGATGGTAGCCGACTAAATCTTTTTTTGGGCGCCAGCCATGGGGCAACCAGCCCATCTAAACAGGCCCTGGACGATGACCTTTTTCCCTGCTCCAATGGAGCATCCAAGGTAAATAACAACCATAAATTATCCGGCGGCGATGCCTGCGCCTGCGCCGCCTCGCATCTTACCGCGGAGGCGTCCGAACGCCTACAGGCCGCTCGCTGGCTTCTGGAAAAGGGATGCCGCAGAGAATATCGCAGGGTATTGAAACTGCTTCGCTGCGAATACGGGCTTTTGCCGGATAAAAAATGCCGCTTGCAACCTGGGCCGCTTCATTTGCGGCGCGCTCTGGCCAAAGCGGTGCTCGACAAATTCGGCTGGTTGCCCGACGGCGTGGTGGAAAAAGTAGTTGAGGAGACCGCACCCGCCGAACGGCTTTCGGTGCTGAAGGAATTCCTCCTGCTCCATCCGCGGCTTTTCTCCCGGGTGGCAGATTTTTTCCTTGGACAATCCGACCAGGTGCTGGTCGCTTTGGCCGCGGGTCTGAGCTGCACCCTGGGGATGGCCGGCGGACGAGCGACGGCACAGAGGCTGCTGGCCGATCCCCGGCCGGGTGTTAGATTGCTCGCTCTACTGCACGCCCGCCCCTGCCTGCGCGGAATGCTAGCGGAGCAACTGGGCGAGCTACAAAAAGAGCCGCTGTTATTCTTACTCGCCAGCAGGGAACTGACCTCCTTGCCCGAAGCCTATCTACCCCTGGTTTCTCAGGCGCTTGAGCACCCCTGTCCAGTGGTGCGTTTTCTGGCAGCAGGTGAACTGGCCCGCTCTGGCGCTTCCGCCGCCGGCGTGGTTCAATCCCTTATCGAGCGCGAACCAGACCCCCTGCTGCGCCAACGCCTGCAGGCCCTGGCCGATGGAGGTCAGCTGGAAAACCTGCCCCTGGTTCAGATATGGTTGGAGCCGGGCGGGGCGGAATGATCAGCCGCCCAGGCGCATCCGGGCGGCGCGTACCGTGTTCATCATCAACATGGTAATGGTCATGGGGCCAACGCCTCCGGGCACCGGAGTGATGGCCGAGGCCTTTTCCTTTACCGCTTCGAAGTCCACATCGCCGCAGAGCACGTCCTTGCCTTCGGGCGTCTTTCCTATCCGGTTTACCCCCACGTCGATCACCACCGCTCCTTCCCTGACCATGTCGGCGGTAATGGCCCGGGGCCGGCCGGCGGCCACGACCAGAATGTCGGCGCGCCTGGTATGTTCGGCCAGATCACGCGTGCCGGTATGACAGATGGTCACCGTGGCGTTGGCGCCCGGCGCCTTCTGCATCAGGATAGCCGCCACCGGCTTACCCACTATGTTGGAGCGGCCCACCACCACCACGTGCTTGCCGGTGGGATCTATGCCCGAGCGAACCAGGATCTGCTGGCAGCCATGGGGAGTGCAGGGCACAAAAAGTGGATTGCCGATTAGCAATCGGCCGACATTGTATGGATGGAACCCGTCTACGTCCTTGTTGGGGTCGATGCGCAGCAACACTTTTTCTTCGTTGATGTGTTTGGGCAAGGGCAGCTGCACCAGGATGCCATGCACCTGCTCGTCCCGGTTCAGCCGTTCAATGAGCTGTAGCAATTCCCCTTCGGGGTAATCGGCAGGGAAGCGGAATTCCAGCGAATGCACACCGAGTTGCTGACAAGTCTTAACCTTGTTGCGCACGTAGACCTGAGAAGCCGGGTCTTCGCCCACCAGCACTACCGCCAGAGCTGGGGTAACGCCACGACTTTTCAGTTGCTGAACCTCGCCTCTGAGTTCGGTTCTGATTTCTTCTGCTATCTTGTTACCACTGAGAATCCTGGCCGCCATTTCGCCTCCCTGCGACAGTCCGATTCACAACTCGATGAGCCCTCGCTTCAATGCCTCAACCACCGCCTCGGCCCGGGATGACGTACCCAGCTTGCGGTAAATGTGCTGCAAGTGGGTGCGCACCGTTCGCCGGTCGATACGCAGCACCTCTCCCGCTTCGCGGTTGGACAGCCCGCGCGCCACCATCTGTAAAACATCCCGCTCCATGTCGGTCAGTAGCGGCGCTTCCCGCCCCTGCGGCCGAGCGGCCACGCTTTGGAAATAATTCCAGAAGCGTCGGGCCAACCGGGGCTCGATGACCACCCCGCCCCGCATGACCTCCAGGATGGCCTGATGGATTTTTTCCGGGCCCACCCGCTTTACCAGGTATCCGCTGGCTCCGGCCTGAATGGCTTCGTAGACCCGCACCTCGTCGTCGAAGGTGGTCAGGATGAGCACTTCAATTTCCGGATGAGCCTTGCGCACCCGGCGGGTGATCTCTATGCCATCGAGGTCGGGAAGTTCTAGATCGAGTAGCACCAGCTGGGGAAGCAGCGCATCTATGGTCTGCAGGCCGGCCGAGCCACTGGGGCAGCTTCCCACCACCGCCAAATCGGGAAAGCCACCTAGGCTGAGCACCAGGCTCTTTAAGGTACGCGGGTCATCTTCCACCACTACCAGTTCGATGCGTTCTTTTGCTTCCACGGCCAGCCTATCTCTTACGCCGGTTGGTTTTTTTGTTCCACTTTTTCACCGTCGGTTTCTTTACCGGCGCCGGCACAGGCGGCGGCTGCTCATCTAGCCGGGGCGGCTCGGGTTCGGTAACATGAAAACGGTGGTGATCCCCGGCCTGAATGGAGATCTCCTGTTCCAGAAGCACCCGGCCCGCCGCGCTGCGCACCACCAGCCGGTGCCGACC
>Ga0068707_1003571_pt1 | contig 10840 bp, 9 predicted proteins | sample YNPNPMetaG_FD_66600 | JGI IMG/M metagenome (GOLD analysis project Ga0068707, IMG submission 66600) | Anoxygenic and chlorotrophic microbial mat microbial communities from Yellowstone National Park, USA - YNP NP MetaG | ecosystem: Environmental > Aquatic > Thermal springs > Hot (42-90C) >... | reverse complement strand
TCGGTTCCAGATTCCTCGCTCCGCTCGGAATGACGGTGGTGGGCCGGTTTCTTTCCAATCTGACTTGGGAAACCCGAAGTCCGGTGCTCGCAATGACGATGGTTCGCGGGGCACGACATTTTCGACAACAGCGGCCCGTACGGCTTGGGTTGGTATGTGAGGCGTCAGCCGGCCGCGCCGCGCGTTACGGATTCGGGCGCGGCGATTTGCGGTGCAGAGTCGGCAGGCGCCGGAACACAGGAGGGATTATGCGCAGCACAGCACTTGTTCTGACACTTGCGGCGGTGTGCTCCGGCACGCACGCCGCCAAGCCCGGGAGGAAACCCATGCTTTCTTGCGACACCTACAGCCTGCGAAGCTACTTGGGCGACGGCAGGCTGGACTATCTCACGGTCCCGGCCAAGCTTAAGGAACTGGGCATTCCGGGCGTTACGTTCAACGACATCTGGATGAAGTCCTGGGACAACGCCTACCTCGACCGGATCAAGAAAGCCTGCGCCGACGCCGGAGTCAAGATCACGGGATTGATCTGCGAAGGCAATATGGCCGCGCTCGACGACGACGCCTGGAACAAGCAGATTGCCGAGAACGAGATGAAGATGCGGGCGGCCGCGTACTTAGGCGCGCCCATCGTGCGGCTCAATCTGGGCGGACTCGGCGACGAACGCAAGGACGACACCATCGGCGCCGACCGCGTCATAGCCGCGTTCAAGAGGCTTCTTCCGCTCGCCAAGGAGCTCAAAGTGAAGATGACCATCGAGAACCACGGCGGGGTTAGCAAGAAAGCCGACACGATCCTACGCATCATCAAGGGCACGGACCCGAAATGGGTCGGCGCGTGTCTCGACTTCGGCAACTGGCCCGACGCGATCCGCTACACCGAGTCCGCCAAGCTCGCGCCGTATGCCTACCACGTCCACGCTAAGACCCACACCTTCAACGAGCAGGGCGAGGACGTCAACAAGGACTACAAGCGCCTACTTCAGATGCTCAAGGACGCGGGGTACAGATACGCCGTTTCCATAGAGTACGAGGGTCCGGAGGATCAGATCGAGGGGGTCAAGAAAACCCGCGATTTGATACTCAAGTACTGGCCGGAGCTAAGGTAGCGCCCGGCCGTGTCCGCCGGCGTGCGCTAAGCGTCACACGGATACGACCTCCGCCTCGACCTTCGGCGCCTTCTGCTTCTCCGGGTCCTTGAAGAACAACAGGAACGCCAGCGCGCACGCGATTGTCAAGGCGCACGGCACAAGGAAGACCTTCGTCCACGCGTGCACGTCCGCGGCCGGGTTGAAGACACTCATTATCCAGCCGGTGAACTGTGTCCCGAGCCAGTTGCCGATTCCGAGGGTCACGAGCGTCAGCAGGCTCTGCGCGGATGCACGGATGTCCCTGGGCGCAACCATGTCCACGAATATCTGGCTCACGACGAAGAAGAACGTGTATCCGAACCCGTGCAGCGCGAGCGAGGCGACCACGAGCGGCCTCATGACTTCCACCGGCCCAACCGGCCCCAGCGCGAACACGATGTACCGCAAAGGCCACGCAATGACGCCGATCGCAAGGGTCTTTCTGATTCCCAATCTGCGCAGCGCAGTCCGCAACAGGAACGCCATCGCGATGATCTCGGCGATCTGGGCCGTCGTCATCGTCAGCGGAACGTTTTCCTGTGCGACGCCGAGCGCCTTGTTGAGGAAGTCCGCCGTCGGAAGGTAGTAGAACTGCAGCTCGGTCGTGACCACGAAGGCGATCAAGATGAAAACCAGGAAGTTGCGATTCTTCAGCAGCACGAACGCTTCGCGAAATGCGAGCGGGTCGGCGGCCGCCTCCTTGGCCGGCGGCGTGTGCGGCAGGAAGAAGCAGAACAGCCCCATCAAGAAGCTCAGACCGCCTGCCAGCATCAGGCAGTCGGCGATTCCCGCCGGAACGCCGATATTGCGCCACAGCGTGAGCAGCCACCCGGCCACGATCCATCCTATCGTTCCGAACACGCGTATCGTGCCGAAGAGCTTTTCGTCCTTTATGTGATGGAATCCCAGGGAGTTGGTCAGGGCAAGCGTCGGCGCGTAAAGCAGCGCATAGAGGCCCATCATCCAGGCCATTCCCGGAAAACTCTGGGCCTTCGCCGCTAGGATCAAGAAGACTCCACCGGCGAGATGAACCCCGCCCAAGAACCACTGCGTCGGGACCCATCGGTCGGCTATCTGCCCACCTGTGAACGGCGCCAGAATACAGGCCAGCCACAAGAGACCGAAAATAAACGCAGCTTGCGGACTCGACAGCCCCAGTCCATCCGGACGCGCGTTTACCAGATACGGCCACAACACCGGCGCCCACGCTCCCCATATCGCATACTGCAGAAACATCATCGCGCTAAGGCGAATCCGCACACTCCAGGTCATCACAGTCCCTCCTTGCGCACTTTGCGTGCGGCCTACTCAACGTTAGTCGGATGCGTCCGGCTTTCCTGCTGCGCAGCGGCGCGACCGAGTATAGGCCGCCCGCAGGAATTGCGCGACGCGAAGGCTAATACCTACATAGATCACCTGGGAGGTCGAGATGACGAGCCGCGAACGCGTCAAGCGCTGCATCACCTACACGAACCCGGACCGCTGTCCCATGACACTGCCGGACCCGTACCCCAACGACATATGCAGCGCCGGAATCTCCGCCGACCCTGATTGGAAGCCCTGGCGCACCTGGGAGTCCGCGGAGTTTCGGCAGTGGGAGGACGAGTGGCACAACGTCTGGAAGTGCTTTCCCAACACCTCTCGCGGGGAGGTGATCGAAGGGGTCATCAAGGACTGGTCGGAAGTCGAGACCTATCAGATGCCGCGCATGGATCTTCCCCTGCGCTACGAGAAGCCGCGAGAGATATTTGCCGCGCACCCGGACCTCTATCACCTGGGCCACCTGCCGGGCTTTCCGTTCGCGATCATGCGATATATGCGAAAGGTCGAAGTGTTTCTGGCGGACGTGCTTCTCTGCCCGCAGGAGGTGAACGCGCTCCAGCGCAGGGTGGTGGACCTCTTGAAGCGCTGCCTCGACCAGTGGGCGACAACCGATTGCGACGGCGTCATCTTCGCCGAGGACTGGGGCACCCAGGAGCGCCTCTTGGTTTCGCCGAAGACCTGGCACGAGATGTTCGAGTGGGGGTTTCGGGAGCTCGTGGGCCACGCGAGATCGCTGGGGATCGACGTGTGGATGCACTCGTGCGGCTACATCAAGGAGATCATCCCCAGCCTGGTGGACATCGGGATCAAGGTCCTGCAGCTCGACCAGCCGACCTTATCCGGCCTGGATTTCCTGGCTGAGACGTGCCGCGGCAAGACGGCCGTCTGGTCGCCGGTAGATATCCAGCGCGACCTGCCGACCGGTGACGAAGCGCACATACGCGCCTGCGCCCGCGAACTGATCGACAAACTCGGCTCGCACGGAGGCGGCTTCATCTGCGGGCACTACGGAGACGTCAGATCGCTCGCAGTCGAACCGGAGTGGCAGGACTGGGCGTCGGATGAGTTCTACAAGCACGCGACCCGCTCTACCTCGCCGCCGGCGCAGCCTCCTCCAGCAGCGCGTTGAACTCCCTGATGTTCTGACACTTGCTCTCGGCTTCGCGCCGGTCCACGATGCCCTTCTTGACGAGCATCGCGAGGTACTGGTCAAGGGTCATCATTCCGTGCTTCGACCCGGTCTGGACCATCGACCCGATCTGAAAAGTCTTCGCCTCACGAATCAGGTTCCGGATAGCCGGGATCGCCACCAGCGTCTCAAACGCCGCCACTCGGCCCTTGCCGTCCTTGCGCTTGACAAGCGTCTGCGAGATCACACCGATCAGGTTGACCGCGAGCTGCATGCGCACCTGCTGCTGCTGATACATAGGGAACACGTCGATGACGCGGTCGATGGTCTGAACCGCGTCGGGCGTGTGCAGCGTCCCGAACACCAGGTGGCCCGTCTCGGCGGCGGTGATGGCGAGGTGGATGGTTTCCAGGTCGCGCATCTCGCCGACCAAGATCACGTCCGGGTCCTGCCGCAGAACGTACTTCAGCGCGTTAGCAAACGACAGCGTATCGGTGTCGAGTTCTCTCTGGTTGATGATGCACTTTATGTCTTCGTGCAGAAACTCAACGGGGTCTTCTACTGTGACGATGTGGCACGGGATGTTCTTGTTGATGTAGTCGATCATCGCCGCCTGGGTGGTTGACTTGCCCGAGCCTGCCGGGCCGGTCACAAGCACCAATCCCCTTGGACGCTCGGCGAAATACTTGCACACCGGAGGCAGCATCAGCTCCTCCATCGTCTGAATCCTGATCGGGATGACCCGAAACACGATCCCGACGTTTCCCCTTTGGATGAAGACGTTGACCCGGAACCGTGCGAGTCCCTCGATCACGTATGCCATATCCAGCTCCCACTCTTCCTCAAACCGCTTCTTCTGGGCGTCCGAGAGGATGCTGTAGGCAAGCTCCCTTACCTCGTCCGCCGACAGCGGCGGCACCTCTTCCACCGGCATCAAATCACCGTAGATCCGGATCAAAGGGCGGCTGTCGGCCTTGATGTGCAGGTCGGAGCCGTCGCGCTCCACCGTCATATGGAGTAGTTCGTCGATGGAAGTTCTGCTCATCTTGCCACCTTCGGACCCATCTGCAGCATTCGGGAAGCGAGCTGTTCGAAGTCGCGCGGGTTGGACGACTTCACGACGGCATCCTCGTATGCAATGTAGCGCTTCCGCAGAAGGTCGATCAGATACTGGTCCAGCGAGATCATGCCGTGCTCGCTGCCGGCCTGAATGTCGGAGTAGATCTGGTGGGTTTTGCCTTCTCGGATCAGCGTCCTGATAGCCGGTGTCGCCACCATCACCTCGAACGCGGCGATGCGCCCCTCGATATCCCGCCGCGGAAGTAGCGTCTGCGATATGATCGCCTGGATCGTCACCGAAAGCTGCATCCTTATCTGGTTCTGCTGCTCCGGAGGGAACACGTCGATCACGCGGTCGATGGTCTGTGGTGCGTCGGTTGTGTGAAGCGTGGCAAACACCAGGTGCCCGGTCTCGGCCGCCGTGATCGCGAGCGATATCGTCTCCAGGTCCCTCATCTCGCCGACGAGGATCACGTCGGGGTTCTGCCTCATAACGTGCTTCAGCGCCGCCGCAAAGGTATGTGTGTCGATCTCGATCTCGCGCTGGTTGATCTCGCTCATCTTGTCTTCGTGGACAAACTCGATCGGGTCCTCGATCGTCATAATGTGGCATCGGCGGTTGCGGTTGATGTGATCGACCATCGCGGCCAGCGTCGTCGACTTGCCCGAACCGGTCGGCCCCGTAACCAGCACGAGTCCCCTGGGCCGCATGCAGATCTCCTTGGTTATCGGCGGCAGCATCAATTCGTCTATCGTCTTGATCTTGACCGGTATAGACCGCAAAACGGCCCCCATCTTACCGCGCTGCCGGAAGCAGTTCACCCGGAACCTGGACACGCCCTTTATCTCGTAGGACAGGTCGAGTTCCATAAACTCCTCGAAACGCTTCCGCCGCTCCTCGCTGAGGATGGGGTACAGGTAATCCTCGACTCGCTCCACTACGGGATAGTCGGTCCGTATCAACTTGCCGTGCACCCGAAACACCGGCGGTTCTCCGACCCTCAGGTGCAGGTCGGAGCCTTCCCGCGAACACAAGTCTCGGAGCAGATCATCCAATGTAAGCGACAAGACGCATCACCTCGCGGAGTTGCGGATTGACCACCGTCAGCGTTGGGGTCCGGCCCGCCGCAGATTTCGGGCCCGACTACTGTCTTCTCATCATCTGCTTGAGCTCGGTAACGTTGCCCGCGTTGGCCAGGGCTTCTTCTTCCGAGATTATCCCGGCCTTGTAGAGCCTATCAAGGCACTGGTTCATCGTCTGCATCCCCCAGAAGCCGCCTTCGGCTATCGCCTGGTGGATCTGGCCCGAGCGCCCTTCTTCGAGCAGCTTTGCAACAGTCGGGTTTGCGATCATCACTTCCACCGCCGCCACCCGACCGGGCCGATCGATTCTGGGTATGAGCTTTTGTGAGATGACTCCTCTCAAAGATATGGACAGCCGCATACACACCATCGGCTTGTCGTGAGGCGGAAACATGTTCATTATACGATCGAGTGTTTCCGCGGCGCTGCACGTGTGAACCGTCGAGAAAACCAAATGGCCGGTCTCGGCCGCCGCGAGCGCGACGTTCATGGTCTCGACGTCGCGCATCTCGCCGATCAGGATCACGTCCGGGCTCTGTCGAACGACGTACTTGAGCGCATCCGTGAACGAGTCCGTGTCGATACCTATCTCGCGCTGGTTCACGATGGCCTTCTTGTCCGGGTGGACGAACTCGATCGGGTCTTCGATGGTGACTATGTTACACCGACGATGCGTGTTGATGAGATCGATCATTGCCGCAAGCGTCGTCGACTTGCCGCAGCCGGTGGGGCCGGTGACGAGCACCAATCCCTGCCGCTGGCGCGCCAAATCCGCGACGGCCTGTGGCATCCCGAGCTGTTCGAGGGTGTATATCTCCAGGGGTATGATCCGCAGGACGATCCCGATAGTTCCGCGCTGCTGATACACGTTCGCCCTAAACCGCGCAACGCCCTCGATGGTGAACGCCAAGTCGAGTTCGTGGCGGCGTTCGAAACGTCCGATCTGCTCGTGGCTCATAATGCTATAGGCTAGCGCCTCGGACTCTTGGGCGGTCAGCGGGGGATAGTCGTCCAGGTTGGTGATCCTGCCGTCGACGCGCATCATCGGCGGAGAGCCGGCCTTCAGAAAGATGTCCGACGCTCTTGCCGACGCCGCCTTCTGGGCCATTTCCTTCAGATCCATCTACTGCTCCTTGCCGTGCCTGATGAAACGCGAAGTTGCGAAATACACAATCGCGGACGCCGCCGCGGCCAACCCGACGACGACCGGAATCTTTGCTCCGCCTCTTGCGCCGCCGGGGCGTTTCCCCGGCCGGCTGGGCTCGACCAGCGGCAGCCCAAGCCGGCGGAAACCCTTGTCCTTGATGCGCACTCTGTAGAGATACGAGTTGCCGCTGCGCTTCAGGTTTATCTTAACCCATTTGTTCTCGAAGTCCTTTAGCCCTCTGAAGTTGAACTTCGAGCAAACTAGGTAGTCCACCTCAAGCGAGGGAAACCTCCTCAGAACTGATACGAACGGCTCAAGCGGCAGAGTGCCGTCACTGGAGCTTGCCAGAGGAGGTGTCCGAAAGACCGAGCTGGTGGTCGGTCTCCCGCCGGGAGTCCGTGAACCGGCCGTGGTCACCTTGGTATTCCGAACGAGCCACGACGTCTGCCGCACGAGAGCCCGGACGTCGTTCAGGGCCTGTTTCTCGGGGATCGCGCGAGCATAGTTGATGGATACTTGGTCGAAAGGGCCTATCCCGCTCAACACGAGGACCAGCACGTCCGGCGACGGCCCGGCGGCCTCATCCCCGAATGCGGCGTGCGCCGAAAGCACGACGAGCGCAAGACAGACGAGCAATCTCCGCGCCGGCTCGCCTGCCGCCTTGGGCACGACGCGCCTCTCGCACAGACCGGACGGATGGATGACATGGACTCTCGTCATTCTGGGCGCAGCGAAGCATCTGCGAGGGGAAAAGAGAATGGTGGAGCTGAGGGGACTCGAACCCCTGACGTCCACACTGCCAGTGTGGTGTTCTCCCATCTGAACTACAGCCCCACGCCAGCCGACGCCGATATTATACCACGAAAAAACGCCACTCGGCAAGAGCCACTTCTCCCTCGAGAGTGGCGTCTTGACAGATCCGGCAGGTCGATGCTAATATCCAATTGGAGACAACGTTTTTTCGCTGCCGGCGCAGCAGTTGAGGTGTGGCAGTGAGAACTCTGCCGATCCAACCCCTGGACTCCCGGAAACAACAGATACTCAAGGCTATCGTCAACGATTATGTGACGACGGCCGAGCCCGTCGGCTCGCACATGCTTGCCGGGCGGTATTCGTTCGGCGTGCGCTCCGCCACGATTCGCAACGAGATGGCCGAGCTGTCGGAGATGGGGTATCTTCACCAGCCGCACACGTCGGCCGGTCGGATACCCTCCGATTTGGGCTACAGGTTCTACGTAGACCGCCTGATGGACGCAGCCGTGCTGCCGGCGTGGGAGGCGGCCAGGGCAAGGCGGATGTTGGCTTCGCGCAGAGCCGAGATCGAACTCCTGCTGGAGCATACATGCCGCATTCTGGCGGATCTTGCGCGATACACCTCCGTCGCCACCCAGCCCAAGGTCAAGGATGCGGTCATAAGACACGTCAGCGTCGCCAATGTGGCGCCCGGCAAGGTGTTGGCGGTCGTCGTCCTCGATAACGGCAGGATCGTTCATCAGATCATCGATTCCGGAAACGCCAAGCGGGCGCTGGACCCGATTAGGGCGACCAACTACCTCACCAGCAAGCTGAGCGGCCGCGCCGCGTCCTCCATTCTTGATGCGTCGGGCGAATCCGAGGAAAGCCCTCCGCTGGAAATGAACGACCTGGCCGGCAGAGTGCTGCAGATCGTGAGCCGTGAGGCCGAGGCGGAGGAGGAAGCCGACATACATTTCGGCGGCGCCAGCTACATGATGCAGCAGCCCGAGTTCAAGAACCCGGAAAAACTCGAGGCTGTGCTGTCCCTGCTGGACGAACGAAAGGCCCTTTACAAGCTTTTCGCCTCGATCCTCAGTCCGGAGGTGACGGTCCTGATCGGCAGCGAGAACCCCGTCGGCGCCATGAGCGAATGCAGCTTCGTCGGCGCCAAGTATCGGATCGGGGGCCGTGTGGCGGGTACTATCGGCGTGATGGGTCCCACGCGAATGGACTACCGCCGTGCGGTTGGGGCCGTGGAGTTCATGGTCCGGAATCTCGAGGACTTGCTTAACGGGCTGAGTGCGCCGTAGGCTCCCGCTCTGCGGCAGCTTCGGCCCTCCGTCGAGCGTATCGCGCACCATTGGTTTGACTGCAGACCGCAGGTCGGCGGCAGGCCGCGGAAAAACCACGGCGTCCGCGGCGGGGTGCCGATCCGCTGTGGAACCGAACTACGAGGAGTTTGCCGGTGAGAAAGTCGATCGTTTTCACGATGCTTATTGCGGCGCTTGTGGCGGCGGCGCTCGGGGTCTCGGCCAAGAGAACGGGCAAATACATCGGCAGTGCCGAGTGCGCTGTCTGCCACGGCGATACCCATCCGGCCATAGTCAAGGCACATGCCAAGACGATGCATCACGGCGCGATGTCGGACGCGTCGAAGAACCCGAAGTCCGTGGTTGCCGTGTTCGACGCCGACTCGCCGATCAAGAAAGATCAGATCAAGTACGTCCTCGGCGTTGGGCGGGTGTATCAAAACTATCTGGACAAGAATCTTATGCTCCTTCCGGCCAAGTGGCTCGTCAAGGAGAAGAAATGGGTCAGGCAGGAACCGGTGGACGGGGCTGCGCAGTGCGTGGGCTGTCATGTGACGAACTTCGACCCGGTCTCAAAGACCTGGAAGGAGCTCGGGGTTGGATGCGAGGCCTGCCACGGTCCGGGCGGCGCGCACTCCGAGAGTATGGATGCCAAAGATATCGTCAACCTGAAGAACCTCGACCAGAAGAAGCTCAACATGGTCTGCGGGCAGTGCCACTCGGTGGGCACCGATCCCTCGGGCAAATACGCCTTCTCGCCGACGTTCGTGCCGGGGGACGACCTTGACAAGCATTTCAAACTCAAGGACCCGGGCCCGGAGGCCGCCAACTCGCAATACAACACCTTCCTAACCAGCAAGCACGAATCCGGCGGACAGAAGTGCACCTCTTGCCACGACACGCACGGCGACAAGGCGAAAGACGAACACCAGCTCCGGTCTCCCACGAACGAGCTGTGCCTCGGCTGCCACAGGATGGCGCTGGGGAACACAAAGGCGATCGGGGACCTCAAGTCCCACGCCCCGACCGCCGCCGCCGACGCCACGTGCGCCTCGTGCCATATGCACGGCGGTTCCCACGCGTTCAAGAAGTAGCGGGCACACTGTCGGCAGCTCCGACAAGCACCGAGGTTCGAACGATTAGGCCCATATGAGTTAGGCCTATCCGAATCGACCGGTTACGTAATCCTCCGTCCGCTTATCCTTGGGTCGAGTGAACATCTGCACGGACTCGCCGAACTCTATCAACTCGCCCATCAGGAAGAACCCGGTGTAGTCGGATACGCGAGAGGCCTGCTGCATGTTGTGGGTGACGATCACGATCGTGTACTCGGTCTTGAGATCCTGCATCAGTTCCTCGATCCGGCCGGTGGAGATGGGGTCCAAGGCGGAGCAAGGCTCGTCCATCAGCAGGACTTCCGGGCCGACCGCCAAAGTGCGGGCGATACACAGCCTCTGCTGCTGGCCGCCGGAGAGCGCCATAGCGGACTTGTGCAGGTCGTCCTTGACCTCGTCCCAAAGAGCCGCTCGAACCAGGCTCTCTTCCACGATCGCGGCCAGTTCGGACTTGTTGCGGACCCCGTGAATGCGCGGGCCGTACGCGACGTTTTCGAATATCGACTTCGGAAAAGGGTTCGGCTGCTGGAAGACCATTCCCACTCGCTTTCGAAGCAGCACTACGTCCACGTCCGGCGCGTAGATGTCCTGCCCGTCAAGCAGGACTCGGCCGGTTATGCGCACGCCGGGTATCAGGTCGTTCATCCGGTTCAGACAGCGCAGGAACGTCGACTTCCCGCACCCCGAAGGTCCGATCAGCGCGGTAATTGCTTGCCCCGGAACATCGATATCGACGTTCTTAAGGGCCTGAAAGGCGCCATAGTAGACGTCCAGCCCGCGCACCGATACTACGCCGCAACACTGGGCGG
>Ga0068707_1003570_pt1 | contig 10841 bp, 11 predicted proteins | sample YNPNPMetaG_FD_66600 | JGI IMG/M metagenome (GOLD analysis project Ga0068707, IMG submission 66600) | Anoxygenic and chlorotrophic microbial mat microbial communities from Yellowstone National Park, USA - YNP NP MetaG | ecosystem: Environmental > Aquatic > Thermal springs > Hot (42-90C) >... | reverse complement strand
CCTCCAGGAGGTTGACGTATCGGAGGAGCTGGTAGAAGGTCCCCCGCACCTGCAGGTCGTACTGGACCTTGTGCATCGTGGCGGGGGTGGCGACCGCGCGGCCGGGGACCGCCGCGCCCCGGGCGGAGGGGACGACCCACCGGGCGGAGGGGATGAACACCCCGGCGTTCCGGCGGATCTCGTCGAGCTTGTTGGCGAACCGGTCGTACTCCTCCCGGTCCAGGTTGGGGATGGTCTCCTGGAGCTTCTTGACCTTGGACTCGATCTCCTCGACCTCCTTCCGGATCTGAGGGATCTTCTTGACCTTGGCGTTGGCGTCGGCCACCTTCTGTCGGAGCTCGTCCAATGCCCGGTTTTTCTCGGCCAGGACGTTGAACTGGAACCACCAGATGGCCGCCCCCCCGGCCAGGATCACCACCGCGAGGGCCGCGGCCGTGAGGATCAGGACCTGCTTCTCGCTCACGGGGGACCTCCCCCGGCGCCCTTGGCCGGCATGCCGAAGAGCGCCACGGAGAACGAGATCGAATGGCGCTGGACGTACTCCCGTTCCTCGTCGATCTTCCAGTCCGGGTTGAAGTTGATGATGGGCATGTGCTCCAGGAGGAGGGGGTGGTCCTTGAGGGCCTTGCGGAAGCGCGTCATCTCGGCGACCTCGGAACCCGCCACGTGACAGCGCAGGGAAACCCCGTACGCGGGGACCTCCTTGCTGTCGGGGTGGTGGCGCTTCAGCTCCGCCTGGGCGGCCGTCGCGTCCATCATCCGGAAGTCGTCGATCCACACCTTGTGGGCGTTGAGGACGTCCCAGACGGCGCTGGCCAGTCTCCAGAAGCCGATCGGCGCGGTCCGGGCCACGACGCCGCTGATCTCCCGGTATTTTCCCTCGGCCGCGGTCTTTTGCCGGACGAGATTTTCGTATTCATTCACCTGAGGCTGGAGGCCGTTCAGCTCGGCCTGCTGCTGCTGGATCTCCCCGGAGACGCGGTTGATCTCCAGGATGACGTAGAGGATGTAGAAGAACACTCCGGCGGCGACGCCCGCGGTGGCGAGGATGAGGAAAAAGCGCGGGACCGGGGTCCGCTCCGCCTTGCGCTTCTCGATCGGCAGCAGGTTGATGCGGATCATCGCTCACTCTCGGCGGATTCGGGAGGCCAGTCCTAGGGCAACGACGGCCTGGGTGCTGTTGTCCTGCAGCTCCTGGGCGGACTCCGGCGAGAGATCCGTCTCCAGATGCTGGGCGGGGGTCCAGCGGGTGACCGGCTTCTGGATCGTCCGCTCCAGGGTTTCCTGGAGGCCCACGCAGGCGGCGCTGCCCCCGGTGAGGAAGATCTCCTCGACCCTCTTGTCGTACTGGTTTTCGAAGTAGTCGATCGAGATGTTGATGTCGTGGCAGATGTCGTCGAGAACGCCCCCGAGGCAGTCCTGGACCTTGGGCAGCTCGCCGCCCGGATTGCGCTTGAGCAGCTCCGCCTCGCGGGCCTCCAGGGAGAGCTTCTTGGAGAGGGCGTCCGTGAGATCGTCCCCCCCCTTGTAGAACTCCCGCGTGAAGAACGAGGTGGCGTCGCTCATGATGTTGATGTTGGTCTTCGAGGCTCCGACGTCCACCAGGGCCACCAGTTTCCCGGCCGCGATGGCCTGGGGATCGACCAGGCCCGTCAGCTCGTAGGCGTTCCCGAGGGCGAACGAGTCCACGTCCACCACCGCGGGCTGGAGCCCCGCCGCCTCCAGGAGGGCCACGTGCTCGTCCACGAACGTCCTCTTGGCCGCCACCAGGAGCACCCGCATCTCCGCCTCCTGGCCCTCCTGGGGCGGGAGCTCCTCGAGCTTCTGGGAGTCGTGGAGGACCTCGTCCACCTCCACGGGGATGTACTTCCCCAGCTCGTACTTGGCGGCGTTGGCCAGCTCCTCCTCCGTCATCACGGGCATGTTGATGTAGCGGACGAAGACGAAGCGGCCCGAGACGGAGCTGACCACGCGCTTCGTCCGAAAGGACTTGCGGGAGAAGAGCTCCATGATCACGTCCGGAACGGAGACCTGCGGGGACACCTCGGCCACGCCGAATTCGGTAATACGGTAGCGTCCCCCCGACTCCGTCAACTGGAGGGCCTTGATGAACTTGGAACCCACGTCCAGCCCTACGAGATGGCGCGTGGCCACGGAATTCCAGCTCTCCTTCCCGCTTCCGAAAGTCTAGCACTCCCCGGAGGGGTGTCAAGGAAAAGGCGGGAAAAGGAGTCCCGGCCCGGCGGGAGAAACTCTTGATTTCGCGGAGGGAATTCCTACGATAGGCCCCCATGATCCAGCCCATGACCAAAGGCCGGCGTTGCACCCTCTGTGGCAAGGGCCCGATCCGTGGCGAGAAGATCGCCCGCCGGGGTCTGGCCAAGAAGAAGGGCGGCGTGGGCCGCAAGATCACGGGACGGACCAAGCGAAGCTACAAACCGAACCTTCAGAGGGTCCGGGCGGTGGTCGGCGGGAGGGTCGTCCGGATCAAGGTGTGCACGTCCTGCCTCCGCCTCGGGCGGGTCGTGAAGCCCCCCTCGGGCGGGATGCGGGCCCGCCCGGCTGTCGGCCGGTGAGGGAGGGCGCGGGCCCCGCGGCGCCGTTCCGGGGGTTGAGCATGAACGAGGATCTGGTCCGAGAAGTCGAGCGCCTGGTCCGTTCCAACGACGAATGGCGTCTCCGGCGCACCCTCAACCTCATCGCCAGCGAGAACGTCCTGTCGGCCCGGGCCCGGGCCCTCCTCCCCTCCGACTTCGGCCACCGGTACGCGGAGGGGCATCCCAAGCGGCGCTACTACCAGGGCACGGGACCCATCGATACCATCGAGATCCGCGCCCGGGAGGCGATGATGCGCCTCTTCGACTGCCGGCACGCGGAGGTCCGGTCCATCAGCGGCACCCACGCCAACAACGTGGTCTTTTCCGCCTTCATCGGGCCCGATGATCCCGTGGTGGTGAACGCGCTCGAGGTGGGGGGGCACATCAGCCACCACCACATGGGGGAGATGGGCAAGTTCACGCGGAGGATCTCCGCCTGGCCGCGCACGGCCGACGGCTACCGGATCGACGTCGGCCGGGCCAAGGACCTGCTGGCCCGCGAACGGCCGAAGTTCGCCCTGCTGGGCAAGAGCCTCTTCCTCTTCCCCGAGCCGGTCCGGGAGATCGCCGCGACCTGCCGGGAACTGGGCATCCTCCTGGTCTACGACGCCGCCCACGTGCTGGGACTCATCGCGGGGAAGCGCTTCCAGGACCCCCTGGCCGAGGGAGCCCAGATCCTGCTGGGATCCACCCACAAGACCTTCTTCGGTCCCCAGCGGGGCGTCATCCTGTCGAACCTCGACGAAGAGGAATGGAAGAAGGTGGACCGGAAGGCCTTCCCCGGGTCGCTGTCCAACCACCATCTCTTCACCCTCCCCCCGCTCCTCGTCGCCGCGTACGAGATGCAGGCCTTCGGCCGGGAATACGCCGCCCAGATCACGGCCAACGCCAAGCATTTGGCGCGCTCGCTGGCGCGGATGGGATTCGATGTCCAGTGTCCCGAGCTGGACTACACCGAGAGCCATCAGGTTGCCGTGGACGTCCGCCGCCAGGGCGGCGGGGACCGCTGCGCCCCCCTGCTGGAGCGCAACGACATTATCTGCAATTACAACCTCCTGCCCTTCGACGACCCCCGGAACCCCATGAAGCCCTCGGGCCTGCGCCTCGGCGTGCAGGAGATGACCCGCTGGGGGATGAAGGAGCCGGAGATGGAGGAGATCGCGCGCCTCTTCAAGGCCTGCCTGATCGACGGCCGGGACGTGCGGGAGGAGGTCCGCCGCCTTCGCTCCCGGTTCCTCCGCGTCTGTTTCAGCTTCGACGGGCCCGACGGAAGGCCGGAGGGCGGGACCGTCCAGAGGGGCGAGGCCCCCGTGGACGTGGACCTGGCGGGGTACTGAGGATTCCGGGGCCCCCCGGCGCGAGCGGGCCGCCGAGGGGACAAGGGGGGCCGGGACCGGGGGGCCCGGGAAAATCCCCCCCGATCAGGCGGGGGGCTTCGGCCCGTTTCTTTCCTCCTCCGCGAGCCCTTTGGTGGCTCCCCCCGCCACGCGGCGGGCGGCGGCCTGCATGCCTGCCTGGACGATCAGCCAGAGCCCCAGGAGGATGAAGGCGAGATCGGCCGTGCGGCTCACCAGCGAGTAGGCGGCCGCGTTCTCCCGGCCGATCCCGGACGCCGCAAAGAATCCCACCATGCCGATCTCGAAGATCCCCAGGGCGCCGGGCGTGTGGGGCAGGATGTTGATGACGTTGGTGATCAGGAAGATGGCGCAGAGATGCTCCAGCGGAAGGACGATCCGGTGCCCCGTGAATCCGAAAAAGATCAGGGGGCGAACGAGGACGGACAGGGCCGACAGGGTCGTGACGGCCTGGGCCGCCAGGAAGGTCTTCCACCGCCTCGTGAAGGCCTCGTGGATGAGACGTTCCATCTCCTCGGCGCGGCTCCGTAGCCCCGCCATCCTTCGCCGCAGGATCCGGAAGCCCGCCAAGAGGTTGATGATCCGCACCGTCGGCCGGAGATTTCCCGCAAAGGCGTAGAGGGTCAGGGCGAAGAGCAACGTGATCAAGGCCATGCTGGTCACCAAAAGGATCTCCTGGCGTCGCGTGAACTCGAGGCGCCAGAGGGAGACACCGGCGGCCACCAGCATGACGAGGATGTGTCCGCCGAGCTCCTGGAACTTGGCCACGATGACGGTGGCCAGGATCCGGCGCTTCGGCTCCCCGTGCACCGCCGCGACGTAGAAGACCTTGAGCGGTTCGGCCCCCAGGTAGAGGGACGGCATGAAGAAGTTGAGGGGGAATCCCATCAGGTTCGCCCGGACGGTCGTCCGCAGCGCGAGGGCGGAGCCCTCGCCGCGGGCCAGGATCCACCACCCCACGGCCGGGGCCGCCAGCGTGAGGGAGGCGTTCAGGAGGTAGACTCCCAACCCCACCCACCCGATGTCCCGGACGACGGCGAGGGCCTTCGCGAGTCCCCCGAACCTGGCGATCACGAGGGTCCCGAGGGCCAGCCCCAACAGGAGGGATAGGACGTAGAAACCCTTTTTCCACATGGAAAGGTGTCCGATTCTAGGGCCGCCGGAGGGAGGGCGTCAACCGGAACTCTTTCCGACCGGGGACCTTCGTTCCCCGCCCTCCGGGGTCGGAGGAGTCGAAAAGTCCCCTGCTGCTGGGGGAACCGCCGCTCCTTTGACTCCCGCAGGCCGGTCCCGTACAATGCGCCCTCCGATGAAGATCGGCACGGCCCTCCCCGCCACCCTCGCCAGATCCGGTCGGATGGGGTCCTCCCGGCCGGGGGCGTCCCTGCAGGAGATCGTCGGCGCCATCGACGCCGGCGAAGCCTCGCGGGTCCGCTCCGCCGGAAACCACCGCCGCTTCATCCTCGGCGGGGCCGGTCGCGGGAACTCTTCGTTCGGGGCCGTCCGCTGATCCTCACGGGAACGCGGCCTTTCAGGGGCTAGGAGATCGGCGATGCCGGAGATCCATCCCTACCGGGCGATCCATTTCGATCCCTCCCGCGTGGGGGATCTTTCCCGCGTCACCGCGCAGCCGTACGACAAGATCGATCCGTCGCTCCAGGAGGAGTACTACCGCCGGGACGAACACAACATCGTCCGGATCATCCTTCCGAAGGAGAGGCCGGGGGGCGACAAGTACGGGGAGGCGGCCCGGACGCTGGAGGACTGGCTCCGCCGCGGGCTTCTGGTGCAGGACCCGCGACCGGCGTTCTACGCCTACCACCAGGTCTACCGGACCCCGGAGGGGGTGAAGACCCGCCGGGGCTTCAGCGCTCTGGTCCGCCTCGAGGAGCCGGGGAAGGGCCGGATCCGGCCGCACGAACAGACCCACACGGGTCCCAAGCTTGACCGGTTCCGCCTCCTGACCGCCACCCGCACCCATACGGAGCAGATCCTGCTGCTCTATTCGGACCCGGAGAAGGTCGTCGGGCGCATCCTCGAGGAGGCCGTCCAGGGACCTCCGCTCCTGGAGGGGCGGGACGACTTCGGCGAACTCCACCGGGTCTGGCGCCTCGAGGATCCCGCCGTGGGGGAGTCCCTCCGCCGCGCGATGGAGCCGAAGGAATGCATCATCGCCGACGGCCATCACCGCTACGAGACCAGCTGGAACTACCACCAAGAGATGGCCCGCCGCGGGGTTCCGGCCCCGGGGCCCGAGAGCCACGAGTGCGTCCTGGCCACGCTCGTGGACATGGACGACGACCTGACGATCTTTGCGACCCATCGGGTGGTGTTCGACCTCCCGGGCTTCGATCCGAGGCGGCTCCTGGAGTCGGCCCGGGCGCACTTCGAGATCCGCGAGTACCCCTTCTCGGACGGGGCCGGGGAGCGGCGCGCCCGGGCGGATCTCCTGAGGGACCTGCGCCTCGAGGGGCGGTCGCGTCCCTGCTTCGGGATGGCGGCCCGGGGGCTTCCGGCCCACGCCCTTCTGAGGGTGCGGGATCTCCGCGCCGCCGCCGCGGCCGTCCGGGAGCCCCGCTCGGAGGCATGGAGGTCGCTCGACGTCAATCTGCTGCACGCGCTGATCCTGGAAGGAATCCTGGGCGTGGGGCCCGAGCGGCTGGCCGCGGAGAAGAACGTGGAGTTCCTCCGCAGCGCCGATGAGGCCGTGGAGCGGGTCCTCCGCCCGGGGAAGGCCCAGGCGGCCTTTCTCGTCAACCCCGTCCGGGTCGACCAGATCCGGACGATCGTCCGGAACGGCGAACGGTTCCCCCAGAAGGCGACGGATTTCTACCCGAAGCTCCTGTCGGGTCTGCTCCTGTGCCGGCTGAACGGGTCCTGAGCCCCTCCCGGAAGGAGGCGCCATGATCACCCGAGAGGATCTGGAGCGGCGGGAGGACAAGATGCTGGCGCCCTTCGCGGCGCGCAGCGGGCGCTCCCGGGGACGCGAGCATCCGGAGCCGGAACATCCCTATCGCACCGCCTTTCAGAGGGATCGCGACCGGGTCATCCATTGCGCCGCCTTCCGCCGGCTCCAGTACAAGACCCAGGTCTTCGTCAATCACGAGGGGGACTACTACCGGACGCGCCTCACCCATTCCACCGAGGCAGCCCAGATCTCCCGGACCGTCGCCCGCTCGATGGGACTCAACGAGGATCTTTGCGAGGTCCTGGCCCTGGGCCACGACCTCGGCCATACCCCCTTCGGTCACGCCGGCGAGGAGGCGCTGGCCGCCTGCATGAAGGACCACGGAGGGTTCGAGCACAACATCCAGACCCTGCGGGTGGTGGAACTCCTGGAGCGGCGCTATCCGGACTTCCCCGGGCTCAACCTCACCTTCGAGACCCGCGAGTCCATCCGCAAGCACGGGTGGCCGGCGCGGAGGCCCGTGGAGGACCGGTGGCGCCCCGACTGGGCCCCCCTTCTGGAGGCGCAGGTCGTCGACGTGGCGGACTCGATCGCCTACGACGCGCACGACCTGGACGACGGGATCAAGGCGGGGCTGATCTCCGAGGAAGCCCTCGCCGGGGTGGAACTCTGGCGCGAGGCGGTCGAGGGATCTCCCCTCCGCGGTGAGGAGCGCGTGCACGCCGCCGTCCGGTCGATCATCAACCTCGAGGTGACCGACCTCGTACGGACCTCCCTCGACAACGTGCGCCGTCTGGGATTGGACTCCCTGGAGGCGGTCCGGGCCGCCCGGGAGCCTGCCGTCCGCTTCTCCCCCTCCATGGGACGGAAGAAGCGCGACCTGGAGGCCTTCCTGCACCAGACGGTCTACCGGCACCACCGCGTCCTGATCATGGCCGAGAAGGCCAAGCGCTTCGTGACGGAACTGTTCCGGGCCTACGTCTCCAACCCCGACCAGCTCCCCCCCCGGTTCCGGGACTGGGCCCGGGAGGCCGGAACCGAGCGGGCCGTGGCGGATTATGTCGCCGGCATGACCGACCGGTACTGTCAGGACGAGTACAGGAAACTCTTCTATCCGTTCGAGAATCTTTTATAGTGCATCCAGGGGGCTTCCGGGCCCCGGAGGAACGATGCTGCACGCCGTCCGCGTCCTCTTCATCCTCCTGTGCGGCGTCGTGGGGTGGTGGATCGGCGACTACTGGAAGTCCTCCGCCCGCGGCGTCGGCATCGGCCTGGGGCTCTCCCTGGCCGTCGTCCTCCTGGAACTCGCCTTCGCGCGCCGCTTCATCGGAATCCTCTCGGCCATCCTCTTCGGAATCCTGGCCGGCTTCGTGGTATCCCACTTCCTCCTGGCCGCCATCTACCTGATCCCCGCCATCGATGAGGCCCTCGTCAAGGATCCCCGCTACCCCGTCCTCAAGCTGCACATCGAGTTCGCCGTCACCTTCTTCTTCTCCTTCCTGTCCGTCATCCTGATTCTGCACACCAAGGACGACTTCAAGTTCGTGGTCCCCTTCGTGGAACTCAAGCGCGAGGGGGGCACCTCCCGCCCCGTGATCCTGGACACCAGCGCCCTCATCGACGGGAGGATCGCGGACATGGTGGAAACCGGCGTCATCGACACGCCCATCATCGTCCCCCGGTTCGTCCTCGACGAGCTCCAGACGATCGCGGATTCCCAGGATCGCCTCAAGCGCAACCGAGGCCGGCGGGGCCTCGACATCCTCAACCGTCTCCGGAAGACCCGCCGCGTGGACGTGCAGATCCAGGACGTTCCCCTCCCGGGCGTGGAGGGCGTGGACGCCAAGCTCCTCCGCCTGGCGCGGATCCTCGACGCTCGGGTGGTGACGAGCGACTTCAACCTCAACAAGGTCGCCCAGGTCCAGGAGATCGAGGTCGTCAACATCAACGACGTCGCCCGGTCCCTCCGCCCCGTCGTGCTTCAGGGGGAGAAACTCACCATCCGCGTCCAGCGCGCCGGCGAAAGCCCCGGCCAGGGCGTGGGCTACCTCGAGGACGGCACGATGGTCGTGGGAGAGGGGTGCGCCGGCCGGATCGGCCAGGAGGTCGAGCTCGTGGTGACGAACGTCCTTCAGACCTCGGCCGGCCGGCTCATCTTCGGGCGGCCTGCCTGAAGGGGATCGGAAAGTCCCTCCGGGGACGGAATATTTTTCCGCCGGTTTCCCCCGCCGTGGCCCGTCCCTCCTCGCTCCATCCCGCCGAAAGGGTCCCTTTCCGGGGGATTCCGGATCTGGCACGGGGATTGCATTCCCTTTCCCCGTGGATCTCGAACGGACGCTTCGGGAAGAGGTGGAAAGGCTTTGGGGGCATCTGGAGGTCCTGGTCCCCCTGCTCCTGCGGCCCCGCCGCCGCTGGATGGCCCGTCTGGTGTCGTTTCTTCAGGGAATGGTGTTCTGAGATGGGAATCGAGGGGATCCGGATCTCGGGCCTGGGGGCGAAGGCCCAGGCGGAACGCTTGGAGACCGTCGCCCGAAACCTGGCCAACCTCTTCACCCCGGCGTGGCGGCGCGAGCGAACGGTCTTCCGGAGTCGCCTGGCGGGGGCCCTTGGGGCCGGCCTCCCCGCCGCGGAGCGCCTCCGCGAGACCGGGGAGCCCGGGCCCTTCGAGACCACCGGTCGACCCCTGGACTTCGCCCTCCGGTCCCGCGGGTATTTCACCGTGCGGGACCTGGCGAGCGGGGACGTTCTCTACACCCGAGCGGGCGATTTCCGGATCGACGGGGAGGGGCGTCTGGTCACGGCGGACGGCCGGGCCCAGGTCCTTGCCGAGGGCGGGGCGGGGATGGCCCTGGACCCGCGGCTCCCGCCCGACGTCCGGATGTCCCCCGACGGGACGCTCTTCCAGGGGGCGGTCGAGCTCGGTCGGCCGGGGGTGGCCGATTTCCAGGATCCGGGGGCCCTGCGGCCCCGGGGGAGCCGGCTTCTGGAGGCTCCGGAGGGGGTCGGCCCCCGGGAGCCCGTGGAACGGCGCCTGGAACAGGGAGTCCGGGAGGCCTCTTCGGTGGACCCGGTCGTCGAGATGGCGGAACTGATCCGGGCGGTCCGGGCGGTCGAATCGAACCTTCAGATGGTCCGGTTCCAGGACGCCGTGCTGGGACGCACGGTGAACGAGTACGCCCGACTGCCCCGCTAGCGGGAAGGGAGACGATGATTTTCCGAGCCCTCTCCTTGGCCGCCGCCGCCGCGCGGGGGATGGCCGCCCGGGTGGAGGCGATCGCCCAGAACATCGCCCATGCCGAGACCCCCGGATACAAGAGGATCGAAACCCGTTTCCTCGGCCTCCTGGACCGCTGCCTCGAGGGTGCCGGTCCGGGGAGTAGCGGCCTGCCGGAAAGGGTTTTCGATCAGGGGATCCTGCGGCGGACGGGGCGCGACCTGGACATCGCGATCGAGGGGGACGGATTTCTGAAAGTGCTCCTGCCGGACGGCGCGGAGGCCTACACGCGGGGGGGCTCCCTCCGGATCTCTGCGGAGGGGGTCCTGGTGACCCGGGAAGGGTACCCGCTCGAGCCCCCCGTGGTGCTTCCCGAGGGGATCGAGCGGGTGGTGGTCGACGCGGCGGGAAGGGTCCGGGGGGCGGCCCCCGGGACCGGGGAGGCCGTCGAGGAGATCGGACAGCTGGGGATGGTGCGGTTCCTCAACCCGGCCGGGTTGCAGCCCCTCGGGGCCAATCTCTACCGGGCCACCGCCTCCTCGGGGGAGGGCCGGGAGGGGAGGCCGGGGGAGGAGGGATTCGGGTGGGTCCGCCAGGGGTTCCTGGAGTCCTCGAACGTGGACGTGCACCGGGAGCTGGCGGATCTCATGGCCGCCCGTCGGGCCTTCGAGATCAACGGGAAGGTGGTCGAGGCGGCCGACGAGATCCTCCAGGCGGTGAACAACCTGAGGAGGGACCGGCCGTGAGGCGGACCGGGGTGGGAGGAG
>Ga0068707_1003569_pt1 | contig 10842 bp, 6 predicted proteins | sample YNPNPMetaG_FD_66600 | JGI IMG/M metagenome (GOLD analysis project Ga0068707, IMG submission 66600) | Anoxygenic and chlorotrophic microbial mat microbial communities from Yellowstone National Park, USA - YNP NP MetaG | ecosystem: Environmental > Aquatic > Thermal springs > Hot (42-90C) >... | reverse complement strand
CTCCCCGCTCGCTCTGGGCCAAAGGAGACTCGGTGTTCCTGGGCATAGGAGGCTCCGGCGGCCTCACGGAGAGCTATCCCCGGCTTCTGGTCATGTGGTCTCTGGATGGCGGCGCAACCTGGTTCCCCTTCTGGACTAAACCCTCAACCTCCGGAAATGTCAACGACATAGAGATAAGAAGGACAAGCGCGTTATACACATACATGTTTTTTATCACAGACGCTGGCATATTCTACGACTACACCCTAACGCCCAATCCGACCGGCCATATTGATGTGCCGGCTTGGAGCGAGATGTTCGTCCTGGACACCGCGGGGGACACGGTCCGGGCGCTTCTCGGGAGGAACGGGCTTCTGCCCGGCCTATTCTACACCAAGGTCTACAGGCTATCCGTGTTTGACACATCCACGCTCTACCGCGATGAGGGTATAACCGATCTGAATTTTACCCAGGACCGCGGCATAGCCACTACCGAGGGCCTGGGCGTCCTTCTCTCGGACAACATGCTACAGAACTGGCAGGAGAGCAACGACAGCCTCCTCGCTTGGACAACCATGGGGCCATACTCCATCTGGAGCAACGATACCCTGGTGTATTCCATGGATTTCTCGGGGCATCTTTATCGCTCCCGTGATGCTGGGACAAGCTGGGCCCTCACAAACCTGAACCCACTCTTTTATGGCATAGCGACGGCCGCGTCACCAACACAGCCAGAGGTGGTCTATGCGGTCGCCCTTTACCTGGATACAACTGGTGGCGGGATTGTTCTCCGCTCAACTGACGCTGGCGAGACCTGGGAAAGGATGGGGGGATTCAATATGGGGGATCCGGCCTTCCCGGTCTACCTGATTGTTGATCCTGCGAATTACAACAGGCTCTGGGCTGTTAGGCTGAGCATCGCCACGGGCGGCCTGAAGGCGAGCTATTCCACGAACGGCGGCACGGATTGGACTGACATACCCCTGCCGGATACGGTCCGCGGCCTTGATGTCGCGCCAGACGGCCGGGTGTTCTGGGCGACCAAGAACGGCGTATATTGGGGAACTTACCCGAACTTCAACAACCGCATAGATTCCCTGAACGGGAAGAACATCGTTGGGGTGTTCTTCAATCCCCGTGATGACAGGCTATACGCGGCTGACGCCACCTCCGGCAGGCTCTGGGCCGGGCATCCGGCGAACCCAGGCACCTGGGTCACCATATTTGATTCCCTACCGAACGACATATACTCCATGAGGGGAGGGGCTGATGCTTGGGGTGATTGGGCGATGATCCTGCAAAGATACAGCGCTGAACCTCTCCTCATATCAACCTTTGACTACGGGCGCTCCTGGAGGCTTGAGACCTTGAACAGGAACATAGTGTGCCTCGGGATGGCGGACTCAGGAAGGCTGATAGCCGGCACCGCTGGCAACGGGCTTCGGAGGGCCAGCCTCCTTCCTCCGGGCCCGCTGAGGGTCTGGGTGAGCGCTAACCCCTCCTCACCGAAGCTCGGGGATTCGTGCTATGTGAAGGTTGAGGTGGACAGGTGGATACCGGATGTGCCTGCCTGCACCCTGATGACCGAGGGAGGGGATACTGTTCCGATCGCCCTCGCGCCCTCTGACACAACGAGGCGCGTCTTTTCCGGCGCCTTCTGGACCGGAGGGCTCCACGAGGGCCCCGGCGCCATAAAGGCGACCGCCTACGACAAGTTCGGTAACCCAGCTGTCGGCTCTTTTGAGATAGTCATAGGCCCCGGGGTTGGCGAGTTCATGCCGGGGGATTCGGTGTATGCCTATCCGAACCCGGCCCCAAATTCTGATTACGGAGATTACATCTACTTCAGGATATTCACGAGCACAGAGGCAGAGGTTGATGTCCTTCTTTACGATCTTGAGGGAAAGCCCGCTGGGATGGTATCCGGCGCTCGGGTAACAGGGGGCCTCGGTCAGGCCGTTGCCATGAACATATCAAAGGTTCCTTCGGGAATATACATATGGAGGCTACGGGCCAGATCCGTTCACGGCTCCCAGAGCGCCGAGAAAATGGGCAAGCTTGCCATAAGAAAGTGAGGTGAGAAAATGAAGAGGATCATCGCTTTGGGCTTAACCTTGACGGGTTTAGCGGCCGCGCAGGCCGGGCTCTTCCTGAAGATGGGGGCCGGCGGGCGCGAGATCGGGATGGGGGAGGCGGTGAGCGCCGTAACCCAGGGGCCTTCCTCGGTCTTCTGGAACCCGGCAGGGCTAGCCTTCGGAAGGGCTTTCGGCGCCTTCGCTCAGCACGCGGAGCATTTTCAGGGCATAAGGTATGATAACCTTGCCCTCGCCAAGTCTTTCGGGTTCGGGACCCTTGCGCTCTACGGGGGAGGGCTTTATGTGGGTGGATTTGAGGGGAGGACCGGGCCATCGCCTCTGCCGGAGTGGAATTTCTCATGCTTTGACTTCTACACAGGCCTGGCCTACGCGAAAAGGATAGGCGACTTCTCCCTGGGCGCATCCGCCAAGTTCTTCACAAGCAAGATTGACAAGGATGCGGCGAGCGCCTTCGCGGGAGACATGGGCCTTCTATACGCGACGAGGTTCGTCAACGCTGGCCTCGCGCTCCAGAACATAGGCGGAGAGCTGACCTATCTGGAGGAATCCTCCCCCCTGCCGACCGCCCTCAGGCTCGGCCTGGGCTTCAAACCTCTGGAATTCGCCGTGATTTCAGCTGATTTCGTGAAGCCCTTCCACAGCTCGGAATACTCAAGGGGCTATGAGATCAGGTTCGGCTCTGAGGTAACCATAGCGAGGATACTCTCCCTTAGGGCGGGCCTCTCCACTGATCTGGAGGGCGAATACCCATCCGAGGAATTTGATTACGGCACGCTTTCGGCCTTCTACTTTGGATCAGGGGTGCGTGTTGAGGACTTTGATGTGGACTACGCCTTCAGGAGCTACGATGCGCTCGGCTACGCCCACAGGATCTCCTTGACATACAGCCCCGGCCGCTCAAAACAGGTTGATCTAAAGGCTTCCGAGCGCCTCGCTGAGGAATACAGAAAGAAAGCCAGAATAACAGCCGAGAGCTTCTACACCCAAGCCATGAACTACTATTCCGAGGGCAACCTGGCCGAGGCCATAGCCAACCTGGACAGGGCCCTGGTGTGGGACCCGGAATACGCTGAGGCTCAGGCCATGTATGACAAGATAAAGGAGGAGAAACGCAAGGCCGACGCTGAGGCTTATTACAACAGGGGCCTTGAGCTCTACAACCAGGGCAATTTCATGGACGCGGTAACCCAGTTTGAGAGGTGCCTGGAGCTGGATCCGGAGAACTCCCTCGCCCGGAAGTGGCAGGAGAACTCTTTCGCCGCTCTCGTTGAGATTCAGAAGGCAAAATACGGCAAAAAACAGGAGAAGGGCCAGGAGGTATCCGAGCTGATGAAGAAGGGGGTCTCGTTCTACTCAAAGGGCGATTACTCCAAGGCAGAGGCTAAGTTCAAGGAGGTCCTGGCGCTTGACCCGCAGAACGCTGAGGCGAAGGACTACCTGACTAAGTCCGAAAAGGCCAGAAAGGACAAGGCCGCGGACTATATCAGAAAGGCTGAGGCCGCAAAGGCAAAGGGGGACTACGCCAAAGCCATAGATGCTTATCAAAAGGCCCTTGAATATGAGCCGGGCAACCCTGATGCGAACAAGGGCCTGGCCAACGCGAAGGCCGAGGCGGCCCGGCTCGCCTCAGAACACCTTGCTCAAGGCAAGGCCCTCTACAAGAAAGGAGACCTCTCCGGAGCCGAGGAGGAGTTTCGTGCCGCGCTGGCGCTTGACCCGTCGCTCACAGAGCCAAGCTCATATCTCTCCGAGATAGCCGAAAGGCGCAAGTCAGAGTCAAGACAGGCACCTGACTCCAAGACCGTTGAGGAGCTTTACCTTCGTGGGGTTGACGCTTATGTGAAGGAGGATTACGAGGGCGCTATCTATTACTGGGAAAAGGTTCTGGAGCTTGATCCGGATCACACCAAGGCCAAGGCAAACCTGGCAAAGGCGCGGAAAAAGATAGGCGGGTGATCCTCCTCTTTCTCCTCTCGGCAGAGGCCCGCACTGACCTCTTTGCTAGGGTCTATGGCGGTAGCGAGGATGATTGGCCGTATTCGCTCGTGCCGTGTTCTGATGGTGGTTTTGCCCTCGCTGGGCACACGAGGGGCTTTGGCTCTGAGGGCGCGAATATCCTCGTGGCAAAGCTCGGTTTCGCGGGCGAGCCTGAGTGGGCCATAACCCTCGGCGGCCCCAGCTCCGAATACGGCAATTCAATTATCCAGACACCAGAAGAGGGGTTTGTCATCTCCGGCACAACGAGGAGCTTCGGCGCGGGCGGCTCTGACGCTATCGTCATAAAAATGAGACAGGACGGTGAAATTGAGTGGGTCAGAGTAATCGGAGGAACGGGAAACGAATGCGTCTACTCGCTCATACAACTACCAGACGGAGAGATTGTCTGCGCTGGATACACGACGAGCTTCGGCGAGGGTGGTTCCGACATCCTCGTTTTCACGCTATCCGAGGATGGGGAGCTCATATGGGCAAAAGCAATAGGCGCCGGCGGATCGGAGAGCGCGACATCCCTTCTCAGGACGGACGAAGGCGGCTTTCTGGCCGTGGGATACCGCGGGAACGAGCCTCTTGTTCTCTGCCTCGGAGCCGGAGGCGAGATCATATGGGCTAGATTATTGGGCCTGGAAGGAGGATACATACGCACTGCTATAAGCTATCCTGATGGATACATCCTCGCCGGCTGGATGAAGGGTGCTAATGGCTATACGGATGCTGTGGTTGTCAAACTGGATCAAAAAGGAAACCCGAGGTGGGCGAGGAGCCTTGGCGGCAAGGGCCAGGACTGGGCCTCATCCCTGTTCAGCCTTCCCAGCGGCGGTTTCGGCCTGGCTGGATCAATAAGCCTGGGCCACTATAATTTTCTCATCGCCAAGCTCTCCTATGCCGGAGAGGCGGAGTGGACGAGGACATTCGGTAGTCCCGGCTGGGACGCGGCCATGTGCGCGACCCTGTCCACGAACGGAAGGATAGTGGTTGCGGGCTACACATCAGGCTTCGGCATAGGAGGGGACGACATCCTCATCCTTGTCCTCGGGCCCGAGGGCGATTATCCAGGCTGTGCGGTTGATTGCCCGATAACGCTTGCCGCGCTCAGGCTGAGCTCCGGAGGGGTTTCAGCTGAGTCAAGGCCGTGTTATCCGGAGATCGCGGCCCCGGAGGTGAATCCACGCCGTATAAGCATGGGCGTGATTGATGTCTGCGCTGAGCCGGTTCCCGATAAATCAACGGATGAGTAGCTTTCTGTTTATTGCCACGCCCTCAGCAACGAGCCTCGCGAAATAGACGCCTGGCCTGGCTCCGACCGGGAAAAGGTGCTTGCCCGCATCAAGATCAGCTTCGCAGAGGGCCGAAATCCGCTTTCCGGTTATGTCATAAAGGGAGAGATCAACATGGCCGGGAGACGCGAGGCTGAGCTCAAGTGTGGTTCCGCGGGGGCCGGAGAGCACCCTGAGATCCGTATTGCCGATACCGGACTCCTCGTTGATGGCTCCGGTCGTGTCCTCGTAGTTGAGTATGATAATATCGTTTATGGCAAGGGAATCCGGGGAATCATCCCAGAGAACCAGCTTTATCATGTAGGTGCCGAGCGACAGGCCGTGGGTGTCCCAGACCGCGAGGGTATCGCGCCAGACGGGTTGGTTGTGGGGGTTGCCGATAGGATTCCAGGTCGTCGTGTCCTCTGCGGGGGCCCAGTAGATGCTGTAATGGTCAAAGCGCCCCCAGGGAGCCAGGGGCCCCTGGATGATGCTCGCGGTGCCGACTATCGGAACATAGCTTTCCGTGCCAGCGTAAAAAGGCTCGTCTATTCCCATCACCCAGACTAGCCCGGAGTCGTAGGCCACGGGCTTGCCAGGGAACTGGCACTCCGCGAGGATGATCCGTGAGGTGTTCCTCGCCCATATCCCTCCGTAGGCGGTTGGGATTCCAACCAGAGCGAGAAGGGCTATCCCGCTCTCCTTCGTGTATATCTCGCATGTCATTGAGGTCATTATGGCTATGTTGAAGGAGTTCCCGTTCGCCTCAAAGTGGCCTCCGGTGCCGTCCAGGAAGTAGCTCTGGCCCCAGGCAAGGGCATTGCCCATGCTGAGGACCTCTCCGAGGATGCAGTGATCAAAGGTCAGCTTGAAATTGTCCGAGGGATAGAGGCTCCATGTCATCACCGATGTGTTGACGAGCCGGAAATACATGTCCGTCATCGGAAGAATGAAGTCAGCGTAGCTCATGCCATTGACGAGGCCATTAAGGTTTTGGGAATCAGAGCCGAGGCCCATTATGCCGACCGTGCGTATGGGGGAATTCCGGAAGGTCACATTACAACCTGGCTGAAGGATGGTTCCCCACATGGAGTAGCCCACGGTGTCAAGGGTAACGGAATAATCTATGCCAGAAACCCCTGCTACGCCATCCTCCATTACCAGGTGGTCAACATTCTCCCACGCGGGGAAGTCAAAATCAATCGTCGCACCCTGACCGTAGATGAACCAGTTAAGCATGGTGTCCACATTGGCAAAGCGCGCCACCGTGGAATCAAAGTATAGCCACTCACCCGGAAGGTTGACATCGCGCATGTTCACGACCGGCTCGCCCATGCAGACAGCGGTGGTGAAGTCTTGCATCAGCAGGGTATCCCACTCAACGCTCGCGGAGTCCTGGGCCAGGAAGTTGTAGGTGAAGCCGTTGTAGTCAAATGTGGAACGCCGAGCCTCCATCCGTGAGCCGCTCGTGAGAACGGTTCCCCACTGGTAGGTCATCATCTGGGGGTAGCGGACAGTCCCATCATAGATCAGGTATTTTCCCCGGTCGTAGGCGTATATGTTGCCGCGGACTATCAGGGTCCCTCCCTGGACGAGGAGAACCCCGTTGTCCACAATGACTATATCGCCGTTCCACTCCCAGGTTCCCGTGACCTTCAGGGTTTCGTCCGGGGTATCTCCTATGATATATGGCGGGCCCTTGGATTCAGGGAGCACGCCCCTCATCAGGCCCAGAAGGGCCGGATTCAGGCCATAGCCGGGCAAGCGCGGGCCGGGGTTAACGGTTGCGGCCTCAGGCATCCCGACCCAGTCTATCTCCTCCATTGCCTCGTGAACCTCAGGCGGTAGTGCCAGGTTCAGGATAAGGATTCCGCTCATCTCACATCCCCTTTGGTTTAGGCTAATATTATAAACCCGCATAAATCCCGCGGCTCAAAGGCCAGGACCATCCTATAACCCGGCCTCTGACCTTGCTATTTCCAGGTATTCCTCCGGAGAGAGCTGATCCGCCCTCTTTTCAGGGCTTACGCCCGCATTCTCAAGAACGCTCAGGGTCTTGGCCCCGAGGGCTGGCTTTAGGGAATTTCTCAGCGCCCTCCTCCTTGAGCCGAAGGCGAGCCTGGCGAGCTCACAGGCCCTCAGGGTAAGCCGGTCGGGTGGCCCAAGGCTTGTAAGCCTGAGGAAAGCGCTCATCACTTTCGGGGTTGGCGAAAAGGCCCTTGGCCAAAGGTAAAAGAGTATCCTCGGCTCATACCTGAGCCTCACGAGAACAGAGATATACCCGTATTGTTTCGTTCCGGGGTCAGCGCATATCCGTTCGGCGAGCTCTTTCTGAAGCGTGAGGTGCGCGTCCCGGTAAAGCCCCGCCTCCTCCGCCACCTTTTCAAGGGCTGGGGTTGATATGTGGTAAGGGAGGTTGGAGATGAAGCGGGCGGGTTTTGCCGGGAGGAGGGGTTCTACCGGCAGGCTGAGGTAATCTCCGTGAACCACGATGAAGCGCTCGCCGAACTCCGGGCCGAGGCCCTCTTTTAGGCTGTCAAGAAGCAGGAGGTCCAGCTCAATGGCTAAAACGCTCGCTCCCCGCTCAAGAATGGGCCTCGTGAGAGCCCCGCGGCCCGGCCCCACTTCCAGGAAGATATCCCCCGGCAAAGGCGAGACCTCGGATACAATCCTCTCTATGAACGATCTGTCCGTGAGGAAGACCTGGCTCAGCCTCCTCATAGCCTCAGCCCGAGCGTGAACTCGCGCGCGCTCATGGGCCTCCTGCCCTCAGGCTGGAGCTCCTCTATTCGGACCGCCCCATCGGAGCATGCTATCGCAAGCCATTTATCCCCTATGATTACCTTGCCGGGCTGATCCTTCGGCTCCGGGACAGGCACGGCCCTCAGAAGCTTAAGGAGCTTTCCCCCGAAAAGAACGCGCGCGCCGGGCTTGGGAGAAAGGGCGTTTATGTGCCTTGCCACTGCCTCTGCCTCCCTTCCCCAATCCGGCCAGAGCTCGGATTTCTCTATGCGGGGAGCGTAAGTGGGTTCACCCTCTTGAGGAACTGGCCTAAGGCTTCCCTTTATCAGTCCTTCAAAACCGGCCTTTATCAGTTCCGGAGCGCGCCTCAGATACTCCTTTACCAGCTCGCCCTTTGTTGGATATGGGGAAACTGACGCGGCCGGCAGTTCCTCCTGAAGGATCACGGGGCCTGTGTCCGTGCCCTCGTCCATGGCAAAAAGGGTTATGCCGTAAGGCCCCCCGGCCATCAATGACCTCTCTATGGGAGCGGCCCCTCGCCAAAGGGGCAAGAGCGAGGGGTGAAGGTTCAGGGAGGCTATTTTCGGAAATTCAAGGATGGGCTTTTTCAGAATACGCCCGAAGTCGGAGAGCAGGATAAAATCCGCGCGGGGCAAGCTGGCAATGAAATCGGGTGAGCTGAGCTTTGCTGGCTGAAGCAGTGGAATGCCGAGCCTTTTGGAGGCCTCCGCAACCGGACCCGGCCTTATCTTGAGCCCGCGGCCGCGGGGCTTGTCCGGCGTTGAGATAACCATCTCGGGCAGGATGCCCCTCTCGGCAAGGGCCACAAGGAGTCCGGCCGCGAAATCCCCGGAACCGAAGAAGATGTAGACCATATCACTCAATCACAAAGAGCTTTTTAGCCGTAAGTATACCGCTTTTGGTCCTGAGAACCGCCATGTATATTCCGCCGGCGAGATGGCTCAGGTCAAAACCCATAGGCCTCTCCCATGCCCCGCAGAAAGGTTTCTCAACGAGCCTTCCGGCGGGATCGTATAACTCCAGGCAGGCATACAAGCCCTCCCCGGGAAAAGCCCAGAGCCGGCTTCCCCTATGCATGAGCCCTGGAGGCATCAGCTCCGCCTCCTCAGAGACGCCCACGGGGCCGACATAAAGTACGGTGGTTCCGGGGATTATGCTGTCCACTAGTACCTCGCACAGTCCCGACGGGGCCTGCCTCACGAGGTAGCCAGGTCCGGCAACCTCGTATTGGGGGCCGGGTTTCATCCTCGGCCAGGCCCTCCCGTCGTAAAAGGTCCTCCCGTTTAGGTTAGTTATCAGGATGGCGCAGGCGGTGCTATCGTTGTTGTAATAATAAGCCGCATCAATATTGTAGAGCCTCAGGGAAAGGTCAGCGGAACCGCCCTCGGTGAATGCGAGGATGCCGGAGGCGTCCCCCATAAGGAACCTGTAGCCGGCTGAGCCGGGGTTAGCCTTGCATGTGGTCACGGTCTGGATGAAAAGGGGCTGATCCGGCAGGGGGTCCGGGAGCTGGCCTTGGACCCATGTGCCGTCGGAGAGAAAAAGCCTGTCCTCGTGGGTGTGTCCGGCTATCGCCATGTCAAGGCCGTATGTCTCCGCGCATCTAATGAACTCTTCAACTCCGTGGGTATTGGAATCATCGTTATCGTCCCTGTCAATAACAGGGCCGTGCATCATGGCGAAAAGGAGGGGAAAACCTCTGTTCCGAGAAAGCTCTTCTTCTATGAAGGCGAGCTGGTCCGGCCTGAATCCGTAGCAATAGGAGTCAAAATCCCAGTAAATGTTGTCCGGACCGGTATCAAGGCAAAGCATGTGCAGGAGCGAGCCGTAGCTAAAGGAGTAGTCGGGGTAAGGGTTCACCAATCGGAGGTAGTTTGTCTCCTCGTTCCCTATATACATCCAGTTATACCAATCGTGGTTGCCGGAGACAACAAAACACGGAACCCTGAGAGCGGAGGATATCTCAAGGAACTCCCTATACCAGTCCGGCGAATCGTCAACCTGGCCCTTCTCAACAATATCCCCGGTTATGATAACAAAGTCCGGGTAGACCAGGTTCGCCTCCTGGACTGCCCTGGCGTAGTTCCGGCTCTCCCGGTCCGAGTTGCCGATGTGAATGTCGGTGAACTGGAGGAAGGAAACGGTGTCCCGCCAGCCCGGGTAAATCATCACCGCGTTCGGCTGGGTGTCCGTGCCGGCGGGCAGGCTAATTGCGAGCGCATAGAGGCCGTGCCCGGCGGCCGATGGGATGAAGGCTCTTACGGAGTAGAGCGTGTCCTGAGCGCGAGGGTCATCGTGAGGGAGGGAGATGTTCCCGAACTCCGAGAGAAGGTCAATGTAGAGGGGGGTTGTTGGGCCGGAGGCTTTGAAGAAAACCTGTATCGTATCCCCTGGAACCGCGAGGGCTGGCCTCGCGAGGCGGGGGTATGAGAGCCAGGCTTGGGCGAAGGATAGGCCGACGAAAAGCGGAAAAGCAGATCCTCTCACCTACAAATTATAACCCAGCCCACGCGCCCAGCGCACCTCATCGCTCAGCGCCCGGGCCTGCGGTGAAAGAGACCTTCCTCATCGTGGCACGAGAGGCAGTTGCCGCTCTTGAGCCTGAAGTAAAGCCTGTGATCCGTCCTGGCCTGAGGGGTCATTGAGGGGGAAAGGAGGTCGCTGTGGCACTTTCTACAGCCCTCGTCCCGGACACCCAATCTGGCGCGGGCCTCTCGGGCCTCATAGGGGGAAAAATGCCCGCTGAGGTG
>Ga0068707_1003568_pt1 | contig 10843 bp, 9 predicted proteins | sample YNPNPMetaG_FD_66600 | JGI IMG/M metagenome (GOLD analysis project Ga0068707, IMG submission 66600) | Anoxygenic and chlorotrophic microbial mat microbial communities from Yellowstone National Park, USA - YNP NP MetaG | ecosystem: Environmental > Aquatic > Thermal springs > Hot (42-90C) >... | reverse complement strand
CAGCGCTGCGCGATTACGTCCGCGCGACGATCCGCCTGCGGCATGCGCACCCAGCCTTGCGGCGGGGCAGCTATCGCATAGCGCTGGCCGAAGGCGAGCTGTTCGCCTATGAACGGGCTGACGCGAAGGAACGCTTCGCGGTGACTTTCAACACAGGGGGGAGCCAACGGGTCTTGCGGCTGTCGCTGGCGTCGCCAGTGCAGCGTGCAACCCTTGTCTTTGGGGAGGGGCAGGCCCAAGTTGAGAGGGGCAGGCTCTCAGTGACATTGCCGGGGCGTACCGGCGCGGTCTGGCAGATCGAGTGAGCGAAAGAGGTCGGCTGGCCTGAGGAGGCCATTTTGAGCGACGTGGTCATGGAAAACCTGGAGTTGATTCATGAGGCGACGCCTCGCAGTACCGTCCAGGTGACTTTTGCCGACGGCACGATCCTGGAGGGACCGGTAGGGACATCGTTGGAGGCGTTTGTGCATGCGTATGAGCGACGTCTGTCCAGCCAGCAGGCGTTGCCGGTGGCCGGGATCGTGGATGGCATGTTGCGCGAGCTGACCATGCCTGTCACGCGCGACGTGAGCGTGCAGATTGTGCGCACTGATTCCGGAGATGGCAGCCGCATCTATCGCCGGTCGCTGGCATTTCTGTTGACGGTAGCCGTGGCTGAGCTGTTCCCTGGCACACAGGTGGTGGTGGACTATGCACTGCCCAGCGGCGGGTTCTTCTGCAAGGTGCGCGGGCGACCGCCCCTGTCGGCAGCGGAGGTGGAGCAGGTCAAGGCGCGCATGCGCGAGATCGTGGCGGCGTGCGATCCGATCACACGCCATGAGATTCCGCTCGATGAAGCGAGGCGCCTGTTTGAGGAATGCGGCGATGACGACAAAATTCGTCTGCTCGAATTCCGCAACAAAGACTACCTGACCATCTACCGTTTGCGCGGGGAAGTGGACTATTTCTACGGCTACATGGTGCCGCACACCGGCTATCTGACGTTATTCAACGTGCTGCCCGAAGAGGATGGCTTTATCCTGCAGTATCCGCGCCGCGAAAGCCCCAATATCATCCGGCCCCATACTCCGTCGCCGCAACTTACGGAGGTCTTCCGCCGCACTGAAGAATGGCTAACCTTGCTGGGAGTGGAAGATATTGGACAGCTCAACCGGGCCATTCGCGCGGGCCGGGCGCGCGAGCTGGTGCTGGTCAACGAAGCGCTGCATGAGCAACACGTGGCGCAGATCGCGTCGCAAATTGCCGCCCGACACCGCGACGGGCTGCGCATCGTGCTCATCGCCGGGCCATCGTCATCGGGCAAGACAACTTTCTCCAAGCGGCTGGCGATCCAGATCATGGCCAATGGCCTGCGCCCTTACACGCTGGAGATGGATCGCTACTTTGTCGAGCGTCACCTGACCCCGCGTGACGAGAGTGGCGAATATGACTTTGAGGCGCTGGAAGCAGTCGATCTGCCGCTGTTCAATGAGCAATTGCTGGCACTCACGTCTGGGCAACCCGTGCGCATCCCTCATTACGACTTCCTGACGGGGCGACGGTCGTTCGAAGAACAGCCTGTGACGCTGAGCCGCGATCAGATTCTGATCATCGAAGGGATTCATGGGCTGAATCCGCGCCTGGTGCAATCGCTGCCCACCGAGAGGTTGTTCCGCGTGTATGTGTCGGCGTTGACGCAGCTCAATATAGACCGGCACAACCGTGTTCCCACCACTGACGTCCGCCTGATCCGGCGCATCGTGCGCGATTCGATTTACCGGGGCTACTCGGCGTTGCAGACGCTCTCGCGTTGGGAGAGTGTGCGTCGGGGAGAAAAACGCAACATTTTCCCCTACCAGGAGAACGCCGATGTGATGTTCAACTCGGCTCTGGTCTACGAGCTGGCGGTCTTGCGTCCGATGGCCGAACCATTGTTGCGGCAGATTGAGCCGGGCGAGCAGCACTATATCGAGGCGCGCCGTTTGCTCTCGATTCTGAGCTGGCTGGTGCCAATGGATGCTAACCTGGTGCCCGACAATTCGCTGTTGCGCGAGTTCATCGGTGGGTCAATCCTGCGCGACTATGTTCCAGGGATACTCATGCCCGCTCCGCCTGACCAGTGACAGGTGCTTGCTGCGCGAGAGGATAGGTGAGGGGTGGCCGCTGAGGTACAACTTCCCGCCAGATTGCTGAGCCAGTATGAGGCTGTGCGCCGCCAGGAATACGAGCAGATCAATGCGCTGCTCGACACCCTGGCACGGGTGGACGGCTTGCCAGAAAGCCAGATAGAGCAGGTGCGCGATGCACTGTTTCACGCCAATCATCCTTTTCTGATGGTGATGGTTGGCCCGTTCGGCTCCGGCAAGTCGAGCCTGATCAATGCGCTGCTCGGTGAGGCAATTCTGGATGTCGGGCCGATCCCCACCACTGATCACATTGTGATCCTGCGGCACGGTGCCGAATTGCAGCGCTCGCGGGCGGGCGATGTAGAGACGGTCTTCTATCCCAGTCCGTTGCTGGAGCATCTGAGCCTGGTAGACACACCTGGTCTGGAGTCGGTTTTCCGCACGCACGATGAACTGACGCGCCGCTTTTTGCACCGCGCCGATGTGGTGTTGCTGGTGATGATCGCCACGCAGGTGCTTTCGGCCAGCCATCTGGAGTATTTACAGGAACTCAAGACCTATGGCAAGCGCGTGATCATTGTGGTCAATCAGATGGATGTGTTGGAGCCACCAGAGCGCGAACAGGTGCGTGACTTCGTGCTCGAACAAAGTCGCCTGCACCTGGGCTTTGAGCCGACGGTCTGGCTGGTATCGGCGCGCGAGGCGCTGGCCGCGCAGCAAGAGACTCCCCGCGATGAGATTCTGTGGGACGAATCTGGCTTCGCCGACATCGAGGCGTATATCAAGGAGACCCTGGGCGACCTGGAGCGAGTCCGCCAAAAGCTGGAAACGCCGGTTCAGATATGCCAGAACGTCGTCAAAGAGGCGCTGGCCCTGGTGCACGCGCAACAGGCCGCGCTGGACGTACACCGCAAGACGGTGGAGAACATTGAGGGACAGATTGAGCAGAGTCGCCGCGAACAGCGTCAGACGGTTGCTGATAGCCTGGAAGAAATCGGACAGACCTGGGACGAAGCCATAGCGCGGGGCAGTGGGGCCATTGGTGAGTTGTTCCACTTTTCGCGCGGGGTGGGGTTGTTCTTCGGCGGGCTGGCGGAGATCATCGGGCTGGGAAGGCTGCTGCGCCGCTTCCAGCGCCAGACTCAGGCCGAAGCTGCCTTCGAGCGGCACAAAGTGCGCGAAACCTTCCGGCGTATTCCCGATCTGGTAGATAAGCTTGGCCCGCGTCTGGAAGGGCGCGACGTGCAGGACATTGACGATCTGGTGGACTATACGCGGGGAGCGATCCAGAAGTTGCCGCCCAACCTGGCTGACAAGCTGGTTGGCAAAGTGCAATCTCCCCTGCACTATGAGCGCGGCGTCTTGCGCACGGTTCGCCCGCGCCTGGACGAATTGCTACGCGAGGCGCAGAGCTTCGAGGTAGCCCGTCTCGACCGAACGCTGCGTAACATGCTGATCGTGCTTGCTCTGTGGGAGACTCTGACGGTGTGCGTGGTGCTGGCAGCAGCGGCGGGCGCTTTCTCCGACACACCCCCCAGCGCGGGAGCGCTGTTGGCGGTGCTGGCAGTTGGATTGGCGGCGGTGGTGCTGGGCCTGGCACTGGTTCCGCTGCGCGGCTGGTGGTTGCGCCGAAGTTTTGAGCAGCGGTCACGTGCACTGCGCGACGAATACCTGGAGACGCTGCGCCGGGCCTGCGAAGAACTGGTGGCGCATGGGGTACAATTGCGACGCGATGCCACCGCGCCGTTCACGCGCCTGATCGCTTCGCAGACCGAAGCGCTCGATACACTGCGTCGCGACCTCCAGGAGCACCAACAAGCCCTGCTGATGATTCAACGCGGTCTGGCGGAGATGGAAATTGGCAGATACCGGTCTGGCCCGTCTGAACAAGGAATGCCTGGCGTATGACCAACATTGTGCTCGAAGGCCCCATCGCAGAAGCCCGCGAACGTACTGTCCGGCTTTTGGGGACTGTGGCCGAGATTCTGGCGCAGATGGGGGCAGAGTATGCGGAGGATCGCAAACGTCTGCAACAGAATGCTGCCGACCTGCAAGAGATGTTTTTCCTGGTCGTGGTGGTCGGCGAGTTCAACGCGGGCAAGTCTACCTTCATCAATGCCCTGCTGGGCGACGAGCTGTTGCCGATGGGCATCACCCCTACGACCGATGCCATCGAGTTGATCCGCTGGTCGCCCAGGCGACAGGCCGAGTTCACCTGGCGCGAGCAAGGGGTGGTGCGCGAATGGCTGCACCCCAACACGGGCGGACCGGGCGTGGTCATCGTGGATACGCCAGGCACTGGCTCGGTGTTCCGCAAGCATGAGCAGATTGCCAAGAGCTTCCTGAGCCGTAGCGATCTGGTCATTTTTCTGCTTTCGGCCAAGCGCGCCCTGGCCGAAACCGAGCGACTCTATCTGGAGCTGGCCAAAGACTATGGCAAGAAGATCGTGGTGGTGATCAACCAGGCCGATCTGTTGCAGCGGCACGAGCAAAAGGAAGTATTGGCGTTTGTGCGCCAGCAACTCCACGAATTGCTCGATCTGCGCCCGGAAATCTTCATGGTCTCGGCCAAGCAGGCGCTCAAAGAGAAGGGTGGGGGGCTGTTTGCCGGCGCAGCGCACGATCCGGGCGGCATGAACGCTGTGCGCGAGTATCTGCGCACGACTTTCGAGCGTGTTCCACCTGCCAAACAGAAGCTCTATGCCCAACTGGACTTCGTAGAAAGCATGATCCGCAAGTATGTGGCAGTGTTGGAGGCACAGATCGCTCTGGTGAGCGGTGACACGGCTCTCACTGAAAATCTGCGCGAGGAACTCGCCCGGCAGGCCAGTACCCTGGATGAGCAACTCACCATGGCGCAGCGCGAGCTAGACCGCGTATTCGCGGCGATGCGCGAGCGGGGACAACAGTTCATCCGGCAGCACCTGACCTTGCAGCACGCCCCGCGTATGCTCGATCGAGAGGCCATGCGGGCCATCTTTGAGAGAGAGGTCGTTGGCAACGCGCCTGACCAGATCACTGCCATTTCCGAGCAATATGCCAACGAGGTGGTGGATAGCAGCCGGCGCTACTGGCGCAGCATCCTCGATCGGCTGACCGCTCTGCAGACGTCGCTGGATCGCGAGATTGGCGGAGTGGACGCCAGCGGATATGCCGAGCAGCGGGCTGCGCTGCAGGCAGCCATTGCTGTGGCCGATGCCGAACTCAAGTCCTATACCGGTGACAGCCTGGTGGAGAACCTGCGCCAGACTTTTCGCAGCAATCTGTTGGGCTTTTCCACAGGCTTCACTGCAGCGCTAGGGGGTATTGTGGCGGTGGTGCTGGGCGTGGCCGCCAAAGGGGCAGTGACCGCCGCGGTCGGTAGCATGGTGGCAACCTTCGTGGTGGGGCCGACGCTGCTGGTAGGGGGTGGCGCGGCTGCTGTGCTCTACTGGCGCAAGATCAAGCGCGATGCGGGTCACGAGCTGGAGAGTCGGCTGAACGCCTTGCAGACCAGTTACCATCAGGCTATGGTTGACCTGACTCACCGGGAGCGCAACCGCCTGTTACAGGTTGGGCAGCAGATTCTCGCGCCTGTGTTCAGTCAGCTGAGCGTGCTGAACGACCGCTACACGGCTCAGAAGAATGCCCTGCAGCAGAGCGCAGCAGAGGCCAAAGCTTTGCGCGAGTTGATTGACGCGATTGAGATTGTCCCCGCCGAGTGAGTCTGGCCCTCAGCCGAAGTGGATCACTTCCAGTTCGTGGTCTACGATGGTCACGTCGGGGCGGTTGTGCTCGATCCAGCGCAGCACCTGTTCCAGGCGCGCTTCCCCATGAGCCGCGCTGGTGCTGACAATGGCCACGCCCAGCGCTGCCGATTGCCAGGCATCGTGCAGGTCCACTTCGGCCACCGCAATATTGAAGGCGCTGTGCAAGCGGGCAATCAACGACTTGAGGATGCCGCGCTTTTCCTTCAACGAGGCCACACCCGGCAAGTCCAGATCAATGGTGGCAGCAATGATGACCATAGCGCCCCCTAGAGCAGATCGTCTTCTCCGGCGGCCTTCAAGCGCTCAACAATCTCGCGCACATCCTGCGAGCGGTCGCGGCGGCAGATGAACAGGATGTCGTCCGTGTCCACGATGATCAGGTCTTTCACGCCAATAGTGACCACGCGCTTGTTGCTGTATACCAGCGTCTTCTTCGTCCCCAGGTGAATATGCCCGCGACCGTCACCGCGCGCCGCGTTGCCGTCGGGATCGTGTTCTAGCACGTCGTAGAGCGTTTCCCAGCTTCCAATGTCGCTCCAGCCCATGTCCACGGGGATGACAGCCATGTTCTGCGCGCCTTCCATCACGGCATAGTCAATGGAGATTTTGGGCATCTGCGGCCATTTTTCGTGTAGAACGTCCTGGTAGTCGGGGCGTCCTACGGCGGCCTGAATCTCGCGTAGCAGGCTGTAGAGCCGGGGTTGCTGGCGGGCGTACTCCGCCATGATTTGCTCGACTCGGAAGATAAACATGCCGCTGTTCCAGCTATAAAGGCCGCTTTGCAAAAAGGCTAGGGCTGTCTCCAGGTCGGGTTTTTCGGTGAAGCGGTCGGCGCGGTAGGCCTGGAATTCCCCCACCTGGGCGAGCGGCGCACCGCGCTGAATGTAGCCGTAGCCAGTGGCGGGGAAGTCGGGAGTAATGCCCAGGGTCACAATGTAGCCCTGGGTAGCCAGTTCCCCTGCGGCAGCGAGTACGCGGCGCAGTCTGGCTTTGTCGGCGATATGTTGGTCGGCGGTGAGCACAGCGATCACGGCATCGGGAGCTTGTTGCTGAATATGGATGGTTCCCAGACCGACCGCTGGCGCGGTGTTCATGCCGTATGGCTCCACGACGAAGTTCTGGGGCGGAAGCTGAGGCGTGCTCGCCTGCAGCGCGTCAACCTGGTCAGCGCCGGTGACGACGAAAATACGTTCTGGTGGCAGCAACGGGGCCAGGCGCTCGACGGAAATCTGGAACATCGTGCGGTCTTCGACCAGGGGCAACATCTGCTTAGGCCGGTTGCGCCGGCTGAGAGGCCACAGACGGGTTCCGCCGCCGCCGGCCATGATGAGTGCGTACAGTGAGTTCATAGGGTTTGTCCGTAAATGCCACAAGTGCCCCGTCCCCTCCCGATGGCCGATAGGGCGGGTGTCTCAGTCCAGGCGCAACAGGGGCGATCCCCCTTGTGCGCGCGCATAGGTCATCCCTTCCTGGCGTTGTACGATCCCTTTGAGTTCCATGAGCGCCAGGGTGCTGCTGACAGTGGTGATAGGCAGGCCAGATCGCTCAACCAGATCGTCAATGTGGAGCGGTTCGGTTTCCAAAAGGGCAGCAAGCGCCGCTTCCACCGGCGAGTCGGGCGCGATCTGACGCACCTGCGTATGGGTTTCGACAGAAGTGCGCGTCAGGTTGAGTTCGTCCAGGATGTCGTCGGCGCTGACGACCAGCTTGGCCCCGTTCTGAATCAGGCGGTTGGTGCCTGCGCTGGCAGGCGAGGTGATGTTGCCTGGCACGGCGAACACATCACGCCCCTGCTCGATGGCCTGGTCAGCCGTGAGCAGTGCGCCGCTGTTGAGGGGCGCTTCCACAACCACTACGCCCAAAGCCAACCCGCTGATCAGGCGGTTGCGCACCGGAAAGTTTTTGCCTTCTGGCTCAGTGCCCAGGGGAAATTCGCTGATCAGCGCGCCGTTGGCGGCAATCTCTGCCGCCAATTTGCGGTGTTCGGGTGGATAGACGCGATCGATGCCGCAACCCAGCACAGCGATCGTCCGGCCACCGGCGTCAAGCGCAGCTTTGTGGGCTGCGGCGTCAATGCCCAGCGCCAGCCCGCTGACAATGGTGATCCCTGCTGCGGCAAGAGAAGTAACTAGCTGACGTGTGGTCTCCCGCCCGTAGGAAGTTGCCCGTCGCGTTCCGACAAAGGCAACTGCCCAGCGGTCAGCATCGAGGAGCGTGCCCTTGACATAAAGGACGGGTGGGGAATCCGGCAGCTCGCGCAACAGGGCGGGGTAGTCGTCATCGTCTAGTGTCATGACAGTTGCGCCGGTCTTGTAGACGGCATCCAGCATCCGGTCGAGGTCGAAGACCTGCCGGGCCTGGAGCAGATTGCTGATGGCACGGCGGTCGAGACCTGCAGCTTCCAGCTCTGCTTCTGAGGCGTGCCAGGCTGTTTCCAACGAGTCGAAAGTAGCACGCAGGGCACGCAGTCGCATTGGCCCGATTCCCTTGACAGCGTTGAAACCCAGCCAGTATTTGCGCGCGTCCATTGTCTGCCTCAGGTTTGCTGTGGGCACGGGCAACGCCAGGCTATTCGCCCAACAGCCCGTCCAACAGGTGTACAATGAGCGTGCCTGCCTCGAAATCGATCGCCTTGACGCATTCGTCAATGTCTGGCAACAGCACTTCGCCACGTGGGCCATGCACCACGAATACGTCGTTTGCGCCCGTCTCGATCACGTCCACCACGTTGCCCAGCACTTCCCCCTCGGTGGTGATCACCTGCAGGCCAATTGCCTGGAACAGGTAATATTCCCCTTCTTCAAGCGGCACGGCGTCCTCCAGGGCGACCATCACGTACTGCTCGCGCAAGAGTTCTGCGGCGTTGCGGTCGGGGATTTCCTTGAACTGGAGGATCAGATAGTGCTGGTGTTTGCGCGCTCTGGCAACGGTGTGTGGCACAGCCGTGCTCACATCAGACGGATCGCGACCCAGGTAGACGCGCTGGTCGGGCACAATGCGTTCCGGATAGGCGGTGATGACCTTGATGCGCACTTCTCCTCGCACACCATGGGGTCGCAACACCCGACCGAGGAGCAAGAAGGGAGGAGAATGAGACGGACGCGTCGTTGAACGGGGATCGGGCATGGTTTCAGACGATGTCCAACGAGACACGCTTGCCCTGTTTGGCAGCGGGGACGCGGACCAGGACCCGGATAGCATTGGCCACACGGCCATTCTTGCCGATGATCCGGCCCATGTCGTCCGGCGCTACTTCGAGTTCCAGGACAGTCATAGAACCGTGCTGAGTCTCAGTCACCCGCACCTGACCAGGGTCTTCGACGAGCGATTTGGCGATATATTCGACCAGTTCTTTCATGGAACAATGCTCCTGTATATTTCGCGGCGCGGCGAGTTGGGCCTGCCAGTGCAAAGGGCAAATGCGGACAGCGTACCGGGCCATGCTGTCCGCATTCGTCGTGCTAGACTGTGACTGCTGTCCGCGCTCAGTTGGCCGGCGCGGCCTGATCAGTCGCCTCGGACGCTTCCGCTTTCCTGGCCTTCGGCCTGGGCGGGTAGCTGGTCTTGGGGCTGACCGGGCCACGGGCCTCAGCTTCGGCCTGGGCTTCGGCGACCAGGACTTCCAGGGCCTCACCCTGGCGCAGACGTTCGTAGCGGGCCAGCGTGCCGAGCTTCTGGAAGATGCGCGTGACCGCTTCGCTGGGCTGAGCGCCTACGCTGAGCCAGTGCAGCGCGCGGTCTTCCTTGACCGTGATCGTCTCCGGCTGGGTACGCGGGTTGTAGAAGCCAATGGCTTCAATATAGCGGCCATCGCGCGGGCTGCGCGCGTCGGCGACGACGATGCGGTAGCTGGGTTGTTTCTTACGCCCTACACGGCGTAGACGAATACGAACCATCCTTGTTTCCTATCCCTCATTGATGGTGCAGTACCATGCATACGTTGTTAGATGCTGCCGGCTGTTGAGGGTTGGCAGGGCAGACTGCCAGACAACCGCAGCAAAAGGCGGGCCATGCCCGTCAGTTAAAGAGACCGGGGATACGTGGGAAGCGCCCACGCCCGATCATCTGCATCATGCGCTGCATTTCGCGGAACTGCCGCAGCAACGCATTGACATCCTGTACAGTCGTGCCGCTGCCAGCGGCGATCCGCTTTTTGCGGCTGGCGTTCAGCAGCTTGGGATTGCGCCGTTCCTGAGGCGTCATCGAGTAGATGATTGCCTCGACTTTCTTAAGCTGCTTTTGGGCTTCTTCGTTGTCAATGTTCAGTTGCTGGCGCAGACGCCCCATGCCGGGCAGCATATCCAGGATTTGCCCAATGCTACCCATGCGCTTGACTTGCTGCAACTGCTTGAGAAAGTCTTCCAGCGTGAACTGGTTTTTGAGCAGTTTGCGCTGCAAGCGTTCCGCTTCTTCGGCATCGAAAGCCTGCTCAGCGCGCTCGATCAGGCTGAGCACATCGCCCATGCCCAGAATACGCGATGCCAGGCGATCGGGATGGAATACTTCCAGGCCGTCGAGCTTCTCGCCAGTGCCCAGAAACTTGATCGGCACACCGGTCACCGCGCGCATCGAGATTGCCGCACCGCCGCGAGCGTCGCCATCTACCTTGGTCAGGATCAGACCAGTCAGACCCACGCGCTGGTTGAACCCCTCAGCAATGCGCACGGCTTCCTGGCCAGTCATGGCGTCGGCCACCAGCAAGATTTCGGCGGGCTGCGTACGGTCGCGGATGGCGACCAGTTCGTCCATCATCTCGTCGTCAATCTGCAGACGACCCGCCGTGTCCAGGATGACCACGGTCGCGTCGGCCTTGCGAGCCGCTTCGACGCCGCGCACGCAGATATCCGGCGGCGGCGCCGAAGTCCCCTCCTCGTAGTAGGGGATATTGATCTGCTTCGCCAGCGTGACCAGTTGCTCCACTGCAGCCGGGCGATACGTATCGCCAGCGACCAGGAACGGACGGCGGTTGTCGCGGCGCAGCATCAGCGC
>Ga0068707_1003567_pt1 | contig 10843 bp, 9 predicted proteins | sample YNPNPMetaG_FD_66600 | JGI IMG/M metagenome (GOLD analysis project Ga0068707, IMG submission 66600) | Anoxygenic and chlorotrophic microbial mat microbial communities from Yellowstone National Park, USA - YNP NP MetaG | ecosystem: Environmental > Aquatic > Thermal springs > Hot (42-90C) >... | reverse complement strand
TTTTCCCACCGGCGGTTTGACACTAGCACAGCCGGCCAGTAGCAGGAGAGCCACCGGCGTAATCAGCTTTGCATAGAGGCTATTACCCATGACCGGCAAAATCTATTGCCGTTGCCCCAGCTTGTCAAACCCGCAAAATTTGCGGTGCCAATGTTGTGCCGCCCGCAGCTGACTCGACCGCGCTACGGAGACGGTGACGACGGCGGGGGATTGGTCAAAACCGGCGGTGGCTCCAGAAGGTTGCGCAGGCCGCTGCGCGGGTCGGAAAGTGGCGCCGGCAGTGCCTTTAGTGGACTCAGCCTCAGCACCATGGGGATGACTTGACCCTGGGTGATCATTTCCATGTGACCGTACTGGCTGTGAATGATGACCAGTTGTTCCTGGAATTCGGCCTGGGTAAACTGCGAAAACTTTTCCGGTATGCCCTCGCGAATCACCGCTACCGGAAATCGCGTCGCCAGCTCTATCGCCTTGGGGTGGGTGTCGTAGCCCACCAGAATCAGCCGGTGGCGGGGGTTGCTCTTTATCCATTCGAGGCAGGGTTCCAGCCCCAGGGTGTACAGGCCGTCGAGCAGTATGATGGTGCTGAGGTCAGGATGGCTGAGCCAGCTTACGATGGTGCGGAAGGCTCCGCTGTGGCCCACCGCCACCAGCGGCCCCGGTGGCCGGCGCAATTTTACCCGTTTGAAAACGGTATTGAGAAGTTCTTCCAGATTATCCCAGGACACCCCCTCTTCGTCGCCCTTCGGCGACTCGGCGGAGATAAACAGAGCGTTCTGCAGGCTGGCGGCAAACTGTTCGGGCAACCAGTGTTCCCGGCAGGCGCCGTCGACGTCGATGAAATAACCGTGCAGGTAGATTACCACGCCGGCGCTCTTTTGCTGATAATGTTCCGGCCTCCATAGATGCACCTGACCTTTGGCAGTGGAGATGGTCCAGTGTTCTCCATTCGCCCGTTGTTCTTTGAGCGGAGCGGAAGGCCCCTCTGCGGCGGCGCCCGCCAACCAACATATGGCCAGTACCAAAGCGGTCATGGCGACGGCTGGTCTTCCTGTCGGTTTTTATAGGTTAGCAGCAAATGATTGTGGCGCCGGCAGTCGATGTAGCCGAAGCGTAGGTCCAGCGGTGATGCGCCGCTGGCTTGCCAGAGCTTGCGAAATTCCTGGTTGTAGCGCGGGCTGGCCTTGAGGAAGGAGCACTCGAACTGTCCAGCTGCCTTTTGGGTGAAACCCGCTTCGCTGGCCAAAGATGGGGGAATGCCCGTTGAGTCGGAAACCATGACCTCCATGTGATTGAGTAGATAGTTGCGGATGCGGGAAAAAGATGGCCTCCACAGCAGGTAACTGGCTGCCTTGGTCATGGCCGAGACCCGGCCCAGGCTTTCCAGGTATGCCAGCAGGGCGGATGGAATGTTGGCATCGGAAAGATCGGCGGCCAGGTGGCGGAAGACCTGGGGTGGCTGATCTTCGCGGCCCCGATCGCGGAAAGCGATTTCCACGTTGGAAAAGGCCAGGGAAAAATCAGGCTGACGACAGGCGGCGCGTTCGGCCGCGGGCAGCGAGCATCCGGCGCGCAATATCCTGGCCTTTTTGTTCTCCAGCTGTTCGATTTCTTTGTCGGTATAATAGTGCAGCGAGCCGTCCTGCTCTAGCCGAAAATAGCGTACCCAAACCGGTTCCTTGTTGTGCACTCGCAGACCCAACAGAAACAGCGAAAGCTCTCCGGCCAGGCCGTTTCGCTGCAGTTTCATCAGGCTTTCGGTTTTGCTGTCGCTGTGGCGAAGCAGCCCCCGGGCGCAGCGGAAAAACACCCGCAGGTTGTCCTCCAGCTGTTTGGGGGTAAGCTGGCGCAACCGGCGGGGGTCTCCGCTGTGCTCCAGCGAAATGGTGGTAATTATATGCGCCTGGGGGTAAACCGCCAGTGCCGATAGTAAATCGCCGCCTCCAAATGGATAGACCACCACCTCGGGAGCACCACCGAGGGGCCAGTCTCGCAGTGCCTCGCGCAGCTTCGGCAGATACTTTTCCCGGTAAACCTCGATGGCGGGAGCCAGATCCTGGCAGTGCTTATCTATGATTTTCGCGGGTAGGTCGTCGGGAAGAGGATCTTCGCTACAGGCCGACACCCGCATTAGCTCGCGTACTTCCACTATGAAGTCGCGGCTCTGGTCGCTAAGCAGCTCCGCCGCCGGCTCTTCTTGAGCGGTGCTCGGATAGGGTAAAAGGGAATAAAACGCCATCTGAACAATGATGATCAGCTTGAGGTTTTTCATGGTCGAGTTCCTGGTTTTGTAATATAAACTTCTCACAGCGAGGAAATATACGATGAAAAATTGCGCTGCGCCAGAATCCGGACGGCTTGGACTCTTTTCCGGGTTGGGATTGGTGGTGGCCGACATGATCGGCGCGGGGGTTTTTCTTAGCGCCGGATTCATGGCCCAACAGCTCGGGCCGGTCGAGATCTTGGGCGCGTGGGCGGTAGGGGCGGTTATGGCCCTTTTAGGAGTGCTCACCTATACGCTGGCTGCCCAGCGCATTAGCGCCTCGGGCGGCGAGTACCGCTACCTTTCCGATCTGCTGCACCCGGCGGCAGGATATCTTGCCGGCTGGACCTCGCTGCTTCTGGGCTTTTCGGCGCCGCTGGCCATAGGGGCGCTGGCCGCGGCGGCCTTTGCCGGGACAGTTTGGCCTGGGCTGCCTCGGCTGCCCGTAGCGGCCGCCATCATAGTGACGCTCTGTGCCCTGCACGCCGCCGGCTGGCGGCTTTCGCTGCGCACCCAGAATCTTCTGGCGGTTTTCAAAGTTGCGCTCATCCTCGGTTTTGTGACTCTTGGCCTGGCGCTGGGTGATAACCGCTGGCCGGTCTGGACCCCACCTCAGGCCTCAGAGGGCTTTCCCCTGCTAGCCTTTTCTTTGAGCTTGTTTTACGTGTCTTTTGCCTTCAGCGGCTGGAACGCCGCCGTCTACAGCTCGGGCGAATTCCGTCGGCCTAAAGACGTGGCGCTGGCCATGCTCATCGGCTGCCTTGCGGTGGCGGCGTTGTATCTGGTTGCCAACTGGATCTTCGTGGCCAACCTTAGTCCCGAACAGGCCCAGGCGGTATTTGACTACGAAGACAAGCGCGTCACCCTGGGACACCTCATCATGAGCCAGTTGATGGGCGGGCAGGGGGGAAAGATATTTTCACTGGCACTGGTGGTGGTCTTTCTTTCCTCGGCCAGCACCTTGATGTTTTTAGGGCCGCGAGTATGCGCGGCCATGGCCCGGGACGGATTTTTGCCCGCCCGGCTTTGCCGCTCCGACGGCGGGCCGGCCGAGCTGGCGGTGGTGATGCAGGGGACGATAGCACTGGTGCTGGTGCTGGTTTATCCTTTGCAAAAAATGCTGGAGAATCTGGGAGCGTTGCTTACCTTCTTTTCCGCGCTAGTGGCCCTTTCGGTGGTGAAACTGGCCTGGCGCTCGGGGGGGCGCAGCAGGCTTTTTGTAGTGCCCGCCCTGGGCTATCTGGCCATAGCCGGCTGGATGTTTTTCTTCGGCGTGCAGCAGACGCCAGGGGTGACCGTCTGGCTGGCGGGGATGGTAGCGGCGGGGCTTTTGGCCTACGCACTGCAGAGGGCCTTCAACCACCGGAGAGAAACATGAAAAAATATTTGATATTTTCGTGTCTGATGCTGTGCGGCGCTTGCGGAGAAAAAGAGGCGCGCTGCAAAAAAGATTTCGATTATGCCTGGCAGGGCATTATTCCGGGGCCGGCCGAGACGGGCTTCGATGCTACCCTGGCCCTTACCGCCGAGCGGCGTGACCGCCAGTTTCATGCCTTTCACACCCGGCCTACCGGCCTCAATCAGGAGATTTCTATAGCGCGCAGCAAGACCAGCATCCGCCAGGCCATCGAAGACTTTGTGCTTCGCGGTCAAGGCTACGATTTCGAAGGGACGAGCGGCTACAAATTAGAAGAGATCATCGACGGCTGGTGGAAGGTGGCCGGCATGTACGCCGGAGCGGGGCTGGCCGCCGACGCCTACCGTTACGGCGTAATGCGCGACCAGTGCTATCCCCAAGACCAAGTGGACATGGCCCGCCGTCAGCTTATCCGTGGCCTTGATGGTCTGATCGCTGCTTTCGAAATCACCGGCGGCCAGACCATCGCCCGGGGCCTTTCGAACCGCCGTTTTCCCGGTGGGGACCAGACCACCACGCCCCTTTTCGACGAACAGGGAAATCCCCTCCCGCCCGAGAAAAACAATGGCACCTGGCGCGAGGACAATTCCGGTGGCAAATACCCCGATTATATCTGGGAGGACTCCTGCTCGCGCGACATGCTCATCGGCTGGATGGTAGGCCTGGGGGCGGCGTGGGAAGTAATAAGCCAGGATGGGGAAATCTCCGAGAGCTACCGGGTCAATTTGCGCGAATACTCCCGACGTCTGGGTGAGAATCTGCGCCGGGTGCGGGAAAACGGTTACGATCTCGAACTTACCGACGCCGACGGGCGCACCACTTATCACGGTTATCTAAATGAAAACAACGTCGACCGCATCTACATCGACGGCGCCCGCAATGGCTTTCACACCATCATGGCCTTGGGGATTATGGGGGTGCTGGTCGAGGTAAGCGGGGACGAAAGCCTGCGCCGGTATCTTTATCAGGAACTCATTGACGAGCGCCAGTTTGCCAAGATCTCCAGGGAAAATCTCTATCTAGTCAACATGGGGGAGACTACCAACTTTTCCAATTACAACATGGCCTTCGATGGCGCCTGGCTGGCGCTGCGCTTTATCCAGGACCAGGAGGCCCGAGCCGATATCCAGGCCGCTTTGGAAGAAGGGCTGTACCGTCCGGAAGGGGAGAGTTTTATTCCCCTGGAGCAGAAGCAGAGCTTTTTCGATCTGGTCTATCTGACCGGCCGCTGCGACGCCGCATTCGGCCGGGGGTGTCTGAATGCGCTCGATCAGATCGCGCTGGAGCGCGCCCTGGAGACGCTTGCTGAATTTCCCCCGCCGCCCTTTTGGGAATTCGAGCGCATCAACTGCGACGAACAGGAGATCGCATCGGGGCACTGTGTGGCCGAGGATGGGACGGAATTTACCGTCCTCGGTTACGTGGGTCGAAACGGCGATCTCATCACCAAGGAGCCGGTGCCCATGCGGCTTCGACCGCCCAGCAATTATTACTGGCGCTCCAATCCCTACGAGCCCAATGGCGGCGCCGCGGGCGACGGCATGTTCCCCGGCCCGGATTTTCGGCTGGCTTACTGGATGGGCCGCTGGCTGCGGCGGTAAATGATTGCACCCTAAGCTAGCTAACGGGGCTGGTGGAACGCAGTTGTTCGGCTAGCGTTTCCGGTTTGATGAGGATGATTTCGTCGCCCAGCATCTTCTGCAGGAAGTAGTCGTCGTTGTGGTAGTGGCGGGCGAAGTTTTGCCGGCAGACCAGGCGTAGGAACACCGGGAAGGCTCCGTTGCCTTCGAGGGTGTCGGAATATATGGTGTAGTTGAAGGAAGAAAACCCCTGGCGGTGGAAAAAGGCCAGGGCCCGCGAGAGCCCTTCGGCCAGGCCGCCCAGAGCCTGGTCATCGAGTTCGAGCAGATTAGAGTATCCAGGTGCCACGCCCAGAATTTCGTTGGCCCCGGCCGGGGCAAAAGCCGCCAGCCAGTGCACCGGCCCGGTCTGGAAAATGTATCTTTCCCCGGAGGCTTTTTCCTCCTCGACCAGCGTTTCGAAATAGGGCCGGCCGAGCCGGTTTTGGAATTCGCGGCAAGCCTTTTGCAGTTCTTCGACGGCGGTCGGAGGGTACTTGCCTCCGAAAAGCTGAAGGTGTGGATGGAGCAGCGAGGCCCCCGCCGGAGGCAGGTAATTGGTGTTTACGGTAAGATAGCGTCGCTGTGGGTCGGCCCCGTGCACCGAGCGGCCGAATTCCACGGCCAGCGAAAAAGCGTCCTGAAGCAACTGGGGCGGGAAGTCATCGGGCAGCCGCAGGTGCTTTTCGCCCACCACGATCACCGCATGCAGGGCGCTTAGGGGAAACAGGTTGGGGAAGAGAAAACACTTGCCCCGTTCGAGCGCCCCGCCTTTGAGCCAGCTTTCTTCGTAGCGCGGGGTGTAGGCCTTTACCTTTTCCGGGCAGAAGAAACAGCGCTCGCGCGTCTGCGCGGCCAGCTCTTCGAGAAGCTGGTAGTCGCTCTTTGCGAAAAACATGCCCACCTTGTCCTGGAAAGACTCGCACCACAGAGCCGCCCGGCCGGTCAGCGGGTCGAGCCGACGCTCGATTTCCACCTCCACCGGCTCCATGTTCTTCAACGGGCTTTTGAAGCGCACGCTTTCGCTGTGTTTTTTGAATGCAATGAGGGCCATCTTTCACCTCCCGGGTTTCTGGTAATCGCGAGGCGGGGTGGAGCTGTCCAGAAGCTCCTGTACCTTTACCGCGGCGGTCACCCCGTCGCCCACGGCGGTGGCGACCTGGCGGGCCGAGTCGGCGCGAACATCGCCGGCGGCGAAGATGCGCGGGTGGCTGGTGCGCATGTCGATGTTTACTTTGATAAAGCCGGCTTCGTCTCTCTCCACCAGATTAGAGACAAAATCGGAATTGGGTAAGAGTCCGATGAACACGAAAACCGCCGATACCGGCAGTACTTTTACCTCACCGGTCTTTAGGTTGCGCACCCTAACCCCTTCTACTTGTTTTTCTCCGATGATTTCTTCCACCACCGAATCCCAGATGGTGGTGGCGTTGGGCGCAGCAAAGAAGCGGTCTTGCAGCAGCTTTTCCGCCCGCAGCTTGTCCCGGCGATGGATGAGGGTTACCGAGCCCACGATGCGGGTAAGATAGATCGACTCCATCACCGCCGAGCTGCCGCCACCGACTACGGCCACGGGCTTGCCCTTGAAGAAGGCGCCGTCGCAGGTGGCGCAGACGCTCACCCCCCGGCCCATCAGCCGCCCTTCGCCGGGCACCCCCAGCGGCCGGTGGCGGGCGCCGGTGGCGATGATCATGGTGCGGGCCAGGTAGCTTTCCGAGCCGCCTTTCAGCAGAAAGTGTTCGCCCTGGTCGCTGATGCTTTCTATCTGGTCGTAGGTGACCGGAACGCCGAAACCTTCGGCCTGGCGGCGCATGCGGTCGGCGAGCTCCGCCCCGGTCTCGGCGTCGAGAACGCCCGGGTAGTTTTCCACCTTATCGATGATGTTGACCTGGCCTCCCCCGCCCATGCCGTCGAGGAGCAGGGCCTTCAAGCCCCCACGACCGGCGTAAATGGCGGCTGCTAGCCCCGCCGGCCCGGCCCCCACAATAGCTAGATCGTAAATCTGTTCCGCCATGAACTCTCCTTTCTATAAATCAAAATCCCGAAAATGATAGTTATCCCCTCTGGCCTTGACAAGCAGAATGAGATAAAAATGATCGATGCTTTCTGCTGCTCATAACATGGAAAGTGTTCGCTAACCGTTGGGAGAGGAATTATGGTGCGGCTCTTTGTAAGAATGGCCTGTTTTTCCGGCCTGCTGTGTTTTTTCGCGCCGGTGGCGGGGGCTGAGCCGGGGGAAAGCGAAAAAAAAGTAACTTATTGCCTGCGTCTGGCTGGGGTGGATGAGGTAAAGGTGCGCGAGCTTGGCCTTGCTTTGCAGCAGGTGCTGGTATCTCTGGGCTGGCAGGCCGAAGCTCTGGGAGGAAACGGTCATTGTTGTACAGCTGGCGACTGCGAAAACAAAGCACTTGTGCAGGGCTGGTTGGTTGAAATGGATCTGCTACGCATCGGCCCTATGGTCACCGTAAGCGTGCGCAGCCAGGGCTTGGAAAAAGGCGAGATCTGCGAGCGCAAAAAGACTTTTTCAGGTACACCCGAAGCCAAGGCGATCGAGACCTTCAGGGATGAGCTGGCTATCTGTTTGCCGAAGCCACCGCGGGCTTTTCGTCCCTCTCTAGGACAACAAGACGCTGCGGGGGCGGTTGGTGCAGCGGTACCGAAGGAGCCACAGGCGCAGCATATGGCCGCCGGCGTGTCGTCTGGCGCTTCGGCGGTTTCGGTGTCCTCAAGCCAGAAAGATCTTTCTACCTGGTCATACAACAAGTGGGGACATGTGCTTTTCTGGAGCGGCCTGGCGCTGGAGATTGGCGGTATAATGTCCATGGCGCTGGCCCAAAGCGAATATAACCAGATCAAAAAAGACCTTTCGGGAGATCCCGGACGGGTAGAGACCCTCGGGGGTGTTGGCATTGCCGGTGCGGTGCTGGGCGGTCTGGGGATGGCCGGTGGCGTCCTATTTTGGCTGTTTGCGAAAGACCCCCCAGCGGTTACTCCGGTCGCTGGCGAAGATTATAGGGGACTGATCTTTTCGGTTCGTTGGTAGGTGCTAGCGGCATGAGGCAACTTATACCTTTAGGAATCTTAGTGGCGTCCGGTTGCGGCTGGTTTTCCATCAACAGCGGCGAGGAATCTTTGTAAGGGGTGAAAAAGATTTTCTCCGGCTACACTTTCAGTTGCGCCGTTCTCGATTCGGGCGCGGCAAAGTGTCGGGGGCAGGACGACTACGGACAGCGAATAGATTTACTCCTCAGCCAGCGGCTGCAAGCTGCTGGTGAATTTGTTCATCTGCGCCTGGAAAATATATGTATACAGATTGTCTTGACGGGATGCCGGGCCGGCCGGTATCTTGAGCGGCCGAGGTCCATACCGTGAAATGCCCACGCTGTCAGCAGGAAGTTCCCGATGGTCCGGAATGCCGCGCCTGCGGTGTGGTGGTGGCTAAGTACCGGCCGCGCCCCCAATCGCCGCAGCCCGTTGGATCCGTAGCCAGTGCTACTCCAGAACAACCTTCCGCGGATTTTTCCTGGCGCGGCCTTTCGCCAAGGCGCCGGGCGCTGTTTTACGGTGAGCTCGCCAGGCTTTTAGAAGCCGGGGTGTCGCCGGTGTTGGCTTTTTCATTTATTGAAAAACACGCTCGGGGGGCGTTACAGAAAGCGGCGAGTGCGGCGCGGCATAAGGTTCAGCAGGGCGGCCAGTTGTGGGAAGCACTGAGGCTTTCTCCCCGGGTTTTTCCGCCCCGGGTGATTTCTTTGATTGCTGCGGCGGAGCGCACCGGCACCGTTCCGACCGCTCTGCAGGCTCTGGCTGTGGCAGCGGAGCTAAAATACCAGCTTAGGCTGCGATTACTTCGCGCGGCTCTCTATCCATTTATTCTATTTACTCTGTCTTTCTTCCTGCTGCCTCTGGCTTCGCTGGTTACCGAAGGGCCGGCGGCCTATCTTAGAAAAGCCCTGCTACCTTATCTGTTTTCGCTAAGCGGGTTGTGGTTGGCGCTGTGGCTGCTGCCGAGGCTGATTGCTTTGCTGGTGGGCCGCGAGCCTCTGCAGCGTGCGGTAAGGGCCTTGCCATTTGTAGGCCGGCTCCTTCATGCCGGCGACAAAGCCGAGTTCTGCCGCCAGCTAGCCGTAGCCCTGAAAGCGGGGCTGGACATGGTCAGTTCTTTGCGCCTGGCGGCGCTGGCCACTGGTCTTTCTTCGTTCGAAAGCCGGGTAGAGAGAGTAATTGAATACCTTGGCCGGGGCGGCACGCTGAGCGAAGCTTTTGGCAAGGCAGGGCTTTCCGACGCCGAACTCGAAGAGGTGCTGGCCACTGGAGAGGCGAGCGGTAAACTTCCCGAAGCCTTGGAGCAACAGGCGCGGCTTTCCGAGCAGGTCTATCTGCACGGGGTAGAAGTGGGCGTGCAGCTTGCGGCCGTGTTGCTGCTTTTGCTCGTCTATGCCGTAGTAATAATCCGGGTAATCGGCCAGTACACACAGGTGCTTGAAGGCTACCAGAACCAGATGAATTCGCTGCTGAAAGAGCTGGGCGGCGGAGCCGGCGGGCTGGACGGTTTATTGCGAGGAGGGGGCGGCGAGCTTCCTCCGGAACTCAGGGAGATTCTGAAGTGAGCCTGCTGGAGCGGGTGGATTTTATTCTGGTGGAGACGGAAGAGGGGGGCAACTTAGGTGCGGCGGCCCGCGTACTGATGAATCTCGGTATCAAAACACTAAAGCTGGTCGCGCCGAAAGTCGAAGACTGGCAGAGGGCTCGAACTCTGGCGGTGCATGCGGCAGAGTTGTTGGATCATGCGCCTAGATTCGAGAGGCTCGGACAGGCCATTTCCGGTGCGCACTGGGTGGTGGGCCTGAGCTGCCGTCCCCGACGCGACCGCGACAGCCATCCGCCACTGGATCTGGAGGGCTTCAGGAGAAAACTGAATCGTTTGTCGTACGACCAACGGGCGGCACTGGTGTTCGGGCCGGAATCTTGTGGTCTGGCGAATCACCATCTGCGACTGTGCCACGATGTTTTTACCTTGCCCACCTCTGAAGAGTATCCCTCGCTGAATTTGGCTCAGGCAGTGGCTCTTGCTGCCTGGGAGGTGCGTTTGGCAGCGGGTCTTGTAAAAAGTACCCAGCGCCGTAAGGGTTTGGCTGCTTCCGGAGAATTGGAAAAGCTCATGGAGCATATGCGCCATACCCTTACCGTGATTGGCTTTCTCACCCAGAAGAACCCGGAGCTTGCCCTGGCCGATTTGCGTCGGCTAATTGCCCGCGCCCGGCCGCAGTCGCGTGAGATTCAGATGCTCCACGGTATTTTTCACTGCATGGATGTCTGGTGCTCCCGCCACGGTGGCCCGCCCACACCCAACGAGCAAAATAAAAAACGCAATAACCCGCGCTAACGCGGGGACAGACCCTGTAGGATAATGTAGGGCAAAGTTGCACCGGTGGTCGTATTTTGGGCCAGGTGGCCCGATTTTTGGACACTTTTCTAAGAGCGCCTTCGCCTAAGTCATTGATTTTATTGATGCTCGATTCTGGCACGATTCTTGCTTCTTGGGTT
>Ga0068707_1003566_pt1 | contig 10843 bp, 10 predicted proteins | sample YNPNPMetaG_FD_66600 | JGI IMG/M metagenome (GOLD analysis project Ga0068707, IMG submission 66600) | Anoxygenic and chlorotrophic microbial mat microbial communities from Yellowstone National Park, USA - YNP NP MetaG | ecosystem: Environmental > Aquatic > Thermal springs > Hot (42-90C) >... | reverse complement strand
CTCCCGCTGGCTGAGCGCCGATACGTTGGTGCCGGAGCCGGGGAAGCCGCAGGCGTTTAATCGGTACAGTTATGTTTACAATAATCCACTGCGTTACGTGGATCCCAGTGGCTACGACCCGCTTGATGAGGCTTGGGTAGAAGAGTTCAAGAAAGCTCACAACGGTCAAGAACCTACCGATCTGGATCGTTTTTGGCGGCTTTATTCAATAGCCTATCCAGGACCTGTCAGTGGCGGCTGGCCATGGACAGGCGATGACTGGAACTATGTGCGCGATAAGTATCTTGAAGATGATGCTTATTCTGTCCTGAAAGAGACAACTCATCGTTCGTCACTAGACGATTTCACAGCAACGATAGCACGCATCGCGGGTTGGTATACCGACAAGGAAAAAGCTCAGTTTGTCAGCGCCATAGCCCTGCTATTTGCCGGAGTACCCTATGATCCTACGGGGTCAAACCTTTTAGGATTCCTCTTCGAATTCACGCCAGTAGACTCGTGCGAGGGTGTCACATGTCCATGTACCACACAAAGGATATGGTGGGTTAATCATGGAATGGAGGGCTTTTCCGATTTATACTACCTCGGAGGCAATGAAAACACTCACCACTTTGCTGCGCATTTGCTGGTCGGATATCATCTTGGTATCACCTGGAACGACACTCTCTCAATGATCCGTGAGTTGGCGCAGGGTGATCCAGATAGGCTGCATGACATACGCATGAGTCAGGTAGCAGGAAGACTGGGAGATGCTCTGTTTTGGGGCAGAATCAAGGTTAGCAACTTCGCCGCTGTGGTCTACGGAACTTTGAGGGCAAGGTAGACATGAGTAGAAAAATGGCTATAGTGCTACTTGTGACAGTCCTTGTTGGGGGGCTCTGGATTCTGGTAAGGCCACCAGTGAAGGTAAACTCAGTTGCTGGCCTGGCAAGGTATTACGGGGTGAGTAAGGAAACCGTGTTGGGTGTTGCGCATGCCTACGGTGTCGATCCACAGGATTTGGACAATTACGGGCCGCAGCCTTTTCCAGTTAACTACATCATGCACGAATTAGACAAACCAGGAGTCACTCGAGCACAGGTCGAGGCCCTTGTAACAGGCTACGTTTCGAAATGTGAACGTGACAACAGATGGACAGTTTACCTGTTCTACTCCGATTGGCTCGAGCCCAAAACGTTGTTCCGGCGGGAAGAGGCCTTGCCTCTGGAGATATACTACGAACTGGATCCAATCCAAGATAGAACACGTGATGATCAGATCGTCCAGCGCATACAATGGTATATCTTGGGAGATTCTGGGGGGGCGATTGGGCCATATGTGGGTCCACACTGTAACCCACCAGTCAAGTACTAGCACGTAGGCCGGGTTTCTACCCGGCCTTTTCTTTGCCGGTCAGTCCCTTTCTCTTAACTTCATCCCCACCGAGCCGCTACAGCTGGGAGCGGTGTATGAAGCTCACGTCCTGGGCGCCTCCAGCTACCTGGGCGACCGCCAGGAGATGCCCCACCGCTGGCCCTTCGAGACCCTTCGACTTCGCTCAGGGCAAGCCCTGGACCCCAACCCGCCGCACGTGACCCGCGCCGAGCCTGCGGACGGCGCAAGTGGCGTGGCGGTGAACACCGCCGTGACTGCCTTCTTCGACAAGGCGCTGAAGGTCGGCGGCGAGAACGTAGAGTTCACCCTGACCGGGCCCGACGGCCCGGTACCGGGCTACCTCTCCTGGGTGCGCGGCGACGAGGATGGAAACGCCATCCTGGGCCAGAACAGCTACCCCAGCGGTGGCCGCTACCTGGGCTACCGGGGGCTGCGCTTCCGGCCGCTGCTGCCGTTGCAAGCAGAGACGGCCTACCGAGCCACGGTCTCCGGCGTGGAGAACCTGGCCGGCGCGCCGATGGAGGAGCCGTACTCCTGGGGCTTCAGCACGGAGAAAAGCCCGACTATCGAGAGCACGCCCACATCGGAGGTGCGCAAGTATTACTTCTTCACTGGGCAGCGGGTGGCCATGCGCCAGGTTGACGCCCCCGGCCAGGGGTGGTATACTTCCCGGCGGGGGGCCACCCTTCGGCAGGCTCAGGGCAGGGCTGAGCAGGACGGTCCGGGTCCTGAACAGCGGTGGGACCCCCAGCCTCCGGTCGGAGGGTGCTTGAAAATATCCCCTCTCACCGCAGAGGCGCAAAGAAGGCGGAGGAATCATAAAGGCCTCTGCGTCTCTGCGGTGCAATTCAGGGCTTTTTCAGCAGCCTCCTCAAGGGGGACGGGGGGCAGAGCGCCGCTCTACCCCTGGCCGTCCGCCTGCCAAGACACAAAGGACACCAGGGGCACCATGCGGCTTTTATTCGTCTCCTTCGTGTTCCTTTGTGGCCTTTGTGCCTTCGGGGCAGGTAAACCACAAAGGACCGAAGGACACGAAGGATGATTTGGGAACCTGCCCTTGCAGGCCCTTTGTGTCCTTGGTGGTAAGCTTTTCAGACCGGCTCTGAGGTGCGACTCGAGCCGCTTCACTTGATGCTTATGGGGCTGTACCCCCTGGGGCCTGCCAGGCATTGAAGCACGGCCTGGGCTGCCAGAGAGCTACTCGTAGCGCAGCGCGTCCAGCGGCGCCAGACGGGCCGCCCGGGCAGCGGGATACAGGCCGGCCAGCAGGCCCACCAGCGTGGCGAAGGCCAACGCGGCTGCTGCCAGCCACCAGGTTGTGACAAAAAAGGTCCCCTGCACCTTGACCTCCTGCCATGCCAGAATGGCCAGGATCAGCCGGTTCAGGCCTTTGCCCAGCAGCCAGCCCAGGATCGTGCCGACAATGCCGCCCAGCAGGCCGATGAGCGCCGCTTCCACCACAAACAGCGCCCGGATCTGGCCCGGCGCAGCGCCGATGGCCTTGAGGATGCCGATCTCCCTGGTCCGCTCGTAAACGGCCATGATCATCGTGTTGGCAATGCCCAGGCTGGCCACCAGCAACGCCAGCCCACCCACCGAGCCGAGCATCGTCTGGAGGATGATCATCCCCCGGTTGACCATGTCGAGTATGGTCTTGAGGTCCTCAACCCGATACCCCAGCCTGCTCAACCACTCCACAATCTGCGCCGCGTCGCGCAGCGACCTGGCCCGGACGCGGATCGCATCGTAGCCGCGATGGGCCAGATAGTCGGGATCGTTGTACCACCACTTGAGCATCTCCAGCTTGTCGGGCAGGGCCAGGGACACGTTGCCCCACCGCTTCTCGGTGATGCCGGTGATCCGCAGGGGAAAGGTCTGCGACTCGCCGCGCGGGGCATACAGCACCAGCTCAACCTTCCGCCCGATCAGGCCGGCCAGCTCATCGCGCCCGTAGCCCAACGGTTCCAGGATCGCTTCGCTGACCACCAGCCCGCCCCCTTCCGCCGGCGGTAGCTCCTCCCCGGCCAGCAGTTGGGGGCCTGTTTCGAACGGGCCGGGGACAGAGGAAGGCCCGGCCTCCCACGGGTCGGCCCGCACCTCCTGGCCTCCCAGCCGCAGCGTCAGGCGCATGCCCGCCGGCAGGCTCAGCACCGGCCTCACCTCGACCACCTCCTGGCGGGCTTCCAGTTCACGCACCAGCTCCGGGGTCAGCAGCTTGGTCCGGGGCGGCTGGCCGCCGAAGAGGCTGTAGTTGCCTGCATCCTCGGTGACGGGATAGAGGGTCAGGCTTTCCAGACCGACGCTCTGGAAGGTCTGGCGCATCTCGCGCTGTACGCCGATGCCCAGCGACACCAGGGTGACGATGGTCAGGATGCCGACCACGATGCCGACCGTGGTCAGGGCAGTGCGGGCTTTGCGGCGGGTGAGATTGCCGAGGGCGGTTTTCAACAGGTCGCGGAATTTCATGTCTGGGCTGCCCTTGCGCTCTCGATCTCCCGGCGCAGATGCCGAATCTGCCGCCGCTGCACGATGAGCAGGACAATCAACGCCAGCGTGACCAGCGGCCAGAGGATCACAAAGATCCAGACGTTGATTGCTTCGTAGCTGATACCCAACAGATTTGCCAGGAACACCAACAGTTGAACACACCAGGCAAAGATGGCGTCGCTCATGTTTCTCCCTTGCAGGTGCCCGCCACCTGCCCGTCCCGCAACTGCACCACCCGGTCGGCGAAAGCAGCCGCTTCGGGGTTATGGGTCGCCAGCAGCAACGTCACCCCCTGGTCGCGGTTCAGACGCCGCAGCAGGGCCATGATCTCGGCCCCGGTGACGCTGTCTATATTGCCGGTCGGTTCGTCGGCCAGGATGATGGCCGGACGGCCCACCAGGGCGCGGGCGATGGCCACCCGTTGCTGCTCGCCGCCGGAGAGCTGGGTGGGCCGGTGCTCCAGCCGCGCCCCCAGCCCGACCTGGATCAGCAGTTCTCTGGCCCGGGCCAGCCGCTCCCGCTCCGGCACCCCGACGAACATCAACGGCAGGGCCACATTTTCCACAGCGGTCAGGCGGGGCAGCAGGTTGAAGCTCTGGAAGACAAAGCCCACCCGCCGCCGACGGTGCTCGGTCAACACCTTCTCCTTGCCGGTACTCAGCTCCAGGCCGTTCACCCACAGCTTACCGCCGGTAGGCCGGTCCAGTCCGCCGACCAGGTTCAGGAAGGTGGATTTGCCCGAACCGGAAGGCCCGACCAGGGCCACAAACTGGCCGGCGAGCACCTCCAGGTTCACACCCCGCAGCGCCTCGATCCTGGTCTCACCGACGACAAAGGTGCGGGTCAACCCCACGGCGCGGATGGCAAGATTTGTCTGCGTGGTCATCAGGAATATCCCAGATCCGATCCCCAACCCCTGATCACTTGAGCGATTCCGCTATCTTGATCGCCTCATCCAGGCCGATCTTGCCGGCGATGACCACCACTCCGCCATTCTCCGTCCAGGACAGGAAGGTGTTGCCATGAGCCTCCCCGGTAATGGCGGTGGCCTGCTGGCCCCGGACGGTGACGGTCTGGGACTTTCCTGCCGGCAGCGGGTCGGTCCACACCGGCCCCTGGATGATACTCACCGCCACCTGCGGCGCCTGCTCATAGTAGAGGATGATCGAGCCATCCATTTTGAGCACGTCCACCAGGGGCGCGCCTTCGGGCATATATTCGGGCACCAACAGCCTGAACCCGGCCTGCTCCCTGGCCTGGTCCAGGCTCAGATGGACCGGTTTCTGGGCCTCAACGTCAACGACCTCAACCCCCGCCGGAACCTGGAAGGTGAACAGATCGTCGGGCAGGCCGGGGTTCAGCTCAAAGCTCTGGACCTCCATGCTGCCCCGGCCCAGGGTTCCGGCTTCATAGGTTGCCTTGAGCACGATCCAGCGTTCCCTGTCCACCCACACGGTCATGGTGCCCCCACCGGGCATAAATTCCGACTCATGGCCCTCTTGAGGGCTCAGGCTCAGCTTGTAGGTGTCCCGGTCGGCCACTCTCTCCTCGCCGATCAACTCCGCCTTGCTGACATCCAGCACCTCCTGGATGACCGCCTGGAGCGAGCCAAGCATTTCCTGAAGGCGAAGGGTGTTGAACCCCTCCGCCGGACCGATCTTGACCCGCCGGGCAGCCGGTTCGTAATACCAGATTTGTTGGCCATCACTCACGGCCAGTACACCAACCAGGTCTGGTTCTGAAGCTTCGAGGATCTGAATGCGCAGCCTGTCGGGTGACTTTTCCCACACCTCGGCCTTCACCGACCGATCCGCACCTCCGACGTTCATGGAGACCACCACCACGCCGTGGGCATTTTCTGTGCTCTCGACCGTCTCTCGCACTTGGGCGACGATCTCTTCAGCGCTGATCTTGCGCCCACAGCTGGTCAGGACCAGGCTCAGCACCAGGAGCAGACCGAAGGCAACCCCCAGTTTTTGTTTCACAGCACACCTCCCTTTGGGTATTGGATGAGAGGAGTATACCACACCTCGGTTGCTCCAGTGTGACAGGAGTGTTATCAGACGATTACCGTTTCCATACCAGAGCCAGGCGGCTGCGTTTGTCCCGCTCCAGGGCGGTGTAGAGAATGGTCTGGCCGTGGATGATCACCAGGTCGGCGTGGCCCTCCCAGAAATCGGCCAGGGTGGGATGGCCGTTGCCGCCCGGCGCCTCCTGGACGATAAGCCAGGGGGTGGGGGTGGGGCCAGGGCCGGCAGATGGGCCGGGGGTGGGTGTGACCGGGCTGCAAGCCAGCGTCAGCCATCCCAGGCCGATCAGCAGCAGGGCAAGGGCTGCTCTACCGTGGCAGGGCAAAGCCGGCCTCCGTCCCCCCTTCGGGCTTTGGTTTCAGCCAGATGCGTCCGCCGTGCGCCTCCACAATCTCGCGAGCGATGGTCAGCCCCAGACCGGTGCCCCCTCCCCGTCCGCGAAAGTAAGGTTCAAAGGCGTGGGCTGCCTCGTCGGGCGTCAACCCCCGGCCGGTGTCGGCCACGGTCAGCACCGCCTCCGCCGGGCCGGAGGTCACCTGCACCCGGACCTGGCCCCCGGCCGGGGTGGCCCGCAGGGCGTTGTCCAACAGGTTGAGGGTCACCTGTTGCAACCGGTCGGCATCACCGGATACCAGGGGTGGGCTATCGGGCAGGTCCAGCACCAGGGCCACACCCAGGCGTCGGGCTTTTTCCCCGGTCAGGGCCATCGCCGAGCGGGCCACAGCCGCCAGATCGGTGGTGGTCCGGCGCAGGCGCAGTTCGCCCCGTTGCAGCCGCGACAGGAGGAGCAGGTCCTCTACCAGGCGGATGAGGCGGTCGGTTTGCTCATCCATCGTCGCCAGGGCAGGCTGCATCCCGTCGGGGGCGGTGTCCTGGAGGTTGACGACCAGGCCCTTGATGGCCGTCAGCGGAGTGCGCAGGTCGTGGGAGATCCGGGCGATAAACTCGCGTCGGGCAGCTTCCAGGCGGGTCAGATCGGCAGCCATGCGATTGATGCTGGTCGCCAGCCGCCCGATCTCGTCGGCGCGGCTGATGTCGAGGGGACGGCTCAGGTCACCGGCGGCAATGGCCTGGGTGGCGGACTCGATCTGGCGCAGAGGCCGGGTCATCTGTCGGGCCAGCAGCAGGCTGATGGCCAGGGAGATGAGCAGCAGCAGGCCGCCGGCTCCGATCAGGACCAGGCGTAAAACGCCCATGAACGCCTGGATTTCGCTCACGTCTCGTGAAATTTCGACCACGGCCACAGGCTGTCCCCCCTGCGGCGGGGCAGGGCGGGCGACATAGAGCCGGTTGGGCAGGTCCTGGCTGCGGACGATGAACAGGGTGGGACGCCGGTAGCGGAGTTCGGCCAGGGTGACACTGGCCGGCAGAGGGCCGAGATCGCGGCTGGCGGCCAGCAACTGCCCGCTGCGGGCGCTGAACAGGCGCACATCATAGCCGACCTGGGGGGCAAAAAAGCCGGTGATCTGGGGGGTCAGGGCGGTCAGGCCGGCCTCGTCGGGGGCAGCGGCGGCCACATAGGCGGCATAGAAATCGGCCAGGGCGTTCAGGTCCTCCTGGATGCGGCCCAGCAGGTAGCGCCCGGTCAGCCCGTATACGCCCAGGCTCAGGGCGGCGATCACCCCCACACCGGTCAGCCCGTAAACCAGGGCTAACCGCGCTGCCAGGCTGCGTGACGGGGACAGGAGGTTCTTCATGGTTCGAAGCGGTAGCCGATGCTCCGTTCTGTCTGAATCGGTTCAGAATCGGGAGAGATGTCGGCCAGCTTTTGCCGCAGGCGGCGGATGTGGACATCTACCGTTCGCTCATCAATATATTCGGCTGTGCCCCACACCCGGTCAAGCAGGGTGGCCCGGCTGAGCACCTGGCCGGGGTGTTGGGCCAGGAAATAGAGCAGGTCATATTCGCGGGGGCGAAGCTCCAGGAGCTGGCCGCAGAACCAGGCTCGCCGGGCAGCCGGGTCAAAGTGGAAGCCGGTGGCCGGCACCTCACCGCTCGAGGACAGTTGAGCCTCCAGGCTGGCAACACGGCTGGCCAGGGCCAGCGCCTCGGCGCGACGGCGGAGCACAGCCCGCACCCTGGCCACCAGTTCACGGGGGTTGAACGGCTTGCGCACATAGTCGTCGGCGCCCAGTTCCAGGCCGACGACCGCATCTATCTCGTCATCGCGGGCGGTGAGGACAATGACCGGCAGGTCATGTCCGCTCTGCCGCAGGCGGCGGAGAAGCTCAAAGCCGTCCAGGTCGGGCAGCATCAGGTCGAGGATCAGCAGGTCGGGGCGGGCTTCGGCCAGGGCAGCCAGGGCCGCTTCGCCCATGTCTGCAACCTGTACCTGGAACCCCTCCCGCGCCAGCCGCTCACGGATCACCTGGACGATGGCCGGCTCATCGTCCACCACCAGGATCGTTTCGTGGGCCATCTTGCTCCCTCCTGCGGCAGGGAAATGGAACGAGGGGGCGAACCTTTTAAGAGCTCTCTAACCCCAGCCAGCGGGCCTGGTATCCTGCCAGCTCCACCCGGTAAGGGGCCGCGCCGATAGGGGGCAGCTTCTGGCCGGTGAACAGGTCAAGCGGTTGAGCGCCGATCTGGGCAGCCAGGTCCAGCTCGGCCGTTTGTGGTTCAGGCGAGAGGTTGTTTGCCACCAGGAGCAGTTCGTCCTCGCAGGCTCGCAGATAGGCCAGAATGGCCCGGTTGGCTCCTTGCAGAAAGTGAATGTCACCCCGGCGCAGGGCAGGGTGGGCCTGGCGCACGCGGATCATCTGGCGTATCCTGTTCAGCAATGAGCCGGGGTCGGCCCGCTGCGCCTCGACGTTGACCTGTCGGTAGCCGTACACCTCGTCGTCAATCAGCGGCGCATAGAGGGCTGAGGGGGCGGCGGTCGAAAAGCCGGCATTGGGGCCGGATGTCCACTGCATCGGGGTGCGGAGCCCATCGCGGTCCTCCAGCCAGATGTGATCCCCCATGCCGATCTCGTCGCCATAGTAGAGGACCGGCGAGCCGGGCAGGGTGAAAAGCAACGAGTTGGCCAGCTCGATGCGCGCCCGGTCGTTGCCTAACAGCGGGGCCAGGCGGCGGCGGATGCCCAGGTTGAGCCGCATCCGGGGGTGGGGAGCGTAGTAATCCCACAGGAACTGCCGCTCCTCGGCGGTGACCATCTCCAGGGTCAGCTCGTCGTGGCAGCGGAGGAAGGTGGCCCACTGGCACGACTCAGGGATGGGGGGAGTGCGGGCCAGGATGTCCAGAATGGGGGTGCAGTCGGCGCGGGCCAACGCCAGGTAGAGGCGGGGCATGAGAGGGAAGTGAAAGTTCATGTGGAATTCATCGCCGTCACCCAGGTAAGGGCGCACATCCTCAGGCCACTGGTTGGCCTCCGACAGGAGCAACCTGCCGGGGGCAATTTCGTCCACAAACGCGCGCAGGCGCTTCAGATAGGCATGAGTTTCAGGCAGGTTCTCGCAGTTGGTGCCCTCCCGCTCATAGAGGTAGGGGGTGGCGTCCACACGAAAGCCGTCAATCCCCTGCTCCAGCCAGAAACGGACAACATTCAACATCTCCTGCTGGACGGCGGGGCAGTCGTAATTCAGATCGGGCTGGTGGTGGAAAAAACGGTGCCAGTAGTAGGCCCCACGCCGTGGGTCCCAGGTCCAATTGGACCTCTCATAATCCAGGAAAATGATGCGAGCCTGCCGGTATCTCTGGTCGGTGTCACTCCAGACGTACCAGTCCCGGTATTTCTGGTGTTGGGGGTGAGCCGGATCGCGGGAGGCCTGGAACCAGGGGCACTGGTCGGAGGTGTGGTTGAGGACCAGATCGGTGATGATCCGCAGGCCACGCCGATGGGCCTCGTCCACCAGGCGACGAAAGTCGTCCACCGTGCCATAATCGGGGTGAACGGCATAGAAATCTGCCACATCGTAACCGTCGTCGCGCAAAGGGGAGGGGTAGATGGGCAGCAACCACAGGCAATCCACGCCCAGCTCTTGCAGATAGTCAAGCCTGCCGGTCAATCCCGGCAGGTCACCACAGCCGTCGCCGTTGCCATCGGCAAAGGCCCGAACAAAGACCTCATAAAAGATGGCGTCCTTGTACCAGAGGGAGTTGTCTGAAATCATCGTTTGGAGGCGCTATGCCGCCAGGCGACGGAAGGCCAGGAATCCTTCTGACAGGTCACTGCCGACCTTCCATTGAACGGCGCGGGTTTCTGCCTGCTGTCGGCTCTCGGCGCTGGCCCACTCCTCACCGATGACCACCCCCACGGCCTGCACGCCGGCCCGCCGCAAGGTTTCCGCCCGTCGGGCAGCGCGAACAACGTCATGGCCGTTGACCTGGCGGGAGATCTCGACGATGAGAACCTGCTCCCCTTTCCACCACACCAGGTCGGCCAGCAGGGGGTTTTCATCGTCGGTCAGCAAGGTCATGTCCGGCAGGGATTTGAGCAGCCGCGAGAGATGTTGCTGGACAGATGGCTGGTCGGTGAACCCACCCTCTCCCGCCATGAACAGGAGCGGTGCCCGCTTCAGGATCAGGCGTGCGTATCGCTCTCCCTCGCGGAGGCCGGTTTCGCCCTGCTGCCAGTCGGCCAGATGGCGCATTTCCACGGTCAGCTCTTTCAGGCTGGCTTCGGTGCGCTGCTGGGCCTCGGCCAGGGCCTGGACGGTGGCTTCCAGGCGCTCCAGCCGCTCCTCGGTGCGCTGCTGGGCCTCGGCCAGGGCCTGGACGGTGGCTTCCAGGCGCTCCAGCCGTTCCTCGGTGCGCCGCTGGGCCTCGGCCAGGGCCTGGACGGTGGCCTCCAGGCGCTCCAGCCGTTCCTCGGTGCGCCGCTGGGCCTCGGCCAGGGCCTGGACGGTGGCCTCCAGGCGCTCCAGCCGCTCCTCGGTGCGCCGCTGGGCCTCGGCCAGGCGCTCCAGCCGCTCCTCGGTGCGCTGCTGGGCCTCGGCCAGGCGATCCAGCCG
>Ga0068707_1003564_pt1 | contig 10848 bp, 9 predicted proteins | sample YNPNPMetaG_FD_66600 | JGI IMG/M metagenome (GOLD analysis project Ga0068707, IMG submission 66600) | Anoxygenic and chlorotrophic microbial mat microbial communities from Yellowstone National Park, USA - YNP NP MetaG | ecosystem: Environmental > Aquatic > Thermal springs > Hot (42-90C) >... | reverse complement strand
GATGCCAGTCCGATCTCGTATCTCTTGAGGATCAAACCGCGGATCCCCTTCTGGGTCTCCAGGGTGGACATTGCCAGTCGCAGGTTCTCTCTGTCCGCAACGAGGGTGAGGTAGGCATTGGCCACGGCCGACACGAGCGAGATCTGGGCGCTGCGCCGGGCCTGTTCCGTAGCGAAATACTCCTCCAGGGCTTGGTCCTTGAGACTCTGAATGCGGCCGAAGAAGTCGATCTCCCAAGAGGCGATACCGAGCTCCACGCTGTACTGTTCGGTGGTAATAGCCTTTCCTGTGGGGGAGAGATCGGCCGGAAGGCGGTGCCTGTCTCCAGTGCCTGCCGCGATCACCGAGGGGGCCAGCTCCGCCGTCCTGATCCCGTAGATCGCCCTCGCCCTTTGAACATTCAGGGCGGCGAGACGCAGGTCGCGGTTGTTGTTCAGTGCCCTTTCCACTGTATCCCGGAGCCTGCTGTCAGCCACGAACTCCTGCCATTTCAGCTCCGCAGGATCGCGCCCCATCGTTTCCTTGTAGGCCGCACCGCTCGGCCATTGCCCCGGCACCGGGGGTTCTGGCCTGTCGTATCTGGGGGCGAGGGTGCAGCCCCCCGCCAGGATCCCAGCGACAGCGAACAAGAAGAACCGGTCGCCTCTCATCCTGAAGACCTCCCGTTCATCGAGGCCGACTCCGGCAGATGGCGCCTATCCCTCCTGCCAAATGCCTTCTCTATCGCCACGTAAAACAGGGGGACGAACACGGTGACCAGGAAGGTCCCTGTGATCATCCCCCCGAGGACGGAGGTGCCGATGGCCTTCATGGCCCCTGCCCCCGCGCCCGTCGCGAAGGCCAGGGGCAGGACCCCGAAGCCGAAGGCGATGGAGGTCATCATGATCGGTCTGAACCGCAATCTCGTCCCCTCCAGGGCGGCCTCAACGACCCCCATGCCGTCTTCCAGCCTCGCCTTGGCGAACTGGACTATGAGGATCGCGTTCTTGGTGGTCAGGCCGAGGGTTGTCAAGAGCCCGATCTGAAAATAGACGTCGTTGTGGAGCCCTCGGAGGGTCGACGCCATCACCCCTCCGATGGCACCCAGAGGGAGGGCCAAGAGGATGGATATCGGGATGGGCCAACTCTCGTAGAGGGCCGCCAGGCAGAGGAATATGACGAAGATGGAGAAGGCGTACAAGAGCGGCGCCTGGGACTTGGCCATCCTTTCCTGATAGGAGAGCCCGGTCCATTCGAAGCCGACCCCTGGGGGAAGCTTGTGGACGATCTCCTCCATGGCGCGCATGGCCTCGCCAGAGCTCCTCCCCGGGGACGGCTCTCCCCAGATATTCATGGACGGGAATCCGTTGTAACGCTCCAGCCGAGGAGACCCGAAGGTCCAGCGAGCCGAGGCGAAGGAGGAAAAGGGTACCATCTCCCCGGAACCGTTTCGGACATAGATCTGCTCCAGGTCTTTGGGAAGCATCCGGTAGGGGGCGTCGGCCTGCACGAAGACCCGTTTGACACGGCCACCCTGGATGAAGTCGTTGACGTAGGCGCTGCCGAAGGCCGCAGAGATGTTGTTGTGGATGGAGCTGATAGGGACACCAAGGGCGCCGGCCTTCCCCCAATCGACATCGATACGGTACTCCGGCACATCCTCCATCCCGTTGGGACGCACGGCCGTCAATCTGGGGTCCTGCGAAGCCATGCCGAGGAGCTGGTTGCGGGCCGCCATCAAGGTCGCGTGCCCCAGGCCCCCACGGTCCAGCAACTGGAAGTCGAACCCGGTGGCATTTCCCAGCTCGATGACCGAAGGGGGCGGGAAGACGAACACCATGGCCTTCCGGATGTTGGAAAACGCGGCCATGGCCCTCGCCGCAACCGCCTTCACCCTCAAATCCGCTCGGCCCCGAAGCTCCCAGTCCCTGAGCCTGATGAATACCATGCCGTTGGTCTGGGCCCTCCCTGAAAAGCCTATGCCGGCGATGGTCGTACAGGACTCCACCGCATCCCTTTCTTCTTCCAGGAAGTAACGCTGGATGTCGTCGAGAACCTCCTGGGTCTGCTCCAGGGTCGCCCCGGTGGGCATGAGCACTTGAGCGAGGAGCGTCCCCTGGTCTTCCTCGGGAAGGTAAGCAGTGGGCATGCGGAGAAAGAGGACCCCCAGAAGCGCTACCATCACCAGATAGATGAACCCGTAGCGCAGCTTCCTGTCGAGAAACCGCCCGGCCAGCCTCACATAGAGGTCCCTGAAACGGAAAAAGGTCCTGTCGAACAGGACGAAGAAGGGGCGCAGCAAAGGGGTGGCTGCCTCAGCGGGTTGGTGCCCCGCGGCCACAGGCTTGAGAAGCGATGCACACAGCACCGGTGTGAGCACGAGGGCCACCGCGACGGACAGGAGCATCGCCGCCGCGATGGTCACGGAGAACTGCCGATAGATGACCCCGGTGGAGCCTCCGAAGAAGGCCATGGGCCCGAAGACGGCCGAAAGGACCAGCCCGATGCCGATCAGGGCGCTCGTGATCTGGGCCATGGACTTGGCGGTGGCCTCGCGCGGCGGGAGCCCCTCCTCGCTCATGATCCGCTCCACGTTCTCCACCACGACGATGGCGTCGTCCACCAGCAGGCCGATGGCCAGGACCATGGCGAACATGGTGAGCATGTTGATGGAGAACCCGAAAAGCCCGAGGATTGCGAAGGTGCCCAAGATCACCACCGGGACCGCGATGGTCGGGATCAGGGTGGCGCGAAGGCTCCCCAAGAAGAGCCACATGACCAAGAAGACCAGGAGGATCGCCTCCAGGAGGGTCTTGACCACTTCCCCGATGGCCACCCGGATGAAAGGGGTGCTGTCGTACGGGTAGACGACCTTCATACCCGGCGGGAAATAACGGCTCATCTCCTCCATCTTCTTCTTTACCGCGTCGGCAGTGTCCAGGGCATTGGCGCCGGAGGCCATGCGGATGGCCAGGGCAGCGCTGGGTTTCCCGTTGTAGAAGGCCTGGATGTCGTAGAAGTCGGTGCCCAATTCCGTTCGGCCCACATCCCTGATTCGGACCATGGAACCGTCCGGGTTGACCCTCAAAGGGATGGAGGCGAACTCCTCGGGTGTCTTGAGGAGGCTCTGGACGATTATGGATGCGTTGAGGCGCTGGCCTTCCACCGCGGGTGCCCCGCCCAGCTGCCCGGCCGAGACCTCCACGTTGTACGAACGGACGGCCCCGATCACGTCCTCCACGGTCAGGTGGTAATCGGTGAGTCTGTCGGGGTTGAGCCAGATGCGCATGGCATACTGGAAACCGAATACCTCCACCTCGCCCACGCCCGGCACCCGCGCCAGGACCTTCTCCAGGTTCGACTGGGCGTAGTCTCTCAGGTCGTTTCCGTCCATGCTGCCGTCTTCGGAGATCAGACCGACCATCATCAGGTAATTCCGTGTCGCCTTGCCTACCATTACCCCTTGGCGTTGCACCACGTCGGGGAGGCTCGCCATGGCGAGCTGGAGCTTGTTCTGGACCTTGGCCCAGGCGAGGTCCGGGTCCGTCCCAGGCGCGAAGGTCAGCTCTATGCGGGAGGTCCCGGCGGAATCGCTCGTGGCGGACAGATAGATCATCCGGTCCAGCCCTGTCATCTTCTGCTCGATGATCTGGGTCACGCTGTTCTCCACGGTCTCGGCCGAGGCCCCAGGATAGAAGGCCATGATGTAGATGGACGGAGGAGCTATGGGGGGATACTGGGATACGGGCAAATTGTAGATGGCCAGGGCCCCTGCGGCCATTATGACGATGGCTATGACCCAAGCGAAGACCGGTCGCCCGAGGAAGAATCTAGAGAGCATGATGCGCCTCCGTCAACTCGATTTCGCAGCGGCAGGCGGGGCGGTGTCTGGGCCGCCAGTCCCCTTCCTCTCGGTTTCTTCCAAGGGAACTGTCCTTACGGAGGCGCCGGGTCGGACCTTCTGCGTCCCCTCGACGATCACCATATCTCCAGGCGACAGGCCCGTGGAGACGAGCCATCTGTCTCCCACGGCCCTGTCGAGGGTCAGCATCCGCTGCTCCACCCTTCCGTCTTTGTTCACTACCAACGCGATGGGATTCCCCTTCGGATCCCGCACAACGGCTTGCTGCGGGACCAGGATTCCCCTCTCATTGGTACCCTCCTTGACCAGCGCCCGGACGAACATCCCGGGGAGCAAGACCCCTTCCGGGTTGGGAAAGACGATCCGCAAGACCACGGAGCCGGTGGTCTGATCCACCGTTATATCCCGGAACTGCAACGCCCCTTCCAGGGGATAGAGCGCCCCGTCCTCGAGGAGAAGCTTGACCTCGTTGGGCCTTTCCCCCCCCGGACTCAGCCCCCCCTCTTCCAGGCGCCGCCTCAGCCGCAAGAGTTCCACGGTGGACTGGCGCACGTCCACGTATATCGGGTCCAGTTGTTGGATGGTGGCCAGGGCCATGGGCTGGTGGGCCGTGACAAGGGCCCCTACCGTGACATTGGACTTGCCGATGCGCCCAGAGATGGGGGCGGTGATCTTGGTGTAGCCGAGGTTTATACGCGCCGTCTGAAAGGCGGCCTCGGCCTGCTTTATGGCCGCCTCGGCCGCGGCCACTGCTTGCCGATCGCTTTCCACCTGGGCCTCTGCCGCCCGCAGCGTCGCCTCCGCCACCTGTGCGTCCGTTGCCGCCTGGTCCCGCTGGCTGGCGGAGACCGCCCTTTCCAAGAACAGCTCCTCGAAGCGCTCCAGATTGGTCTTGGCCAGATCGAGGGTCGCCCTGTGCCTGGCCACACCGGCGATGGTCGCCTGGAGCGCTGCACGGGCCCGTTCCGCGGCCTTTCGCGTCGCATCCAGGTTGGCCCTGGCGCTCTCGAGGGCCGCCTGAAACGGGGCCGGGTCGATCTCGTACAGGACCTGCCCGGCCTTGACGTCCGAGCCCTCGGTGAAAAGCCTGTTCTGGATCAGGCCGCTCACTTGAGGACGGATCTCCGCCACGAGGTATGGAGAGGTCCGACCAGGAAGCTCGGATGTGAGGACCACAGGCTGGGGATGGATCGCCATGACCGCCACCTCTGGGACGGGAGGTGGCGGGGCCGATTTTCCCTCCTCGCACCCCCCAAGCAAGAATACCTGGGACAGGACTGCGAAAAGAGAGAGCCACTTCCGATTGTCACGCGCCTCGTCCTTCCGAGCCTTCATGAGTCACCTCCGAGATCCACTTCCATCTCGCGCCATGGGCCGAGGAGATCTCGCGCGAGGCCGCGGGCCCACCAGGCCTTTCAACAGGATGTTCAGGATCACGTCCGGGTCCTCCGGATAGGGGTGACTCTCGGGATCCTCCAACCACAGGAAGAGAAAGGCGCTGGTCAGGCTGTCGAGGGCCACCGCCAGGTGGAACGGCTCGGCTATTCTCCTTATCCTCCCGCCTTCCATCCCTTCCTCGAAGACCCTGGCGAGGGCCCGGAGAAATCCGCTGTGCCGCTGGCGTATCTCCCTGTCGAGACCCGTCCTGATGCTGAAGCTCACCCCCCTCGTCTCGCCGAGATAGAGGCGGATGAAAGGGGCACCGGCCCGAAAGACCTCTCCCATGGCCTTCACGTACCTTCGCAGCTTGTCGATCTCGTCCCCGGGTCCTTCGATGGCCTTGGTCGCGGCATCGTGGAACTTTTCCGCCTGCTCCAGGATCAAGGATCGGTAGAGGTCCTCCTTGTTCCTGAAGAACTTGTAGAGCGATCCGATGGCGAACTCCGCCCTATCGGCGATTTCGTGCATGGAGACGTTATGGTAGCCTTTCTCCGAGAAGAGCTCGAGGGCACCGTCCAGGATCTCCTGACGTTGCCGCAATCTCTCCCTTTCCCGCCTCGAGGGCCTCCGCTCCTGCGCCACTTTGCATTCCCCTCGCAAGCATCTTTCACGTTTTGAAAGCATGCTTCATGATTCGTAACGGCGTGTCAGTTTACCCCATCGGACCAGCCACGTCAAGTCGCAGGGCGGTGGCGAGCCCCTTCAAACCGGACGCCGACCTCACGCTACGGGCATGCATTTCCCTTCACGGGGGGGCCCTTTGGCCCTGCGTTCCCAGGGTGATAGAATGTCCCGAGTGTGCGGCCATGCATCCAAACGCAGCTGATTCGGCTCATCTCGAAAGGAGAGCTGCCCATGGACGACAGGATCAGGGAGGCGCTGCACGAGGCCTACACGGCGGAGGCAAAGGCGGCCTTGAGGCTCAAGGTCTTCGCAAAGAAGGCCGAGGAAGAGGGCTACCCCCAGATCGCCAAGCTCTTCCGTGTCATCTCCTTCTCGGAGGAGATCCACGGGGAAAGGGCCCTGCGGGTCCTGCGGGAGATCGGCACCACCGAGGAGAACTTGGAGGAGAGCTTCCAGTCGGAGACCAAGGTGGCGCAAGTGGCCTATGACAGGTTCCTCAAGATGGCCTACGAGTTGGGAGAGAAGGGGGCAGCCTGGCACTTCACGGTCAGCAGGGACGTGGAGGAGACCCACGGGAAGCTTTACAAGGCGGCCCTCAACCACCTGATGGAAGATCGGCAGACCACGTATTACGCGTGCTCTGTCTGCGGCTTCGTTTCGGACGGCGTCTTGCCGGAGACCTGCCCTGTGTGCGGGGCACCCAGGGAGAAGTTCATCCGTTTCGAGTGAGGACGGGGCCTGAGAGGATCCCGGCCTCGCACTCGGCGCAACTGGTCACCGGGGCGGTGGCGGCATTGGCACATTCGGTCTGTCTCGTCTATCTCGTCTATCTGGTCTATTCCGTCTATTCCGTCTGTCTCGTCTATCTCGTCTATTTCGTCTGTTTCGTCTATTGGGCCTATTTGGTCTCGACAAGAATCGGTCGGCCTCAGCCGAGCTTCGGCCGAGAGGGCTCCCCCAGGTCCAAATCCTTTGGAAAATCGAGCGCCGAAGAACGGTGATCGAATCCTTGTGGACATCCAAACCTGTGAACATTGTGGTAGACTCACTCGTAGCTGACCTCGGCGTTGTTGGATTCACTTGCTCGGCCAACATGTGGCTCTGGCCTCCCTGAGGACAACCCACGGCGAAGCCGAGGTCAGCCCCTTTGGACGCGGAAGTCAATATGTCTAGGTGAGAAGCGAATGAGACGTAAAGATAGAGCAATGGAGGCCGAGGAGGCAAGACGCTTACTCGAAACAGCCGAATACGGTGTATTGTCCATGGCATCCTCGGATGGAGTGCCTTACGGCATTCCCCTGAATTTCTCATTTGTCAAGGACTGTATCTACTTCCACTGCGCTCCAGAAGGGAAGAAGATCGACTTCCTCTACGCCAACAGGAAGGTCTCGTTTTGCGTGGTTGGCAGGACAGAGGTGATGCCTGAGAAGTTTGGCACAAAGTACGAGAGCGTTGTTGCCACGGGCATGGTGGAAGAGCTCTTCGAAAAAGACAAGAGGGAGGGATTGATCTCGCTGCTCAGGAAGTATTCGCCCGATTACATCGAGGAAGGGGTCGATTACATCAACAGACTTTTCGATAAGACCAAGGTCTTCAGGGTCTGCCTCGAGTCCATCACGGGCAAGGCCCGCAGATGATGGGACACGTGAAGAAACAAATCCCCAGCGGCCCGCCGTCGATCCGGATCGTTAGCCCGCCTCCCAGTACGAGTACAAGTTTTTGCGTGCGGATGCAAATACGGCCGGGACCACGGCAGGACGGACGCCTTTTATCATTGACGCCGCCTGGTCTATTCACTAATCTAAGCTCTTGGCCTTCGAGAATGGGAAAAGGCAAGTTCCGGAGGAAAGCGGCGATGAGAAGGTTTGTTCCCGAGAGGCTCCGCGATCTCTCTCAGGAGAGGCGGGCGGCCATACTGAAGAGGTCCATGGAGGATGTCACCGGCATCTACCCGGAGGTGCGTGCAATTCTCGACGACGTTCGTGTTCGCGGCGATGAGGTCGCTATCCGTCACTATCGAAAGCACAAGAGGGATATCACCGTATCGGACCTCGAGGTCAAGCGGGAGGAGATCGACGAGGCTTATGCCCAGGTTGACCCGAAGGTGACGGAGGCCCTGAGAAAGGCTGCCGCGAATATCCGGAAGTTTCATCAGGCTCAGTTGGAACGCGAGATGTGGTCCATCGAGATCAGCCAGGGGATCCTCGCGGGGAGGGTGACACGGCCCATCGAAAGGGTCGGCGCCTACGTCCCTGCTGGAAAGGCCCCCTATCCTTCCAGCGTCCTGATGAACATCCTCCCTGCACGGGTCGCAGGGGTCAGGGAGATCTATGTCTGCACTCCTCCCCAGGAGGGTATGCGAGCAGATGCGTCGATCCTGGTTGCGGCAGACATTGCAGGGGCGGATCGGATCTTCAAGATCGGGGGTCCGTGGGCAATCGCCAGTCTGGCTTACGGCACGAAGTGCATACCGAAGGTCGACAAGATCGTGGGGCCTGGAAATCGATATGTCACCGCCGCGAAGATGCTCGTCTTCGGTTCTGTGGACATCGACTCCCCGGCCGGACCGAGCGAGGTCCTCATCCTTGCCGACGAGAGCGGCGATCCACGCCTGACTGCTGTAGATATGCTTTCCCAGCTCGAACACGATCAGGATGCGGCTGCCGTGCTGGTCACGACTTCAGAGGACCTTGCTCACGAGGTCTCGCAGTTCATCTCTAGAGAACTCGACCGGCTCCCCCGCAGGGAGATCATGGAGGCTGCGCTTTCGAAGAACTCGGCGATCCTGATCGCGGAGGATATGGGAGAGGCCATTCGCTTCACCAATGAGTATGCCGCTGAGCACCTTCAGATAATAGTCAGAGATCCTTGGACCATCCTTGCAAGGATCGATCATGCGGGCTCGATCTTCCTCGGCCCATATGCCCCTGTTCCGGTCGGAGACTATGCCTCAGGCACTAATCACATCCTTCCGACTGGCCAGTGCGCCCGGATGTTCAGTGGGCTCTCGGTGGACGATTTCATCAAGAAGCCGACCTTCCAGTATGTTTCGAGAGAAGGGCTCGAGGGGTTGAAGGACACGATCGTGACCCTCGCAGAGGCAGAGGGGCTGATGATGCACGCCCGATCCGTCAAGGAGCGGTTTCGCACGGATGGAAGCTGAAGCTGGAGCCTCACGCGGCACATGCATTCCTGATGGGATCTCTCAAACACGGGCAGTGCGACTTCCACCACCTCTTGCCTTGTATCCAGGAGCCTCTTGATCGCTGGATCCCGATCGCGCCCGGCATTGCGCGGACACCTCCCCCGGGGGCTTCGCGCCCCGACCCGAGGCGGTGCAGATCCGTCGAGAGAGACGGTGGGGTCCGCCCTCGTCGGCAAACAGCACCATCGTTAGCGGCATGCACTGGTGGGGGCTTTCCCGTCTCGGCGGCGAGCCATGGCTCAAGGGAGCTTCTAGCGCAGGCTGGCGGCCATCCTGAGGGCGGACGTGAAGGGATACAGCCGTTTCATGGGGGGGGACGAGGCGGCAACGGTGAGGACTCTGACGGCGTATAAGGGGGTCATGTCCGAGCCGCTTCAACAGCGCCATGGCCGTGGAGAAGGAGATCCAGGCCCGAAATGCCGAGCTGGAGGAGAACCGGCGCATGCAGTTTCGGTCGGCATCAACGTATGCACCTCGAGGAGTTCGACAGGGCCATTGAGGAAGCCGAGAAGGCCCTGTCGCTCTGCCCCAATTCGGCTTCGACGTATTTCGCGTTAGGAGCCGTGCTTTACAAGGATATCCTGCGGATCAGTCCCGGAACCATCGCTTGGCCCATGCCCTGAGCAAGGCCGGGTTAAAGGAGGGGGCGGGCACGTTGACGGGGGGAAATGATCCGTGTATGGTAAGTGCATGATCTTTAGGGAGGACCAAAATGGCCGTGAAGACCATCACAATTGACACGGATGCCTATGATTTGCTGGCCGCTCAGAAGCGTGGCCAGGAGTCATTCAGCCAGGTCATCAAGAGGCGTCTGCGGCCTTCCCGAACGGCTGCCAACCTGTTGGAACGGCTGGACGAGGTCTGTGTATCCGAGGAGACTCTGAATCGGTTGGAAGAGATCGTGCATGCGAGAGAGGAGTCACCCGTGGCCTCACCATTTTCCTCAGATGAGGCTCGCTGATAGATGTTTCTGGATACGAGCTTTTGCATAGACTTGATGCGGGAGCGTCACCGTGGCGAAGAGGGTCCTGCACTCAGAAAACTGGCATCACTGGGCCAGACCCCTTTGTATCTATCCCTCTTTGTCCTCTGCGAATTGAACGCAGGCGCACGGCTCTCCTCTCGGCCGGAGGAGGAGATTCGGAAAGTGCAACGCCTCTCCGAGTTGGTAGAGGTCGTCCTTCCCGATCGTGCATTTGCCGTAGCATATGGCGAAACGGAGGCGTTCCTTCGTGGTCGAGGCATGATCATTCCCACGATGGATCTGCTGATTGGCATAGCGGCCAAGGTGTACGGGTTGCCTGTCGTGACCCGGGACGCCGTTCATTTCGCGAAGATTCCAGGCCTAGTGGTTGAGCAGTACTGATTGAGGCGCAAGGCTTCGACGGATCCCACCCCTCGACTTCTGGAGTTGGACATGCCTCCGCATTTCCAGAGGGTCCACTCTCCCCACCTTGTCCGAACGCCACTTCTGCTTGCCTAACCCCGATTCCCCTGACCGGGAAGGAGGTTTGCCATGAATCCGGAGTGACTTAAGCGCAAGCTGGAGGCGGTCTCCAGCGCGGACGTGAAGTTATACAGCCGCCTCATGGGGGAGGACGAGGAGCGGACGGTCCGGACCCTCAAAGCGCACGCGGAAGTGCCGAGGGTCCACGATGTGGGCGTCTGCAAATGGTCACGGGGCGCGTGACGGCATTGGCCTATTCCGTCTATTTCGTCTGTCTCGTCTGTTCCGTCT
>Ga0068707_1003561_pt1 | contig 10851 bp, 7 predicted proteins | sample YNPNPMetaG_FD_66600 | JGI IMG/M metagenome (GOLD analysis project Ga0068707, IMG submission 66600) | Anoxygenic and chlorotrophic microbial mat microbial communities from Yellowstone National Park, USA - YNP NP MetaG | ecosystem: Environmental > Aquatic > Thermal springs > Hot (42-90C) >... | reverse complement strand
ACGGGCGACGGGCAACGGGCGACGGGGAACGGGGAACGGGGAACGGGGAACGGGCAACGGGCAACGGGCAACGGGCAACGGGGAACGGGCGACGGGGAACGGGCAACGGGCAACGGGCAGCCGTCTCCCGTTTTCCGCTTCCCGTTGCCGGTTGCCGGTCGCCCGTTGCCGGTTCCCTGCCGTCCTACGATCCCGCCCGTGCCCCGCGCGAGGTGTGCTCGTCGTGGAGCCGCGCGGCGTCGGTCGTCCGCTGCCCGCCTCGCGACCGCATCGTCCCGACGCACCCGGCGAGGTCGCGGTAGATCCGCTGGTGGTTCCACGTGCCGCAGAAGGCAGGTCCGGTGCCGTCCGCCGTGGCGCGGAACGAACCGTCCCGTGCCCTCTCCTCGTAGGCGCGCCGGCTCCGCAGGTACTCCTCGTACGTCAGCTCGCGGCGATCCGCCAGCGCCTCCCGGAGGCCGGTCCGGTTCCGCCAGGCCGAAGGGTCGGGGCCCACCCGTCCCGCCAGGAACTCCGCGCACGAGCCGCTTCCGTAGGAGAACAGTCCGAGCCGCGCGCCGGCGGCGTCGATCTCGGAGTGTTCCAGCAGTCCGGCGAGCGAGACGAACAGCGAGGCCGAGTAGGCGTTGCCGATTTCCATGTTCGCCCACAGCGTCGGCAGGACGCGCCGCTCCCAGTCGGCGTCCGCGCCGCCCGGCGGTGGCCCACCGCGCGACAGCTCGCACAGCCGCCGGTGCGCCTTGAGCGCCATCTTGGGGAACGGGGCGTGATACAGGAGGAAGTCGAAGGCGTCCGCGCCGAGGCCGGACGCCTCGGCGAAGCGACGCCAGCAGTTTTCGAGCGCGTCGAGGTAGCACTGCATGGAGTAGTGCCCGTCGGTCAGCGCGGTGGAGCGGTAGGGCGGGCGCCAGAAGTCCATCACCTCGGCCGCATGCACCGCCTCCGGGTACGGCAGAAGCTCGAGCACGCGCGGGTCATCGCTCACCAGCATCGCCACCGCCGCCGCCCCCTGGGTTGGCTCCCCGGGGGATCCGACGTCGTAGCGCGCCACGTCCGTCGCGATCACCAGCGCCTTGCGGCCCGGTCGGTCGCCCCCCCGCACCCACGCCGCCGCCAGCCGCAACGCCCCCGTCCCCCCGTAGCAGGCGTGCTGCACGTCCAGCACGCGGCAGTCCGACGGCAAACCCGCCATCCGATGCACGTACGACGCGATCGGCTTCGCCGCATCCACCCCGCTCTCGGTCCCGACCAGGAGCATCCCGACGGAGGCCGCGTCGACGGCCCCCTCCGCCAACAACAGACGCGCCGCCCGCGTCGCCAACACCACCGGGTCCTCGTCCGCCGACGGAATCGCCATCCGCCGCCCCCCGAGCCCGAAGCAGTACTTCGCCGGGTCGACCCCGTTCGCACGCGCCAGAACCCCGAGGTCCAGGTAGCTCCGCGGCAGCTGCACCGCCAACGCCTCGATCCCGATTCGTCGCTCCCGCAGGTCCATCGTCGTCACCACAACCTCCTCCGAGCCTGGAGAACCACCATCGCAAGTTCGCGGCGACGCGCAAGCAATCCGCATGCCACACCGCCCGACCGCTCGAAATCAAACATCAGCCGGCTCGTCAAGAACTTGTCCTCTGATTGCCGATGCATCGCTTGTTCACTTTCGAACGCTGCGACCGCACGGTCGAGCGATTCCCAGCGGGTCGTGCGGGAATGCGCGGATCGTGCGGAGGTCGGCGCACACTCCCGCACACCGGGTCCGTGCGGGGCGGCGAACGGGCGGAGGCGTTCGCTCTCCGCATCGGGGCGGGACCGACCTGGTCCGGGAATTTGGGCCCGTTCCGTCGGGATGCTACGGTCAGGGCCGATGCGATTCCCGGCGGCCGTCGACCGATGCCGGGCGGTGCGGCCTGCGGTCGTCCCGTGGCCCGCCGGCCGCCTCGCTTTCCGGCTGCTCGCCGCGATGACCGTCGTGCTGGTGCCGGGCGCGGTCCGGGCCTGGGTTTCCGCCTATCTCGAACGGGTCGAGACGGAGGTGGTCGTCGAGTCCGACGGGCGAGCGTCGATTGCCGTCACGGCCTGGCAGACGATCGAGGCGGGTCGGTTCCGGGAGTTCGAACTGCACCGGGTTCCCCTCGATGTGGAGTTCGACCCGACGGCATCGGCGGTCGAGGACGGACAGGGCCGGGTGTACGCCGTGGAGCCGTGGGGCAAGCGGCGCGACGACGGGATCCTGCGACTCCGCCTCGCCGAGGAGGCCGGGATTCCCAAGGGCCGCGTCGTCTGCCGCCTCGTTTTCCGCCAGGACTGGATCGCCGGCGGCGTGGCCCGGCTCCGGGACGGGGCGCTGGTCGTGGACTGGACCCCGCCAGTCTGGCCAGACGGGATGGAGCGGATGACGGTGCGCGTCCGGCTGGCCGGCGACGCGCCACTGGAGTTCGCGCTGCCGGAAGGGGCGGCGAGCGAGCTTGAGCCGCGGTCGGATGGACGGACGCTGGTGCTCTCGCGTTTCCGTCCGGCGGCGTTCTACCCGATGCCGGTGCGTTTCACGGCGCGCGCGGCGGGCCCGGACGCGCGCCAGGCGTTGCTGGCCGCTGCGCCCGCCGCGCAGGCCTCTGCGCGTCCGCACCGGAGCCGTCCGCCCGACGTCGGGGTCCGGCGCGACGTGCTCCCCCTCCTCGCCGTCCTTGCGGCCCTCGGCCTCTTCCTGCTTGGTACCCGCGTCCGACATGCGCGCCGCGCCGCGTTGCGGGAGGGTGGCGTGCAGCCGTACCTGCTGTTGCCGTCAATGGGCGCTCCGCTGCGCTGGCCCGTCGCCGCGCTGGCGATCGCCGGCGGCACCTGGATGCTGGGGGCCGGCGACCTGCTCGCGGGATTGGCCGCCCAGGCCGCCGGCCTGCTTTTCGTGCTGCCCGACCGGTTCCGCTGGCTCGAACGTCCGGCGGCGGGTACGGGGCCATGGCGCGTGCTGACGGCGCCGTCGCCGCGTACCTGGCGCTCGCTGGCGGCGGCGGCGCGCCGCGCCCGCCGCTCGTGCCTTGACCCGACCGGACCGACCGGCCTCGCCCTGCTTCTGCTGTTCGTCGCCGCCGTCACCCTCGCCGCCGCGACGCTCGCCGGCGACGACCCCCGCGCCCTCCTCGTCGTCATTGCCGAGGCGGCGCTGCTGTTGCTGCCGCCGTTCCTGGTGGCCTCCGAGCGGGCCCTGCCACCGGTGTTGCCGGGCGAGTCGGGGGTCGCCCTGGAACGCGTCCGTCGGGCGCTGCGACGCGTCGACCCGCCATCGCCCCTCGAGATGACTTTTCTCGTGCAAGACGATGCGACGGGACGCCCGGCGGAGCTTCGCCTGCGCGTCCGCCGTCCGGGTGCCGAGGCGGCGCGGGCGGCGGAGGTGGCCGTCGAATGGGTCGGGTCGCGATGGGGCTGGTCCCCGTCCTTCGCTGTGCTGCTCGAGCTGCCGACCGGCAGCCGCCTGCGCGCCGGCGAGACCGGATTCCCCCGCGACGCCGCCTGTCGCGTGGCCGACGACCTGGGCCGCGAGCTGTGGGTCTTCCGTGCGGCCACCCCCCGCGCCGCCGCCGTCCGGCTCGTGCGGGCCCTGGCCACCGCCGAACAGATCCTGGCCGGCGCGACGCCACCGGCTGGCGAGCGTCGGGCCGCGGCCTGATCCGCCGGATTCTTCCCAGGCGCGCCGGGACCTTCCCAAGCGGGCCGGGATGTGCTGGGGTGGGGCACCATGGAACCGGCGAGGGAGCAGATCGTCCCGGCGGCCCGGTGGATCCGGGAGGGGCGGGTCGTCGCGCTGACCGGTGCCGGCATCTCGGTCGACTCCGGCATTCCCGATTTCCGCTCGCGGGGCGGCCTGTGGGAACGATTCGAACCGTCGGAATATGCCACGATCGAGGCGCTGGACCGGGACCCGGACAAGGTCTGGCGGATGCTGCGCGAGATGGGCCGTCTGGTGGCGGAAGCGCGCCCCAATCCCGGTCACGGGGCGCTCGCGCGGCTCGAAACGCTCGGACTTCTCGACGGCGTCATCACCCAGAACATCGACGACCTTCACCAGGCGGCCGGTTCCCGGCACGTTGTCGAGTTTCACGGCAACGCACGCGCGCTGCGCTGCCTGCGCTGCGACGCCCGCAGCCGCCAGGATTCCCCGCCGCCCGGTGACAAGGCGCCGCGTTGCCCCGCCTGCGGCGGCGTGCTGCGGCCGGAGGTGGTGTTCTTCGGCGAGCCGATTCCGCCGTCGGCGCTGGCCGAGGCGACGCGACTCGTCCGAGGCTGCCGCACGATGCTCGTCGTCGGCACCTCCGCCACGGTCGCCCCGGCGTCGCTCCTGCCACTCCTGGCCAAGCAGGCGGGCGCGCGCCTCATCGAGGTGAACCTCGAGCCGACCTCGCTGAGCTGGGCCGCCGACCTGTCCCTCGCCGGCCGCTCGGCCAGCCTCACCTTGCCGGAACTGGTGCGCGCCGTCGAAGACCCGAGCGCTCCGTGAGCGCCAGGCGACGCAATCCGCCCGCCAGGATCCGGCCGATCAGCTCGTCGTAGGCGACGCCCGCCGCGGCGGCGTTCAGCACCAGGTCGGAGTAGCCTGGTGTCAGACCGGGCAGCGGGTTCACCTCGATCACCCACGGCCGCCCCCGCCCATCGACCCGGAAATCGACCCGCGCCATGTCGCGACAGCCGAAGAGGCGGAACGATTCGAGCGCCCGGCGGCGGATTTCCTCGGACAGGCCCGGGGGGATGCGCGCCGGACAGACGTACTCCAGCTTCCCCTCCCAGTCCTGCTTGAGCGAGTACTCGTAGACGGTGCGGGGACCGGGCCGCAGGAAGACCACCTCCATCGGCGGGAAGACGACCGGTCGCGGCCAGCCGACGAGACCGACCGTGAACTCCCGCCCCGCCACGTAACGCTCGACAAGCGCCGGCTGGCGGTAGCGGCGAATCATCCGGCGGCAGCGCCGGCGCATCGAGGTCTCGTCCTCGACCACCGAGGCGCCGGTGATCCCCTTGCTCGTTCCCTCGAAGTTGGGCTTCACGATCGCGGGGAACCGCCAGCCGCGGGGCAACGGCTCGCGACCGGTCTCGCAGACGAAGAAGTCCGGGGTCGGCACGCCGCCGTTGCGGAGGATCCGCTTGCCCATCGCCTTGTCCAGGGTGGCGCAGAGGGCGGCGGGGTCGGAGCCGGTGTAGGGGATGCCGAGCAGTTCGCAGAGCGCCGGGACGTGCGCCTCCCGGCTGCGCCCGCCCCGACCCTCGGCGATGTTGAACACCAGATCGACCCTCGCGCGCGCCAGCCGCACCGGCAGCCGCGCGTCGGCCTCGATCCGCACGACGCGATGCCCGCGGGCGGCAATGGCCCGGGCCAGCGCGGCGACGGTCTTCGGCGAGTCGTACTCGGCCTCGGCGTCGTTCCGCCGCGCATCGATCCGCTTGAGGTTGTACGTCAGGGCGACCCGCAGACCGGTCATCGCTGCCCTCCTGCCTCCGGGGCGGCGCGCCGTCAAGGGGAAAGTGCGCACACCCGGTCCACCCCGACGCGCCTTCCGGAGGCCGGGACGAACCGGGCCGTCTGCCGCGCGCGGACGGCGCGGGCGGGCCGGCGCGGACTACAGGTCGAACGACGCCATCTCCACGGTCTCGTCGGGCGACAGCGTGTACTGGTACGCCCCGACGATCTGGCCGCCGAACGCGATCGAGACGGTAATCGGGGTCGGCCCGGCGACATCGCAGTCGGAGTAGTAGTTCACGCGGATGACGTAGTGCCCCGGCGGCGGCTGCTGGTTCCAGTACACGTTCTCGACCACATCGCCGTTCGTGCAGGCGCCGCGGGCGTCGCGATCGAGGAACCCGCCGGTCGGGCTCTGCTTCTGCATGTAGCTGATCTCGGTGCCCGACGGGTCGACGACGTACAGATCGATGTCGGCCGGTGTGTTCCAGCCGAGCGTGATCTGCAGGCTGCCGCTGCCGACCCAGCCTTCGTCGATCTGGCCGTTGCAGTTGTCGTCGATCCCGTTCAGCACCTCCTGCGCGTTCGGATTGCAGGCCGGCTGCAGTGTCGTCACGCCCGTCACCACCACGGGTCGGGGCACCGAAACCGTCGCCGTCGCCGTGCCGACCGTCGCCGTGCCCACCACCGTCGGCGGCGGGGGGGCCGCCACGGTGGCCTGCACGGTGGGAACCGCGGCGCGTCCCGTGACGTAGCAACCGCCCAGCAGGGCGGCAGCGCCCGACAGCCAGAGAACCATCCACAGACCCTTCTTCATCTCTCGTCTCCTCCTCGTTGTCGCTCCGGTGGCTCGGCGGCCTCGGGGTTCGCCCCGGCCGCCCCGGAACACCATGCCGATCCCGCGCGCCGCCTCCTCCCGAAGGCCCGCGCCGCTCCCACAACCCCCCCCGGGCCCGCTCTTCCCCGCCGGCCCGGCCCGCCATCGACGCTTGCCGACCACACCCGATTCACCCGCCTCCCGCCTACATCTGGCGCATCAGGTTCTCGTACACGAAATCATGCAGTTTCCGGTCGTCCGGCGTCGCCTGGTCGGTGCCGGTGTCGGCAAAGATCGAATACACGAAACCGCGCTCGTCCATCTTCCACAGGAGCTCGACGACGTACTTCCGATACTGCAGGTCGTTCGACGAGTCCTGGGCGAACTTGTAGAGCTTGTCGATCCAGGTCAGATATGGCGTCTCGTAGAACGTGAAGTTGTCCGAGTAGGACAGCTTGTAGGCCAGCGGCGTGTACGAATCGGCCGCTTCCAGGCCCGCCTCCTGGATCGCCTTGTCGTAGGCGTCCTTGTCCACGCCGAGCGCGAGGGTCAGGCGCATCATGAAGTAGTCGAGGAACTCGCCCTGGTCGACGTCGCGGAGCTTGTGCAGCACGTCGAGCCGGCGGAAAAGCACCTGGTTGTCGATCTCGTTGGCCGACCGAACCATGATCGTGTACGGGTCGTTCGGGGTGCCCACGTTCGTGTAGATGTCGCGGAGCGTCTTGAGCACCGTGTGGGTCTTGAGGGTGGCGAGGTTGGCGTCGGGAGGCTTGGTTCCGTAGACCTCCTGGAAGATCGGCTCCGCCGCCTCGGGCGTCGCCGAGCAGATCAGCGCCAGGAGCGCGATCTCGCGGATCCGCGCGTCCGTCCCCCGGACCAGCGAGGCGAGCTGGTTGCCGATCTCGTTGGTGGTGGCCATCGAGCCGAACAGGGCACCGAGCAGGTACAGCCGGCTGGCCGGGAGCGTCGCGAGGCCGCCTTGGTAGGTCGAGAGGAAGCCGACCAGCTTGCTGATCGCCCGGCTCTCCGCCTCGGGGATTCGCGGCGCGAGGTCGTTGAGCGGGGCGAAACGGAAGTGTCCGTCGAGCGCCTTGAGCAGGTAGCCGCGGACGTCCGGGTGCGTGTCGGCCGAGATGAAGCCGTCGACGATCGCGTCGAGGGTCGGGCCGTCGGCGACGATGCCGAGCGAGGTGCCGGCGGAGAGGCCGACCTGAGGATGGTCCGTCTCGTCGAAGGCGACGAACCGCAGCGCTTCGATCAGCTTGGGGTCCGGGTCGCCCAGGTACCCCAGCGCCTTGGCCATCGCCTGCCGGAACCGCACGTACGTGTAGATCTGCTGGTTCATGTACTGGTCGTACCGGATCGGCTCGTTCGTGTCCGGATAGCGCAGGAACGTCTTGTCCAGCCGCTGCGCGAGGAACTGTCGCGCCTCGCGGCGGAACGAGGCGGAGGCGTTGTGCGCGAGACGGGCCATCGATTCCGAGGCGGGGGAGTAGTCGCCGCACCAGCGCTCCATGGCCTTCACCTTCGGGTCGTTGCGGTCCATCATCGCCTGGACCATCGTGATCTCGATCGGGCAGGTGAAGACCTTCGTGAAGTAGTAGACCTTCTGTTTGATATCCAGGACGCCGCTGTCGAAGACCCAGCGCAGCTCCTCGTGCTTCGTGTCGTCCAGCGACTTCACCCCTTCCGCGAACTCCCGCAGGCGCTCGCGCCGTTTCACCATCTCCGGCAGCTCCTCGTACTCGCTGACCGGCGCCGGCGGCTCGGTTTCCACCGGCCGGCCGTCCGGACCGAGCACCGGCGGCAGTTCCGGGACGAGGTCCACTGCGGTCGGACATCCCGTCCCCTTCCTCGGCAGCCCGGTCGCCGGGTCGAGGTCGTCCCGACATTCCGGCCGCTGCGCCAGGAAGCGGCTCCACAGGTCCGCCGCCAGGAACGACAACACCCGCAGCTTGCCCGCCCGCTTCTCCGCCCACCGCTCCGGATACTTGTCCGGGTCCGACAGCTCGAAGATGTACTTCGCGATCTCCTCCTCGAGCGGCGGGCCGGCGCGCACGCCGATCGAGCCGAGAATCAGCAGGCCCGCGTTGTACAGGTTCGCCTGCTCGTCCGTGATCTTCACCATCGTGTTGAACTTGTTGAGAATGCTCTTGAGGTGTGGCACCGCCCGCTCGTCGAGCAGCTCGGCGAGCGCGAAGACCGCGTTGACGTACTGCGTTCCCTTGTGCGTGAGCTGGTCTTCCTCATTGAGGTACGCCCCGAAATCCCCGTCCTCCGGCGCGTAGGTCTCGACCGACTCCAGCAGGAAGTCGCGGATCTTCTGCCGCGGGTCGTGCAACTGCCGCACCAAGTACAGAATTCGCTCTTGGCGGTGACGGTTCTTGTGGATCAACCGGTACAGGTCGACCAGCTTGTCCGCCCCGTAGCGCAGCTTCACCTTGTTGAAAATCTGCTCCGCCCGCCGGGTGAGATCCTGCCCCATCTCGCGGTCCGAAACCACCTCCGCGTTCTCCAGCGTCGCCGCCCGATCGAAGTACTCCGCCACCCGCTGCAATGCTCCCTCGTCGCCGGTCTCTGCCCAGGTCATGATCGCCTGCACCTCGAGGTCACCCTCGGCCTGCGGCGAGGCGAGCACCCGCTTGAGCAGGTCGATGGTCCGCGCGCGCCTGGCCTGCGTGGCGGAGTCGTCCGAGGCGTAGTTGACCTCTTCCAGCGCCGACAGCAGCCGGATCATGAGCGGCGTGTCGGCCTTCTCCGCCAGCTTCATGATCCCGTCGAAGAACGCCGGGTCCTTGTTCGCCAGCCAGCCGACCAGGGTGCCCGAGTAGGCGTCGAAGCCGAACTGGGGTGCCTCGACGATCGAAGGGGCCAGGCCGTCGACGTCGCGGAGATAGAGCAGCGCGAGGCCGAGGAGGGCGTGGGTGTGCCGGGCCTGGACGTCGTCGACCCCCTCCAGCTCCTTCATCCGCCGCTTCATCGCGTCCTTGCGGGCCGCAACCTGCTGGCGCACCGACTCCTGCGGGCTCTGCGCCAGGTAGAGCAGCGCGTTCGCCCCTTCCTCCGCCATGCCGTAGTCGCGACTGGCCAGGGCCTCCATCACGATCGGGAGGTTCTCGACCTGGTCCGCCTGGGCGATGTGGTGCAACACCACCGGCCGCCACTGCCGCTGGGTGGAGGCGTTCCAGCAGGCGGCGAGCCGGGCCGGGTCGTTCGTCTTCCGCGCGTCCGCGCAGATCTGCGCCTGGTGCTGCTCGAACAGGATGTAGGCGCCCGCGGCCCCGCCGCCGGCAAGCAGCAGGACGGCCGCCACCGTGAAGATGGTCTTCCCCCGCCGGGAAAACCGCCCGGGCCGCTTGCCTTCCGGGACCGGATGGTCGGGCTCCTCCCCCACCCCGGCGGCCGGCTCCGGCATCGGCGCCTGCGCCCGGACCTGCGCCTGCACCGCGGCCTGAATCTTCTGGGCCGTCACGGGCACGGTCTCGGTTTCCGCAGAGCCGGGCAACGGCTCCGGCACCTCCGGAACCTGCTCGTCGTCCGGACCGAGATCGTTCTCGTCGTTCGCCATGACCCTCTCCTTTCGTCAGCCGCCCGCCGCCGGCGCGGCCGCCCCGCCTCCCGCCCCCAGAACCGCCTCCGGCAGCAGGCCGTGCTCCCGCAGGAACCGCTCGATGCGCAGGTTCACCATCTCCGGAAACTCGATGGGCACATAGTGCGTCCCACCGCGGACGATCAGCAACTCGGCCCCCGGCACCCGCCGCACCATCTCCTCCGACAGCGCCCGCGGCGTCATCGGATCCCGATCCCCCGCCACCACCAGGAACGGACAGCGGACGAGCGCCAAGGCGTGCTCCGCATCGTGCTCCCCCAACGCCAGCAGGGTGGAGAAATAGGCCGCCAGGTCGAGGTTGGCGAAGTCGCGGGCCAGGTCCCGGAACACCGGCCGGTCCAGCGTCCGGCCGACCAGGCCGACAGCGATCAGCAGGTCGAGCACCCACTCCCAGCCGGCACCGCGGCGCAGCACCGCCGAGAACGGCCCCGGCACCGCCCGGATCAACCGGGCGATCGCCGGAATCGCATGGCGGGCCCAACGCCCTCCCAGGGCCGTCTGGAACGGCCGCCCGTACGCCCCGTTGATCGCCACCAGCCCCAGAACCCGTTCCGGCGCCCGCGCCACGATTTCGAAATCGAGCTGCACCCCCATCGACCAGCCGATCCATACCGCGCGATCCACCCCGAACGCGTCGGCCACCGCCAGCGCATCGCGAACGTGCGCCTCCATGTCGTAACGCGCCGGAGCGGCCGACAACCCCGAACGGTAGGTTCCGCGGTAGTCCCAGGAGATCACGTGGAACCGGTCCCGGAAGAACGCGATCAAATGTCGCCACGCCGTCCAGGTGCCGCCCAGCCCGTTGGCCAGCATCATCACCGGCCCCGCCCCCGTCTCGCGACAGGCGATGCGCGTCCCGTCGAAACTCGCGACGGTCCGCTCGCAGACCCGTCCAGTGATCTCGCCGCTCATGCCCCTCCCGGCCGGACCCTGACGACGCTTCCGCGCTTCCCGCCCCGTTGCCCACCACGGACGCCGCCG
>Ga0068707_1003558_pt1 | contig 10858 bp, 7 predicted proteins | sample YNPNPMetaG_FD_66600 | JGI IMG/M metagenome (GOLD analysis project Ga0068707, IMG submission 66600) | Anoxygenic and chlorotrophic microbial mat microbial communities from Yellowstone National Park, USA - YNP NP MetaG | ecosystem: Environmental > Aquatic > Thermal springs > Hot (42-90C) >... | reverse complement strand
CCACCTTCCTCGACCCCGTCACCATCGAGGAGATGGAGGTGGTGCGGGGCCCCGGCGCGGTGGCGTACGGCTCCGATGCCTTCGGGGGCGTGATCCGGCTGCGCACCCGCCTTCCCAGCTTCGGCGAACCGGATCGGCTCCGCTACACCCTCGCCGCTGCCGATGCCACCGGTGAGCGCTCCGCCGCCGTGGAGCTGACCACTTCGCTGGGCGGCGGCGGCCTCCTCCTCGGGGCGTCGCACCGCGTTTTCAGCGACTACCGCAGCCCCACGGGGGAGATTCCCGTCTCGGGGGGGGAGGGCAGCAGCTTCCGGCTTGGTTTCCAGCGGCTGGTGGGCGGCGGCTCGTTGCGGCTGCTGTGGCGCAGCGATCTGGCCTTCGACGTGGGCAAGCCGGCCACGGACTCGAACGTCACCCGCACCACCTACCCCGAGGAGCGGTCGCACCGCTTCTCGCTGCAGTACGACCACGGCCCGGCCCTGGGCTTGGCTCGGGTTTCGTTGGCGCTGAACGCTGACAGCTACCGGCTCCTCACCGATCGGGCAACCGTACCCCCCCCTGGTGCGCCCCGCGAGGTGACGCGCGCCAGCGTGTCCGCCCGTGACTGGGGCGTGCGGGCGGAGGGCGAGCGATCCCTGGGGAAGGTGCGGATGGTGGTCGGTCTTGACGGCAGCGGCCGTTTCCACCTCCAGGCTGTCAACGATGCTTTTGTCTACGAGGCGGACCGGCCCTGTTGTGCCGTCCGGACAAGCCACGAGGTCTCCATTGCCGATGCCGACCGCAGCGATCTCGGTGCCTTTGCCAGCCTCGCTGGCCGGGTGGGGGGGGTGGAACTGTCCGGCGGCGCCCGCTACGACGCGGTGTGGAGCTCCACGCAGGGCGGGTACTTTGGCCAGCGCACCGAGAAGAGCGGCGCTTTCTCGGGTTTTGCCGCCGCCTCCCTCCCCCTGGGCGGGGGCTTCTCGGCGGCGTTGCAGGTGGCTCGTGGCTTCCGGGAACCGCTCCTCTCCGACCGCTACTATCGCGGCATCACGGGGCGCGGTTTCATCACCGGCAACCCCGAGCTGGAGCCGGAACACAGCCTCCAGTTCGACGGCGCCCTCCGCCTGGAGCGGGCCAACACCACGCTTTCTCTCTACGCCTTCGCCTACCGCATCGAGGACCTCATCGAGCGGTACCGTTCGGGGAGCAACTACTTCTTCCGCAACCGGGGCGCTGCAACCATCACCGGTGTTGAGCTGGAAGGCACCGCCAAGCTGAGCGGGGCCGTCTCCTGCCACGCCGGCGTGCAGGCACTTCGCGGCCGGGTGCGGGACGACGGCACCCCCACCGACGACATCCCGCCGCTGGGTGGCTTCCTGGCACTGCGCGCCTACCTCTCCCCCCGCTGGTCGTGGCACACCCGCCTGGCTGTGACTGCGCGCGACGAGCGGCCCGGTCCCAGCGAGCGGGTCACCCCTGGCACCACCCTCCTCGATGCGGGAGTCACCTGCCACCTCACCCCCGCCCTCGAACTCGAGCTCAGCGGCCGCAACCTGCTGGACCGCACCTACCCGGCAAGTTCCGACGCTCGCTCGGTGCCGGCGCCGGGCCGCACCGTGCGGCTGGCCCTCCGCGGCGTGCTCTGAGCGCCCTCGAGCCCACCCTGGGGCCAGCGGAAGGTCACTCCAGCAGAGCGGGAAGGGCGCTTGCCAGCTCCGGGAGGGCAGTTCGAAGTGCCTCCAGCTCCTCTCGAACCGCCGCCAGGTTACCCGTGTCCGCTGCAGCCCGAGCGCGGGCTGCTGCCACGGTGACCGGATCGTGCAGCCGCTCCAGGTCCCTCGCCAGTGCCGCGGCTCCAGCCGGCGGGGCGAGGGCAGCCCCCAGCGCCAGCACCCACGGGTCCCCCGGCGCTTCCACCACGGCCCGGCCCACGAAGTTGGCGGCTTCGGCGGTTCTCCCCAACCGCAGGGCGTAGCGGGCCCGGTAGTACGACAGGGAGGCAACCGCATAGGCACCGCGTAGGGGTCGGTAGCCCGAGGCGGCAAGGCCAGCCAGGAGCCGCTCGGCGGTCTCCCAGTCCCCCGCCAGAGCGGCCGCCCGAGCCAGGTCGAAGCGGCGCGCCGGCTGGCTCGCCACCCCCAGCTCGGCGAGCACTGCAGCCTCGAGGGCGGCGGCACCGGCTGCGGGCGGGTGCCAGGGCGTCCAGGAGTCGGCCTGGGCCAGCAGGCGCTGGCGGATCACGGGGTCCTCGGCACGGGCCGCTCGCTCTCGGGCGTCGGCAGCGGCCAGTGCGGCGTCCCAAGCGTGGCGGTCCTCGCGCTGGGCAGAGGAGTCGTGGCTGAGCACAACGACCGCGAGTACTGCGCACCCCGCTACCCCCAGGACCTCGAGGCGACGGCCCTGTTGCCAACGCTGCCCGAGGGCCGCTGTACCGACCCCGGCGAGCACCGCCAGGGGCGGCAGCGCGGCGCTGCGCTGGCGGGAACTGACGTAAAACAGCACCAGCACGGAAAGCGCCAGTGCCGCCGTCAGCGCCAGGGTGCGGACGCTCTTCTCCTCCCGGCGCAGGGCAGCCCCCACAGCGGCTAGCGCCACGAGCGCTGCGAAGGGGAGCCAGGGCAGGCGTGCCAGGAGCCGGTCCTTGCGCTCCATGGTCACAAGGTCCCAGGCTTCGTAGCTGTGGAGGGCCAGAAGCCCCTTGCGCAGGAGCAGGCGCGCGGCGGCTGCCGGGTAGGAGGTGGCAAAGGCCACGGCCCGGAAAGTCCAGTACCGGTTGACCTGCCGGGCGGAGACCGGGTGGGAGGGGGCCACTGCTGCCACGCGCCGGTAGGCCTCGTGGAGGGCATCGGGGCCCGGGAGCCGGGCCTCCAGCTCCTTGACCACCCGCGGCGCCTCCCCCAGGTAGCCGGTGGCCACCGGGTTCATCCCCTCGAAAAACACCGTGCCCGGGTTCATGAGGAGCGCCGTCCCGGTCAGGTGGGCGTTCACCGCCAGCACTGCCACGACCGGCAGCGCGACCCCGGCGGCAGCCGCCACGGCCGTGCGGCGCGAGCGCATGGCAGCGCTCCAGAGGAGCGGCACCGCCACGACCAGGGCGGTGGGGCGGGTAGCCACGGCCAGACCCAGCCACACCCCCCCAAAGCCGGCCCGCACTGCGCCGGGGTGAGGGGCTGCCAGCAAGAAGAAGAGGGCGAGGGCCACGGCCAGGGCCAGGAGCGTCTCCGGCTCCGCCTCGCACACGTTCACGAGGGGAGCGCGCAGACCCAGCAACGTTGCCGCCGTCACCACTGCCGCCAGCCGACCACCTGCGGCAAGCGCCAGCAGCGCGCACACCCAGGCGGTGGCGACGAGGGCCACGAGCTGCACCGTGCGCAGCACCGCCATGGAGCGCCCCAGCGTGGCCCGCACCCCCACCACGAACCACAGGTAGGCGGGGCTCAGGTCCGCCAGCCGCTCGCGGGGTGGTGCGCCGTCGAGGATGGCGTCGGCGGCCGTTGTGTACTTCACGAAGTAGCCGAGATCGGGTAGCGACCCGAGCTGCACGCCGCGCAGGGTTCCTCCCAGAGCCACCACCACCACGAGCACGGCCAGGAACCGGCGCCGCGACGGCGCTCCACCTGCGCTCACAGGCCGAGTCTAGCAGCGCGAGCCGAGCGGCTAGCGTCGTCCGCGGGTCACTTGAGGAGCAGGAGCGAGAGCGCCATCACCGCCATGCCGGCCAAAAGCCCCGCCAGCACCTGGTGGCCGGCGCCGTACTCCCGCGCCGTGGGGAGCAGTTCGTCCAGCGAGATGTAGACCATAATCCCAGCCACCAGGCCAAACACGAGCCCCAGCGTGCCCGGCCCCAGGTAGGGACGCAGCAGCAGGTAGCCCACCGCAGCCCCCAGCGGTTCCGACAGCCCGGAGAGGAACGACAACGTGAACGCCCGGCGTCGGTTGCCAGTGGCGTAGAAGATCGGTACCGACACCGAGATCCCCTCGGGGATGTTGTGGATGGCAATGGCCACGCCAATGGCCACGCCGAGACGGGGGTCCTGGAGGGCCGCGAGGAACGTGACCACCCCCTCGGGGACGTTGTGGATGGCAATGGCCAGCGCCGAGAAAAGCCCCATCCGCATCAAGCGCGCCGGCGGCACTGGGGATTGCGGGTGGGTCTGGTACTCGACCAGCTCCTCCCGGGGGGTTGGCTGGTGCGGGTTCGTCCGCTCCGGCACCAGCCAGTCGATGAGGGCCATCAGCAGCAGGCCACTGAAGAAGGCACCTGCAACCAGCCACGCCCCCTGGCGAGGCCCGTGGAGCGCAACCAGCGCTGTTTCCGCCTTGCGCAGGATCTCCGTGAAGGAGACGTACACCATGACGCCCGCCGAGAACCCGAGGGAAACGGCGAGAAACGCCAGGTTGGTGCGGCGGGCAAAATAGGCCAGCGCGCTGCCGATGCCGGTGGCAAGCCCCGCCAGCAGGGTGATCCCGAAGGCCGTCACGAGGCCCGTCGCGCCTATCTCCATGGAGGGGGAGGATACTGCGGCCGGAGAGCTCACAGCAAGACGCCACCGTACCGCCACGCCCGCCAAGCAACGGAGTCGAGTGTGGCAGCTTCGTCCCGCGCTCCCCGCGCCGGGCAATGCGCTCGGCATGCTGCCAGCACGAACCGATGTGCCGCCCGCAGCACGGACCGAGCCCGTGGGGCCAAGCCCCTGGCCCGGGAGCAGCGCGCAGGGTTCCGAACACCGCTAGAAAAGCTCCCGAGCCGGGGCTCACACCCCTGGCTGGCGTCGCACCGCCTCCACCTGGAGGCGGGGGATACCACCCTCCAGCACCACGGCGCGCACAAGGAAGGCGCCGCCCGGGGTCCCGGCCGTGACCGTCACCACGCCCGCCGTCACCGGCGGTGGGGCCAAAGTCTCCAGCACCTCCGGGAGGAGGCGGAACTGCCACGGCTCCAGCACCTCCTCCCGCACGGTGCTGCGCTCGCCGCTGCGGATGGAGAGTTGCAGGTGGAGGGACTGCTCCGAGACGTTGAGCAGCGCCAGATCGCTCCTCTTCGCGGTGGCCGGGTCGTGGGCGAGACCGGAGAGAACCGCCACCTCCCCCTGACGGAACGCAGCCGAAGAGGGCAGCGCGACGTTCCAGGGGGGGCGTTCTTGCCCTGCTCCCTCCAGGTACGTCCGCCAGCGCACCGCAACCCCCGGCCGATCGGGCGTCACCCGCAACGCCACGGCGCCGTAGAAGGGGATCACTGACTCCAGCACCTTTTCCACCACCCGCACCTGCCGTGGGTGCAGCTGGACCACTGCCCCGCCCACGGGACGTTTCGCTGGGTCGCTGGGAAGGACCTCCAAGCGGACCCGCACGCCCGCCAGCAGTGGGTTGGCAAGCTCCACGTCCGTCTGCCAGACACCGCGCTGCCCCCGCGTGCGCGCAGCCCCGAGCACGAAGACCGGCTCGGCCGGGGCAGGCGACACGACGCCGACCTTCTCACGGTCCCCTCCCACCCTCCTGGCGCCCCCCCACCCGAGTTGCCACACCATGGCACCCCCAACCGCGAGCAGCGAGAGCGGCACCGCCAGGAGCAGCGCCCGTCGCCCCCGGTCACCCTCCGCCTGCGCCACCACCGGGGCCAGGAACGGCAGCGGCAGCAGCACGCGGGAAAAGGCGTAGGCGTCGGACCACACCGCCCAACCCAGCGACCAGGCCAGGGCACCGAAGAGCAGGTAGGTGAGGGTGGTGCTATCCCCCAGCAGCCGACGGCGGCAGACCACCAGCGGCGACAGCAACACCACCACGATCGCCCCAACCCCCACCACCTCCACGGGGTTGGGAGTCGCCGCCTCCCCAAGCTGGCCGGCCTTGGCGGTCACCCACGCGAAGGGCAGGGCAAAGTTGGCCCGCCCAGCACCGGCGAGGCTGTTCAGGGTGCGGCTCAGCCAGGCGGTCCACAGGAGCGGGAGCAGCAGCGGCACACTCGCGGCGACGAGGGCGCGGCGCCACCGCCCCCGCGTTGCTTCGCCAACCGCCACGGCCAGGGCGGCAAGCCACGAGGTCTCCCGCACCGCGGTGGCTGCACTTGCCAGCAGCACCGCAGCCGATAACCGTTCGCGCCGGTGGGCCAAGAGCGCCGCCACCAGCAGCGCCACGGCGGCCGCATCGGGGGTGCAGCGGAGGACCGAAGCGAGCGTCCCGGCACCGAGCCCGGCAACGAGCGCCCACCCCCGACTCGCCCCCCCGCCGCCGAGCCAGTGTGCCAGGAGGATCACCCCAGCGGCGGCGCCGAGCCAGCAGAGCAGCTGGTAGAGGAAGATCGCACGCGGCGGATGGCCCAGGGCAACCAACCACGCGGCCAGGGGCAGGCCGAATCGCCGCGCGCGGTACGCTGGCTCGTCCAGGGAGGCTACCGTCTCGGCCCGCCGCAGCCAGGGATCGGTGGCCAGGGCCGCGTAGTACTGCCCGTCGTACCCCGCCTTCTCCTCGCGCGGTATGCCGTCCATGGCTGCCGGATGCGGCCGATTGGCCCCCAACAGCAGGAGTCCTCGAATATCGCCGCCAAAATCCGAAACGACCTTGTGGTGGATGAGGACTGCCCAGAAGGCTGCGGCCAGCAGCCCCACCGCCACCGCCCCCTCAAGCTGCACCCTCGACCGGTGTTGGGTTGGCTCCCTCTGATCGGCGGCGGCCTGCCACGTCCCCATGAACGCGGGCAGTTTACGGTACTCCCGCCCGCCGGTTCCAGCGCCCGGGGAAAACCGCACCAAGGGGGGATCACGCGCCCCCACCCCGGCAACCGGCCGGGGGCGTGCGCGCACAGGCCTGCTGCCCGCACCCGGTTGTGGCTTGCTGTCCGCCTGCGGCCCCGTTGGCTAGCGAACCCGGGCGCGGCAAGACGCGCGCCCGCACCCTGGACTCAGACCTCCTCGTCGTTGCTCGGTTCGTCCGAGGGAAGCGGCTGGGGTCCCGGCACGATCCCCGCAATGTCCGGATCGACGCCGCCGGGGTGGTCGTCCCGCTGCCGCTTGGCAGCCCGCCGTTCGGCGCGGCGGGCCAACTTGTTCTGATGGCGCTCCTTGAGCGCTCGCTCGCGGGCGCGCTTGGCCATGGTGGCCCCACGGTTGTTGCTCATCCATCCCTCCCCACGCGGTACCCCGAGGGGCAGTGTCCCGCCGTCTGCTGCGCGTTCCGCTCCTGCCGTGGCCGATGCCGCCGGCCAGCGCGTCAGAAGTCGCTGCGCCACCCGCCCGAGCCGCGCCGTCCCGAGCCGCGCCCGTCGCGACGACCGCTGCCAAAACCGCCGCCAAAGCCGCCGTCACGCCCCCCCTGCCGACCCTCGCGGCCCGCGGAGCGCGCCTCGTTGACGACCAGCGCCCGGCCGCCAAAATCCTTGCCGTTCAACCCCTGGATCGCTGCCTGAGCAGAACCGGCATCCTCGTACTCCACGAAGCCAAAACCCCGGGAGCGACCGGACATCCGGTCGACCACCAGCGTGACCCGGCTCGGCTCGCCATAGGCGCCGAACAGGTTCCGGAGGTCCTGCTCGTTGGTGCTGAAGGGCAGGTTGCCAACGTACAGTTTCATCTCTGCTTCTCCTTCTGCCGGCAACCCGCACCACACCTTGGCGGGAGCTCCACGCCTTGCCGCGTCTGCCGACCCGACGACGGTCCGGGTAGTGTAGCAGCTTCTGCCCAGTTTGGAGAGAGTCACCCGCACGGGAGGGCAAGCGGCCGGTGACGGTGCGGTAGCATGAGACATGCCGGCGCAGATGCCCCGCATCGGCCGCTACGAGATCCTCGGCGAGATTGGCCGGGGCGGTATGGGGGCGGTGTACCGCGCCCGCGATCCGGTCCTCGATCGGCTCGTGGCCTTGAAGCAGTTGTCCGCCGAACTCCTGGCCGAACCCGGCATGCGCGATCGGTTCCTGCGCGAGGCGCGGTCGGCAGCCCGTCTCCAGCACCCCAACATCGTGACCGTCTACGAGTTCGGCGAGGTGGAGGGGACACCGTTCATCGCCATGGAGCTGCTGGAGGGGGAAAACCTGGCGGATGCCCTCGAACACCAGCGCTTGAAAGACCTCGGCAGTCGGCTGGGCGTAGTGGTGCAGCTGTGCGACGCCCTGGCCTACGCGCACCGGCACGGCGTGATCCACCGCGACGTCAAGCCCACCAATGTGACGATCCTGCCCAACGGCACGGTCAAGATCGTGGACTTTGGCATCGCCTTCCTGGAGGGGGGGACCATGGCCACGCGCACCGGCATGCTGCTGGGAACCCCGGCGTACATGGCGCCCGAGCAGTTTGCCGGGGGCGTGGTGGATGCCCGCGTGGACATGTGGTCGGTGGGCATCATCCTCTACGAGCTGATCGCCGGCCGGCGGCCGTTCGAGGGCGACACCGTCCTCGCCCTCATCTACCAGATCGTGCATAACCCGCCGCCCCCCCTGGAAACCGTGGCCCCGGGCACGCCCCCGCGACTGGCCGCCATCGTGCAGCGAGCGCTGGCCAAAAACCCCCTGGAGCGCTTCCCCGACCTGGAGGTGATGGGGAGAGAGCTGCGAGCGCTGGAGGACGCACTGCCCACCCTGGTGGGCCCTCCACCCCGCCCCAGCAATGCGGCGAGGGTGGCGCCACCGCTATCCCCCCCTGGGCAGCTGGACACGGTGGGAGAGCCACCCCCCTGGAAGCGCTCGGCGTCTCCCCTCCCTGCACCTGCGCCGCGCATCGTGGCCCACACCCCCATCGCCCTGCAGACCCCCTTCCTGGAGGCTGGGAGCTTTGGCGAGGCGCGGCGGGTCCAGGTCATCGCCATCTCCCCCGACGAGACTCTCCTGGCCGCCGGCGGCACCGACGGCTCCATTCGCCTGTGGGACCTGGAGAGTCGTGCCAAGGTGGCCACCTTGCGCAACCGCGAGCACCTGCGCACTGGCCACGGCTCGGTCACCACGGCCCTGGCCTTTTCCGAGGACGGCTCGCTGCTCGCTTCCGGTCACCTGGACGGGGCGGTGTACCTCTGGGAGGTGGCCACGGGGCTGGAGCTGGATGTCCGCCCCTCCCACGAGGGCGCCATCGGCGGGCTCGCCATGCCGCCTGGCGGCACGGTGCTGATCACCGCCGGCAGCGACGCCACCTTGAAGTTCTGGGAGCTGCCAGCGCTGCAGCACGGGGATCTCCGCCGCACCCTGCGCCGCCAGCCCGAGGCTGCCACCTGCCTCTGCCTCGGCTCAGGCGGGCGCCAGGTGGTGACAGGGCACACCAACCGCACCGTCCGGGTGCACGACACGGAGAGCTTCCGGCTCGTGGCAACCTTCCACGGGCACCGGGCGCCGGTGAGTGCGGTCGCCAGCTCCGACGACGGGAACCTGCTGGCGGTGGGGGCCCGGGACGGGGCGCTGCGGGTCTTCGACCTGGCCAGCCGGGAAGAGGTGGGCGCCCACCGGGAGCACAGCCGCGCCGTCACCTCGGCGCTCTTCCTGCCGGGGGCGTGTCGGGTGGCGAGCGTGGCGATGGACAGCGTGGTGGTGGTGTGGGATGCCACGGAGCCGGAGGCACCGCTCCTCCTGCAGGGGAGCGACGACGCCACGTTTGCCTCCCTCGCCTTCGCCCGCACCCGCAGCCGCCTCATCGCCGCCCGCGCCGACGGCTACTTCCAGGTGTGGGCCGTCAACCCGTGAGGGGTGGGGCCGCGGCAGCCCAGCCGCGCACGGGCGCTACTCCACCCCCGCCGCCCGCAGCGCCGCCTGGATGTCCAGGTGGCACGCCCGACCCGTCTTCGCCACGTAGTCCTGGTGGTACTCCTCCGCTGGCCAGAACGGGCCCGCGGGCTCCAGCGCGGTGACGATGGGCCGTTGGGCAAAGCGGTCGCTCGCCGCCAGCTCGCGGATGACCCGCTCCGCCACCTGGCGTTGCCCCTCGTCCACGAAGAAGATGGCGGAGCGGTACTGGCTCCCCACGTCGGGCCCTTGGCGATCGAGGGTGGTGGGATCGTGGATGGCAAAGAAGAACCGGACGAGCTGCTCGTAGCTCACCGTTGCGGGGTCAAAGCGTACCTGCACCGTCTCGGCATGGCCGGTTTCACCGCTGCACACCTCTCGGTAGGTTGGCCGTTCGCTGCGGCCGTTCTGGTAACCGCTCGTGGCGTCCACGACGCCAGGCAGGAGGCTGAAGGCGTACTCCACCCCCCAGAAGCACCCGCCGGCAAAGTAGGCCGTGGCCAGTTGCAACGGGCGCGACTCCGGAGGTAGCGTGGCGCCAGCCTCGAAGAACACCAGGGCTGCAGAGTTGAGGCAGTAGCGGCGCCCGGTGGGAGGCGGCCCGTCGTCGAACACGTGGCCCAGATGGGCGCCGCAGCGTGCACAGACGATCTCGGAGCGCACCATGCCCAGCGAGTAGTCGGGCTGCTCGCGCACGTGCGCCGCATCGACGGGCTGGAAGAAGCTCGGCCAGCCGGTGCCGGAGTCGAACTTGTGCTCACTCCCAAACAGCGGCAAGCCGCAGACGACGCAGGTGTACACCCCGTCCTGGTGATGGTCCACCAGGTTCCCACAGAAGGCAGGCTCGGTGCCGCGCCGCTGCGTCACCCGGTACTGCTCGGGGGTGAGAGCCGCTGCCCGCGCCGCCACCTGCTCGGCCGACAGCGGGGTGAGGTCGTAGCCCGACGGCGACACCCGCACGCTCGAGGATGCCTTGGATCCGGTCGTTGCTTGCACGCTGCGCTCCTTCCCCCGCGCCGTCCGGGAAGCGAGGAGTACCACCGCCAGGCACACAACCACGCCTGCAAAAACGCTTGCTGCTGCCACCACGACTCTCCCCACGCTTCACCTCCCGGCGCTCCCCCACCCCACCCCGCCGGCGCTCCTCCCCTGCAACCGCTTTCTGCCACGGATTATTCGCTT
>Ga0068707_1003557_pt1 | contig 10859 bp, 8 predicted proteins | sample YNPNPMetaG_FD_66600 | JGI IMG/M metagenome (GOLD analysis project Ga0068707, IMG submission 66600) | Anoxygenic and chlorotrophic microbial mat microbial communities from Yellowstone National Park, USA - YNP NP MetaG | ecosystem: Environmental > Aquatic > Thermal springs > Hot (42-90C) >... | reverse complement strand
CGGCGACCCATTTCGACGACGGGAAGGCCGACGCCGAGGATCCCGTGGAGCGTGCGGGATGCCGTCCGGACTTCGCGATCCTCGTCTATCCCGTGATCGTCCTGGGGAAACCCTATACCCACAAGGGGTCGCAAAGGAACCTTCTGGGGGAGCGCTGGGAAGACCCCCAGCTCGTGGAGGAGCTTTCCAATGAACGGCGGGTGACGGAACGGACGCCCCCGGTGTTCCTTCTTCACACGACGACCGACACGGCGGTGCCGCCCGAGAACAGCATCGATTTCTACCTGGCGTGCCGGAAAGCGAAGGTCCCGGTCGAGCTTCACATCTTCGAGAAGGGGCCGCACGGGTTCGGGCTGGCCCCCAAGGATCCCGTGCTCTCCGCCTGGCCGGAGCGGCTGGCCGCCTGGATGCGGGCCCGGGGGATTCTCAGGGGGGCGTAGCGCCGTCTTTCTTGTTGACGACCGTTTCGGACCACATTACACTGCGCCGCGCCGATCCGGAATCGCAGCAGCTTTTTCGGGGGCCGATCCGGGCCCCGGGGGGCCCGGGTGCGCTCGGGGAAAACGGAGGACCGGAGATGACCGCCAAGATCTACTGGGAGAAGGACGCCAAGCCGGGGGCCCTGAACGGGAAGCGCATCGCCGTGCTCGGGTACGGCAGCCAGGGCCGCGCCCAGTCCCTGAACCTGCGCGACAGCAAGTGCGATGTCGTGGTGGCGGAGTTGCCGGGAAGCCGTGCCTGGGCGCAGGCCGAGCAGGAGGGATGGAAACCCGTCGTGGCGGCGGAGGCGGTCCGGGGAGCGGACATCGTCAGCATGCTCGTCCCCGACATGCTCCAGCCCTCGTTGTACCGGGAGTCGGTGGCGCCCCACATCAAGAACGGGGCGGCGATCCTCTTCTCCCATGGGTTCAACATCCACTACGGCCAGATCCGTCCCTCGGCGGAGCTCGACGTGATCATGATCGCCCCCAAGGGGCCCGGGAGCCTGGTCCGACGGCAGTACGAGGAGGGGCGCGGCGTTCCCTGCCTCCTGGCCGTCCAGCAGGACGCCAGCGGGAAGGCCTTCGATCGGGCGCTGGCCTACGGGCACGCGATCGGGGGGACCCGCGCGGGGATCATCGAGACCACCTTCGCCGAGGAGACGGAAACCGACCTCTTCGGAGAGCAGGCCGTGCTCTGCGGCGGCGTGACGGAGCTCATCGCGGCCGGCTGGGAGACGCTCGTCGAGGCCGGCTACAAGCCCGAGATCGCCTACTTCGAGTGCTGCCACGAGCTCAAGCTCATCGTGGATCTCATCTACGAGGGGGGCTTCGCCCGGATGCACCAGTTCGTCAGCGAGACGGCCAAGTACGGCGACCTTTCGCGGGGCCCGCGCATCATCGACGCGCACGTCCGGGAGGCCATGAGGAAGATTCTGGAGGAGGTCCGGTCCGGAGAGTTCGCCCGCGAGTGGGTCCTGGAAAACCAGGCGGGGCGCCCCCACTATTCCAGGCTCCTGCAGCGCGATCTGGAGCACCCGATCGAGAAGGTGGGGCGCGAGCTTCGCGCCCGGATGTCCTGGCTCCAGCCGTCCCCCGGGGCGGCCCCGGCGCCGAAGGAGAAGCGGAAGAAGAAGTAGCTCCTCAGGGGACCAGCACGGCGGCCGCGCGGAGCTCGCGGCGCTTGAGGCGGAGGAGGGCCTCGTTGGCCTGTTCGAGGGGGAAGATTTCCGCCTCCACGCGGAAGGGGGAGGCGCCCGCCATCTCGAGAAATTCCCGCGCGTCCGCCCGGGTGTAGTTGGCCACGCTCCGGAGGACGCGCTCTCCATACAGGATTCCGTACGGCATCGCCGGCAGGGCGTCGAGGGTGACGGCGTTGACGGCGACGACGCCCCCGGGCCGGACCGCCTGGAGCGCCTCCCGCACCGCGGCTCCCGCGGGGGCGAAGACGACCGCGGCGTCCAGGGGACGGGGAAGGGGGCGGCCGGGCTCGGCCGTCCAGCGGGCCCCGAGGTCCTCGGCAAGCCGCCGGTGGGACTCTCCCCGGCTCACGACGGCCACCGTGCATCCCCGGCGGACGGCCGCCTGGAGCGCCAGGTGGGCGGAGGCGCCGAATCCGAAGAGCCCCAGCAGGCGTCCGGGCCCGAATCCCGCCAGCTTCAGGGACCGGTAGCCGATGATGCCTGCGCAGAGGAGGGGGGCGGCCTCGGCATCGGAATAGCGTCCCGGCAGGGGAAAGGCGAACGCCGCGGGGGCCCGCACCCACCCGGCGAATCCGCCGTCGGCGTCCCATCCCGTGAAGCGGGCGCCGGGGCAGAGGTTTTCCTGGCCGCCGGTGCAGAAGGGGCAGGACCCGCAGGTGGAGTGCATCCAACCCACGCCCACGCGGTCCCCCGGGTTCAGGCCCGCGACGGCGGGGCCCAAGCGCTCCACCGTCCCGACGATCTGATGCCCGGGCACCAGCGGGAGGCGGCGCGCGGGAAGGTCGCCCTCGACGACGTGAAGATCGGTGCGGCAGAGCCCGCAGGCCCGGACGCGGAGGAGGACCTCGCCGGCGACGGGTTCTTCGGCGGGATGCTCCCGGATCTCCAGGGGCCGGCCCTCGGCCGGACCCTGCCGGGAGAGGACCTGGGCGCGCTCCTTCATGAGGTCAGCCGAGACGGGTTCGGAGGTTGGAGGCCAGGAGATCCAGGAATTCCCGCGTGGGCAGCCAGCTCTCCCGGGGGGGATCCAGCGTCCGGTGGACCGATCGCGCCAGGTCCCGCGTCATTTTTCCCGACTCCACGGTCGCCACGCAGACCTCTTCCAGGGTGCGGGCGAAGCGGGCCACTTCGGGGGTTTCGTCGAGTTTGGCCCGGTGGGCGAGGGCCCGCGTCCAGGCGAAGATCGTGGCGAGGGGATTCGTGCTGGTGACCTTCCCGGCCCGGTGGTCCCGGTAGTGCTTGGTGACGGTGCCGTGGGCGGCCTCGGCCTCCAGGGTGAGGCCGTCGGCGCAGAGCAGGACCGAGGTCATCAGGCCGAGAGACCCGAATCCCTGGGCGACCAGGTCCGACTGCACGTCCCCATCGTAGTTTTTGCAGGCCCAGACGAAGCCCCCCTCCCACTTGAGGACCTGGGCGGCCATGTCGTCGATGAGGCGATGCTCGTACGCAAGGCCGCGCTCGCGGAAGGCGGGGGCGAACTCCCGCTCGTAGACTTGCCGGAAGATCTCCCGGAACCGTCCGTCGTAGGTTTTCAGGATCGTGTTCTTGGTGGAGAGGTAGACGGGGTATCCTTCCTGGAGGGCGTAGTGGAAGACGGCCCGGGCGAAGTCGAGGATGGAGGCGTCCGTGTTGAACATGCCCAGGCCGACGCCGGGGCCCTCGAACTCGTGGACGGGCCACTCCCGGGGCTCGCCCTCCCGGGGCTCGAAGACGAGCTTGAGTCGGCCGGGACCCTCCAGGCGGATGTCCTGGGCCTGGTACTGGTCCGCGTGGGCGTGCCGGGCCACGACGATGGGCTTGGTCCAGGCGGGGACCAGGCGAGGGACGTTGCGGCAGATGATGGGGGCCCGGAAGATCGTCCCCCCGAGGAGATTGCGGATCGTTCCGTTGGGCGATTTCCACATCCTCTTGAGGCCGAATTCGCGCATCCGGTCCTCGTCGGGGGTGATGGTGGCGCATTTGACACCGACCTTGTGGCGTCGAATGGCCCGGGCGGCCTCCACCGTGACCCGGTCCTCGGTGGCATCGCGGTTCTGGATCGACAGGTCGTAGGTTTCCAGCGTGAGTTCCAGGAAAGGGTGGATCAGACGTTCCTTGACCCAATCCCAGAGGAGGCGGGTCATCTCGTCGCCGAGGATCTCGACGAGGGGGCCGGCGACGCGTATTTTCATGGGTGCCGAAAATAGCACGGAGGCGGCATTTTTACCAGCAGACGGGGGGGAGGATGGTGTATTCTGGAGAATGCGGAGGGCCGACTTGGGGAAGGAACCGATGAGAGGAATCGTGGTCGTGCTGGCGGGGGCGGTCCTGAACGGCTGCGTCGTGGCGGCCGCGGTCGTGGTGGCCGCGGCGGTGGGCGTGGGGGCCTATTTTTACCTGGAGAACGAACTTTCTTATGAATACGAGGCCGGCTTGGAAGCGGCTTGGGAGGCCTCGGTGGGGGCCCTGCAGGATCTGAGCCTCAGGCGCGAGAGCGAGAAGAAGGATTTTCAGGCCGGAACGCTGGAATCGCACATGTCGGACGGACGGAACGTACGGGTCCTGTGCGAACGGCTGGGGGAGAAGAGGACCCGGGTGCGGGTGCGGGTGGGGGATTTCACGGGCGAGGCCAACCGGCAGGCCGCCCAGACGATCCACGAGACGATCGCTAGGCGGATGGGCCTGAAGGTGCCCCCGCTGCCCCCGCCGGAGGGGACAGGATCGGGCGAGGTCGTCCGTCTGTATCGGGCCTCCCCGGAGGCCTGTTACGAGGCCGCGATGAGGACGGCGGGGAAACGAGGGTACAGGGCGGAGCGGTACGAACTGAACCGGGACGGGTGCGGATCGATCTCGGCCCGGTCCGGGGCCAGGAGCCTGTTTGTCACGTTGGGGGTCCAGCAGGGGCGCACCCGGGTGACGGTGCAGGGCCGCGGAGGGGCCGGTGTGGAGGAAGACCGGAAGGCGGCGGAGGAATTTCACGGCGTCCTGGAGAAGGAGCTTAACGAGACGGGGGAGGAACCGCGGTAACGAGTAGGGATTGTTCGGGCGGAACCGAAATGCCGTGGGCACGCCCGTAGTTCCTCTCCCTGGCCATCGAGGGGACGGGGCATCGGACCTTCCGGAAGAGGCCCTTCGGGCCTTGCCCGACCCAGGACCGGGGAAGGGAATCGTCCTTTATCCCGTCGGGGGGGCAAGACGCGGGATCCCCCGGGGCCCGTCGATTTCAGTGACGATGGAGTTCGTCGAGAACCCTGGATTCGCGGGGGACGAGCAGGGCAGAGGACTGAAGGTCATTTCCGACAGACGGAACCTCTTGGCACGTCTCGAATCTCCCTCTTCCCCGATCCCGGCGTACGTCCTTCCCTCGCTCCCCGGACTTGGCTCCTCCTTTCCTTGGGGAGCCCGATCTCTCCCTAAGGTGCCTTGAGCGTCCACGTTTCCCATCCCGGGCCGTCCTGATCTCCCCGGACGGGGGAGGCCGGGCGGGAGTCTGGAGGCGGGTTCATCGGGGCGGCGTTCTGGGTGACTGTCAAATCTTCTGTGCTCGAGTCACCTGACCCGCTACCCATGGGGTAATCCAGACCGGAATGGATCGAGCCCTTGGGGTCGCCAGAATCCAGGCACAGGAAAGTGGACACTCACCGTTCTGGAAGGTACTTGACAAAAGCGAGATTGTAGTTTATAAATCATCTGTTTCGTTTATAAGGAGAGAGGGTATGGCGGACAACCTTTCTGCGGGTCCCGGCGTCACCGTCATCGGGGCCGACTGCTCCTTCAAGGGAGAGGCCACCTTCGAGGGGTCCATGAAGGTGGAGGGGAAGTTCGAGGGCAAGATCCAGTCCAAGGGCAAGCTTTCGGTGGGGAAGGCCGCGCAGGTCTCCGCAGACGTGACCGCCGGGCAGGTCCACCTCGAGGGGTCCTTCAAGGGGAATCTGTCGGCCATGGAGCGGATCGAGCTGGCCGCCAGCGCCCACGTTCACGGGGACATCCGGGCCCCGAAGCTGGTGGTGGCGGAAGGGGCCACCTTCGTGGGGAACTGCCACGTGAGCCCGGACGCCCTGAAGGCGGGGGCTCAGGGGTCCGAGTTCGTGGTCCCGATGGCCGCGACGCCCATCAAGAAGTAGAGCCCCATGGCCCAGGAGTCCGCGCGACACCGGATCCTCTGTCCGCGGTGCGACGCCCCGCAGGAGGTTTCGCGGCAGGCGAAGTCCGTCTTGTGTCCGTCGTGCCACCGGAACATCGCCACCGCCGACCTCGAGATCGACGAGTACTGCGCCCGGATCGAGGTGTTCACGGCCGGCCGGCTGCGCGTCGGGAAAAAGGGGACGCTCATCGCCGAGGTCCGGGCGGAGGAGATCCAGGTGAAGGGGGAGATCAAGGGGCCGGTCCGGTCGCGCGGGCTCGTGGCGCTCGAGAAAGGGGCCCGTCTCTTCGGCTCCCTGGCCTGTCCCCGGCTCCGGGTCGCCGAGGGGGCCCAGCTGGTGGGGAGCGTGGCGGCCGGGCCGGGGGCGGCGGAACTCCTGGCGGGGACCGGGGCTCCCCCGGAGGCGGGTCCCGGCCGGGCCGCGGGCTGAACCCTTCCTGGTCCTGCCCCCCGGGCCCGGGTATAATCGCCTCGCGGGGGCCGTTAGCTCAGCGGGAGAGCATCTGCTTTACACGCAGAGGGTCAGGGGTTCGAATCCCTTACGGCCCACCCTCTCCGACTCCGAGACGAAGCACAGTCCGTTTGCGGGCACCCTACGGTCGTAGTTGATTGCGCCGGGCCGGACCGCCGTTGGCCGAAGAGGGCCCGCTTGATCGGGCCCTCGCCCTTCCGCGCGTCAAGGGCGACGCCCCCTTTTGAGATCCTCCCCCGGAGACGAAATTTTCCCCCCGCGAGATACAGGAGCTTCCGGAAGGCGAACTGGAACGATGCAGGTTCCGGATTCTTGGGTGAGATTCTCCGGGGACGGGGGGCGCGAAAGAAGGCTCCCGGCGACGTCTACCGTCGGAGTTCGCCGCCCTTCCGGATCCCGTCCCGGAAGTGGTCCAGGAAGAACACGTCGTCGATGATCCGCTTCACGTAGCTCCACTCCTCCCAGAACTGGTCGTCGGCGCTCCACCGCTGGGGTACGAAGATCACGTCCCCCGGCAGCAGGGGGATGTCCTGCCGGACGTCCGCCTTGGCGACGTAGTCCCACAGGTCGCAGACGATCACGCGGCTCTTCCTCAGGGGGTCCTTGTCGTCGCGGCGGATCACCCGGATCTGGCGCCACTCGGTCTGGGGGGGCAGGCCGGTGTGGGCGAGGACCTGGACCAAAGTCTCCTTACCCGTGAAGCTCACGGCATGGTACCAGGGGAGGGAAGTCACCCCGAGCACGGTGATGGTCGATCCCCCTCCGGACTGTGCAAAGACCTGCTGCGTGGGCGTGACCGTGGTGGTGTACGGCCCGGCGTTGACGTGGACCAGGACCTGGGGATCCTTCAGGTACACGGAGAGGTCCCGCTCCAGATTCTCCTTCAGCTCGTCCATCGTGAGCCCGGCCACCTTCAGGCGCTGGACGTACGGGTAATGGACGTAGCCGGAAGGCGGAACCGTGTAGGTGCGCGTGAGCCCCGGCTCCCCGGAGACCTCGATGGTGAGGCTGGCCCCGAACGGGATGCGGAACTCGTGGATGCTCTTCCCCTTCTTCTCGGCCTCCTCCCGAAGCTTCTCGTACTCCTCCACCCACTGGGCGGCGGTGATGACGATGCCCTTCAGCTCGGGGAACTTGCGCTCCAGCTCCGCGATGTCCAGGGGACAGCCGGTGGAGGCCGAGAGGCTAAGGGCGGCCATGTAGCTGGGGGCGCGGGCCAGGATCCCCTGGTTGGGCGGGATCCCGCAGCCCAGGGCGGCCAGCGTCAGGGTCAGGCAGGCCAGGCGGTTCATCGGCACCTCCACGGTCGTCATCCCGGCTGAGGTTCCACGGGGGAATAGGGACTGTAGGAGTAGTATCCGCGGCTCAGGTCGGCGGCCCGGTTCAGGAGACACCCCAGGATCCGGGCCCCCGACGCCTGCAGCAGGCGCTTGGCCGCGGTGACCCCGTCCTTCCGGGTCTCCCCCGAGGCCAGGACCATCAGGACGGCCTCCACCCCGGGGACGAGCAGGAGGGTGTCGGCCGAACCTTCGACGGGCGGGGCGTCCACCAGGATGTACTCGTATTTCCCGCGGACGGGGGCAAGCACGGTGTCGAGACGCTTCGCGCGCAGGAGGGCGGCCGTGGGGCCCGGGTAGGGGCCCGCGGGCAGGAGGTCGAGCGCCTCGATCCCCGTGGAGGCGATGACGGCGTCCACCGACGGGGCGGTCCCCTGGAGAAGGGCGGAGAAACCGGCCTGGCTGGCTTCCTCGGGGAGATTGAAGACCTGATGCTGCACCGGGCGGCGCAGGTCCGCCTCCACCAGGAGCGTCTTCGCCCCCGATCGGGCCAGCGCCACCGCGAGGTTCCCGGCCGCCGTGGACTTGCCCTCCCCCGGCCCCGGGCTGGTGACGAGGAGCACCTTGGCCCCCGCCCGGCGGGCCAGGCCCTCCAGGACGGTCGCCGCGGTCTGCCAGGTCTCCGAGAGCCCCGAATCGGGCGGCGCCTGGATCAGGCTGGGGGATTCGTCCCCGGCGTCCGGCACGATCCCCAATAGAGGCAGGTTCACGATCCTCCGGACGTCCGCCTCGGTGCGAAGAACCCCGGTGGATCGCCCGTGGAACCAGGCCAGCGGCATTCCCAGCGCGGCCCCCAGCAGGATCCCCCAGGGGATGCCCCGCAGCGGACTCCCCGGAAGGGGGACGGCCGCCACGGCGGTCTCGACACGTTCCACGGGAGACCCCAGGGCCTTTTGTGCGGCCTCGATCCGAGTCCTCTGGTCCTTGAGATCCCGGACGGCAATCTCAAGGCGGGTGCGCTCCTCCTCCAGCCGCCGGCGCTTCCGGGACCGTTCGAGGGCCTCCGCCCGGGCCTCGGCGGGAATCGCTTCCCGATGTTCTTTGAGGCGCTGGCCGGCCCTGTCGAGCCGGATCTGGAGGTCCCGGGCTTCGGAGAGGAGGTGTTCCCTCCGGACCGTCCTTTCCCGGATCTGATTCAGCAGATCGCGGACGGGGGCGAAGCGGGACCTCTGAAGTTCGCGCTCCATCGCCTCGGCCCGGCGGCGGCGGAGCTGTTCGACGCGGTCCGAGGCGGCCGCGAGGGCGGGGGCATCCTCCGGCCGCTCGGCCCGGATCCGGTCCAGCTCCCGAAGGGCGGCCTCGAGTTCCCTCCCCAGGGGTTCGGTTTCGGAGCCCTCCGGCGCGGGGAGGGGCCCGAATTCGCCCCGCTCCAGCCGTTCCAGGAGGAGATCCAGCTCCACGGCCCGCGAGGCGGATTCGAGGCGCGCGGTCGTGAGCCGTCGTCCCAGGGTTTCGATCTCCTCCTCCAGGGCCTTTTCCACGCGTTCCGCCTCAGAGGGGGTCTCCGGGCCGAGTCCCGCCAACTCCTGCGCCAGTTTCCGGTCCTCCTGATCCCGATCCCGAAGGGCCGCCTCCAGGGAGGCGGCGGCCGCCTTGATCTCCCGGCGCAGACGCTCTTCGGCGGCCGGGGCGAAGGCGCGGGCGGCGGCGTTGGCCATGGCCGCGGCCCGCCGGGGAGATTCGTCGGTGCAGGAGACGATCAGGATCGATCCGCCCTCTTCCAGGCGCGCCGAGAGGCGGGACCGGAGGAAGTGGACGGACTCGGAAAGCCGATCGGGGGGCGAAGAGGGCAGGAATCCCGCGAGATGCTCCCGGACGGCCCTTTGGAGGACCTCGTCCCCCAGCAGGAAGGAGGGGGCGCTCCGGGGGGACCCGGCCGCCGCCAGGGACGGGGGGAGTTCGCCGGCCAAGGGGAAGGGGTTTTCCCGCAGGAAGATCCGCGACGCGGCCGTGTAGGCGGCGGGGCTCCAGGAGGAGAACAGCCACCCCAGGATCGCTCCCAGGAGGGGCAGTCCCGCCAAGGTGGGCCATCCGCGGACTAGGGTTCGCCATGCGCGGGCCCAGGACTCCATGATCCTTCCTTCCGGGGAGCGGGTCGGCGGAGAGACGACTCCCTCAGAAGATTATCGGACCCTGCGGGGGACGGGCTGAAGGGACAACGGGCTCGGAAAATCAGTTCAGGGATAGTCTTCCTGGTAGGTCGTGCGGGCCACGCTCCAGCCGCTCAGCCGTCCCGGGGGCTGGTTGTCGTACTCCTCGAGGGAGGAGTCGAAGTCCCAGTTGCGGTTCGGCGGGCTGTACACGTTGGACTTGCCCCATCGCCCGGTGGCGATCTTGCTCCTCCAGAGGTTGATGAAGGAGCCGCGCATGGTGCAGTACTTGTTGGACCAGTTCTCGTGGAACCGGACGAGGTTCTCCAAGCCGCCGTTGTACTGCCCGCTCTGGGTTTCCAGGTTCCCCGTGACGACCACGAAGTTGTAGGTGGTGTTGGAGGCGGCCGGTGGGCGATCCCCCTTCTTCTTGGTCCCGGTCCAGGAATTCGAGAGGAGGTTGATGGCGTCGGCCATGACCATGGCGGGTCTCTTCCTTGCAGGATTTCCGCCGCCGGTGTTGAAGTCGCCCTTGATGTACACGGGGGCGTTGGAAACGGTGGTGAGTGGGGCGGGGAGCTCGGCGCCGTTGGTGAGCATGATTCCCTTCGGGGACGAGGAGCTGTTCGAGGTATGGTAGGCGTAGAGGATGCCGTTGGGAGGGAAGTACCCGCTGGTCCCCAATTTTGCGACGTCCACGGTGGTGACGGGGATGTTCTTCTCTTCACGGGCGTCGTAGATCGAACCGGTGGTGATCGTGCCTTCGGGGAGGGTGACTAGGCTTCCGTTGAAGTAGGCTTGGCCGTCCATGATGACGAGCCCGGCCGACTGGTGGAAGTGTCCCCCCGGCTCGATCGACCCCAGCTCGGGAGGTTCGATGGTGGGGACGTGGGCCTGGACCGTGCCGTTCCAGCGGTTGGCGGATTCCGTCTCCCAGTCGGGGGAGATGCTTTGGAGGCTGGAGGGCCAATCCGCATAGGAACCGGTTCCGTACTTTGTAACCCTTACGGTTCCCCCCATGATCGTGCCGTTTTCCTTGCGGAACCGGTACATCTCGCCGGAGGCGTGGACGAACGAGCTTCTCAGGCTGAGCGTATTGTGCGAGCCGATGTGCAGGTTTCCGTTGGTATGGATGCGTCCGGTGAAATTGGCGGTG
>Ga0068707_1003555_pt1 | contig 10860 bp, 10 predicted proteins | sample YNPNPMetaG_FD_66600 | JGI IMG/M metagenome (GOLD analysis project Ga0068707, IMG submission 66600) | Anoxygenic and chlorotrophic microbial mat microbial communities from Yellowstone National Park, USA - YNP NP MetaG | ecosystem: Environmental > Aquatic > Thermal springs > Hot (42-90C) >... | reverse complement strand
CGGTGACGACATCGCGCACGACCCCGCTCAACAAGGTACCGATCAAGCGCGAGAGGGCATTTGCCATTCCCCACGCACCGACATACAGACCGACGTTAGCCGGGGTAGTCATATCCAGCATCAGGGAGAGATTAGAGACGGTTGCCAGACCGGTGCCACTACCCAACAGGATGACACCGCTGTAGAAAACCGATGAGTTTCGCAAAACCCCGCTGCCAAAAATTAGCAGAAAACCGAGCAACGTCATCCATCCACCCCAGCGGGCAACGGTCTTTTTCTGAACGCGCCCCTCTAAGATGCCGGCCAAGATCAACGTCAAGAGATTACACGCTCCCCAAATCGAGGTGATACGGGTGGTCGTTTTGACCGACATATCAAAAGCCTCTGCGCCAAACGGTTCTAAAAGGATATCCTGCCCTAACAGGGCAGCCAGTAAAATGACCAGATACCAGAAGAAAAAGGTTGCCTGGCGATTCTGTAAAATGGCGCCGAACATCTGACCCCATGAGTAATTCTCGCTGCCGGGCATGGTTTGTGCAGAGACTTTCTCTTCGAGCTTTATCATGCCGATCAATCCCAGCCCCAGCGCTGCACCTGCAACCACCAGGAAGGCAAATTGTAATGCCGCCGGAGTATACGGATCAACCAGGTTGCTGACGGTCAGGGCGGTGAAGATGATGCCGATGATCATCATCACAAACATCACAGCAATGGTGCGCCCACGCCCCTTTTCGCCGGAAATTTCAGAGGCTAAAGACAAATAGGAAACTGCTGAAAAGTTATAACCCATCCCCCATGCGCCAAAGATAAGGACACCCAGCAGGGTTCCCGCCAAACGATCTTGATCTAACAGAAAAGCGACCTGCGGGCTAACTGCAACCCCTAAGACGCACAACAAAAGGCCAAAAAGAATATAGGGGGTGCGCCGATACCCCCCAATCGGATGGCGATCCGAAAAGGAGCCAATCCAGACCTGGATGGGCGAGAACAGGTAAGGCAAAATCGCTAAAATGGCAACCAGGGTCGCCGAGACCGCCATCTCTTTGATCAAGACGCGGTTCAAGGTGCTGTTGATCGGCACCAACGTAATTGCCACTGCAACGTGGATCAATCCTAATTGCAGTCGTTTTCGCAACATCGCAACCTCCTTGCTGATCCTGCTAAAATTCCGCCCTACTTTATCAGAATACTCACCCCGTTGTCAATGTAGATTTATGTAGATTTTTATAAGTATTATGTATGTAGCGGGAACGACAAAGATCATCCTTTTGATGACAACTCATCATCCAAACAACCGATAAAAGCCCACACCATCTGCCAGGTTTTCTCCATGATTTCAGGTTTCATCTTGTCAAAGGTATCACCGCGTTGATGCCAGTAAGGGGCTTCGCCATCAGGCGTTAAGCCGAAAAAGGTAATGCCTGGTACCCCAAAGCGCACTGCATCCGAAAGCTCCGAGTTTCCTCCGCTGATCCTGGCTGGATAAGCCCCCCAGTGCGGATTCTCGGAACTCAGGCGTTCAGCAAGGGCAACCATTTGAGGGTCGCTGTAAAACGGCACCACAATCCCTTCCCGCGTCACCCAGGCGGGGCCAGCACAACCCAGCATCTCAAACACCACTGCGCGTGGATTCTTCAATTCGGAAAGATACCGTTTATAAAAGTCTATCATGCCGTAATGTTGCACTTCCTCACAGCCGGTGACCACAGCCCAAACGCGGGTGTGCTGCAAGGGCTGATGCATCAATTCCTCGGTCAACGTCAAAACCATGCCCACTGCCGTGGCATTGTCATTTGCCCCGGCGGTGAAAGGCGTCCACTCGGCTTGAATGCACATCGCAACCAGGATAAGCGCACAAAGGGCGCTAAAAATCGTCACATACCAGACCCAGCTCCAGCCGAAAAACGTTGCCAGGGTATAGAGGATGGCTTGCAGGATAAAGGCAGCAAAGGCAAGAAAGGTAAAACGGTCATAGAGCTTCACCCACGTTCTGTTTTTAAAGATCAAGGGCGTGCGTTGGCTATCCACATGTCCAACCAGGATCAAATCCGCACGGTGCTCGCCTTGAGGTGGCAATACGGCATAAACATTCTGGCTCTCCCCTTTTGGCACCAGCCAGCGAAAGAGGTTGTCGCGAAAGCTGAGTTCCAATACTTCATTGACCAGAACCAGAATGGAAATCAAGGCTGCAAGCGCTGCGCTGAATCGCCCTCCAAGCGGAAAGAGGATAAAGGCAACCAACATCAGGATCGCCCCGATCAGATGAGGGTGAAAGATCGAACGGGCGCTACGAAAGGTCTCCCACTGCGGTTGCAATCCCATTTGCTCGAATTGTTCTTTGACATATAACGCCCCGCGCCGTTCGCCCTCGCGGGTGGGTCCCCGCGGGCCAATATCCACCGCGAGAACGCGCACATGTTCTAACCAACGGTTCACGGGAGAAGACATTTTGATCTCCTATTTGACAAGCCAGGATTTGAGTGAATTGCATCAGGTTCAGTGCTCTCATAGGGCTCGGTTTCCTCGAGCAAACTCAATTGCCTGGCAGGAACTTGAACAACGGCAGGAATATTGGCTTTTGCAAGTTGATAGTATTCGGGCAAGATTTCGATGCCGATGGCGTTTCGCCCCATTTGTTGTGCAACCCTTATGGTCGTTCCAGACCCCATGAAAGGATCTAAAACCCAATCGCCCTCTTGAGTGAATAAACGAATAAACCATTTCGGTAAGTCATCTGGAAACACGGCGCTATGATTGCGATTTCTGGTCTCCGTGGCTAGGTATAGAACGTTGGTCGGATAGGCTTTCTGCCGTCCAATCCAGTTAGCCACACGCTTGCCAAATCCACTCCCCACCCGTGACACATCCCGAACTTGATCGGTCTGGCTCAGTCGCCTTAATCGCCTTTCTGCCCAATCTCCCATTGGCACCATGACAGCTTCCTGGAACATTTTGAATTTGCGGGTTTTATTAAATTGCAAGAGGCGCTCCCAGGCATCGCGAAAGCGATTCGGCCATTTGCCGGGGTAGGAATTCTTCTTGTGCCAGATAAACTCTTCTGTCCAAAGCCATCCTTGCTTTCTCATCGCCAGGATTAATTCAATCACATACGTATGTCGCCCACCATTGACCACTTTTTCTTTAATGTTAAGGATAAAGGTGCCGCTTGGTTTTAATACGCGATAGAGCTCTTGTGAGATGGGCAAAAACCACTCCACATATTGGTCGGGTTTTATTCCACCGTATGTGCTGGCGCGACTATCGGCATAGGGGGGCGAGGTGAAGATAAGGTCAATAGAATTCGCCGCCAATTGCTTCAGTTCATTTGCACAGTCACCCAGAATTAGGCGGGCTTCAACCGTTGCCATCGTTCAACTAGCTCACAAACTAATGATTGATTCCAAGTATGACTATATCATACTTTGCAAAACAGAAAAGAGTAAAGCACCCAAATACACAGAGCAAGCGACGCAGTTGAACCTATCGCTTTTACAGACTTAGCCGTCACTGCTCCAATCGATCGCAGTCCCCGGATTGCCTTCCAGAGGACCTGGGAATTGAATGCGATAGGGATGCAAGGGAAGCGGAATGCCAGCTACCATCAAGAATACCTGATCGGCAATGGCTGCCAGGCGCTGATTGGCAATCCCCAAGGCATCGCGATAGACCCGTCCAAGTGGATAGGGGGGCACCAAACCCATGCCTGCCTCATTCGAGACAATGATCCATTGCGCACTATCCTGCTTAATCAGCTCAAGTAGGGCATCCAGTTCATGGTCAACGGCCGCCATCGCTCTTTCGGCTTCGATTTCCTCGCCGGGGCATTCGGCCAGGATGACATTGCTGACCAGCAAGGTCAGGCAATCGAGCAAGACCACCGCCGGCTTTAAGCCACTTTGGCGATAACCTTGCGCAACAGCCAGGGAAAGTTCTAAGGTCTGCCAATGCGGAGGACGTTCACTGCGATGTTTTGCCACTCGTTGCTGCATTTCGGAGTCTAAGGCTTGGGCAGTGGCGATGTAAACCACTGCGCCGTTCAACGCGTTTGCCAGGGTTTGGGCAAAGTGAGATTTGCCACTGCGCGCTCCGCCGAGCACAAGGGTTACTTTTGCCAAGAGAGAACCTCCATCGCCTCAATTTTACGTCAGGCCAGCGTTCGTCGCGTTGCTCACTCCGGCGGTCACCACCGCGCCAACCTGAAGTTCCCCATCGCCCAAGGTGATCACCTGAGTGCGTTCTAAGGATGCGGCAGTCAATAAGCCAATGGTCGGTGGCGTTAACTGTTCGGTGAGAGCAATTTCCTGCAGGTGTCGCCAGGGTTCGGGATGGTCATAATCTTTATGCACATGGTAGATAAAAAGGGAACGAAAGTCGGTAAAGCCGGCTCCTAGAAGCGCTGACGATAGCGCGTGCCAGGTCGTTGAGGTCGAGATTTTGACGCTCTGGGCATTTATGGCAACCTTCACGGTTGGAAATAACTGAATCAACCGCTTTTCCATGCCACAAAGGTCAGCAACACGGCAAGTTCTGAAAGTTCATTCAGCGCCCCGTAAATATCCCCGGTGAGGCCGGGGATGAGGCGCAACGTCAGGCGCGCCCCACCCCACACCACCACCATGACCACCACCAGCGCCAGCCAACTTTGAAAGGAGAAGGTTAAGCTGGCGGCAATCAACACCCATCCGGTTGCGATCAAGCCCTCCCGCCAGGTGGCGGCATCTTTGATCGCTCGACCCACCCCCTGGGGTCGCTGGTAAGGAAAAGCCAGAACTGCCATTGCCATCCCCCAGCGGCTATAGACGGGGGCCAGCAGCAGTGCCAAAACGGGAAAACCGTCTGTGGCAAGCAGGCTGTACTTGGTGAGCAACAACAAAACCCCTCCTGCCAGCGCATACGCTCCGTGGTGTTCATCGCGCAGAATCTCCAAACGCTTTTCGGGTGTCCATCCACCCAACAGTCCATCGCAGGTGTCTAAAAAGCCATCAAGGTGCAAAGCACCGCTCAGCACCACCCACAAAGCCAGCGTAAGCGCGGCGCTCACCATTGGCGGCAGGTTCCCCAAAGCCAATTGACGTAAGGCCACCAAAATTCCCCCAAACAGCAAACCCACCAGCGGATAGAAGGCCAGCGAAGCACCCATTTCGGCAGAGGTAAATGGACGTTTTACAAGTGGAGGCAAAATGGTCAGAAATTGGAGCGCTGCCCAGAAGGCATACCAACTGCGCTGCAACCGATTGCCAGCCACCTCAGGCTGTTTGGGAGGGTTTTCGTTCATCAGTTGTTGCTCAGACTAGATTTTCTTCGAAACGCCGGCTTCGTCAAAGGTTGCCATCTCAGCCAGAATCTTACAGGCTGCTTCGACAACCATCATCGCTAAAGCGGCACCTGTGCCTTCGCCAAGGCGCATCTCCAGATCGAAAACCGGCTCTAACCCCAACCAGTCCAGCATCAGCGTATGCCCTTGTTCTTTCGAGCGGTGCGAGGCGATCAGGTAGTGACGGACACGCGGCGCTAACCGGACGGCGATCATCGCCGCCGCAGTGGAGATAAAGCCATCCACGACAACCGGTCGGCGATTCACTGCGCCAGCCAGAATAACCCCTACGAGGCCGCCGATCTCGAAGCCACCTACCTTTGCCAGCACATCTAAACCGTCTTCGGGATTAGGTTGATTGACCGCCAGAGCCCGCTCAACGACCGAAATTTTGCGCGCCAAACCGCTCTCGTCCACGCCGGTTCCCCGCCCAACACAGACAGCCGGCGGTTTCCCGGTCAGGGCGGCCGCAATGGCTGCTGAAGGCGTTGTATTGCCAATGCCCATATCGCCAGTCGCAAGCATCTGAGCGCCGGCGCGGATTTCTGCTTCGGCGAGCTCTACCCCACGTTGGATTGCCAAAAGGGCTTGTTCGCGACTCATAGCCGGCCCCCTGGTCATGTTTTGCGTGCCTGGCGCGATCTTGGCCGAGATCAAATTCGGTTGCGCCTCAAGCAACCCTTTGACGCCGATATCGACCACCACAACTTTTGCCCCAACATGGCGAGCCAGGACGTTGATCGCGGCTCCGCCTCGCAAAAAATTCAATACCATCTGGGCGGTCACCTCGCTGGGATAGGCGCTCACCTCTTCTTCGGTTACGCCATGATCGCCGGCCATCACAAAAACCACTTTACGACTCACCTGAGGGGGCATTTGTCCGCTGATGCCGGCAACCTGAATCGAGAGTGATTCCAGCCGCCCAAGGCTACCTGGCGGCTTGGTCAGACGATTTTGACGGGCTTGCGCCTGCGCCATTGCGTCTTCATCGAGAGGTTGGATGGTTTGGATCAGTTCGTTGAGTTCCATATCATTGCTCCTTAGATTTCTTATTCTCCCCTCGCCCAAAGGGCGAGGGGTCGGGGGTGAGGGTTCTCCCCTCGCCCTCCGGGAGAGAGGTTGGGGGTGAGGGTTACTCCCTCGCCCGCCGACGCTCCGAAGCGCCCTTGCTGTTATCCCTCATCCCTAACCCTTCTCCCTAAGGGAGAAGGGAATCCAACTCCCCTCTCCCCCTGGGAGAGGGGCCGGGGGTGAGGGTGTCTCCCCTCGCCCTTTGGGAGAGGGGTCGGGGGTGAGGGTGTCTCCCCTCGCCCTTTGGGAGAGGGGTCGGGGGTGAGGGTGTCTCCCCTCGCCCTTTGGGAGAGGGGTCGGGGGTGAGGGTTCTCCCCTCGCCCTTTGGGAGAGGGGTCGGGGGTGAGGGTCTCTCCCCTCGCCCTCCGGGAGAGAGGTTGGGGGTGAGGGTCTCAATACTCAATCCCTACCTGCGCTTTGACGCCGATAGCAAAAGGGTGTTTCACCTCTCTCATCTCGGTCACCAAATCCGCATATTCGATCAACAACGGCGGCGCATCTCGACCGGTGATGATCAAGTGCATCTGGGGCGGCTTATGGGAACGCAGCCATTCGATGACTTCTACAGGGTCTAGCCAACCAAAGGCAAGCGGATAGGTAAATTCATCCAGGATAACCAGATCGTATTCACCGCTGGCGATCTTTTGCTTTGCTAACTCCCAACCGTGCAAGGCTTTGGCCCTGGTCTCATCGATGTCTTTCGACGTCCACGTGAACCCATCGCCGGTCTTGTGCCATTCGATGCCCAAGCGTTGGGCAGCTTTCACTTCTCCCCAGGCACCGGTTTCAGCTTTGAGGAACTGAATGACACAAACGCGAAAATCCCTACCCCATGCCCGAAACAACGTGCCTAAAGCTGCGGTTGTCTTGCCTTTGCCATTGCCGGTGAAAACCAGCACCAAACCTCGCCGTCCTTTAGCCGACATACGCTATCCTTTCCGATGAACCGTTTGAATGAGGGATGATAAACGGAGCAGACAAACGGGGATGTTCAAGCAATTCCACCTCTACCCCGTAGGCATGCTCAATCTCACTTTTGGTCAAAACCTGAGCAGGTAACCCTTCGCGCTGTAGACGCCCGTTCACCAATAAAGCAACCCGGTCAGCATATAACGAGACCAGATTCAAATCATGGATTGCCAGCAACACTGCCAATCCACATTCTTGCACCGTTTGTTGTACCAGTTTCAGGATCAAGGCCTGATGGTGCAAATCCAAATGGGCGGTCGGCTCATCCAAAAGGAGGATGGGGGTGTTCTGGGCAAGGGCGCGGGCTAACAGAACGCGCTGTTGTTCCCCGCCGGAAAGCTCCCCAATGCGGCGGTTGGCAAGATCTTCGAGTTGCGTGCGCCTCAAGACCTGTTGTACAATCTCTTCATCCTCCTTTTTGGGAAATCCCAGCCAACCCAAATAGGGGGTACGACCAAGCATTACCGTTTGAACTACGGTAAAGGTGGCCGGCAATTGGCGCGCTTGGGGGACAACCGCCATCCACCGTGCCCTTTCAGGTGGCGTTAACTGGCGAATATCCTGCTCATTTACCTGCACCGTACCCTGCGCAGGTTCCAGAACGCCGCTGGCTGTGCGGATCAAGGTCGTCTTACCAGCCCCATTCGGACCGACCAAAGCTAAGATTTCCCCAGGTCGCACTTCTAAACTCACATCCTTGAGGATGGCTTTGCCGTTATAGGCAACCTGGATAGACTGTAAACTGAGCCTAGCTCCAATTTTCATCGACTCGACCTCTTACCAAATGAACTCGCTTTTGGCGCGGCGCAATAGCCAGAGGAAGAACGGTGCTCCGGCTAGAGCTGTGACCACTCCCACCGGCAACACCTGCGGCGCCAGAGCAACCCGCGCCAACAAATCGGCAAATAGCAAGGCACCTGCGCCTCCCAAAGCCGAAAGCGGCAGCAGGCGCCGATAGTCTGGTCCCCACAGCAACCGCATGGTATGGGGGACAATCAGGCCGATAAAGCCGATCAGTCCAGAAAAGGATACGGCTGCGGCAGTCGTCAAAGACGCGGCAAGGATAAGCAACAGTTTTGCCCGCTCAACCGGAATGCCTAACTGATGCGCCTGCTCCTCGCCAAATTGCAACACATTCAACACATGCCCAAGCGACCACAAGACCAGAAAGCCAGTAACAATGTAAGGAAAAGCAGCCCAAACTGGCGTCCAGTCATTCACCGTCGAGCCGCCTAATAACCATGCCAACGCTCGATGAAGTTCATCACGGGAGCGTAACATAATGAAAGAGGTTAAAGCTGTGGCAAAAGAACTGACCGCTACGCCGGCTAAAATCAACGTGGTGGTCGGCAGCGATTGGTTGACCCTTGCCAGGCGGTAAACGATCAAGACCGTCAGCAGCGCGCCGCTGAAAGCCGCTAGCGGCACAACCAACCATCCGCTCAGGGTGGCAGGCCAGCGCAACGCCAGGGCAATCACAGCTCCCAGCCCTGCCCCTGAGGCAACCCCGATCAAATAGGGGTCTGCCAGCGGGTTGCGGAATAACCCTTGATAGGCAGCCCCACTGCTTGCCAGAGCGGCTCCGCTGAGCGCCATCAAGATGGCATGAGGCAGACGCACGTTATGGACAATGGTCCGATAGGCGGGTGGAACATCGGACAAATCAAGCGGCACCGCCAGCGCAGCCAATAAACGCGCCATGGTCTGCGGCGGAATCCACACTGCTCCAACCGCCACACTGAAAAACAACGCCAAGGCTAACGCCAGACCACTGACCAAATACGGTCGTGCGCTCCAAAATGACAAGGTGGATGGAGCTTTCACGGCAATATGCTCCTCCTATTGAAAGCGATCGGGGTGAAACAATTTCGCCAGGGCTTCCAACCCATCTACTAGGCGCGGGCCTGGACGGCTGACGATGTTGTCGTCAAAGGGGTAAACGCGTTGGTTTTTCACTGCGCTTAGCTCCCCCCATCCGGGGCGAGCCATTACCGCTTCTACCGTAACCCCACCCCAAATGGCGTCACCGAGCAAGATCAATTCAGGATCGCGGCGCAAAATCTCCTCGAGGCTCACCTGTACCCAGTCGCCTTGAAGGTCATGTCCGAAATTCAGACCACCGGCTCTGGTGATCAACATATCGATAAAGGTATTCGGTCCGGCCGTCCAGGGTGCATTCGGGTCTGTGCCATCGATTTCATAAAAGACCAATGGGCGCCGGGCAATGCCGCTCAGTTTCTCATCAACGCTTTGAACGCGCTGTTTTAATTGGACAATTAATGTCTCGGCTTCTTGAATCCGACCCGTTAAGCTGGCAACGGTCATCAGATTGGTGTAAAGATCGTCAAACTGGAGCGGGTTCGGCAACACAAAGACGGTTAAGCCTAAATCCCGCAAACCCTGCACCTGTTCCGCAGCCGTCAGAGGGGAAGCCAGGATAAGATCGGGTTGGAGAGCGATGATCGTTTCGACATCCAGATTGCCAAATCCGCCACCTACATCCTGGATTTGAAGCGCTTCGGATGGGTAGTCCGAAAACGAATCGCGACCCACCAGTTGATTCCCGGCCCCAAGGGCAAAGAGAATTTCTGTGTTGGAGGGGGCAAGTGAGACAATCCGTTGAGCTGCGCCAGACAATTCAATTTCTGTCCCCAGCCCATCCCGAAGACGAATGGATTGCGGGGTTGGTGGCAGAGAGGTCGGCGAAGGCAGCGAGGAGAGTGTCTGTCCTCCTGCAGTGCACGCAACCAGCAACACCGTGGCAAGAAGGATTGTCAGAAAAAAGCCTGATCTATGCATCGATCACCTCAAAGAGATAAAATTAACGGCTTCTCGCTTTAGAGAAGCCGTTGGAAAAGAAACCCGCCGCTTGGGCGGGGGGAATTCTAATCCCCAAAGCGAGTAATCGCTTTGGTTGCCCGGCCTCCCTTACCGCGAGGGAGCAAACGAGCTGGACAAAGGCGGGAATTCGGGCTTCGTCAGAGACGTTACCGTTGCGGGACAGCGCCGGACTATCGTTTGAAACGCCTCACCGGCTTTCCCCATTGCGCGCTGTGCATCCGGGCAAACAGCGCACCTTTGTCAAGCAAATTTCATTTGCAAATGTAATGTATCATTGAATAGTAAGACTGTCAAGTTTTATATAATGCTATCCATCACACATTGTGGGTAACAACCAACCATCACAATTCGTGTTGATAATTTGCTGAGAAATCCGTCCACGAATTGACCACGAATAAACGAATGGAAGCGCACTTCATGCATTCGTGCAATATTCGTGGACGGTCTGTCCTGCCAAGTAGTGCCTTTGTTAGGCAATTACAGAAATAGAAGAAATCTAAATTTGAAAAACTGGTATGCGTTCTAACGCAAAACAATCTTCTGCTCTCGCAACAGGGCAAAGGTATCTTTGTATGGTATATCAAAACGGTGGCAGATATTTGGGATTTTTATCCTGCCGCTAATTTTTCCGTCAGCATTCTGGATTTCATCCCTTGCCGATTCCA
>Ga0068707_1003553_pt1 | contig 10863 bp, 7 predicted proteins | sample YNPNPMetaG_FD_66600 | JGI IMG/M metagenome (GOLD analysis project Ga0068707, IMG submission 66600) | Anoxygenic and chlorotrophic microbial mat microbial communities from Yellowstone National Park, USA - YNP NP MetaG | ecosystem: Environmental > Aquatic > Thermal springs > Hot (42-90C) >... | reverse complement strand
AGCGAAGACCTGCCTCCACGTGCGCCACAGGGATGCGCAACTTGCTAGCGGCCAGTGCTCCAGCCAGCGTGGAATTAACGTCTCCGTATACAATAACCAAATGAGGAACAAGGCGAAGCAGTATTTTCTCCACACCGGTCAGCATGAAAGAAATCTGACCCAGATCGCTCTTTCTGCCGGCGCGCAGGCGATAATTCGGTTGGGGAAGACCCAGCTCTTCGAATAGCCCATCGGCCAGGTTGCGGTGGAAGTGCTGGCCGGTGTGCGCGATAAGCTGGCGAAATCTTGGATAAAAAGCCAGCGCTGAAAATACCGGGGCCAATTTTATGACGTTCGGCCGGGTGCCTACCAGATGTAATATTCGTATATCCATGCACTAAACGGATTTTTCCAAACCGAAAGCCTCCAGCAATTGGTGAAATAGTTGGCCAACCATTGGGTTGACCAACGGATCTGGATGATTGAACTCTACCAGATAGCTTATATCGGCTACACCGTCCGAGACAAAGCAGGTTGGTTTACAGCCGGCGGGGCTGAAGCCCACCCGCAGCCTTTCTCCGCAGGCGGCAAGTTCCAGAACCAGATAGCCGCTTTCTTCCCGCAGCGGAAAGCGGCGCCAGTCCGGAGGCAGGTGGCTTCTTACATAATCGACAAACGAGCGGTCGAGCGCTGCCGGGCTTTCCATTTTGGGGGCGGTTTTTTTCTTGGGCACGATGTACTCGGCGCCCCGGTCGCTTATGAGCATGATCCAGACCCCGTCTTTCTGCGGCCGTCCGGCGCAGGCTCGAACTTGGTCCAGGCAGGATTCGATATCGGCTGGGCTCATGGTGTTGGTAGCGAGCACTCGATGCGCCCTGTCTGGATGGTAGCTGATTCCAAGCTCGCGGCGGCGCAGGTAAAACTCGGTCCCCGGCAGAACCATAAACAAAAACACCACCAGCGGAAGCTCAAGCTCCAGCGCGTAACGCAGGGTGCGAGAAAAATCCTCCCGTCGGTCGTCAGGCAGGCCCAGAATGATTTCCACCACTGGCTGTAAGCCCAGGGCCATTAGCTTCTTTGTGCCTTCTTCGAAGCGCTTTTTGTCAAACACCCGGCGCATAAGGCGATTGGAGGAAAGTGAGGTGGATTGTAGTCCCAGACCAATGGCGAAATTCAGGCCTCGCAAAAGTTCGATTTCCTCTTCGCCGAGTTTCTGATAGTCGATCTCCCCCTGATGAAAAAACGTTTTTTCTGGGTCGCAGCGGTGAATTATCTTCAGCAGGCTTTTCAAATACTGTTTACGATAAGAAATACCCGCCGAGATGTAGGAAAAGCTAGGGATTTTTTGGGCTATACCCCAGCGCAGCTCGCGCTCTAGGTGTTTTAGCGGTCGCGTTCGGGGCCGATGGCCGTAGCGCGGAATGCAACAATAGGCGCACCGGCGGGGGCAGCCGCGGCTTATTTCAATGTCCAGGTAGCTTGGTAGAAATGGGGAAGCGAAGCGTTCATAAAGAGGATACGCAAAAGAACCTAATCGGGAAATAGCCTTTCCCTGTAAAACCGTACCGCTTGCCGGCCAGGCGTGACGAGAAGTTCTCAAAAGCTCGGAAAGAACGATTTCTCCCTCTCCCTGAACGATGAGATCGATGGCTGGGTGTTTTGACCATAAACCGCGCAGATCTTCTTGGTCATAAAACATCTGCGGCCCGCCGAAAATAATGTAAATATTTTTGTCTCGGCGACGAAGCTCATCGGCAATGCGAAAATGCTTGGTGTAATTCCAAATGTAGGTCGAAAAACCCACCACTTCTGGCTGGCGCTCTAAAATGTTTTGGGCGGCTTTTTCTACGCTCGTGCCACGCTCAATGTCCAACACGTCTACTTGGATTTGACTCTTGTTTTTTTCCAGCTCGGCGGCAATGGTGCGCGTAGCCAGCGAAAAAACCCGCGTACCAGGCGGGGTCATCTCGCTTTCTGCCGATACCAAAAGAAGTCTGGGCGACCTTCGCGAGATGACCCGGTCTATATTTCTATTCCCCCTGGACATCTAAGAAATCTCCTTGGATCTTCTCGCTCCTGGCCTTCCTTCCCGGCCTGGTGCCGGTGCGGGTTTCAGTGCCAGCAACTCCCGTAGCCGCCGGCGGATGGTCTTTTCGTCTGGGCCGCAAAGGCGACGGCAGCCGAGAACCCTTCCTTGACGGTCGCGCCGAAATTCCAAGCCGAATTTTTCCGGCCGGTGGAAATAAAGCGAATGCGGCGTCACCATCAGGGGATTGGCCGCCAGATCCACCAAGTCGGGAAATTTTTTGAGAAGCTTCTCCAGAGCCCGGAGGTTCTCCCGGTGGTCGGTCTCGTTCTCTCCGGGCGGGCCGGTTATGATAAGAATCTTTACCGGAACGCCGCAAGCGGCCGTCCGCTCGATGACTCGTAAAGCTTGCCGGGTATCGAGCCTCTTTCCCAGAACGTCGGCCATACGCTGCGAAAAATGCTCGATACCGAAATGCAAGGCGGTGCAACCCGAAAGTCTTATCTCCTGAAGAAGCTCTTCTCCAAGACCTGTCGGCCGGGCGAAGGCCTGCCATTCGACAGGTCCCAGCCGCTCGCGCAACCGACGGCAGAATTGCAAAAGCCATTTTTCGTCGTGATTGATAAGCGAATCGTGAAACTGCACACCCTGAGCGCGAAAGCGTTGGAGGTTGTGTTCCAGCTCGTCGACCACTCCCTCTACCGAGCGGCGCCGAAAGCCCGGGAAAAAACGCGCCTCCTCGCAAAAATGACAGCGAGCGGTGCAGCCGCGGGAAGTAGCCGCTGGCATCCAGCCCAAAGGCCTTTCCGTGTCAAAGTCGGGCCAGGCAAGTCCGTCCAAATCTTTCACCGTCCTGCCCACCATCACGCGTTCCGACGTAGGCATTTTCCCTCGCTTCAAAAAATCCTTGATTATTTCTACCAGCGTCTCTTCGCCCTCCCCGGTGACAATCAGACTGCAGCATCCGCAAAGGAAATACTTTTGGAGATTTGGCTCCCTGGTTGCCGGCCCGCCGAAGACCACCGGAACTTTTTGTTCGACTAGAAGCCTTCCGATGGCTACTGAACAGACAATGTTGGACTGAAGCAAAGAAAATCCCACCAGCCGCGGCTCCTGGGCCAATATTTTTTCGGCTGCCAGCCGGGCAAAGGTGTTTATTCTTTCTCCGAGCTCGCCGTCGAGTCTTCTCGAGATGACTTCATCAATGTAGCGGGGATCGTCGCCCCAGACACCTAGATGGTAAAAACTCTCCAAGCTTCCCGCTTGATAGAGCTTTTCGTAAAAGGCCCGGTCCAGCTGGTAGAACAAGCGCGAAAGATTTATCGCCCGCACCGTTATGCCCGCCCGGCGAAGGGCTGCCGTAAGATATCCCAGGCCCAGGCTTTCGAAGCGGTGCGGATGGCCGATGGCGGGGGCCAGTATCAAAAGGACGTCCGCCGGATTGTCAGCCATTTTAAAAAATCCTTTCGGCGGCGGAAAGGAGTCGTTGGACCAGCAAGTACACTCCGCCCCAGCCCAGTACCGGCTCTTTATGAAAAACGTGCCGACGGTGAGAGGGAAAGCCCACTTCCAGCCAAGCGGCGCCGATGGTTATTTCTTCGGGAAGCCACAGGTCGGGGGCGATGATAAGATCAAAAAGCCGGCCGTCTTTTTTTTCGAGCTGGCATGCAGCTTTTTCCAGGCAACTGTAGCCCGGATTTTCCAGGGCCGCTTCAGCCGGAAAATCCACGCCGTATTCTTTAAGTTTCTCAAGAAAGTATTTCTTACCTCCAAGTGAGCGGTCGAGAATTACCACCAAGGGCACACTCACTTCTAGCTCCGAAAGCAATTCCACCATGCCCGCGGCCACCGGACTTTCTGCCACAACCAAAGCCCTCAGGCCAGCCAGCCGGCGGCGGGCTCCGGCGATGAGTTCTGTTGTTTCTAACTGATGGTAAGACATTTTCAGAGGCGGTTTCTTTTCTCCGGAGATTCCCATCTGGAGCTGTTCTTCGAACCGGCGGCAGGCGACAGGACCTAGGGGTAGATCCACTTTTACTGCGGGCCGGCCGGTAATCGCTTCCAGTTCGTAGAGGGGAAGCGGATAAAAAGGTAGCACGACGTTGACCTCTGCCTGCCATGCCCTTTGCAGTTCTTTCAGTTCGTCGCCGCAGAAAAAAAGACTGCCAGGATTGTAACCCACCGACAGACACAGAGAATACAACTCCCAGCAGTCGGCCTGGCGGTCCTCTTCGTAGCGATCGAAGAAGTAGCCGACGATATTCACTGTTTTAGACTTGCGTTTCTTCGGCGATGTTTTCCAATTCACCAGTCGCAGCACCTCGCGCATGGCTCGGGCATAGGCCAGAAAGTGGTCATCCTCCCATCCGCCGGGAAGGTAAATTACCGGGCAGCCGGCAAGGCGTTTTATTCTGCGTAGCGTCGCGGCAAGATCGGCGCCCGGAAATTCCGCTGCTGCCGAGCCCGAGATGAAGATTAAGCCCGCCTTCCCACGTCGGCGCACCGTCTCCAGGGTAAGATTCTCCAGTCTTTCCAATGGCCCGGCGATGAACTCGCGTTCTCCAATGTCGGCCCAGACCATCTTGTTTCCGGCGTCGCGGACAAGATCGTGGTGAGCTATCTGGCGCTGGGCTTTAGATTTGCACCCCACGCCGGTAAACAGGATATGGATGGCGTCGGGTATGGCATGGGCAGCCAAGAAAACCCCTAAAAGCCCGCGCTGGTTTCCCAGCGGTATTTCGAACTCATCGATCATGGCCAACCAATATTTCCAGGCGCCGGCAGCTTTCGACCACGCCCGAAAAACCAGGTCGAATTGTTCCCTGGGGTATCACCCCGGCGCCAGCCGCCCTAGCCTGTTCGCGAAGAGACTCGTTGCAATAAACCCAAAAAATACCTTTTTCCCGAAGCACCCGGGCCAGGGAAAGCCGATCGGGAAGGCAGGTAAAAGGACGAAGCTTTCCGTAAGCTCGAAGGAATTTTTCTATTTCTCTCCTTCTCTCTTCTTCGACCGCTCCTTGGAAGAAAAGTTCGACCTCCCAGCCTAGCTCCTCGAAAAACTCAAGCTCCAAAAGACCTCCTCCGACCAGGTCTTCGAGTTGATAGTCCTTTCGGCTACCCAGATGATAAGCTAAACGCAGCCTTCTTCCTTTCAGAGGCTCTTGAGCCTGGTGGGCCTCGCTTTTTTCCGCCCGGGAAAATTCGGCGGCCTTTTGCTCAGTGTCGGAAAATTCCAAAAGCTTACGGTAAAACTCTTCGCAACGTCTCAGGCCAATAGGAGGCGGAATTTCCACCACCTGCCAGCCAGCTTGGCGAAGGCCCTGCGCCGTTCGGGAAAAAATCAGACCATCGGAAAGCGCCACCAGTTTCACTTTTTCTAGATCTTCCCACCGGTAAAGGGGCGAATAGGGACCGAGCGCAAATACTTCGATACCTGCCCGCTTCAGAATTTTTTGGCTTTCTGCATCGTCCCGAGGATAGCCGAGCAAGACCAGTCGCTTGGTCGAAGCTTTTTTCGGTGGCCGGAGCTTTTCGATCATCAGCCGGCAGAAAGTGTCCAAAAGCTCGCCTTGGCCCACTTTACCAAAAGCCGCACCGGAAAGGGTGACGATCTTGGCCTTCAGCTTCATGTCCGAGCAAATGGCGCCCACCTCTTCTCCAGCAAGGCTAGCTAGGCACCCTCCCAGAACAAAAATCAGGCGAGGATTTAAATATTCTGTCACTTCGACCAGCGCCCGGCGCAGTTTTTCCGCCCCACCTTTTTCGAGCAGGTCCCTTTCGCTCAAGTTAGTACAGAAAAAGCGTCGGGGATCGACTGCCCGTCCGTCGCGGAATATCATATTGGCGCAATCGAGCTCGCTGTGTAAAATCACGGCAAAATTGCCCTCGACGAAAGAAAGCACCCGGCACATGCCCTCTATAAGGCAGCCAGGCTGGCTGAGATCGACTCCCGCGGGGCTATTCAAAAAGGCCGCGGTCTTATGCCCGCCGCAAGCTGTCTTTTCCACATTCCCGGACACAGCACTCTCCAGCGGCAAGAATCGCATTCATCGGGGTATTGGGCAAGAGGATCCGTTTCCCGGTCCAGGCGGGTGTGCCGGCCCGAGGCCTGAAGCATGTCCAGATAGAATTTCCCACCGGCAAAAGAAAGTCGGCGCCGCAGCTTCGGAAAAAGACAGGGCTGGAGATTGTGCACCTCGAGCTTTCCTTCGCCTGCGACTTGGAGTGCCTCGTCGAACGCTTCTTTCAAGGCTTTCGGAGAAGGGAAAGAAAGCGTGCGCGCCTCGCCCAGGGCCAGGGGATATTGAAGATTTACCTTCACGCAGCCAAGCTCCAGAAGCAACCTTACCGTGGAAGCCAGGCCGGAAAGGTTTTCTTCGAGTAGCACCACGTTTCCATAAAGCTCTGTGCCACAGGCAGCGAGGTTTTCTATACCGGCTTTGGCCTGGCGCCAGCTTCCGACCGAGCGGGTTATGGCGTCGTGAATTTTTTCATCGGCTGAAAGCAATGTCACTACGGCAGAGTCCAGTCCCGAGCGGCGAAGCTCGCGAGCGTAAGAAAAATAGGCTGTTCGCCGGGCATTGGTAATTAGGGTCACTCTTTCGAAGCCCAGCTCTTTAGCACACGAAATCAGGATGGCTAACTGGGGATAGAGCGTCGGCTCTCCACCGTCTATGTCCAGGCGGCGCAGGCCCGAGGAGAAAGCCTTTTCCAGCTCCTTTTGGAGAGATTCTATCTTCGCCGGACGGGGCGAAAAATCGGCGGTGCAACAGAAAGTGCAACGATTGTTGCAGGCGTAAAGGGGAGCGAGTAGCAGTTTTCTTTCCCGTAAGCGTTTTATTCTCAGCTGAAAATTCCGATAAAAGTCTTCGAGTACCGCCGGAGAAAACTTCTCGGTTTTTATGACACTGCGACCGCAGAAAAGCTCGTCTAAAACTGTGGTGGCGGTATCCCGGAGGAGAAACCTTTTTCGAGCGATGCGATAAAGGGGTGTGCCCGGAACCGGTGTGGCGAATTGCAGACGGGGTTCGGCGTTCATCTTTTCGGTAAGTTCGACTAGCTCCAGAAGCGTTCGATTTATCTGGCGGCGATTTTCTCCGGGAAAGCCGATTATCCCGTGTACTCTGGGCCTGAGCCCCCGACTCGAAAACCAGCCCACGGCCCGGCGGAACTTTTCCAAATCGAGATTTTTTCCAATCAACCGATTGCGAACGTAGTCGTCGGCAGCTTCCAAGGACAGAGATGGTACGGAAAGCCCGGCCCGACAGAGCCTGTCGACCGTTTCTTCGTCCAGCCGGTCGGCCCGTATTCCGTTGGGAATTTCCAAGGATATGCCGGCGCGAAGCAGGCCGGAGACGATTTTCGAAAAGCGGCGCGGGTGGGCATTCATGCAGTCGTCCATGAAAAAGATTTTTTCCGGCCGGAAAAGTCGCTGGATTTTGCGACAAAGCCTCAGGACCGCCTCCGCCGACGCTTGCCGATAGCCACTGAAGCCTTTGGCACAGAAAGCGCAGCGAAAAGGGCAACCCCGGCTAGAAAGAAGAGGAAGAAAGCGACCACCGGCGGGAAATTCGTGAATGAGATCGAGTGGGCCCGCCGCTTGCTGTAGGCGTAAAAAGCGCTCTACATCGATAAGGTAAAAGGCCGGTTCCAGCTGGTCTATGTCCTCGATTAGCGGACCGGGAAAAACCCCCTTGCGGATGCGTCTTCCATCGCGCCAAACCGTGCGCGGAACGCCTCGCCATTCGCAACGTCCGGAAAGAGCCTGCAGCAAAGCATAAAGTGCCGACTCGCCCTCGCCAGTGCAGACGGCAAGGACTTGCGGCAGGCTTTCGAGAACCCGGCGCGGCTCGTAGGGCAAATAATCCAGCCCACCGCAGTAAAGATCGGCAAGCACCACAGCAGTTTTCGCAAAACGCTTGGCCAGTTTATCTAATAGCTCCGACAAGAACGTAGCTTTCAACCTTCCTGGATGGGCGAACATGGAGGTGCCAATAACTATGACGTCAGGCGTTCCTTCCATTTCCCCGACCAGTTCGTCGGGAGGGCAACCTATCTGCCAGAGGCGGCCGTCCGTCCAAATGGGCACTTCTTTACTGCCCGAGATGAAGGCGTCGACCACGCTTACCTGCGCGCCAAGCCTTTCCAGCCAAGCGGCATTGTAAAGGACTCCCAGCCCGGCAAAGAGCGGGTAGTTTACGAAATTGGGTGTGATTTTGATCGGCGGATTTACCAGAGCCACCGCAATTCCCGAAAGGCTTTTTTCAGCTACGCGCGACATGGGTAAGGCTTTCTACCGCCTCGGAAATGGCTGCTTCGCGGAAAAATTTGGTGTGGTACCCGGAACGGAACAGCAAGGGTGGCTCCTTCCTAAAGTCTTCCAGACCTTTTCTGGTAAGCTGCGTTCCGAAATTTGCCGGCTTCATAAAAGCTGGAGCTCCCGGATCCAGTTCCATGCGACAGACGGTGATTCCGCAAAAGTGAAAATTTTTTAACTTTTTTATCAAGTCGAAGCTTCTTCGTAAATCCGCGCGGGCTTCGAATGGCAGGCCGGCTGAAAAGAAAACATGAGCTTGAAGACCACACTGGCCAATGACCCGTATCGCTTCGAGAAGCTCTCGGTTAGAAAAATAAAAGCTGCGGTTGAGTCTGCGCACCCGTTCGCTTCCGCATTCGGCCGATATGACCAACACCGAATCGGGGCTGAAAGTCCTCTGGACTTCTTTTACGAACTCTTCGTCGGGCAGGGCGAAGCAGTCGAAGACCAGACGGTAAGTTAGCCTTAGCGAGCGCAGTCTGGAAAACAGTTCCAGATAGTAACTGCGCTGGGGCTCGGGATCGAAAGACACCCGCCAGCTGCGGGCACCGTGCCGCCAGGCTTTTTGAAGGTCAGCCAAGACTTTTTCCGGAGGAAAAAAATAATAACGTCTACGGCAAGCGGTAAATTTCCGCGCCCACCAACTCGCACCGCAACAAGCGCAGCGGCCGGGGCAGCCCTTTCCTGGGTTGTAGAAAAAGGCCCGGCGATAGGCGTGCCTAAGGCCCGCTTCACCCGCGGTGTCGAAATCGGCGTAAAGCAAGCGAGAGAAATACTCGTTGCGGTTTTCCAGAAGTTCGAAACAGGCATGATCGAGTCCGCGGGAAAATTCTCTGTCGACAAAAAAGTTGTTTGGTTTTCCACGAGGCGCTCGCCTTGTCTCCAGACCAGATTGGGCACCTTGGAAAAATCGGGGCGGCGTTTTTCAAGCTGTTCGGAAAGACGCTCGGCCGGAAGTTCTCCGTCCCCGCGCACCACTGCATCCACCGCGGGAAATTTTTCCAAAATAGCTCGGGCGAAGAACGAAGCGGTAAAGCCACCAAGAACGACCACGACGCCGGGAAGGATGGTTTTTATCTGAGTCGCGGCCTCCAGAACCGGCCCGATCTGCCTGGTCCAGTGCATAGGGAAAAACACCGCCCGAGCACCGCGTAAAGAGATTTCGTCGACGATGGAAAAAGGCCGGGGCGAAAGCCCGGCGTGGACGATTTCCACCTGGTGGCCTTGGCGTTTTAGCCAGCCGGCCAGGGAAAAAAGCCCCATGGGCGGGACCATGATCTGATTGCGCCCTTCGGCCGTAAGTGGCAGGTGTACCAGTAGGCAACGCACCTTCAGAAGATTAGCACAAAGAAATCGAAATCGATAAGTTGAATTGTCAACCCTGTATAAAATGCGCTAATGTCATGTTGGGCATGTCCCGGCACATAGACATCAACATCGGAAAGCTCTGCGACAACGCCTGCGTCTTTTGTGCCAACGGTCAGGTGCCGCCCGAGGAAAGACCCTGGGTGCCGGCCGCAAAGGTCAGAGAGGAAATCCGCCGGGCGGCCGCTTCGGGCTTCGATTCCGTAGGTTTCCTAGGCGGGGAGATTGCCGCCTACCCGCGAGCGCCGGAGCTGGTGCGCACGGCGAAAGATGCCGGCTTTCGTCGGGTGGTCATCTGCACCAATGGCCGCAAGCTGGCCGCGCCGAAGCTCCTCGACGAGTTTCTCGACGCCGGTCTTACCCGAATCGCCCTTTCCATCCACAGCCACCGTGAACATATCGAAGACCGCATTTGCCAGCGGCGGGGCGCCTTTCGCCAAAAAATCGCGGCCATCGAAAATATCGTAAAACGCCGGGAAAGACTTACCGACGGCTTTTCCCTCAACACCTGCATTCATGGCTGGAACGTGGAAGAGTTGGAGGAGCTGGTAAAATTTTTCCACCGGCTCGGCGTAAACGACATCAGGCTCAATGCCCTGCGCCCCGAACACCAGGCGGTAGGCAACCGCGAACTGGTACCGCCTTTCGGCCAGGTAATGGAAGCGACGGCTCGGGTCGTCGCCCTGGTGGAAAAAACGCCGGGGCTTACCGTCACCTTCGGAGACCTTCCCCTTTGTCTTTGGCCGGAAGATTTTGTCGCCGACCACAAGCGGGCGAGCCGCTTTATCGGCGAGCTTCGGGACACGGACGCCTGGGTGACAGTCTACCGCGAAAGCCGAAGTGGTTCTCTGCCCGATCGCTTCCGCTGGCCGGAACGAAGACGGGAGCAATTGAAAGTCCGCCTTCCTGCCTGCCGCGATTGCCCGGTTGCGGATTTCTGCGAGGGCCCCTGGGCGCGCTACGTGGAAATTTACGGTGATAAGGAATTCGGCTGGCCAAGGAAATCCCCGCGGCCTCAAGTTCCACCGCCACGTTCCAAAAGAAGGCGCCGACTGCACATCATGGTTTCTAATTTCTGCAACAACCGCTGCCGCTTCTGCCTGGAAGATCGCCAGGACAGGCGCCGCTCGGACTTTTCCGATCAAGCGAAGGCGCTAGAAATCTATCCTTCGCGCGA
>Ga0068707_1003547_pt1 | contig 10880 bp, 11 predicted proteins | sample YNPNPMetaG_FD_66600 | JGI IMG/M metagenome (GOLD analysis project Ga0068707, IMG submission 66600) | Anoxygenic and chlorotrophic microbial mat microbial communities from Yellowstone National Park, USA - YNP NP MetaG | ecosystem: Environmental > Aquatic > Thermal springs > Hot (42-90C) >... | reverse complement strand
CCTCCGGCGTGGGGCTGGGTACGACCACGATTTTATCGCACCCCAGCGCCTGACTGACCTCACATAGCGCCCGACAGCGGGCCTTGATGCCCTCGTACTCCGCCGGCGGGCGGAAGGTGATGAACTCGATGGAATTGATGCTGGCCGGCCTGACCTCGTACTGCTCGAAAAGAGTCCGCAGCTCGGCAACCGTGTGGTCGGCCAGGTATCTGTCCATTTTGGCCGCCCAGATCTCCAGGGCTTTGAAGCCGGCCCGGCCTGCCGCAGCAATGTCCGCTGGCAGGTCGGCTTTCATGGTGGTGGCGCCATTAAATCCAAGTAGCATGGTCGTCTCCTAATTCTATTTGTGTGTTGGCAGACACCGACTGAGTAGAGGGCATCGCCAGCCGCTCCTCTGGTTCCGGCTTCATTTGCGCATTCCGTGAGTGCGTGGTACAATACCATCGGAGATGAAGCTAAAAAAATCAGGAGGTAGATGTGTATGTCTGATCAAACCTTCATCGCCCCCGATCGCCCACTCAGCACGTTGACGGCGGGCGATCTGGAAACAATGATTACCGAGATTGTGCGCAAAGTCATCCGCGAAGAGATTCGGGCAGATTATTACGTCAATGAAGATGGCATCAAGGTCCGCTATGATGCAGAGGACATTGCGCCGGATTACCTGGCCGAATTGCAGCAGCAGGATGAATTGATCGCCAGTGGCAAAAGCGTGGCTGTAGACAGCGAGACGGTGCTGGCACAAATGCGTAACCTCGGCCTGGATATTTGATGTACCGCTACGAATTCGCTCCTCTGGCCAACGAGCGGTTAGACAAACTCGCCCGGCGTAATCCCCAACAGGCCAGGGCGATATTGCGCAAGATCAGGTGGCTGGCGGAGCACGCTGACGAGATTGCCCACCAGCCCATCAAGGGCAGTCCGTATTTTAGTTTGCATAGTGGCTCTTACCGCATCCCTTACCATCTGGACCCGGTGAACCGGGTTATCCGGATTGAGGACATTGCTCAGCACGACGCTGCCTACGATCGCATTAATCGGTTGAGGGATTGAGCAGTGGTTTTTGCACAGACTCCCCGGATAGCCTGTGACAGCCACCCGGCTTGCTAACCATTAGGGGGAAGCATTGCACCAGGTCTCTCAAGCAATCTCCTCATACCATTTCAACAGTTTGACAGACTCGGCCACGTAGCGATGGACCTCGTCCCGCCAGCCTTCGCCCTTGACCGGTGTGAAGGGGTCGGGCCCCGAAGCCGTGCATTCGACGATGATGGCGCCATCGTAGCCAATGTGTTTCAGGGTGCGCATGAGGCCCAGGAAATCGGTGTGGCCCCGTCCCACCGCCTGCCGATTCGAGTCGGCGGCATGGAAGAGGAGCAGGCGGTCCCCGGCTGTCAGGATGGCGCCGCGCAGGTCGGCCTCCTCGATGTTCATGTGATAGGCATCCAGGAGGATGCCCACACTGTCACAGCCCACCTCTTCCACGAAACGAACGGCTTCCTGGGCCGTGTTGAGCAGGTGAGCTTCGTAGCGGTTGAGGACTTCCATCGCCACCCACAAGCCTGTCTCCTCCGCTCGCTGGCCGATGCGCCGCACAGCCTCCACATAGACCGCCCACTCCTCATCGCAGGTGCTGACAGCACGGATACGGCCCACCGCGCCGTGACAGCAGACGATGGGCTCCCCCAGCTCGGCGGCAAAATCCAGCAGCCGCAGGTAATAGTCCACGGCCTGGTTCCACACCTTCCTGTCGGGATGGGCCGGGTCTACGTTCTCCGGAGTAATGGACAGCACCGTCAAACCCTGATCGCCTATTACCGCCTTGACTTCTGAAGCCTTGTACTTTTCCAGGTCCCCGGCCAGCTCTACCCCATCGTAACTCAGAGATGCCAGCCGCCTGGCCGTTTCGCTCAAGGGCTCGCCACCAAAAATCCAGTTGCAAACACCGTATTTCATTCCCTGTCTCCCATACGCCTCGCCCCCTGTACCCCATCCCCCAATTCAACAGGACAGCCGTTTCGGAGGGACTCAGTGGCAGCCAGGGCTATCTCCAGGGCCGCCCGGTCGTCCTGGCCATCAGGTGAAGGAAACTGCTCTGCCCGAACACATTCCACGAAGTAACGGATCTCGTTCAGATAAGCTTCCTTGAAGCGCTCAGGGAACCAGGGGAAGACGTCGTGGCTGACTCCGGCCGGGCTCATCACTGCCAGAGGAGTTTGCTGCAAACTGCCGATCAACAGGCCACCTTGCGTGCCCAACACTTCGGTGCGGACGTCGTAGCCGTAAGCTGCGTTGCGGCTGAGCTCCACGTTGCCCAACGCGCCGTTGGCGAAGACGATGTTGATCAGGCCGTTGTCAATGCCCTCCTCTTCAGCCAGCCGATGGTAGACCAGCGCCCCGCCGATGGCCTGGACCTGGCGTACCTCCTGGCCCATCAACCAGCGGGACAGATCAAAGTCATGGACCCCCAAATCAATGAAGAGGTTGCCCCGAAGCTGAGATTCGACGTCTTCCCCTGTGGGCAACTGGGGGTCACGACTGATGGCTTTAAAGATGAGGGGACGACCAATCACGCCTTCTTCTATCCGACGTTTGGCCTGGATGTAAGGGGGATCGAAACGTCGCATCAGACCCGTTTGCAGAGGAACCCCTGCTCTGGCTACAGCATCCAGGGCCGCATCAGCGTCCTTCAGGCTGAGGGCCAGCGGCTTCTCGCAGAAGATGGCCAGGTCTGCTGCGGCAGCAGCTTCAACATGCTCTCGATGTTCGTGGGTATGAGTGGCAATGACCAGGGCTTTCAGTTCCCGATCGGCGAGAAGGTCCCCATAGTTGGTGTAGGCGCGGGCACCGTAGCGGGTGGCTATCTCCTGAGCCACCCCCGGACGGCGGCTGGCTACAGCGACCAGACGGGCTTCAGGCAAACCTGCCAGGTGCCGGGCATGCACCTGGCCCATGCGGCCCAGGCCCAGCACGCCGATAGGAAGGGGTTGGGCCATAGACTTTCCTCCGCAGGACAACCTCTCCCCTACCCCCTTGCCCCTTCCCCTCTCCTCGCAGGAGAAGGTGCTGAAAAAGTCCTGCCGGGATTTGTAGCACAGGATTTATCCTGTCTGCACCCGCCGCGGCAGTGATAAGAATATGGTTTTTATGGCGGCAGCTTCGCCACCGCCGTAAAAACAACTTTCCTTTTACCCCCCAAGCCCGGAGGGGCGCTTCGCCCCGACTTTCTCAGCAGTCTCCAGGAGAGGGGAAGGGAGTCGAGGGATGGGTGAGGTCAAGGGGCAAACGAGGCAGGCCAAAGAAGGCGATGGCCCGGAAGGTGCATCCGGGCCATCGGAGAAAGTCTACTTGTAGGCCTCCGCGTTGGCTTTAGTGACCAGAGTGGTGCCGGTGTCAATGCGCGACGGGACCGAGAGCTTACGGATGGCGTTCAGGCCGTAAACCAGACCATAACGGCCCATGTTGTAAGGGCTCTGGGCGATGCTGGCCGACATTTCACCGGCCAGGATAGAGGCCGCTGCATCCGGGTTGGCGTCGAAGCCACAGACCTTGACACCGGCCAGCTTGCCGGCCGCTTTGAGGGCCTCGACGGCACCCAGGGCCATATTGTCGTTGGCGGCGAAGACACCCTGCACATCGGGGTTGGAGGTAATGATATCCTCCATCACCGAGCGGCCGCCCTCGACAGTATGCTGGCCGTTCAGCTCAGCCACGATTTTTGCGTTGCAGGCCGCCAGGGCTTCCTTAGCGCCGTTAACACGGTCGGCGATGCTCTGGGCTGTCATGTGGCCGGTGATGATGGCCACCCTGGCTCCCTTGCCCAGCTCGGAGCAGAGGTACTGGCCAGCCAGCCGGCCCCCAGCCTTGTTGTCGGTGCCGATGAAAGTCAGTTTGTCAGGCCAGGTGGTATCGCTGTCAATGATCAGCACCGGGACACCAGCCGCCTTGGCCTTGTCAAAGGCCGGGTTGAGAGCCGAGGCATCGGTGGGAGCGACCACCAGAGCCTTGTTGCCCTTGGTGATGGCGTCCTCAACCTTGGCGATCTGGACGTCCACATCGGCCTCCGAGGTAGGGGCATCAAGGGTGAGCTCGATCACCTGCCATTTGGCCGCTGTCTCTTCAGCACCCTTCCACACTGCGGCCCAGAAGGGGTTGTTGGCAGCGATGTCCTTGGTGACAACCGCAACCTTGTACCTGGTCTCCAGCAGGGTCTTGGCCTCATCTTTGCTGGGGACGTAGAGCTTCCAGCCGGGCTCAATGAGGTCCACGTCGGTGATAAAGGCGTAGCTGGAGTCCTTGTCGTGCTTCTCATTGGTGGCCAGGGCGATAGCCGGGTAGGCCAGCGGGTCACCCAGGTACTTCTCTGCGATCTTGGACAGCCAGTCACCCTTGGCGATGATGTAGTCCTGACCTTCCGCCGGCGGAGCAGCGAAAGCCACCGGTACAAAGACGGCCAGCATGGCCACAATCATGGTGAGAACAAGCAGCTTTTTCATTTCCGAATTTCCTCCTTAAATTTATTTTAGATCGGCTAAGATTTTGGGTCCTTTACTCTTTCTTCGATAAACATCCCCCCTTTCTTCTGGCAGATGGCTATCTGCTATCGAGCACAGCGAGCTATCCACCATGGACTAGCGTGCACAGCGGAAACCGACATCATCGTTGGCTGCGGTCTCGCTGTTGGCGTTACGAACGGTGGTGCGTGCCCACGCGGCCGTTTCAAACCAGCCGCCACCGCGCAGCACCCGGTATTTCTGTCCGAAGTAATCCGAGTGGAAGGTGCTGTCGGGATAAGGTTCATACCAGTCGGCTGTCCATTCCCAGACGTTGCCGGCCATGTCCATACAACCGTAAGGGCTGGCGCCTGCGGGGAAACTGCCCACAGGCATGGTGCCTCGGACGCCGCTATCCTTACCGTTGAGCTTTGTGGGGTCATAATCGTTGCCCCACGGATAGAGACGTCCATCGGTACCCCGCGCGGCCTTCTCCCACTCGGCTTCGGTAGGCAGCCGCTTGCCCAACCATTGGCAGAAGGCCTGAGCGTCGTTCCAACTGACATAGACCACCGGATGGTTATCCTTGCCTGCGGCGGCATCCCGCCAGTTCCCGGAGAGTCCCTGCTTCTCGGCATCCGTCTGATAACCCGTGGCCTCCACGAACCTGGCGAAATCAGCGTTGGTTACCTCGAACTGGTCAATCTCAAAGGCTGGCAAATCCACCTCATGGGGAGGTTGCTCGTCCGGCTCACCCGTATCGCAGCCCATGATAAAAGGTCCTGCCGGGACGGTAACCATCCGCTCCGGTATCTCCGGCTTTGTGGTAGGCGTCGCCCTCGCCCCTGAGAGAGGAGTAGGCGTCGGTGTAGGGGTGGGAGGACGCGGTGTCGCCGCAGGCGGCGTCCCCGGCCAGCCGAAAATAAGCGGCGTCGGTGTCGGCCCGGCAGTGACAGCCGGTGTCGTCGTCACAAACTCACCGCCAAGGACCTCGATGTCACAAGCGGTGACTCCCAGCAAGAGGCCGATAATCATGAACCCCAGTATGTATTTCACTGCTCAATGACCTCCCTGATGACCGAAGAGCCAAGAGGCGCCTATTCCCGTCGGGCCGTGCGGAGACGGAGCACGTCCACGAAGGCCGCAGTGATAATGATGGCACCAATGGCTACCTCTTGCCAGAAGACAGAGACATTCAGCAAGTTGAGGCCGTTGCGGATAAAGGCCAGGATCAGGACGCCGATGAAGGTGCCCACCACGGTGCCCCGTCCGCCGAAGAAGCTGGCTCCGCCGATGATCACTGCAGCGATGGCGTCCAATTCATCACCGCCCCGGGCGGCCTTTGGGGTGCCGGAATTGATACGACCCGCGTACATGATGCCGGCCACTCCGGCCAACAGACCCGACAACATGTAGACCTTGTTCAGAATACGGCTCACATCCACCCCGGCGTAGAGGGCGGCCTGGGGGTTACCGCCCACGGCATAGATATGGCGTCCGGTTTGAGTCTGGGTCAGAAATACCCAGAAGACAAAGTAGAAAATCAGGATGACCACAAAGGAGATAGGGATTTTGAACCATTCTCCGCTGGCGAACTGGAAGAGACGGATGTTGCCAGCTCCGAACACCCGAATGGCCTTGGGCAGACCGGTGATGGGTGAACCGCCGCTGATCAGGAAAGCCACGCCCCGGGCAATATTCAACATGCCCAGGGTCATGATGAAGGGATGAGGCAGACGCAGCCTGGTAAAGCCCCAACCGTTGAGCAATCCACACAGGAGACCCGTGCCCAGCGTGGCAGCAATGGCCAACACGCTGATAGTGGTGAGGACGACCGGGCCCTCGGGCGGAGGCAGGCCAGCCGCCAGGCCAGCGCCAGCATAGTACCAGCCGGCATACCACTCATACAGGCGATGGCTGAGCCAGGCCAGCACAATCACGGCGAGGCCCATCACAGCGCCCACCGACAGGTCAATGCCCGCCGTCAGGATGACCAGGAATTCCCCCAGGGCCAACAAAGCGATAAAGGCGATACGAGCCGCCACGTTGGTCAGGTTCTCGCGGGTCAGGAAATACTCTGGCGAGAGGATGGTAAGGATGACCATCAAAAGCACCAGGGCCAGGGCAATGCCGAAACGGTCCAGCACGGCACCCACGGAGAACCGGCGCGCCCTGGGCATCGCACGAGCTACTGTTGGGGTTGACATCAGACCGCCTCCATGCCAGCCTGCATGGCTTCTCCTTGAGCACCTGTAATCAGAGCCACCACTTCGTCCATCGTCGTCTGCGAACGTACCAGATCGCCCACCTTACGCCCCTGACGCAAGACGATGATGCGATCGCTGACCTCAAAGATGTCCTGCATCCGATGGCTGATCAGAATGACCGAGACATCGTGTTCCTTGAGGTTTTTGATCAGTTCCAGGACCTTGGCTACCTCCTTGACGGCCAGAGCAGCCGTAGGCTCGTCCATGATGACGACTCTGGCATTAAAGCCCATGGAACGAGCAACGGCCACCGCCTGGCGCTGTCCACCGGAAAGGGTCTCCACCTTGAGGTCTACCGACTGGATTTCGATTTTGAGACGCTCCAGCAGGCTGGCTGCGGCACGGGCCATGCCTTTGTGATCCAGGAACCGGATAAGGCCCCCTAGAGATTTTTTCGTCAATTCCCGGCCCAGGAAGATATTGCCTGCCACATGGAGATTGCCAGCCAGAGCCAGGTCCTGGTAGACCATCTCAATGCCGGCCTGGCGTGAATCGTGAGGGCTGTAGAAGCGCATCCGCCGGCCGTTGAAATAAATCTCACCCTCATCTGGCTGATAGACACCGGTCAGGACCTTCATCAGAGTTGACTTGCCTGCACCGTTGTCGCCTACCAGCCCCAGAATCTCACGCCGATGCAGCGTCAGATCAACCTGGCGAAGGGCCTGCACTGGACCGAAGCTCTTGGATATTTTTTCCATTCGGACCAGGGGTTCCACCGCTTTCTGCCTCCTCAATTCATCTTCAAATCAAGACCCTGCTCCTCCAAATTCAAACTGCGCCGCTCAATAACCTCTTGATGCGCCCAGCACGGACCATCCCCTGCGCCGGGCGTAGACCAGAAGCTCTTCATCAGGACAGACGGCCACAGGATTGCCCACCGACTCCAGGAGGGGCACGTCGAAGATAGTGTCCGCATAAGCAAAGCTGGAAGCCAAGTCAACTTCCAAACCGGCACGCTCAAGAAACTCCTTCGTCCTTTGCACCTTGTAGGAGCCGAAGCAGAAAGGGGGCACGATCCGGCCCGTGTAGCGTTCCCCTTGCACTTCCAGGGACGTGCCCACTGCATAGGGGATTCCCAGCCCCTGCGCGATGAGCTCCAGAAGCTCCTGGAAGGTCCCCGATACCAGGACCACCTGGTGTCCCTGCTCTTGATGCCAGCGCAGGGTGGACATCGCCTCGGGGTACAGGGAGTGGGCTACATCGTGGTCCCAAATCCACTGAAAGAGCCTCTGGGCCTCCTGGCGGGAGAATCCGCCCACCATCCCGGCCATATTTTCCCCCCACCGTATGAAGTACCCCTTTTTGTCCAACAGCCCCGCTTTGACTAACGGCCAGGGACCCAGGTTGGTGGCCAGGAAATAGAGAAGGAAAGGCAGCTTTTTGCGGTGAATCCAGTGATGCCGGGTCAGAGTCTTCCAGATATGGCCGGTGTACAGAGTTCCGTCGAGGTCAAAGAGGGCGGCAATCATACTGGAAGTCACTCAATTTCGCTCAACCTGACGGGGCGGTTTTCCTCGTAAGATTTCATGGCTGCGTAGCCCATCACCACCGGGATGCGACCATCCAGGCCAGTCACAGGAGGTGTTTTGTCTTGCTGGATACATTCAATGAATTCTTTCATTTCCGCAACATAGGCCTCGATGTAGCGCTCCACAAAGAAAAACAGAGGCAGCGAAGAATGGACACCTTCCGCATTGCTGTAGACCGCCGTATCCGGTGTGTTGTTGGAGACAGCCACCATGCCCCCGGAGCCAAAGACCTCCACCCGCTGATCGTAGCCGTACACCGCCCTCCGGCTGTTGTCAATGGTACCGATAGCGCCGTTCTCGAAACGAAGGGTGATGACGGCAGTGTCAATATCGCCAGCCTGACCGATCCTCGGGTCTACCATGACTCCACCGGTGGCGTAAATTTCGCTGACCTCGCTGCCCATCAAATAGCGAGCCATGTCAAAATCGTGGATGGTCATATCCAGGAAGATGCCGCCAGAAACTTTGATGTATTCAATGGGAGGCGGCGCCGGGTCACGGCTGGTGATGCGCAAGATATGGGGTACGCCGATTTTACCGGTGGCGACCATTTCTCGGACGCGCTTGAAGTTAGGGTCAAAGCGCCGGTTGAAGCCTATCTGCAGCTTGACTCCCGCCTTATCTACGGCCTCTAAAGCTCTATCAATTCGGGCCAGATCAAAGTCAATGGGCTTCTCACAGAAGATGTGCTTGCCGACAGCCGCCGCCTCTTCAATCATCCGCGCGTGGGTATCCGTACTGGAGCAGATAACGACGGCTTCAATATCCGGATTTTCCAGAATCTGCCGGTAATCTTGAACGGCTGAAGGAATCTGGCAGTCAGCCGCGCACCTTTCGGCTGCTTCCAGGAAAAGATCCGCTATGGCGATGGGGCGGGCCTGAGGGATCCGGCAGGCCAGGTTTTCGGCGTGCACTTTTCCGATCCTACCGGCGCCGATAATACCTACATTGACTTTTGTAGACACTTTCGCTGGCCTCCTCTCCTCTCTAATTTCTAATTTCTCTAATCTCTAATTTCTAAATCTCTAAGGTTTTACCATAATCTTCCCATCCTCCCTGCTCACCGACTGGGCGATGGCGTCCACCACTCCGTCCAAATTGTAGCGGGCGGTGATAATCTGAGTCATGTCAATGAGCCCGGAGGCCATCATGCGGATGACGCTGGGGAAGATGGCGTCGCCGGAGTGGCCCTGCGAGCCGAAGACCTGGCCGCGCCGCACCTGCAAGATTTCCAGATACATGGGCACCCGTGTGGCGGCCCGTCCCACCTGGGCGATCTTGCCATTGATGGCCAGCGACTTTTCCATTTCGGGTACGGTCAACTCTGGGGCACCGGCGGCCTCCACGTGGAGGTCGGCTCCTTCACCGTCGGTGAGGTCCATCACCACCTCATGGGGCTTCACTTCGCGGGGGTCAAAGACATAGTCGGCACCCACCTTTTTCGCCAGTTCCCGCCGCCTGGCTGAGAGCTCGAAGCCGATGACCTTGGCTGCACCTGAGGCTTTGCACTCGGCGGCGACCGCCAGGCCGATAGGACCCAGGCCGTAAACGGCCACGTAGGCTCCTGGGCGGAATCCCTGGGCCCGAACAAAGACGGTGTTATAAGCCACACTACAGGGTTCAACCAGAGCTCCGGCCTCATAGACCTTATCTTCATCGCCGTAGCGGTCCATCAGGGCGTTGAGCTTCCAGCAGTACTTGGCCCCGATGGCGATGTATTCGGCGAAAGCGCCGGGGATGGTGAAGCCAATCTCCTCCAGGTTGGCGCAGTGGTTGGGGAAGCCGTTGCGGCAGGGGGTACAGTAACCACACCAGATCATCTCCTCGGCTGTGACCATATCGCCGACCTGGAGGTCTCGGACCTCACTGCCCACTTCGACGACCTGGCCCGAGAACTCATGGCCCGTGGTCGTGGGGAATTTGGTCAGACCCGGGTAGAGGATATAGCCCTGGTCGTCGGTCTCATAGAAGTGCATGTCCGAGCCACACACCCCACAGGCTTTGACGCGGATGAGCACCTGGTCTGGCTTGATGGTGGGCTTCTCCACTTCCTGGACTTTGAGCTCCGGGTAGCGCCAGACGGCGTTGCCGGTGATGGCCTTGCCCGTCTTTTTCTCAAACTCCGAGAGCTGATACCCCTGGCGGGGTTCCCATTTGGCACTGAGCACTAACGCTTTCATGTTGAGCCTCCATTTCTTTGCTTTCAATTAGCCTTGTGCTATAATTGAATCATTCCGAAAACCGATTTTACTCCAAGAGCGAGGTGAATGATGCCGAACATCAATTTGGAAGAAGGCATTACAATTCCTCTAAAACTGATTCAACGAGGCAGATGATGAAGGTTTGGTCGTGCTCCCTCTGGCCAGAGGTGCTTATTTCGTCATCCGCGCCGATGTCTTTGCTACTTATCCCCGCCAGCGCCTGGTCTCCATCTGCCGAGTGGCCAAGATTCTGCAGGAAGTCGAAACGGAGCTCGAGGACAGAGTTTTGTACACCCCTCGCAAGCGGCATGGTCTGGAGGAATTAGCGCAGCAAGGACTCCCCGTTTCGGATGGCTCCAGCTATCAGTTGCAAGAGCAACTACTCCCTGG
>Ga0068707_1003543_pt1 | contig 10885 bp, 9 predicted proteins | sample YNPNPMetaG_FD_66600 | JGI IMG/M metagenome (GOLD analysis project Ga0068707, IMG submission 66600) | Anoxygenic and chlorotrophic microbial mat microbial communities from Yellowstone National Park, USA - YNP NP MetaG | ecosystem: Environmental > Aquatic > Thermal springs > Hot (42-90C) >... | reverse complement strand
TTGTCGGCCTTGGCCTTCAGAGGAGTGACCAATTCCCATCCCTGTTCCCGTCGGACCAGGCGGATTTCTTGCTGGCCTTTTTTCAGGGTGATCTCGGAGATGTCGGCCTCTTTAACCGAGAAAAGCTTTTTGGCTTCCTGGTCCCGGCGTTGCTGCCGGGCCTGGTACCATTGGGAGGCGAGATAGGAGACGGCCAGCACGACAAAAATCACCACCAAAGGGAGAAGCTTTTTAGGGGTCATCGCCTGGCCCTCCGCCGCACATAAGCGTTGATTCCGGCTGCCACCATCAGGAGGGGGAGGCAGATGAGGCTGGTGAAAAAGAGACCCCAAGCTTGCAGACCGGTGAGGGTAAGGGGCTGGGATTGCTTATCGGGTTTGCGGATGACAATCTGCTTTTCTTCGGCCGCCAGGAAGTTGATGGTATTGAGGAAGAAATCGCCGTTGCCGGAGAGATTGAAGTAGCCGTTGGCGGCAAAGTCCACGTCCCCGAAGACCACCAGATGGGTATAACGCGCTTCTTCAGGTTTGTCGTCGCTTTTGGAGGCAGGCGGCGTCTTCCCCGGGTCGGTTGAGGCAAGTTTGACGTCCGCCAGGGCTGCCAGGGTGAAGGGTCCCTTTTTGTCGGTTTTGGGGTCGAAGTCGGCTTTGCCGTCCTTGAGCCAGTCCCGGCCGATCTTTTCCCAACTGGTGGGGGTGGTTTTGGCCAAGGGCATGACGGTGGCCTCCTGACCCTTCCCTTCCAGGAGGAGGGGCCGGGCCATGGGATAGATGGTGAGGACGTTGGTGAAATCCTGGGTGATGCGGTGGGAGCCATATTGAACCACGATGGGCATGACGGCGCTGGCACCCAGGGCCTGGCTCACCTGGTTGGCGTCGAGGATGAGGCCGTCATCGAGACCGATGCCGTAGCCGGCCAGGAACTCCTTGAGGCCGCCGTCCTGGAAAGGTTCCAACATAAAGAGGAGTCTGCCTCCTTGGTGTAGGTAATTCCGCAGGGCTTGGATTTCTTGGGGGAAGAGGGGTTTTTGGGGGGCGGGCACAATGACCACGGCGGCCTCCTTGGGGACGGCGGCCTGGGTCAAAAGATTAAGCTCCGCCACCTCAAAGCCTTCGTTGAGCAAGGCACTTTTGGCCTGGCTGAGGCCGCTGGCCTTGGGGCTGTCCAGGCTGCGCTCCCCGTGGCCGGTGAGGAAAAAGAGCTTTTTGCGCTCAGTCTTTAAGAGCTTGCGCAAGGCTTCGCTGACGGCCTCTTCTTCGGGCCGGTCGGCCATTTGGCGGCGGCCGTCATATTCCAGGAGGATATTGCCCGGGAAGCGGTAGCCGGCCTGGCGGGCCTTGAGGGGCTCGCGGTCTGGGTCCACAAAGTGGTAAGTAATCAAGCGGTTGTGATAGCTGTAGTTCTCCAAAAGGTCTTTGGCCTTCTGGCGGTCGGCGTCGCCGCTGGGAGAGAAGGCCGTCATGGTGAGAGGTTTGGTGACTTCCGGGAGCAGACTGCGGGTGACGGCTGACAGCGATTGGCTGCGGTCCCGGGTGAGGTCCCATTTATAGTGATAGCGGTGGGCCAACAGGCCCAGGAAGACCAAGCTGCCGAGGACCAAGAGCACAGCCAGGGCGGCGCTGCCGCCGTAAACCAGGGTTCGCCGGGTGGAAAAGTTTTTACGGTTCACTCTTAAGCCCTCCAGCGGCGTGATTCCAACTGCCTCTTGGTGAGAAAAAGGAAGAAGTAGATAAAGCTGAGATAATAAATCAAGTCCTTGGTATCTATGACCCCTCGGGCGAAGGTGTCGAAGTGCTCCATCAGGGACAGGGCGGTCAAGAAACTTCCCAGAGAAGAGGCCCCCATCTCCTGCTGCCAGCCCAGAAGCCAGAACAGGAGCAACAGAGCAAAGGCCAGGACGGCAGCGATGATCTGGTTTTCGGTGAGGCTGGAGGCGAACAGACCCAGGGCCAGACAGGCGCCGCCCAAGAGCAACAGACCCAGATAAGAGGAGACCAGGACCCCCCAATCCACCCGTCCCACCCAGGAAAAAGCCAAGGGATAAACCAGGGTTAGTCCCAAAAGGAGGGCATAGACCAAGAGGGCAGAAAGGAACTTGCCCAGGATCACAGCCCAGTCCGTAAGGGGATAGGTGAAGAGGAGCTCGGCCGCCCCGGAGCGCTTCTCCTCCGCCAGGAGCCGCATGGTGAGGAGGGGCACCATCATAAGAAAGACCACCGCCAAAGTGCCGTACAAGGGCCTAAAGACCATCTGGGCGGGGTTTAAGTACGTGGCCAGATGGGGATTTTGGGCCCCCTGATAGCTCACCACGCTGTAATACAACACATTGGAGTAAAAAAAGTAACCCCCCAGGATCAGAAAACAAAACCCGGTAAGGTAGAAAATGGGAGTGGTGAAATAAACGATCAACTCTTTGCGCAGGATGGCCAGGACGCCGTTCATGCTTGGTCTCCCTCCTCTTCGGTGACGAGATTGAGGAAGACCTCTTCCAGAGTGAATTCCTGGGTCTTCAATTCCAGGAGGTCCCAATGGTTGTCCACAATCAGGCGGGCCAGGTGGGGGCGCAGGTCAACGTCGCTTTGGCAGGTCACTACATACCGGCCGTCTTCCAGGGAGGATACCTCCAGCACGCCAGGATGGGCGGCAAGAGCTGGACGCACCTGGTTTTCCGGTCCTCGAACGGTAAGGAGGAGGCGCGTGCCTTGGCCCAATTGTCGGGAGAGGTTTTCCGGCGTGTCGCTGGCCACAATCTGCCCGCGGTTGATAATGATGACCCGGCGGCATAATTGGCTGACTTCCGGGAGGATATGGGAACTGAGGACCACGGTGTGTTCTCCGGCCAGCTCTTTGATCAATTGGCGGATTTCGACGATCTGGGAGGGGTCCAAGCCGATGGTGGGTTCATCCAGGATGAGCAAGGGGGGGCGTCCCAGCAAGGCCTGTGCCAGCCCCAGGCGCTGTCGGTACCCCTTGGATAAGGAGGCGGTGAGGGTATGACGCACCTCTTTGAGACCACAGTCGGCTATCACCCGCTCGAGCTCGGCTTTCTCCTTCTTGGGGTCCAGGCCTTTGGCCCGGGCGGCAAAGGCCAAAAACTGGGAGACGGTGAGATCCTGATAAAGGGCGACGTTTTCCGGCAGATAACCCAGGGAGCGACGCACCTCTATGGAGTCATGAACACAGTCGAAGCCGTTGATGCGGGCCGTCCCCGAGGTGGGGGGGAAAAAGCCGGCCAAAATCTTCAAGGTGGTGGTCTTGCCGGCGGCATTGGGCCCCAGAAAGCCGACAATCTCGCCTTTGGCCACTTCGAAGTTCAGGCGGCTGATGGCCAAAGTGGGGCCATAGTATTTGGTGAGCTCTTGTACCTCGATCATCATCTTTGTTTGTATATCCTGTCCTGAAAAGTTAGTTTGTAGGGGAGGGGGCCAGGGGCCTTGAGACCCCTGCCCCCTCCCCCACACCCCCTCCCCCAACCCCTTTGTTAAGGAGCCTTTAATATTTTTAATAACTTTTCATAATCTGACAACCCCCTGGCTTAAAACAACCGGGAAAATTTACCCAACCCAGCGAGGGGCCACACGGAGGTATAGGGGCCTTTAAAAAAGGAGGGGCTAAGTTACAAAAAAGCCCTTGGCCGGATGAGGAGAACACCGGGAGGTGAACGCCTGTCAGCCATAAGTAAAGAAGGGTAGGGGGGGTTTTTAAGAAAATCTTGGGACTGTTTCACAACCCTTCTGCCCTGGGGGTGAAAGGAGGAGCTCGACTCCACCCCCGGGCGAGGTGGTGAGGAGCTAATTCTGATAGTCCACTTCAAAGATGCGTTTGGCCACTACAAAGGTATTCTGGTAATAGGGCTGGCGCAGATCGGTGATGGTGACCCCCTGACGGTGATTGGAGGCGTGAATCATCTTGCCTTCGCCCAGGTAAATGCCAGAATGGCCGACATAGCGCCCCCCCCGCCGGAAGAACAGCAAGTCACCGGGCAACAGTTTGGAAAAGTCCATGGTTTGGGTGACCACCCGGCCCACCTGGGCCTGCTCGGAGCTGGAACGGGGGAGGTTGATTTTGAATCCCTGGTAGATGTACTGAACAAAGCCGGAACAGTCTGTGGCGGCACTGTCTTCCAGGCTGGAGCCCCGGCGATATGGAGCCCCATAATAGCCCTGGGCCCTGGTTAACAGCAGCTCGGAGAAATTCCAGGGTTCCCACTTATGATAATTCCGGGAGTTGGACGTGGTGTCCCGGTGATTTTCCGAGGTGGGGGCGGGAGTGCGCCCCAGGGGTTTTTTAGGGGTTAAAGGTTCCAATAGGAAGCGGCCGTCCCTTTGAGGGATCACTCTCATGAGAGGCCGGGTTTCGGGCACCACCCTGGCATTAGGGGGCAGGGAGGCATCCCCCTGGCCAACAAGCCCTTCAGAGTCCTGGTCTCCAGAAAAACCATAAACTTGGGCCTTTTGAATTCTCCTGGAGGAGCGACGGCTAGCTGACTTCTTGGTGGTTTTTTTTGACCTTCTCTCGGCGATGCGGTCGGAATGTTTAACGGCGGCTTTTTTCTTTTTGACTGCGGTGGTGGGGTTGGCTGCCACCAGCCCCGGGATGAGGAGCAGGGCCAAGGTCAATACGGCACCAGAAACTATCCGATTCTTCATCCAGTCCTCCTTGGTTAAAGGTTAGCCAGGGAGGGGGCCAGGCTGCGTCCTTTTTTGCCCCCTGGGAATCGGCTGACTTTGCCGTACTTCTGACAAAGAGCAAACGGTGAAGATCGGGAGCAAGGTTAATGCAAATTAGAATATATGTCAATCTTTTTGTTGAAATTTTTCACAAGTAATTGAATATCTTTAATAATATAAACCAGTTATGGCGAATGAGACCGTAACCTCGGAAATTTTAGGTTGGAGAGGGGAACCGGCGTCTTGGGTGAAAAGACGTTTATTGGGGGGTTCCGGGGGAGCGCAGCTCCCCCGACCTTCCCCCAGAACCCCCCTCCCAACCCCATATTTGGATGGATTGGGGAGGGGGTAAGGGCCTGTGGCCCTTAGCCCCCTCCCCCAACAAGAACTTTTCAGGACAGGTTTTTGGAATAGTGGGTGGAGGTGGTTTTTCGGTCTATGGTGTGGTAAGATTACCGCATCCATAAGGGTTTTTGTGGAGGCGGCGGACCAAGGGCGTGTTCCCAAGTGCCGGGGGTGGGGAGCCGGCCATGCTGTTCGGCGAGTATGCATTCGAAGCCGTTTTAGAGGATGAGGCCCTTTTGCCGCCCTATAAAGGGTCCACCTTCCGGGGGGTGTTCGGCCGGGCCTTGAAGGCGGTGGTCTGTGCCCTGAAGCGTCAGGAATGTGCCGACTGCCTTTTGGGGCGGCAATGCCTATACACTCGGATCTTTGAGACCCCCCCGGACTATCGCCAGCCCGGCCGTCCCACCCCACCCCATCCCTTTGTAATCGAGCCTCCTGACACCACCAAGACCCACTTTCTCCCGGGCGAGGCCTTCAATTTCACCCTGTTGCTTTTCGGGCCGGCCAATCAGTATCTGCCCTATTTCGTCTATGCCTTTGAAGAGATGGGCAAGATCGGCATCGGCCGCCAGATTGAGGGCCGGCGGGCTCGCTTTGTCCTGCAAAGCGTCCGCTCTGCCGGTCAGGCGATCTACGACGCGGTCCACCGCACCCTGAGTCCCGCTGAGGCCGTAGAGCTCTCCCTGGAACGACCCCCACCGGCGAAAGCGGTGACCTTCCTGACTGTGCGCCTCCTCACCCCGCTACGCCTCAAATACCAGAACCGCCTGCAGGCGGACCTCCCTTTCCATGTGCTCCTGCGCGCCGCTCTGCGCCGCCTTTCTGCCCTTAATTCCTGGTTCGGCGCCGGCGAACCTCCTTTGGATTATAAGGGCCTGACGGCCCGGGCCCAAGAGGTAAAGGTGAGGAGCGCCGCCCTGCGCTGGTATGACTGGCAGCGCTATTCCCATCGCCAGGACCAGGCCATGCTGATGGGGGGCCTGGTGGGTGAGGTCACCTATGCCGGGGACCTCTCCGAGTTCATACCTGTGCTGCGCTACGCGGAAAAAGTCCACTTGGGCAAGGCCACCACCTTCGGCTTGGGGAAGATTAGATTAGAGGCGAGGGGTTAGGGGTTAGAAGTGAGAGGTAAGAGGCAATATTTAATGAGCTAAGGGCTTTATGTAAATAAAAAAATTATTGCCGGTCAATGTTACTGATTAATGATCGCTGAAGAGATGGGGGGCTACTGCCGGGCGGAGGGAGCGATATCGGCGGAGAAGAGAATCGACGCCATCCTCGGCCAATAGGAAGGTAACAAGAGGATTTATTATTGATGTCTTTATTTCTGCACTTATCCAAGACGTTGTGGGCAGACTGAGGCAGGAACTTGAACTCCGGCGGGTGGTGGTTTTCGGCTCTTATGCCTCCGGGCAATACCGACTCCGAAAGCGACCTGGACCTGATGATCATTCTCCCGTGTTCTAAATGGCCTTTGGAGCGGCGGTTGCCAAATGTCGCCTGCTGGCGGAGATCCACGCGTTGATCGGGCTGGACATTGTGTTTTATACCTCCGAAGAAGCGCAGCGGTTTGGTTAGGAGCCCGCTTCATTTTTACACCACATATTGACCACCGGGGTGATTGTCTATGATCAGGAATCTCAAGGAACTGTGGTTTAAATATGCCTGGGTGGAATCGGGGGTGCGGGGCGTGCTGACTCGGGCGGTGGTGCCTGTCAGGTAAGGGCTGTGAGGGAAACTTTTTCCTCATCTGGCGGAACCGCGGCCCTTTTATGAAGGCGCCGAGAGCACTGGAGAAGAAAGGCTAGGACAAGGGGACAGTCGAGAAGAATGGGAGGGATAAGAAGTAGTAAATGAGGAGGTGAAGAAGATGCGGGAGTGGCGGGATCTCCTGATCTGCACGGTGGGTACCAGCCTCAAGACCAATCTGGAGAAGGCGTCGGAGGCAGCGGTTAAGGAAGATCTGGCCCGGGGCAACGCCAAGGGTCTGTCTCTCTGGATGCTGTCACAGCCACCCCAGGACCGTCTGTTGGGGGCGGAAATCAATTCCATCACCAGCATCCTGGAGAAAGGCTATCTGAATGAGGCGGGGCGGCTGATATTTTTAACCTCCGACACCGAGGACGGCAGATTTCTGGGTCAGGTGTTGAAATTTTATTATGAGCACCACAGCAATCCCCACCGCTTTGGGGCAGTGGAGGTCCACACCCTGGTGGGCTTGACGGACGCGGATCACCTGCGCTTCCGCAGCGAGGGCTTGCGCAACCTGGTGAGGGCCATTGCCCGGGTGGTGAACCAGGTAGGGTCCCAGCGCCTGGTGATCAATGCCACCGGGGGGTACAAGGCCCAGATTTCCTTTGCCGGCATGATCGGCCAAGCCCTGGAGATACCCGTGTGCTATCTGTTTGAGCGCTTCAGCGAGGTCATCGAACTGCCGCCGCAGCCCATTTCCCTGGACCTGTCCTTTTGGCTGGCGAACGCCTCCCTGTTTTATGAACTGGCGGCGGATGAGGCCAAGGAAAATCCCATCCCCCAGGACCACCGCTTCGCCTCCCTGGTGGATGAGATTGAGGTGGAGGGACGCCAGCTTCTGGGCCTTTCCCCGGTGGGCCAACTCTTCCATGAGACCTTCCGGCATAAGTTTCAGGTGCAGCGACTCATGCTGCTGCCCCCTGATTCCGGGATAAGCCCGGAAGACAAGGTGATCAAGTACGAGGACAGCAACGCTGGCCGCCACCGGGGGCTGGCGGTTTACCTGGCAAAACTGTGCCAGGTGCCCTATGTGAAGCGGATTTACACCCGTTATCATCATCCCAGCCTTCCCCGGCCCAATTACTTCCGGCCGTCAGCCGGCGGCGAAGTATCTCAAGTGGAAGGAGGCTACAGCGATGGCAAAGCCCTGACCAAGTTTGACCTGGTGACCACCGCCGCCACCCAGTCGCAGCAGCAGGCGGTGGTGGCGGATTTGTGTGAGAGGTTTTCATAACCGCTAATTTTGAGCTGGGGAGGTGGAAATCGATGGAGGCCACTGTCTTAAAATTCAGTGTGGCGGGGCTACTCCATGATGTGGGGAAGTTTATGTCCGGGGAGGTCCTGGGCATAGGCCCGGATTATATTCAACGACATGCGGATTTGTACCAGCCTTTTGACAAGAAATCAGGGCGACACACGCACCCACATGCAGTTCTCACCGCTGCTTTTTTGGAAAAAATGAAAGACTGGCTGCCAGCCCCGTTTCTGGACCGGGACTGGGGGGAGGGGGAGCCGTTGATCAACCTGGCTGCGGGACATCACCGCCCGGAAGATGATCCTTGGCGGCTGTTGATCACGGAAGCGGACCGGCTGTCTGCTGGTTGGGAACGGTGTGGGGACGAGGAGAGCGAGACGGTGCCCCCGGCGGCATACCGCGAGACGCGCTTGGCCCCCTTATTAGCCGGTTTGAGCATCAAAAACCATAAGGCGGGGGCCGAGCGGGTAAAAAATTTAGGATTTCCCTTGGCTCCCTTGAGTCCGGAAAGCATATTTCCGCGCCCTTTAACAGAAATAAAGCCAAAGGGGCGTGAGGAGAGCCTGAAGATTTATGAAGATCATTGTCGCGCTTTTCTAAATGATGTGAAGAGGCTGGCCCATCGGCAGGAAAACCTGGAACTGTGGCTGGAGCATTTTGACAGTCTGTTGTTGGTATATACGGCAGCTATACCGGCTTTGCGAGCGGGAGCGGTGGAGGCTTCCAGGGATATCTCCCTCTATGATCACCTGCGAACCACAGCCGCTTTGGCCACAGCACTCTATCTTTACCATCGGGAACAGGGCTCGCTTCGTCCTGAAGCCATCCGGGATCAGGGGCCAGAGAAATTTTTGTTTGTCAATGGCGATTTCTATGGCATTCAGGAGTTTATTTTCAGCCGTGGGGGCGAAAGTCGGCGCTATCAGGCCAAACTTCTAAGGGGACGTTCGTTTGCCGTCAGCCTCCTGACCGAGTTGGCCGCAGACCTGGTATGTCGCCGGTTGGGATTGCCATTTTTATCAGTAGTACTTAATGCCGCCGGCAAGTTTACCATCCTGGCGCCTAATACCCAGGCAGCCCTCAAGTCTTTGAAGGAGGTAGAAGAAGAGATAAATGATTGGCTTTTTCAGCACTTCTTGGGGGAAAGTTCATTGGGGCTCGCGAGTGCGGCGGCCTCGCCTCAGGATCTGCTGGAAGGCAATTTTATCCGGGTCTGGGAAAGAATGGGCCATGGTCTGGAAAAGCGAAAATTAAACCGCTTGGACCTGGGCCGCTATGCTGGGGTGAGGCAGGGTTATCTGGAGAGTTTTCGTTCTGAATTGCCGCGGGCCCTCTGCCCTTTGTGCGGTAAGCGACCGACGGCCTTGAGCGGGAAGGAAGATGACTATACCCGGCAGGTGGACGCGGTCTGCCGCATCTGCAGAGATCACATCTTTCTGGGTGCCAACCTGGTAAAGCAGGAGCGCTTGGCGGTGCTCAAGCCGGAATCGTTGGAGAGACCCCAGGAAGGGCTGAAGGAGCCGTTGTTGGGCAAGTACCAGGTGATCTTCACCGGTGGCCGCCTGAGGAGGCTGGCCCAAGAGGGGGTGCTGTTGCGATTATGGGATATTTCTCTTCCTAGGTCCGGAAGGCCATCAGGGGAGGTAGGGAAACGGTTTCTGAACAGTTACGTGCCCCTGGTGGCCCCAGAAGACCAATATGATGAGCGGCTTTTGACCCTGGAGGAGGAAGAGCAGCCGGAGATAGGAGACCTCAAAACTTTTGGACAATTGGCGGCGCGGTCACTAAATTTCACCGAGGAAAGGGGAAGATTTCGAGGCTTGGAGGCCCTGGGGGTGCTTAAGGCGGACGTGGATGATTTGGGTCTGTTGATGACCTGTGGCCTGCCGGAGGCCAAATTCACTTTATCGCGGCTGGCGACCCTCAGTCGCCAACTACACTTCTTTTTCTGCCTTTATCTGCCCCACCTGCTGAGTAGTGAAGAACGTTTCCGGGATACCTATACCATCTTTGCCGGCGGGGATGACCTCTTTCTGTTGGGTCCCTGGAATCGCATAATCGACCTGGCTCGGGATATAACCCAGAGGTTCAAGGATTATGTGGGTGGTAATCCCGAGGTACATCTCTCCGCCGGGATTACTCTGCAAAAGCCCCATGAACCGGTGGAGCAGTTGGCCCGAGCGGCAGCGGAAGCATTAGCACAGGCCAAAGGAGGTGATAAAAACGCCCTGTCCTTGTTTGGGGAAAGAGTAACCTGGGAGAGGTTGCCGGAAATACAGCGCGTGAAGGATACCCTGGAGGAATGGTTGGAGAAGGGCTGGCTGAACAATGCCATGCTGTATCGGTTGCAGGAATTTATCCGCTGGGTGTCGGAAGAGAAGCGTCTGACAACAAGCGGAAGGGGGATCTATTTGGCTGACATGTCCTGTTTGAAGTGGCGGTCGCACTTGGCCTATGCCAGTGAACGCAATGTTGCCCAGTCCTTAAAGGGCGAAGCACGGCAGCAGGCGGCCCGTCAAGTGCAGGAGCGCGCCGCTTATTGGCTGGAAACTTATGGAGGCGCCTTAAAGATGCCTCTATGGGAACTGTTATATGACCAACGACTCAGGAGGTGATGGACATGCGTATCGAGTTTTGGGCTGATCGGGAAAAGAGGATTCCCAATCCGGAGATTTTTTCCCAAAAAGCAGCAGAGCTGTCAGAAAAATTAGCCAAAGATCAAAGGAAAAACAAACGCACGCAGTTGCGCCGCTTTTACGATGAATTGTTAAGGTTGGACCAGGATGCCAGACAACAGGGGGAGGAAAAGTGGCCTCACATTCTGGCCCGAGTTCATCTTTTGATCCCCAAGGCGGCGTACGCT